>Ga0164241_10002210_pt1 | contig 21625 bp, 15 predicted proteins | sample OricomyardsoilBY_FD_108780 | JGI IMG/M metagenome (GOLD analysis project Ga0164241, IMG submission 108780) | Backyard soil microbial communities from Emeryville, California, USA - Original compost - Back yard soil (BY) | ecosystem: Environmental > Terrestrial > Soil > Unclassified | place: USA... | reverse complement strand
TCGAGGCGGAGGCGGGCGGCGGCAATGGCTTCGCGGGTACGTGTGAGTTGTTCCTGGGCGAGCGCGATCTCTTCGGGGCGGATGTTGTCGTTGAGTTTGCGCAGATCGACGAGGCGCTGGAGGTCGGCGCCGAGCGCGGTGGCGGCGCGGGAATCGGCGGCGGTTTTAAGTGTCTGGACGTTTTTCGCGGCGATGTCGTTCGCGCCATCGAGAAGGGCTTTGAGGATGGCGGCGTTGAAGCCGGGTTTTTCGAGGAAGCGGTGAAGTTCGGAGTCTTCGGCGAGGTCGGCGATTTCCTCGGCGGGGCGGGCGTCGGTGAGGTCGTTGCCGCGCAGATCGACGAGGACGCGGACGGGCGTGGGGGCGAGGAATTGGTCCACGTGCCAGCGCGTGTCGGCAACGGTTTCGAGGAGGAAAATCGCCTCAAGGAGGATATTGGGTTTGTCGCCGGGAAGGGTGCCGAAGGCGGTGGTGCCGGACGGGGAATCGATGAGGAGATCGATGGCATCGCGCACGAGCGGATGATCGGGCGAGAGGAAACCGATGTCTTCGCGGACGATGGCGCGTTCACGTTTGAAGGTGGCGAGGAGACCGTCGGCCGGGATGGAAGGGAAACTTTCCACGTAGGCGTGGCTGGGATCGAAGAAAACATCGCCCTCTTCGTGTTCTTTGATGCGCACGCCGAAGTGGTCGAGAAGCGCGACGAGGAAGCGGCGGAGGGACGGATCGGCATCCACGGTGCGAATACGCTCGATGATGCGGGCGGCTGATTCAGCGTTGAAGGAGTTAAGTTCGAGGAGGCGGTCGCGGCCTTTTTTTAGTTTCTGGTCGAGGTCTTTTTTGAAGGAGCCGGTTTCGGCGATAAGAGTAGCGAGTAGTGGGTAGCGAGTAGCGAGCAGGCCGGAGTCGCTGTTGGCGACGGAGGTGGTGCCGAGGGCGATGGGGAGGAGGCGGTCGTGGAATTTTTCGCGGAATGCGGTGCCGCCGTGAATCGGGGTTTCGAAGGCGTCGAGGCCTCGGTGGTACCATTCGAAGACGGCTTCGTCGGCGCTGCCCGCGATGTAGGGAATGTGGATGCGGATGGTCTGGGTCTGGCCGATGCGATCGAGGCGGCCGATGCGTTGTTCGATGAGGCCGGGGTTGAGCGGGAGATCGAAGAGAACGAGGTGATGTGCGAACTGGAAGTTGCGGCCCTCGCTGCCGATCTCGGAGGCGATGAGGAGTTGCGCGCCCTCGGGCTCGGCGAACCAGGCGGCTTGCCGGTCGCGGGCGACGAGAGGAAGTCCCTCGTGGAAAAGGCCGACGTTGATGTTCAGCTTTTCTTTCAACGCGGTGTCGATGGCGGCGACTTTGCGCTGGGATTTGCAGATGAGGAGGACTTTGGCGGGGCGGTGTTTTTGGAGAAACGCGGCGAGCCAGTCGATGCGCGGATCGTCTTTGAAGGAGTAGCGGATGGCGGCGTCGGCGCCGGTTTCCTCGGCTTCGAGTTCGCGGGCGATGCGGTGGAGCAGCGTGACGTTGTCGGTCGCAAGTGGAGCGGGGCAGGCCTGGCGCTTGGGGAAGCCGGTCATGGCGGCGCGGGTGTTGCGGAAGACGACGCGGCCGGTGCCGTGTTGATCGAGGAGCGTCTTGAGCAAGTCGTCGCGGGCGCCGGGTTTGGCGGCGGAGAGCGCGGCGAGAAGCTCGTCGAGGCGGGCGGGATCGCGGGTGAAGATTTTTTTGAGCGTGGCGTGGTCCTTCGGCGCGAGCGGTTTTTGTTCGATGATTTTTTCGGCGATCTGGGCGATGACGCCGAAGTTTTCGGACTCTTCGAGAAACGTATCCAGATTGTCGTAACGCGCGGGATCGAGCAGGCGCAGGCGGGCGAAGTGGCCGGCGAGGCCGAGCTGGGTCGGCGTGGCGGTGAGGAGGAGAAGACCGGGCGTGCGCTGGGCGAGCGTTTCGACGAAGGAGTATTCGGCGCTGGCGGCGTCGGGTGTCCATTGGAGGTGATGCGCCTCGTCCACGATGACGAGATCCCAGCCGGCGGAGAGGGCTTGTTCGCGGCGGGTTTCGACGTTGGCGAGGAGCGTGATGCTCGCGAGGGCGAGTTGAGAAGAATGGAATGGATTTTTGCCGGGATCGCTGGCCTCGATGTCGTAGCAGCGGACCTCGTCGAAGATGGTGAACCAGAGATTAAAGCGGCGGAGGAGTTCGACGAACCATTGGTGCGTGAGGGATTCGGGAACGAGGATGAGGGCGCGCTTCACTTTGCCGACGGCGAGGAGGCGTTGGAGGATGAGGCAGGCCTCGATGGTTTTGCCGAGACCGACCTCGTCGGCGAGAAGGACGCGCGGGATCTGGCGGGAGGAGATTTCTTGAAGGAGAAAAAATTGATGCGGGATGAGTTCGAGGCGTCCGCCGAGGAAACCGCGGACATCGGAGGAGCGGAATCTGGCGCGGGCTTGGAGCGCGCGATAGCGGAGATCGAAGGTTTCGTTGTCGTCGGTCTGGCCGGCCATGAAACGCTCTTGCGGAAGGGCGACGCTGGTGACGTCGGAGAGGGCGTCTTCGCGGACGGCGGTAGTCGCGAGCAGCGGGTAGCGAGTAGTGGGTAGATCGGAGAGGGCGGCGGGCGCCGGTGTGGGCGCGGCGCTGGAGTGGGGCGAACGGCTGGAGGCGGACGGTTTGCCGAGGTAAACGAGGAGGCCGGGGATGGAGGTGTCGTCCTCGACGGATTCGACGAGGAGAGAAACGCCGTCGCGGGTGTGGACGGTTTCGCCGGCGCGGAACTGGACGCGTTTCAGGACGGAAGTGCCGAGGGCGTAGAGACGCTGTTCGCCCGTCGCGGGAAATTTGATACCGATGCGTTTCGCGGGCTTATCCACGCTCGCGACGATACCGAGCCCGAGCTCGGGTTCCCGTTCACTCATGCAACGCTGACCGACGACACCAAGAGACATAGCCGGTAGGTTGTGAACGTGGCGCGCGGACGATCAAAAGATTTTTTCGGGCGGCGGGAAACCGAGTAGCGGAGGGCGCGCTCCGGTTACTTTTCGGCGGCGGCGAGCGCGCGGATATATTTGGTGAATTCCTCGTCCTCGCCCTCGAGCAGCGCGGGCAGGGCGTCGCGGAAGTCGGCGCGGCGCAGCCATTCGCGCATATAGTCCTCCCAGGATTTCCACATGCGGCCGGTTTGTTTGTCCATGTTCTCCTCGTAAACGAGCAGGTGGGCGCGCTCGAAGAGCGAGATGAGGATGCCGAAGATCGCGAGGCGGCGCTCCTTTTGCTCCTCGGTGAATTCGACGCGGGCGCTCTCGCGGCGGAGGAGGTGGAGGTCGGAGTTATCCAAAACCAGCTTCAGGAATTCGCGATATTCGTCGGAGAGGCGTTGGAAAATTTCCTCCTGGTCGTTGAGGCGTTCCTTGCGCTGTTCGAGGAGGAAAACGATGAGTGCGAACGGCAGGCCGACGACGGTGACGACGTAGCTGAGGAATTCAAAAGTCTCGAACGTGTTCATGAGGCAACCGGATTTCGGATACGCTATTTGAAGACGGAACGCTGGCAATGGCGCGGGCGAAAGGCCGGTGCTTGCGCGAGACGGTCGGGCCTCTACACATGCGGGGATGAAACGCCGCCAGTTGCGCGGCTACGACTTGAAACAGATCGAAGGATTTGCCGGCCTCATCGGAGTGGATGAGGCGGGGCGCGGCGCGCTGGCCGGGCCGGTGGTGGCGGGCGCGGTTTTGGTGAGCCAGGAGTTTTTGGAGTGCCGCTGGGCGATGACGCGGGCGAGTCGGGTGAACGATTCCAAGCAGCTCACGGCGGCGGAGCGGGAGGCGTTGTGGTTCGAGTTCGAGACGCTTTCGGCGCAGCGGATGATCCATGCGCATTTCGGCGTGGCGACGGTGGAGGAGATCGAGCAGTTCAACATCCTCGGCGCGACGAAGCTGGCGATGCGACGCGCGCTGGAAGGGATTTATCCGCCGACGGCTTTTCAGCAGCGCACGGAGCCGGACCTGTTCGCGACGGCGGAGGAGATCGCGGGCTTCCAGCCGCAAGTGTCGGCGCGTGTGCTCGTGGATGGATTGCCGCTGAAGCATTTCCCGTATCCGCATACTGGAGTCGTCAATGGCGACGCGCGTTCGCTCTGCGTGGCGATGGCCTCGATCATCGCGAAAGTGACACGGGACCGGCTGATGACGGAAATGGAGGCGACATTTCCCGGTTACGGATTTGCGCAGCACAAAGGCTACGGGACGGAGGAGCACCGGGAGGCGTTGCTGCGGATCGGGCGCTGCCAGCAGCACCGGGAGATGTTTTTACGGAAGTTGCTTTCGCAACGCGTGGATCCGGCGCAGGTGGATTTTCTGACGGATGAACTGTGAGCGGGATCCGGCGGGGCTTCGCTTTTGACGCGTTCCGAAGCTTTCCCCACAAATCTCCCGATGGCCGGCAAAAAAAATTCCTCCCTCGATCGCGTGCTCGGCCGGCTCGACACGCTCGATTCGGTCAATCTGGCCAATCTGGTGCAGCGGCTGGCGCGCGAGCGGTCGCTGTTCGAGGACATCTTCAACACGCTTCAGGAAGGCGTGCTGGTGATCGATTCGAATGGATTAATCGAATACGCCAACGAGGCGGCGCACCGGTTGATCGGGCTGCACGAGGACGATCTGGGGGGGCAGATTTTGTGGAGGCTCGTGCCGGGATTACGGCCGTCGATCGAGACGACGCTGGGCGAGTCGTCGAAGGCGATGCCGGTGGTGGCGCGGGAGATCGAGTTGAGTTATCCGGAGCCGCGCGTGGTGCGGCTTTACCTCGTGCCCTTTCAAGGCGAAGGACGCGGCGCGTCGCGGCGGTTTGCGGTCATCCTCACGGATATCACCCGTGACAAGCAGACGACGGAGGCGCGTATCGAAAATGAAAGGACGTCGTCGATCCTGTTGCTGGCGGCGGGCGTGGCGCACGAACTGGGCAATCCGCTCAACTCGCTGACGATCCATCTGCAATTGATCGAGCGACGATTGAAAAAGTTGAAGACGGCGAAGGACAATGACGCGGAGGCGCTGGCGGATTCCATTCATGTTTGTCAGGAGGAAGTGCGGCGGCTGGACGGGATCATCACGAATTTCCTGGAGGCGATCCGGCCGCGTCCGCCGGATCTGGCGGAGACGAATCTCGGCGACGTGCTGGCGGAAGTGTTGAGTTTTCAGCACAACGAATTGGAGGACCGTGGCATCACGGTGGAGGCGGATCTTCCGGATGCGCTGCCCCTCATTCTCGCCGACCGGAATCAGTTGAAGCAGGTGTTTTTTAACCTGATCAAAAACGCGATGGAAGCGATGGAGCCGGGTGGGGCGTTGCGGATACGGACGCGCACGGACGACGATTCTATTTTCCTGCTCTTCGGCGATTCCGGCAGCGGCATCAAGCAGGAGGATTTGGTGAAATTGTTTCAGCCTTACCACACGACGAAGCCCGGCGGCAGCGGACTCGGATTAATGATCGTGCAGCGGATTTTGCGCGCGCATGGCGGACAGATCGGGATCGAAAGCAAGGAAGGCGTGGGCACGGTGGTGACGTTGCAATTCCCGCGTCGGGACCGGCGTGTGCGGATGCTGCGGTGAGGTGGTCGGAGGCGCGAGCGTTCGCAGCGGCTCTTTTCCCGTTCTCCGTTGAGCGCGGGAAAACGTCGGCGGGAGAAAGAGTAAGATAAAGAGGAAAGGGAAAGACGGAGCGGCGCGTGAGGCGCGCTGGCGATGTATGCGGTGGTTGGACGCGCGCGTTCGCGACGCTTGACCGGGTTCGCGGCGCTCGTGTGAATGGCGCGCATGGTCCCCAGCGTCCTTATCGTCGATGACGAGAAACATACCCGCGAAGGGCTGCGGCAGGCGTTGGAGGACAACTACGACGTATCCATCGCGGCGAGCGCCGATGAAGCGTTCAACCTGATCGAGTCGCAGGAATACGACGTCATTTTGACCGATCTGCGCATGCCGGGAAAATCGGGGCTCAAGGTCATCGACAAGGCGCTGACGCTGCCGAACAAGCCGGCGGTTTTGATGATGACGGCTTACGGAAACATCGAGACGGCGGTCGAGGCGATGAAGCGCGGCGCGGTGGATTTTCTTACGAAGCCGGTGAACATCGAGCGGCTGGAAGTGTTGATCCAGCGCGCGCTCAAAACGAAGACGCTCGAAGTGGAAGTGAAACAACTCCACGAGCGGCTCGACGAAAAGTTCAGCTTTGAAGGCATCATCGGGCACTCGTCGAAACTGGAGGAAGTGATCGAGCGCGTGAAGTTGGTGGCGCCTTCGAAGGCGACGGTGCTCGTGGAAGGCGAGTCGGGCACGGGCAAGGAATTGATCGCGCAAGCGGTGCATCAAGCGAGTCCGCGCGCGCGCGGACCGTTCATCGCGGTGCATTGTGCTGCGCTGTCTGAAAATTTGCTGGAGAGCGAAATCTTCGGGCATGAGCGGGGAGCGTTCACCGGTGCGATGGAGCGGCGGGTGGGGCGTTTCGAAGCGGCGGACGGCGGCACTCTTTTTCTCGATGAAATCGGTGAAATCTCGGCCTCGACCCAGGTGAAGCTGTTGCGGTTTCTCGAAACGAAAACGGTGGAGCGCGTCGGCGGCACCAAGCCGATCCCGCTCGATGTGCGCCTCGTCGCGGCGACCAATCGCACGCTCGAGCAACTCGTGCGTGAAGGGAAATTTCGCGAAGATCTTTTCTTCCGGTTGAACGTGGTGCGCATTGCGATGCCCCCGCTGCGACAGCGGCCGGAAGACATCCCGATGTTGCTTGCGCATTACCTGAAATTTTTCAGCGAAGAGAACAAGCTGCCGCTGCTGACGGTCGAGCCAGGGGCGCTGCGTCATCTGCAGACGTATCCATGGCCTGGTAACATCCGCGAGCTGCGTAATTTCACGGAAAACGCGGTCGTACTGCACCGCGGCGGCAAGCTCACCGAGTACGATTTGGAGCCACGGTTTCGCGGCGAAGTACTCGCGCTTCCGGCGGGCAATTCGATGGCGGCCGGCGCGACGGGGAATGTGGGCAACCTGAGCGCGCCGGTGGGGAATTCGCCGGCGGTCGCGACGGGATTTCCGAGCCCGGCGAGCGTGTCGCTGTCCATTCAGGACAACGAGAAACGGCTGTTGCGGGAAGCGCTGATCAAGGCGCGCGGCAACCGCACGCGGGCGGCGGAGCTCATGGGAATCAGTCGCCGGACCTTGCATCGCAAACTCGCGGACTGGCCCGAGCTGGACGTGATCGACAAGTGAGCGATCAAGCGGAGAGCACTCGAAGCGGCGGGGCGCGGACGTCATGAAAACCCGATCGCTTCAAGAATGGGTTCACTGGCTCGAACTCGGCGCGGGCAGACGCTGGGTGGCGCGCGCGGCGGTGGTTCTCGGCGTGGTGCTTTTGTCATTGAGAGTTGGGTACACGCAGTTTCGCGGTCCGCTGACGGAGACGACGCTCGCGCAAGCGGTGGTGGCGAGGCAGCTGGCGAACGGACATGGTTTCACGACGCTGATTAACTATCCGCAAACGGCCGCATGGATGAAGGCGCGCGCGACCGTTCACGACGCGGCGCACCCTTATCAGTTCGATCCCGCGACGCCTTTTCCGGAGCTGCACCAACCACCGCTGTATTCGCTCGTGCTGGCGGCGGGGTTGAAGGCGTTTCCGGAAAAGACGCGCGCGTCGCTTTTCGAGACGGCACCGCAACCCCCGGATGGCTTTCGTGCGGACTACGTGATGCTCGGGCTGAACATCCTGATGCTCTGGCTGGCGGCGGGGATGACCTACGCGCTCGGGCGAAGACTGTTCGACGAGCAAACGGGAACGATCGCGACGCTGGGACTTTTGCTTTCGGCGTCGATCTGGAGCGAAACGGTGGGGCTCGGTGGCGCGCCGCTGTCGATGGTGCTGACGCTCGGGCTCATGAGCGCGCTGATGCGGATCGGAGAAAACGAAGACGGCGCGCGGATGCCGTGGATGGCGTTGACGATGGCGGGCGTGCTGAGCGGGCTTTTGTTGCTGACGGATTACAGCGCGGGGATCGCGCTGCTGGTCGCGCTCGGCTGGGTGTGGCGAAGGATTTTTCGCGGGAAGCGGACCGGCGCGGTCGCGTTGGTGGTGGCGACGTTTCTGTTGGTCGCGGGACCGTGGTTGATCCGCAATGTTGGCCTCACGGGAAATCCGCTGGCGCTCGCGTGGCAGGGAATCGCACTCAAGGCGGGTGACCCGACGGCGGAGCCGGAGACCTGGCGAGCGACGCTTTCGACGACAATGCCAGCGATCGATCTGCACAAGCTCGGGAACAAAGTGCTGACGTCCGTGCAAAGAAATCTACGGGATAAACTGTGGTCGGGCGGCGGACTTTTTTTGACGGCGTTCTTCGTGACCGGCCTCGTGTATCGATTTCGTGACGACAAGGTGAACCGCGTTCGCTGGCTTGGGGTGGTGCTGATCGCGTCGCTGACGGTGGCGCAGGCGTTTTTCGACTCGGGTGAAGGCGAGCGATTGCCGATGGTGTACGCGACGCCGCTCATCGTGATTTTTGGCGCGGGATTTTTCTCGGTGCTGATATCCAGCGACGAACGATTGCACGGCCACGCGCGCTGGGCCGCGGCGCTTTTGCTGGCGGTTCAGGCGCTGCCGCTGGCGCACGACGTATTCGAACCGCGGCGACTGCATTTCAATTATCCGCCATACTATCCCGCGCTGTTCATGACGATGCGGCATGAGATGCGGGCGCGCGGCGGTGATTATCCGGCGTGGCTCGCGGACGTTCCGTCGGGCGCGGCGTGGTATGGCGGGCAGCGCGTCTGGGCGCAGCCGGCGACGCTCCGGGATTTTTATGGCGTGTGTCAGGAGCAGACGCAGCTCGCGCTGATGTTGACACCGCACACGCTCGACCGGCCGTATTTCAGCGAACTCACGAAACGGAAGGCCGGTGAAGCGGGGCGGTTGCGAGACTGGTCCGAGGTGTATGCGGGACTGGTGACGAACCGGTTTCCGGAAGGTTTTCCACTGAGCCTGCCGCAGAAAGTGGCGGACAATTTCTACGTGTTGATCGATCCGCTGGCGATGCGCGGACCGGCGAAAAGCCAGTAATGCGTTGCGCGATTTCGGTGGCCACGGGTAGCGTCCGGGGCAGTTTCGCCCGGACATGATTCGCCTCCCACGCCCGCTCATCGCCGTCACGTTTTGCACGCTTGTGGCGACGCGCGTGCTGGCAGTTTACGCGCCGATTCCGGAAGAGGAAAAAGGGCGGCTGCTCACGGTGTACGTGACCGGGGGCGTTTACTACGACACGAATATTTTCGGATCGCCGAACGATGAACGGAGCAGCCTGGTTTATGCTGTTTCGCCGCGCTTCGTTTTTAATCTTTCGGCGACGGACCAGACGCTGATTTCGGCGTCGTATCAGCTTTCTCTCGACCATTTCGCCGACCGGCCGGGGAAGAAGCTCCTCGACAGTCATACACTGAGCGCGAGCGTGAAGCACACTTTCAGTCCGCGACTCGAAGCGGAGCTGAGTGATGTTTACCTGGTTTCGAAAAATCCTGAGTCGCTGCTGCCGGGGCTGTCCACGGTGTTGAACACAGATCAATCGTACACGCTCAACCAGCTCGACGGACGGCTGGGCGCGAATTTGACCAAGCGCATCGGACTCACGGGCAAGGCGAGGGCGGCGAGTTTCGCGTACGACAACGATGTGCTCGCGGAGTCGTTGGACCGGCGTGAATACCTCGCGGGGCTTGCGGCGACGTATGCGCTGATACCGGAAGTCCAGGCGGTCGCCGAGTATCGGCATCAGACGATCCGCTACCGCCGCGGCGGCGACGCGAAAGATAAGGATTCGGATTTCGCGCTGGCGGGCGCGGACTACGTGATGAGTTCGCGGACGGCGTTGAGCGGACGTCTCGGGGGGGAATATCGGCGGCGCAAAGGCGCGCGGGACGATGTGCTCCCTTATGTCGAGCTCGCGGCGAAAATCGACTACGCCAAGGGATCGTATTTGTCTGCCGGGTACGGTTTTTCGGTCGAGGAAGTTTCCAATCTGGATGTTTACACGGATATGTCGGTGCATCGGTTCTTCGCGAATGTGCAGCATGTGCTGACGCCGCGGTTGATCGCGACGGGGTCCGTTAGCTGGGAACCCACGTTGCTCAATGGGCGGCAAGGGGTGAGCCGGGATCGCGATGAGACGAATGCCCGGATGGGCGTCGCGCTGACCTATCGGCTGGGGGCGCGCGGGTCGGTTTCCGCGACGGTGGATCGTGACGACGTGAAGTCGGATGATCCCGGGCGGATTTTGAAACGCACGCGGGCAGGGGTGAGCGTGCGCTGGGTTTTCTAGAGTGGATCGGCGAGCGCGGCATGAGCCGGCGGGGTGCTAATGCACACGAGATGCCTTCTGCGCAGGGAGGTTTCGGAGGGCGCGTATGGAAAACGAGCTTGCTGCGGGAAGAGGGGGAAAATTCCCTAGCGCCTCCCCAATGGCCCACACTCACGTTAGTAAAGAGGGCGCATCGCTCGCCGACTTTTTCCACCTGCTGCGCCTGCGTAAGGCGCTGATATTTTTAATTCTCGGTCTGGTCGTGATCACGACCGTGGTGGTGACGACGTTTTTGCCGAAGTGGTATTTGTCGACGTTGAATGTGCGCGTGGAAAAACCGGAAGGGGAGGTGAAGCTTTTTCAGACGCAGTCGAGCGGATACTATGACCCGTATTTTTTGCAGGATCAGTTCAAGATCATGCAATCGGCGAAGGTGCTTTATCCGGTGATCGAAAAGCTGCGCCTCAACGAAAAAATCGCGCGCTCGATCGGAGCGATGGCGCCGTTCGAGACGGATGAGACGTACGAGTATCTCACGAAAAAAATGCTGCGGGTGGAGTCGCCGCGAGGTTCGTCGCTGATCGAGGTGGGCGTCTATGCGCAGGATCCGGCGCTGGCGGCGGACATCGCCAACGAAATCGCGCGCGTGTATTCGGACGACCGTATCGCCTTTGCCACGACAGAGCAGCGCGAAGGTGTGGCGCAATTGCGCAAGGAACTCGAATCGCAGGAGCGAACGGTGTCCAGTCAGCGCGATTTGCTGGAGCAACTCCGCAAGGATCTCGGCATCTCGGGCGTGGATCTCAACGCGCGGTACAGCGACATGGAGATCGAGACGCTCCGCCAGATGCAGAATTCGCTGATCGCGCTGAGCGTGGATGCGATCGGGCGCAAGACGCGGTACGAGCGTTTCAAAAACATACCACCGGAAGAACGGATTAATTTGATCAATTCGGAGCTGATCCAGGATCCCAATATCCAGAACCTCCTGCAGGCATATCTGGTGGCGGACCAAACCGTGACGAAGCTGCATGGACGTTTGGGAGAAGCGCATCCGGAGCTGATGGCGGCGAAGGATAATCGCGCGAAAATCAAGGAGCAGCTCGACGCGCAACTGCGGGGCTATGAAAACGCGCTGGAGATTTCTTCGAAGGAAGCGGAGGCGCGCGTCGCCGAGTTGAAGAGCCAGCTCGCGCAAGCGAAGGTCGATCAAATCCTTTCCGCGCGCGATCGCATGCGACCGTTCGAAGAAGCGGCGCGAAAACTGGAAGATGAGACGCGACTGCTCTCGACGCTCAAAGTCACGTTGAGGCAGCGCGAGATCGATTTCCAGGTGCCGAAGCGGAGCATTGAGATCCTGAATTATGCCGAACCGGCGAGGCGCGCGGCGAAGCCAAGCTGGCCCTTGAATATCGCGTTCGCACTCTTGTTCGGCGGCGTGCTAGGCATCGGCACGGCGGTGTTGATCGAGTTTTTCGATACAAGTTTTCGCAACGTCGCGGAGGTCGAAAGCCGGCTCGGCAAACCGGTGCTGGGCGTCATCCCGTATTCGGCCGAGCCGATCCAGCCGTCGAACCCGGGCGTCGAAGAAGATCCCGCCGATCTGGAGCCGTTTCGCGTACTGCACACCAATCTAAATCTCGCGCTGAAAAACGGCGGTCCCGGGCGAAGTCTGGTGATGTTATCAGCGGGACCAGGAGAAGGAAAATCGACGACACTGCTGCGGCTGGCGCGCGCGATGGGCGCGGCGGGCGAGCGGGTTCTCCTCATCGATTCCGATTTGCGGCGGCCGACACAGCATCAGCTCAGTGCGCGCCCGAAGGAGCCGGGACTTGCGGAGCTGTTGCAGGGAAAAGCGACGCTCGATAAAGTCACGCAGCGGGGGATTTCGCCCGGACTGGATTTCATCCCGTGCGGATCGGTGAGCGGATTTACGTTGAGCTTGCTCTACAGCGACCGGCTGAAGGCGCTGCTGATGGAACTGCGGGAAAAATACGATCGAGTGGTTTTCGACGCGCCGCCTGTGATCGGTGTGAGCGATGCTTCGGTGCTCGCGAGCGTGGCGGACGATGTGTTGCTGCTCATCCAGCATCGGCGCAATCCGCACAGCATGGTGGTGCGGGCGCAGCAGATCGTCGAAGGCCTGCACAAGGAAATCGTCGGCGTGGTCTTGAACCGGGTGCCGGTGAACTCGAGCGACGACTACGGGTATTATACGCGCAACTACGCGTACTATAGTTCGCGTGATGGAGAACGAGGCGCGGGCAGTCGCGGGCGGCGCGGCAAGTCCGCCGAACGCACGCGGCCTGTCGAAGGCGAGCGCATCGCATTCGCTGAACGGGCCGATAAACCGCGCGACGGAAAATGACGCAATTTTTGGGGAGCACCGTTGGCGAAGGCCTGAAGAAAGCGCGCCTAAGTCAGCGGGCGTCGCGAGCGCGGCCTCGTTTCGGCGGGATGTTGATTTTTTTTATCGGCATCGCGACGGCGGTAGCCGGCGGAGACGGATGGAAAATCGCGGGGAGCGACCTGTTGGGGGCGAATTTTTCGGAAGAGGCGAAACTGTTTTCGACGCGGATAAAGACGCCGGTTTCGTTGGCGTTGCACGGAAGCCGGGACGGCCTCGAGGCGTTGAAGCGCGGCGATGCGGATGTCGCGATTCTTGCTTTCGCTCCGGACGAGACGCCTCCTGGCGCGCCTTTTGTTTCGCAGCCGCTGGCCTATCGCATCGCCGTCGCGGTCGTGCCGGAACGCATTGGGGTGACGCAGATCACGTTTACAGAACTCGACGGATTTTTTGGGGTGGAGGGCCCGGCTGGATACACGCTCTGGAGGGATCTTGGTGTGACCGGCGGGGTGGGATCGCTGACGGTGGGGACGCACGTGCTGGCGTCGGATGACGCGGCATTGTCGCTGCAGCTTTTTACGCACCGAGCGTTGCGAGCGCCCAAGCTTCGGCCATCGGTCCAAAGACATAGTACCTTCGCGGAGTTGGAGTCGCGCCTCGCAGCAGAAGAAGGCGGCATCGCGATCCTCGCCTCGCTACCGGTGGAGGGATCGGGGTTGCGCGCTTTGATGGTTTCAACGGCCGCCGGTGAGCCGGCGTTCGGCGCGACGCCGGAAAATATCCACACCGGGGACTATCCTTTGAGGATGCCGGTGTATGTCGTGTATCGAAGCGCCGATGCGGCAAAACTCCGGGACCTGCTGGTGTTTTTATGGAGCGATGACGTGGCTCGGGCGCTGGGAAAAAACGGGTTGTGGGTGCCTGTTCCAGCCAGTGGCCGGCCGGCGTTGTGAGGGCGCGATTTCTTTCGAAATAGCTATTGACGGAAGTCACCCGAGCTTTACTTCTCTCCGCCTGCTTTGCGGGCGTAGCTCAGTTGGTAGAGCACCACCTTGCCAAGGTGGACGTCGAGAGTTCGAGTCTCTTCGCCCGCTCCATTTTACCCGGTCTTCGGACCGGGTTTTTTTGTGCACAAAGGGAACGCCTTATCGGTTCAACGCCCGACGATAGGCTGGCGAATCGCTTAAAACGCGCGGAGGTATTCGAGCCGGAAGGCGGCTGGGGTAAGCGCGGTCGAATCCCGTTCCAAAGCGGGCTATCGCGCCGGGATCAGCGGCCGGTGCGTCAGAGCGCGCGCACGCCGTCTTCCACCCAGCGAACGCAAAACTGGACCAGCTGAATCGCGTTTTGGAGGTTCAGCTTTTCTTTGATGCGGGCGCGGTGGGATTCCACCGTCTTGATGCTGATGTGAAGCTTGGCCGCAATTTCGCGCGTGGGTAGCCCGCTACCGATCATGTTGACGATTTCGAGCTCGCGATCGCTGAGCAAGTCCACCGGTGAATCGGGCGCAGGGTCGCCGCCCACCACGACTTGATCGAGCATACGGCTCGCAACGCGTTCGCTGACAAAAACTTTTCCCGCGCGAATCCGACGGACGGCTTCCATGACCTTATCCACAACCTCTTGCTTCATCACGTACGCCTTGGCTCCCGCTTTCAAGACGCGCATGGCATAGATCGATTCGTCGTGCATGGAAAGCACGAGGATCTGGATCTTCGGGTCGAACGCCTTGATATTCTTAATCAGCTCGATGCCGTTGTAGCCCTTGAGCGAAATATCGACGATGACCAAGTCGGGTTTGATTTGTGAGATCGCCTTGAGAGCAGAGGGAGAATCCTCGGCTTCGCCGCAAAAAACCATGTCTGGCTCGCGATTGATGAGCTCCGCCAGGCCTCTTCGCAGAAGCGGGTGGTCATCCACAATGAATATGCGGGTTTTTACGCTCATCGAACTTGGTGGCGCGTATTAGTTTTAGAAAGGATAGCGAAGGCAAGCTGTTACCCCGGTCGGCGCGTGATTAGCAATCGTTAGGTCTCCGCCTAAAATCCCTGCGCGGTAATTCATTATATTTAGACCCACACCCCCGGTGGAGGTGTCGGCTTTTGTCAGGCCGGTTCCATTGTCGCGGATCGAAAGCGCCATGTGATCCGAGTGAGCTTCCAAAAGCATATCGACCCGGGTGGCTCGGCCATGGCGGATCGCGTTGCTGATCGCTTCTTGGGATATCCGGTAAATCTGGATAATTTGTGCCGAGGAGTGTTTCGGGAACCGGCCTTTGAACTGCGTATGGATGTCTACGGCGAAGCGGGTTTTAATCTGTGTACCCAACTCCAGCAGCGCGCCGCGAATGTCTGCGATTTGCACTTTGCCGGGGAAAAGTCCGTGAGTCAGTGCGCGGGTGCGATGCATGGCATCGATGATCTGCTGGTTTAACTCTTTGAAGTTACCTGCTTCCTCCGGCATTTTGCTCGCGATCCGGCTTTCCGCGACGCGCATCAAGCAGCTAACCCCGGCAAGGATTTGGCAAAGATCATCATGGAGATCCTGGCCTATCCGATTCTGCTCCCGCTCGCTGACGCGCAGACTTTCAAGCTGGTAGTCTTTTTCGGTTTGAATGTCGGAAACGTAGCCACGCAGCAGTTGGTTCTTACCCTTTCCCACGATCTCGCGAATGGAATGGCGGACCCAGAGAATGGAGCCGTTTTTGTCGATCAGGCGGTAATCGATATAAGTCGGAAGCTGCTGTGATTTTATCGCAGCGAAATGTTTTTGCGTGCGAGCGCGATCCAAGGGGTGAATGCAGCGGTGCCAATTCGCGGGGGATGCGGTGGGAAGTGCCCTGAAGATCGAGGAGTTTTTAGGATGGAGCGCAGTCGCGGACAGCGGCGTGGCTTTCCCTTCCCAAGCAGTGACGCGCGATTCTTGGAAGATGCCGTCCATCGCCCACGCGGAAAACTCAACCAGCTCGGAGAATGCGAGAGGCGCGGAATTACTGGTCGCGAGTTTTGAGCCCGCCTTTGATCCTGTGCGAGCTGGTCGTGTTTTGGGAGGAGAGGGGCGCTTGGGCGTGATCATGGGTGGGAGGATTCGAATACGAAAAAACTGAAAAGGGAGGCCAGTCAGTCAGGGTTATTCCGTGAATGGCCGTAGTGGTTTCCACGAGGCGTCAAAATGTAGAAATCTTTCAGCAGTATCATCTTGACTAGGGTTGGAATTGGCGGACGTTTCGGCGCACTTAGCGTGTTTGTCTAGCGAATCCATCGGTTGCCTCGTTCTTAGCTCAATTGGTTTTATTGCAAAATGAACATGCGCGTTGAGGCGGACTGATGATGACCCCCGATGAATCCTTCGAGCAAAATATCTCAAAGCTCGGGTGCGACCTCGAATTCGAATAACCCATGGGTGGAGCGAATTTACTTGGTCGATGACCATCCTTTTTTCGCGGCTGCCTTGGCGTCGTTGATCAATACTGAGGCTGACATGGCCGTCTGCGGGAGCGGTTCTCAAGTGCCCGCCGTTTTGTCCGAGGTGGCCCACCTGAATCCTGATATCTTGGTCATGGATGTGAACATGACTGCTCAAAACAACTGGTACCTGGCCATCGAGGTACGAAAACTTTCGAAGAGCGTACCGCTGTTATTTGTTTCCAGCTTGCAAAATCCGAGAGCTGAAATGGGTTTGAAATGGTTGGAGCCCTGTAGCTTTGTTGAAAAAGCCAAAGATCCTGCCGATATAATAAAGGCCATCCGACAGACGCTGGCTAAACACCGCCTTTTCCAAAGCCTTCATCCCTCCGGTTCGCCGGCACTTAAGCGTGAAATCTCCAGAGAATAACAACATCCTCGTCGTCGATGACAACGAACAGGCTTTAACACTAGTCAAAGAGGCACTTTCCACTCGCGGTCTGAACGTGATGACCTACAGCCGCGGGCTGGAGGCGATGGCATTCCTGGAATCCAAGAAGGGTGATATTGTGGACTTGGTGATCATCGATTTGGTGATGCCGGATGTAGATGGGATGGAGCTGGCGGGTAAGATCTTAATCAAGCGGCCTGACATTAAAATCCTCGTCATGTCCGGTTATGCGGATGACGTGGTCGTTCACGGCATTTTCGAGAAGAAGAGCGTCGATTTTCTCGGTAAGCCTTTCAGCATCCGCGATCTTTTCACCAAGGTCAGCGTGCTCCTGGCTCAAGGAGTCTGATCGGCCGCGACCCAATGTCGGTCGAGCGTGTCCGCGTTTCTGGGCCTGGCTTTCACGCGAAGACCTGCTGATGGTGCCCCGCGCGCAAGCCTCTTGCCCCGCGGTCAGCGGAACGACGAAACAGAGCTGTCTTTCGCGATGCGGTTCTTCTCCGTCGACCTCAGTAATCGGCATTCAAGTGTGGCGAACCGAAGCCGATATCTTTTTTGAAACTTTTCGAAAAGCGACGCGTCGTATGAAAGCAGAACGCTTAAATTTTCTCCCGCTTAGCGGGAGATTTGGGGTAACCAAGAAAGCAATGGGCGGATCGTCTAGGGGTAGACGATCCGCCCTCTTTTTTCGTCCCGCCGACAGAATGAAAATTTCCCGACTCTTCTTTCTTCGGCGCGCCTCGCTACCGTTACGGCGCGGAAACTTTTCGCCTTTTTCTTGCAGTCATTAATCGACAACCAGCACCCCCTGTGCTGACTTCCTCACACGTTATCCACAAGATGGAACTCCTGAGCAGGATCACCGATCCCCAAACACAGCTCAAGGTGCCCGCGAAGGTTAAAACCTTTGTTTTGGACACCAACGTCCTCCTTCACGATCCACAGTCGATCTTCAAGTTCGAGGACAACAATCTCGCCATCCCCGTCGAGGTTCTGGAAGAGCTGGACGCCATCAAGACTGAGCAATCGACCGAGCGAGGCCGCAATGCCCGCCGCGTTCATCGAATCCTTCAAGGGTTGCTTCCCGATTCCAGGACGATGCTCGAAGGCGTTAAATTGCCCAACGGCGGAACGCTCTCGGTGATCATCAACCGCTATCTGGTCGATCAAAAATTCGACACGCCTGCGATGCAGCGCTTCCGCGCGGTACTCCCGGACTTTTCGAAAAAGGACAATCGCATCATCGCTTGCGCGCTGTTCGTTCAGGAGCAATTCGCCCCGCCGACCATCTTGGTCACCAAAGACGTCAACGTTCAGCTCAAGGCCCGCGCCGTCGGCTTGGAGTCGGAGGATTATCTCAACGACAAAGTCCCCGAGGCCGTCGAGGAAGCCTCGTATCGTGAGATCCCGGTGACGATCTACGAACTCCAGCGGTTTTGCTCCGAGGGCGCATTTGATCTGGGTCCGGATGGATCGAAAGATCTCTTCCTGAATGAGTACGTTTTACTTCGCTCCGACGAAGGAAAGACGATGCCGGCCAGGTTTCACGGTGGCGGCGTAGTCCAACGCTTGAAAATCCCCGATTTCGTCAAAGCGCCCGGCGGCATCCCCATCCGCCCGCGCAATCTCGAGCAGCAGTTCTTCATGGATGCGCTGCTCGACGATTCGATCTCGATGGTCACCTGCTTTGGCAAAGCCGGTACCGGAAAAACGCTCATCTCCATCGCGTGCGCGTTGCACCAGACGCACGACGAAAATTCCCACTACGATGGCCTCTCGATTTCACGTCCCGTGATCGCGCTCGGCAAAGACATCGGATTTCTTCCTGGAACGCTGGAAGAAAAAATGAAGCCGTGGCTCCAGCCTTACTTCGATGCGTTGGAAGTCATGCTTCCATCGAAGCCGCAGAAAGAGCCGCAGTTCGCCGCGAAAAAGGTTTCGAAGAAAAATAAGAAAAAGCAGTACGACGACGCGGCGCTCCAAGCTGTACCCGCGCCAGCACTACACTCCGGAGGCCATCACGGCGGCGGTAATGCGGGTCAGGTCGTCAAACCTTACGAGCGGCTCATCAAGAGCGGCCTCGTGGAAATCGAAGCTCTCTGCTTTATCCGCGGGCGTTCCATTGCGCGTCGCTTCTTCATCCTCGACGAGGCGCAGCAACTCACGCCTCACGAGGTCAAAACGATCATCACACGCATCGCGGAAGGCTCGAAGATCGTGCTCATCGGCGATCCTGCACAGATCGATAATCCTTACGTGGACTCGCGCAGTAACGGCCTCGTTTATTGCTACAACCGCATGAAGGGGCAGGCGCTCGCGGCGCACATCAAACTGACCAAGGGCGAACGCTCGAAACTCGCCGAGCTCGCCGCGGACTTGCTGTGAACTGCGAGCGAACCGTCTGATTTCTCTCCAAGGAAAGCCGCCGGACTTCCGGCGGCTTTTTTGTGCGCCAGATTTCTCCGTGGCCCGTTTGGTCGTACTCAGATGATCGTTTCGACGGGCTTCTTCAGCGCGGCGATGTGCGCCATGATGTGTTCGCTCGCGCGAAGATAACGCTCTTTTCCCGCCGAAGGATCGTCGTAGTCTGCGGGAGGAATGGGCTTTCCGTAGACCACACTGACGGGCGTCGGAATATGGATTTTTCCGTCTCGGCCAAAGGCGTCGAATGAACCAAAAATCCGGGCGGGCACGACGGGGACTTGCGTGCGACAAGCGAGTAGGCCGACGCCGGGTTTAGCCGGCTGAAGCCGGCCGTCGGTGGAGCGCGTTCCTTCCGGGAAGAGGATGATGACCTTGTCGTTTTTCAGCGCCTGCAAGACGCGTTTGATCGCGCTCACATCCGAGCCGCCGTCGCGATCCACAGGGATCGTGCCGACCGCGTCGAGCCACCGGGACGCGAAGCCTTTTTTCCACAGCGTTTTTCGCGCGAAGAAACAAACTTGCCGCGGGATCAGCGATCCGACGATCGGCGGGTCGAGATGGCTCGCGTGATTGGACGCGATCATGAAGGCGCCGCTCTTTGGAAGATTTTCCAGGCCGCTGGCCTCTCCCCGAAACGCGATGTCGAAAATGACCCGGAAGATGTAGTGGAAAAGCCCGTACACGCGGGTCATCTCGACCTGGCGGAAACTATAGCTCATGCGGCGGGAAGCTTGGCGGCGAGTTCGGCGGAGATTTTGTTCACGACGTCTTCAAGCGTCAGGTAAGTGCTATCGATCAGCTCCGCGCCTTGGGCACTTTCGACCAGTCGTTGGCGGTCGAGCGTGTCTCGTTTGGCGACTTGATCCTGCCGGCCTTCCTGCTCGCGGCGGCGGGCGCGTTCGACGGGATCGGCGAAGAGGAAAAAGCGGAAGTCGGCGTCGGGGAAAATCTTTGATCCGATATCGCGACCTTCCATCACCAGGCCGCGAAATCCATGCGCTTCGCCGGTCTTCGCCTGACCGCGTTGATAATCGAGGAGCGCCGCGCGCACTTCGGGGATGGCTGCGAAATGGGCGACTTCCGCGTTCACCGCGGAGCTGCGAATCTCCTCCGAATCCACGAGGCGTCCGGAAATTTCCATCTGAGCACTTCGCCCGTTAAGTCGCGTTCCGAAGTTTAACCCGGCGACGGCGCTCTTCACGGAGGGCAGATCGTCGGCCTTGATGCCGAGACGTAATAACTCCGCGGTGACGGCCCGGTAGAATGAGCCCGTGTCCACATGCAGTAAATGGAAGCGTTCACTGAGCGCGCGCGAGGTGGACGACTTGCCGGAGGCGGCGCCTCCGTCGATGGCAACGATGATGAAAGGCGATGCGGTCATGCGCTTATTGATTGTGCGAGTGAGTCCAAACCTTGCCGAGGACCTCGAAGAAATCGGGAAATGTTTTCGCGCAGCAAGCCGGGTTTTTGATCGAGAGCCACGGGATGCCGTCGCCGCGAAGATTGTGGCACCCCAAGATTCCGAAACTCATGGCGAAACGATGGTCGTGATAGGTCTCGATCTCCACGCCTTGGTTGAGTGTCTGCGGGTGAATTTCCAGCGAGTCTTCGGTCTCAACGACGTGCTGGCCGAGTTTGATGAGCTCGCGCGCCATGCCGGCGACACGGTCCGTCTCTTGTTTACGCGTATGCGCGATGCCGCTGATTTTCGTGGGGCTGTTTAAGAGCGGAGAAATGGCGGCGAGCGTCAGGAAAGTATCGGAAAATTCCGCGAAGTTCTGTGTGACGCCACGAAGGATACCGTCGTTGGGAAACGTCACTTCCAATCCGCGCGCGGACGTGGCGATCACGCCGCCGACGCGGCGAAGGACTTCGCTGAAGTGCGTGTCGCCTTGGAGGCCTTCGCCGGGAGCGCGAAGTTCGCGGAGCGCGAGTTTGCCGCCGGTGACGATCGGCAGCGCGAGAAAATAACTGGCGGCGGTGGCGTCGGGCTCGATCGCGTAGTGACCATCGGGACGCGTGTATTGTTTTTCCGGATGCACCTTGAAGCGTCCTTCCGCGAGGCGGGTCACGGGGGGCTGGCCGAAGTGTTCCATCAGACGGGTTGTCATCTGGACGAACGGCCAGCGGACGTCGCCGATGAGTTCGATCTCGACCGGCTCCCGGGCGAGCGGCGCGGCCATCAGCAACGCGGACAACATCTGACTGCTTTCGCGGGCGTCGATTGCCACGTGGCCGCCGCGCAGGCCGTTCGCATGAATTTCGACCGGGAAAAAACCTTCATCGCCCAGGCAGCGAATGTCGGCACCGAGCAAGCGGAGCGCATCAATAAGGCCTTTCATCGGTCGCTTGCGCATTTGGGGGACGCCATCGATTTGAAAAATTCCTCGCGGAGCGGCGGCGCAAAGCGCGGTCAGGAATCGTGCGGCGGTGCCGGCGAGTCCGACAAAGAGTTCGACGCGGGCATTCGGGAAACCGTTGTCCTGATCCGCGACCCGAAGCGTCTTCGCGTGTTTGTCGGCGGTGATCGTGAAGCCGATTTTCCGCAACGCGTCCGCCATCAGGTGCGTATCTTCGCTGAACAGCGCGCCGGTGAGCGTGACCGGTCCGTCGCAGAGCGCGGCGAGCAGCAGGGCGCGATTCGTCAAACTTTTCGATCCGGGCAGGAC
>Ga0164241_10002209_pt1 | contig 21625 bp, 15 predicted proteins | sample OricomyardsoilBY_FD_108780 | JGI IMG/M metagenome (GOLD analysis project Ga0164241, IMG submission 108780) | Backyard soil microbial communities from Emeryville, California, USA - Original compost - Back yard soil (BY) | ecosystem: Environmental > Terrestrial > Soil > Unclassified | place: USA... | reverse complement strand
GCGGGTGCCGACGAGGCCGGTGGCCCCGGTGATGAGGATCTTCATGAGAGCGGGGTCCTTGGGTGGGCGGTGCGGGGTGCTGCTGGGGATACGTCCGCCGGACGGCGCGGGCTCAGCTCGTCCTGCCCGTCCGCGCCTTCCGCTACTCGAACGCCGCGAACCCGATCGGGGCGAGGGTGTCCAGCCGGCTGGTGCCGAGCCCCCGGTAGGAGAGGGAGACGACCTTGCCGTCCACGACCAGCGACCGGTCGACCCCCACGTACGGGCGGTCCTCGGTCCGATGGTCGATCGTCCCCACCGGGGTGATCGCCGCGGGGGCGACGCGCAGCCCGACGGCTCCGGTGAACGGGTCGGCGCCGTACGTGCTGACGGGCAGCACCGCGAGCTTCGTCCTGTCCCAGTAGAGGAAGGCGTGCGGGTCGAACTCCACCGCGCTGGTCCCCTGGCCCAGCGCGTGCTGGGCCACGCGGGTCGGGGCACTCGGCTTGGAGACGTCGAACAGCGAGACCTGGGCGCCGACGCGCATGCCCGCGTCGGTGGCGTCCTGGCCCACGCCGAGCAGGAGGCCGTCGCCCACGGGGTGCAGGTAGGCCGAGTACCCGGCGACCTTCAGCTCGCCCACCGTCCGGGGCGCGTCGGGATCGCGCAGATCCAGCACGTAGAGCGGATCGACCTGCCGGAACGTGACCACGTAGCCGGTGTCGCCGAGGAACCGCACGGCGTACACGCGCTCGCCCTTGCCCAGCCCGCCGACCCGGGCGCGCCTGGTCAGGCCGCTGCCCCCGATCGTCAGGGTGGAGACGCCGGTCTCGGTCTCGCCCGCCGAGGCCTGGCCCGGGAACCACGGGGGCTGCTCGGTCGAGGCGACGCGCAGGACGCCCTCGTGCTCGGACAGCGCGTACTGGTTGAGGATGAACCCGGGGACGTCCCCGCTGCCGGCGTACGTCGTCTTCCCGTCCTCCGTAGCGTCGAAGCGGTGGATCTCGGTGCGGGCGCCGTCGGGCACCGAGCGGCCCTCCTCCAGCGCCGGCCGGTACTGCTCGCTGGCCACGTACAGGCTGGTGGGGGAGCCGTAGACGACCTGGGCGCCGGCCATGATCGCGTCGCGGTCCACGGAGTAGAGGCCGCGGTCCAGGTCGACCGTCATCACGGTGAGCAGGCCGGCGCCGGAGAACGCCCGCGGATGGCGGATCTGGCCGCAGGCGGCGAGGTCGCGCCGGAACGTGCGGCCGCTGCGGCGGCTGCGCAGCACGGTGCGGGGCACGAACGTGCGGACGGTGGGCGTCGCGGCGGTGCCGTCGTCGCCGGTGGCCACCGGCTCCGGGTTCGAGCCGATCACGATCCGCACCGTGCCCCCGTTGAGGCGGGCGTCGACGAACGTGCCTTTCACCTCGAGGGTGCGGGCGATCTTCGGGGCGGCCGGCTCCCGCACGTCGACCTCGGTGAGGACCGTGGTGGGCTCATAGGCCCCCGGCGCCACCATCGAGGCGGCGGGGAGGGTCGGGACGGGCCGGCCGACGGCGGGGTCGGCCGCCCCGGCGACGGGGGAGCCGCTCCCGGCGGTGGCCTGGGTCGCGGCGACGAGCACGCGGGGCCCGCGCAGGAGGATCCGGTGGCCGTAACCCGCCAGGGGGAGCGAGCCCACGACGCGGGGCGCGTCGCCCTGGACGTCCACCACGCGCAACGTGCTGTCGCTGACGGCGTACACGTACCGCCCGTCGGTCTTGATGACGTCGGGCTCGTCGACGCCGGCCTCCTGGTTGTTGGTGCCGGAGAAGTCGCCGGTCGCGGCGTCGCCGGCCTTCCCCGCCTCGGGGGCGGCCGGGGAGGCGGTGGTGGGAGCGGCCATGGGCGGGGCGACGCCCCCGGCGGCGTCGTCCGTGGGCCCCGACGTCAGCGGGGGCGTGGTGATGACCATGGGCGACGAGCCGGCCCGCATGGGCACGCCCGGGTAGCCGTTCGTGCGGGCCAGGCCGGCCTGGCCGTACCGCACGAGATCGCGGCAGGAGTCGAACGCGACGAGCCGCGGCTTGGCGGCGGCGCCGGCGGCGGGCGCCAGGCCGGCGGCGAGGGCCAGCGCGGCGGCGACGGCGAGCGGGACGGACGGGCGGAGCGTCATGGAACCGACGCTACCAGCGCGCGGACGCGCCCAGGTATCACTTTGGTCGCGTCTTGCCGTCCCAACCTGCCTTCGGTATGCGCGTACTACGCGCATACCGAAGGCATGTTGAGGCCGCAGTGCACGGCTAGGCGTCGCCGCGGATCCGCTCCGCGTCCACGGACGCGAAGCCGATCGTGTTGCCGCCCTGGTCCAGGCCGGCGCGGCGGGCCTCCTCGGCCACCGCCTCGGCCACGGCCGGGGCGACGTCGCGGTTGAAGGCCGAGGGGATGATGTAGTCCTCGCGCAGCTCGTTCTCGCCCACGATCTTGGCGATCGCCCGGGCGGCGGCCATCTTCATCGGCTCGGTGATCTGCGGGGCGCGCACGTCCAGGGCGCCGCGGAAGATGCCGGGGAACGCGAGCACGTTGTTGATCTGGTTGGGGTAGTCCGAGCGGCCGGTGGCCATGATCCGCACGTACGGCGCGGCCTCCTCGGGGGAGACCTCCGGGGTGGGGTTGGCCATCGCGAAGACCATCGCGTCCTTGTTCATGCGGGCCAGCGCCTCGGGCGGCATCACGCGCGCGCCGGACAGGCCGATGAACAGGTCCATGCCGTCGATCGCGTCGGCCGGCGTCCCCTGGATCTTGTTCGGGTTGGACATCTCCGCGTACCAGCGCTTGGTCGCGTTCATCGAGCCGTCGAGGTAGTCGGCGCGCTCGGTGGAGACCAGGCCCTTGGAGTCGGCGCCGATCACGTTGCGCACACCCGCCTCGACGAGGATCTTCGTCACCGCGACGCCCGCGGCGCCGAGCCCGGTGACCAGGACGTTGAGGTCCATCAGGTCGCGGCCCGTCAGCTTGCACGCGTTGAGCAGCGCGGCCAGGACGACGACGGCGGTGCCGTGCTGGTCGTCGTGGAAGACGGGGATGTCGAGCATCTCCTTGAGGCGATCCTCGATCTCGAAGCAGCGCGGCGCGCTGATGTCCTCGAGGTTGATGCCGCCGAACGTGGGGGCGATGCGGGCGACCGTCTCGACGATCTCGTCCGGGTCCTTGGTGCTCAGGCAGATCGGGAACGCGTCGACGCCGGCGAACTCCTTGAAGAGCATCGCCTTGCCCTCCATCACCGGCATGGCCGCCTCGGGGCCGATGTCGCCCAGGCCCAGCACCGCGGTGCCGTCGCTGACCACGGCCACCGTGTTGCGCTTGATCGTGTACTGGAAGGCCTTGCTGCGGTCCTCGGCGATCGCGGTGCACACGCGGGCCACGCCCGGCGTGTAGGCCATCGAGAGGTCGTCGCGGGTCTTGACCGGGATGCGGTTGCGCATCTCGATCTTGCCGCCGACGTGCATCAGGAAGGTGCGGTCGGTCGTGTCGACGACCTGCGCGTGCTCGAGATCGTTGATCGCGGCGATGATGCGGTCCCAGTGCACGGAGTCCGCCGCGTCGACCGTGATGTCGCGGACGAGGAGGTCGTCGGTGGCGTCGACGAGGTCGACCGTGCCGATGACGCCACCGGCGCCGCCGATGGCGCTGGCGACCTGGCCGAGCATCCCCGGCTGGTGGGCGATCTCGACGCGGATGGTCAGGCTGAACTGGGCGGAGGGAGCAGACACGGCGCGGAGGATAGTCCTCCGCGCGCGTCCTATACCTCCTCGCGGCGTCCAAGCCCCGGCCGCCGACTTGTACAAGGCGACCCGGCGGGCCACCCGGGTAGGGTGGCCGACGTGGCCGACCCCTCCCGTGACCTGCTCCTGATCGACGGCAACAGCCTCGCGTACCGCGCGTTCTTCGCCCTCCCGGAGTCCATCGCGACCTCCACCGGGCAGCCGACGAACGCCATCTTCGGCTTCGCGTCGATGCTCGTGAAGGTCCTCACCGAGCATGGCCAGCAGCCGACGATCGTCGCCTGGGACCGGGGCCACTCGGGGCGCAAGGAGGTCTACGCGCCCTACAAGGGCACCCGCACGACCCGTCCCGACCTGTTCAAGGAGCAGTGGCCGCACCTGGAGCCGCTCGTCGCCGCGTTCGGCTACCGCAACGTCAGCGTCGAGGGCTACGAGGCCGACGACGTGATCGGCACGATCGCCCGGCGGGCCCGCGAGGCGGGGATCCCCACCACGATCCTCACCGGCGACCGCGACATCTTCCAGCTCATCGACCCCGAGTCGAAGGTGCGGGTGATGGCCACCGCCCGGGGCATCACCGAGACCAAGCTGTACGACCACGCCGCGGTGGTCGAGCGGTACGGCATCCCGCCCGAGCTGATCCCCGACTTCTACGGGCTCAAGGGCGACACGTCCGACAACATCCCGGGCGTCCCCGGGATCGGCGACAAGACCGCCGCCCAGCTGCTGCAGACGTACGGCTCGCTGGAGGAGGTGCTGGCCCACATCGACGACATCTCCGGGGCCAAGCGCAAGGAGAACCTGACCAACCACGCCGAGGACGCCCGCGTCTCGAAGGTGCTGGCGACGATCCAGACCGACGTCCCCGTCGACCTGGACCCCGCCGCCGAGGCGGCCAAGGAGCCCGATCGCTCGGAGCTGCGGGCCACGTTCCGCAAGTTCGAGCTGCGCGACCCGCTGCGCCGGCTGGAGGAGTTCCTGGCCGAGAGCGAGGGGGCCGGCGGGTCCGGCGTGCCGATGACCGCCGACGTGAAGCTCAAGGCCGAGGTCAAGGAGGGGACGCCGAAGGACGTGGCGGCCCTGGCCGGCGAGCTCGACGGCCCGTTCGCGATCGTGCTGCGGGCGCCGGTCGCCAACGAGGGCGAGCTGTTCGCCGCGGAGGAGCACTGGCGCTTCGCCGTGGCGGCGCGGGACGACCGCCGCTCCCGCTCCGTGGCGGTGACCCGCGTGGTCCACGGCGTCTGCGCCGGGCCGGGCGACGTCGTGGCGCCGCTCGACGGGAAGGGCGCGATGGCCCACGACGCCAAGGCGCTCGGGACGGTCCCGCAGCCGCTCGTCCACGACACGATGCTCGCCGCGTTCCTGCTCGACCCCGCCCGCCGGGCCTTCCCGCTCGCCGAGCTGTGCGACGAGCGCGGGCTGGCCACGGACGTCAAGGACGAGGCGGCGGCCGAGGCCGTGCTCATGCTCGCGCTCGCCGCGGAGCAGACGGAGCAGTTGGCCGAGCGCGGGCTGACCGACCTCCTGGTCAACGTCGAGCTGCCGCTGGTGAGCGTGCTGCGCCACATGGAGAGCCACGGCGTGCGGCTCAACGTGGAGCGGCTGGGGGAGATCAGCACCCGGGTCGCCGACGAGATCGCCGGCCTGGAGCGGCGCATCTGGGAGCTGGCCGACGAGGAGTTCACGATCGGCTCGCCCCAGCAGCTCGGTGCGATCCTCTTCGACAAGCTCGGCCTGTCCAAGAAGCGGCGCGGCAAGACCGGCTTCTCCACCGATGCGCGGGTCCTGCAGGCGATCCGCGACGAGCACGAGATCGTCCCGGAGATCGAGCGCTGGCGGGAGCTCAACCAGCTCATGAAGACCTACCTGGCCGTGCTGCCGGGGCTGGTCGACGGGGAGAGCCGCATCCACACGACGTTCCTGCAGGTCGGCGCGGCGACCGGCCGCCTGGCCTCGACCGACCCGAACCTCCAGAACGTGCCCGTCCGCACCCCGCTGGGCCGGGAGATCCGGGCCTGCTTCGAGGCCGCGCCCGGCAAGGTGCTGGTGGCCGCCGACTACTCGCAGGTCGAGCTGCGCATCCTCGCCGAGGCGGCGGGGGAGGACGTCCTCAAGGACATCTTCGTGCGCGGCGAGGACGTGCACACCGCGACGGCGCGGGAGGTCTTCCAGGTCGCCGAGGCCGACATCGACCCCGGGATGCGCTCCAAGGCCAAGATGATCAACTACGGGATCGTCTACGGCCTCAGCGACTACGGGCTGGCCGACCGCCTGAACATCCCCCGCGAGGAGGCCAAGACGTTCATCGACGCCTACCTCGCCCGCTTCGCGGCGGTCAAGGAGTTCATGGACGCGACGATCGCCAAGGCGACCGAGCAGGGATACGTGACCACGCTGTTCGGCCGGCGCCGGCAGATCCCGGAGCTGAAGGCCCGCAACTACCAGGTGCGCACGCTGGGCGAGCGCCTGGCCGTCAACACGGTCATCCAGGGCACGGCGGCGGACATCATGAAGCTGGCGATGATCGAGACCCACAACGCCCTGCGGGACGAGGCGGTGGACGCGGACATGATCCTCACCATCCACGACGAGCTGCTGTTCGAGTGCGCGCCCGAGCAGGTCGAGACGGTGCGCGCCCTCGCCGAGCGGCACATGGTGTCCCCCTGGGGCGACCGTACGCCGCCGCTGGCCGTGGACGTCGGCACGGGGAAGACCTGGCTCGACGCCAAGTAGCCGAACAGCTCGGGCATGGCCCTCGTGTTCGGCCGCGAGTTCTCGGCCGGGGGCCTCGAACATCGCGCGTGACGAGTGCGAGTGAACGGGACGGGCTTTGCGTTCTTAAATACTTGACACCGTCGCGGGACCGCGTTTAGGATCACTTCACACTGTGTTGGGGTCGAAACGAGGAGAACCGAGGCGATGACCATCGCATCCCGTGGAGCGACGATGGGCGTGGACTGGGAGCAGCGGGTGGACTTCGCGCGGCTGCGCGAGGACCGGCTGGCCCGGGCCCGGGCCGCTCTGCAGGCGTCCGAGCTGGGCGCCGTCCTGCTGTTCGACCAGAACAACATCCGCTACGTCAGCAGCACCCACATCGGCGAGTGGGCCCGGGACAAGAGCGCGCGCTGCGTGCTCCTGCCCCGCACGGGCGAGCCGATCCTGTGGGACTTCGGCTCCGCGGCCCGCCACCACCAGCTGTACGCGCCCTGGCTCCCCGAGTCGAGCTGGCGCTCGGGCGTGACGAGCATGCGCGGCGCGATGCCCGAGCAGACCGGCGTGCCGGACCGGATGGCCGGCCACATCCACGAGGCGCTGCGCGAGCTCGGCCTGGAGGGCGAGCCGCTCGGCGTCGACCTCACCGACATGGAGACGCTCGCCTCGCTGCGCCGCCGCGGGATCGAGACCGGCGACGCCCAGCCCGTCATGCAGGAGGCGCGCAAGATCAAGACCGAGGACGAGATCGCGCTCCTGGACCACGCGGCCGGCATCGTCGACGCGGTCTACGAGCAGATCTACCGCCAGCTGCGCCCGGGCGTGACCGAGCGCCAGATCGTCGCGGACGCCCACAAGCTCCTGTTCGAGCTGGGCTCCGAGCAGGTCGAGGCGATCAACGCCGTCTCCGGCGACCGCTGCGACCCCCATCCCCACGTGTTCTCCGACCGGCTCCTGCGCCCGGGGGACCAGGCCTTCTTCGACATCATCCACTCGTTCATGGGCTACCGCACGTGCTACTACCGCACGTTCTCGGTGGGGGGCACCAACCAGGCCCAGCTCGACGCCTACAAGCAGTGCCGCGAGTGGCTCGACGCGTCGATCGACCTCGTGCGCCCCGGCGTGACGACGGATCAGATCGCCGCGGTGTGGCCGACCGCCGAGTCGCTGGGCTTCCGCGACGAGGAGGCCTGCTTCGGCCTGCAGTTCGGCCACGGCCTCGGCGTCGGGCTGTACGAGGCGCCGATGATCTCCCGCCTGCACTCCTTCGACGATCCGATCGTCATCGAGGAGGGCATGGTCTTCGCGCTGGAGACGTACTGCTCGGCCGGGGACGGCCGCGGCGCGGCGCGGATCGAGGAGGAGGTGGTGGTGCGGGCCGACGGCCCGGAGATCATCACCCGCTTCCCCGGCGAGGACCTGCTCGTCTGCGGCAAGACCTACGTGCGCGGCGCGGACCTGCTCGAGCGGGCCGCCGACGTGGCCGTGGGAGCGTGAGCGCCGTGGCCCGCGCGACGACCGCCGCCCCCACCGCCGAGCCGGCCCCGAGCCTGGGGGAGGAGCACGACGTCGAGCTCTTCCGCCGGCTGCTGCTGATCCGCCGCTTCGAGGAGACCGTGCAGTCGCTCTTCCAGAAGGGCGAGGTCCACGGCACCACGCACCTGTACGTCGGCGAGGAGGCCGGCGCGGTCGGCGTCGCCGACGTGCTCGGCCCGGACGACCGCGTCGCCGGGACCTACCGCGGCCACGGCCACGCATTGGCCCTCGGCGTCGACCCCCAGGCCCTGCTCGACGAGATGCTCGGCCGCGCCACCGGCGTGTGCGGCGGCCGCGCCGGCTCGATGAACGTGATCGACCTCGAGCACCGGCTGATCGGCTGCTTCGGGATCATCGGCGGCAGCGCGTCCGCGGCGACCGGGGCCGCGCTGGCCCAGCGCCGCGTCGGCGGCGTGGCCGTCGCGTTCTTCGGCGAGGGCACGACCAACCACGGCTACTTCCACGAGTGCCTCAACTTCGCCGCGGTGGCGAAGCTGCCCGTGGTGTTCGTGTGCGAGAACAACCTGTACGGCGAGTTCACGCCGTACGAGGACGTGACCGCAGGGGACATCGCCGGCCGCGTCGCCGCCTACGGCGTGCCGACCGAGACGATCGACGGCAACGACGTGTGGGTCGTGCGCGCCGCGGCCGAGGCCGCCGTGGCCCGTGCCCGGGCCGGCGAGGGCCCGCAGTTCATCCAGTCGATGACCTACCGGCACGTCGGGCACTCCCGCTCCGATCCGGGCGCCTACCGCAAGCCGGGCGAGCTGGACGCGTGGAAGGAACGGGACCCGCTGCTCGTCGCCCGCGCGCGCCTGCAGGAGCTCCACGGCCTGACGCCGGAGCGGCTGGACGCGGTCGACGCCGAGGTGACCGCGCAGCTGGACGCGGCGGCCGTCGCCGGCCTGGCCGCGCCCTACCCCGATCCGGCCGACGGCCTCGGCCGCGAGTTCAAGGACTGATCCCGGTGTCCGTGACCGTGACCCCCGTGGTCGTCGACGTCCCCATGCCCAAGCTCTCCGACGGCATGGAGGAGGGGACGATCCTCGCCTGGACCGCCGCCGACGGGACGACCGTCGCCCGCGGCCAGGAGATCGCCGAGATCGAGACCGACAAGGCGGCGATGGCCTACGAGGCCGAGGCCGACGGCGTGCTGCGGATCGTGGCGGCCGAGGGCGACACCGTCGCCGTCGGCGCGCTGATCGCCCGCATCGTGCCCGAGGGCGCGGCGCTCCCCGACGAGCAGACGCCCTCGCCGCCCGCCGACTCGGCCCCCGTCGCATCTGACTTCCAGGAAATGCCCGCTGAGCGGGCATTTTCCGGAAGGGGTCTCGACGGCGGCGCCGGCGGCGCCGGTCCCTCTGCTGGCCCGCGGGCCAACGCCTCGCCGGTCGCCCGTCGTGTGGCCGGCGAGCGCGGGGTGGACCTGGCCGGGCTGACCGGCTCGGGCCCCGGCGGCCGGATCGTGAAGGCCGACGTGCTCGCCGCGACGCCCGCGGTCGCCCCGCCGGAGCCGGCCGCGGTCGCTTCGCCGGTCCTGCCGGCCCCGCCGGCGCCCGCCGCCGAGCCGGCCGTGGGCGCCAAGGGCGCGGTGACCGTGGTCACCCCGACCCGCGTGCAGCTCGTCGTCGCCCGCCGCATGGCCGAGGCCAAGGCGACCGCGCCCGAGTTCGTGGTCGAGGCGGAGATCGACATGACCTCCGCCGTGGCGATGCGGGCCCGCCTCAAGGCGCTGCTCGCCGGGAGCGAGACGCCGGTCCCGTCCCTCAACGACATGGTCGTCACCGCCGTGGGGCGCGCGCTGCGCGGGCACCCCAAGGCCAACGGCGCGTTCCGCGACGGGCGGTTCGAGCTGTTCGAGCGGGTCAACGTCGGCGTGGCCGTGGCCGGGCCCGACACCCTCGTGGTGCCGACCGTCTTCGACGCCGACGTACGCTCCCTCGGCGCCATCGCGGCGGACGTGCGGCGGCTGGCGGCCAAGGCCCGCGACGGGTCGCTGACCCCGCCCGAGCTGGCCGGCGGCACGTTCTCGGTGTCGAACCTGGGCATGTTCGGGATCGACCGCTTCACCGCCGTGCTCAACCCGCCCCAGGCGGGGATCCTCGCCGTCGGCGCGGTGCGCGAGCGCGCCGTGGTCCGCGACGGGGAGCTGGCGGTGCGCGCGACCATGCACGTCGCGCTGACCTGCGACCACCGGATCCTCTACGGCGCCGACGCGGCCCGCTTCCTGGCCCGCGTCCGCGAGCTGCTGGAGCAGGCGGAGACCCTCGTCCTGTGATCCCCTCGACGTCCCGAACCCCGCGAACCACCCGAACCCCTGGAGTCCCCGATGCCTGACGCGAAGCTGGAGTTCCGCCGCGCCGTCCGCGACGCGCTCGACGAGGAACTGGCCCGCGACGATCGCGTCATCTTCTTCGGCGAGGACGTGGCCAAGCCCGGCGGCGTCTTCGCGGCCACCCCCGGCCTGTACGACACGCACGGGGAGGAGCGGGTGTTCGACACCCCGATCTCCGAGCTGGCGATCACCGGCGCCGCGTTCGGCTCCGCGGTGTGCGGGCTGCGGCCGGTCATCGAGATCATGTTCGGCGACTTCCTGCCGCTGGCGATGGACGGGCTCGTCAACCAGGCGGCCAAGTACTGGTACCTGTCCAACGAGCAGGCGTCGGTGCCGCTCGTCGTGCGCTCCGCGATCGGCGGCGGCGGGCGGTTCGGGGCGATCCACTCCCAGGTGCCGGTGCCGTGGTTCCAGGCCGTGCCCGGCCTGAAGATCGTCGGGCCGTCGACGTCGGGGGACGCCAAGGCGCTGCTCAAGGCGTCGATCCGGGACGACAACCCGGTGCTCTTCCTGGAGCACAAGCGGCTCTACGGGCGCAAGGACGCGATCGCGGCCGACGCGCCCGAGACGCTCGAGCTGGGGAAGGCCCACGTGGTGCGGCCCGGAGGCGACCTCACCCTCGTGACCGCGATGAACACGGTCCACCACGCGCTGGCCGCGGCGGAGCGCCTGGCGCCCGAGGGCGTCGACGTCGAGGTGATCGACCTGCGGACCCTGCGCCCGCTCGACGTCCCCGCCGTGCTCGCCTCGGTCGCTCGGACCAACCGCCTGCTCGTGGTGGAGGAGGGGCCGATCAGCGGGGGCTGGGCCGGTGAGGTCGTCGCCCGCGTGAGCGAGGACGCCCTCGGCGACCTCGACGACATCTGGCGGCTGGCCACGGCGGACATCCCGATCCCGTACAGCCCGCCGCTGGAGGACGCCTTCCTGCCGGGCGAGGAGGCGATCGTCGCCTCGGTCCGCACCCGTCTCGGCCTCGCGGCCTGACGTGCGCGTCGCCTTCCTGGGCCTCGGGCGCATGGGCGCCCCGATGGCCGCCCGCGTCGCGGCGGCCCACCCGACCGCGGTGTGGAACCGCACCCCGCGGCCGGAGGCGGTGCCGCCGGGGGCGACCGCGGCGGGGACGCCGGCCGAGGCCGTGGCCGGGGTCGACGTGGCCATCACCATGGTCGCGGACGGTGCGGCGCTCGACGCGGTCCTCGACGGCCCGGACGGGGCGCTCGCCGCGCTGGCGCCGGGCGCCGTGCTCGTGGACATGAGCACGATCGGCCCGGACGCCGCTCGCGCCGTCGCGGCCCGCTGCGCCGCGCGGGACGTGGGGTTCGTGGACGCCCCGGTCTCGGGCAGCGTCGGGCTGGCGACGGCGGGCGAGCTGCTGGTGATGGCCGGCGGGGAGACCGCGCTGGTGGCCTGGGTCGAGCCCGTGCTGCGGACGATGGCCAAGGCCGTGGTGCCCACCGGCGCGGCCGGCACGGGCGCGGCGATGAAGGTCGCGGTCAACCTCGCGCTCGCGGTGACGAACCAGGCGGTGGCCGAGGCGCTGGCCGTCACCACCGCGGCCGGCATCGACCCTGAGCGGGCCTACGACGTGCTGCAGGGCGGCGCCCTCGGCTCGCCCTACGTCCACTACAAGCGGCCGGCGTTCCTGGATCCCACCGGCACGCCGGTGGCCTTCACGATCGACCTGATGGCCAAGGACGCCGGCCTGGCCCTGGCGCTGGCCGAGGACGTCGGCGTCGCCGCGCCGGCGGGCGCGACGGCGGCCCGCACGCTGGCCACGGCGGCCGCGGAGGGCCGCGGCGCCGCCGACGTCAGCCGCGTCCTGGGCTAGCGCTCAGCGGCCGGTGGAGCCGCTGCGCGGATCCCCGCGGCGGCCGACGACGACCCACACCGCGGTGGTGGGTCGGTCGTCCAGGAGGTTGAAGAGCCGGTGGGGGATGGAGGAGTCGAAGGAGATCGAGTCGCCCGTCTCGAGCTCGTGCGTCTCGAAGCCGACGGTGACGCCGAGGCGGCCCTCCTGGACGTAGCCGTACTCGTGGCCGCCGTGGCGCATGAGCCCGTCCTCGGGGGCGGACTCGCCGCCGACGTCGTAGGTGCAGTACAGGAACTCGACGTTGGCCTCGGGCGCGTGCGTGAGCAGCTCCCAGTGGACGCCGGAGCCGAGCTCGAGCCGCTTGCGCCGGTCGGCGCGCTGCACCGGGCCGCCGTCCGCCTCCTCGGGGGCGGGCGCCGCCCGGCGCACGGCGGCCAGGCCGTTGCCCTCCCCGTCCTCGGGGGCGAAGAGATCGTCGAGCGAGACGCCCAGCGCGGTGGTGATCGAGTAGAGCGTGTTGACCGAGGGCATCACCCGGCTCGTCTCGATCTGGGAGATCATCGAGGCGGAGACGTCGAGGCGGCGGCTCAGCTCGCGGACGCCGATGCCCTGCCGCTCGCGCTCGGCGCGCAGTCGGCGGCCGAGCGCCGCGCCGTCGGCGGGCGTGTCCGTGCTGGTCGAATCTGCGGAGCGGGGCACGCCGCGAGCATAGATGCCCGGGGGGTCGGCGTACAGGGCTGACATAAGGATCGCTGTACAGACGTTAACTGTGACTTGACGCACGGTGGCCGGAGGGATACCTTCCGACGGCATCGTCCGTTTCTGTCCGAAGGGGTTGCCGTGCCGGAGAATCGACTGCTGATCCGTGGGGGCACCGTGCTCTCGCTCGACCCCGACATCGGGGAGCTGCCCGTCGGCGACGTCCTGATCGAGGACGGCAAGATCGTCGCGGTGGCCGCGCACCTGGACGTCGAGGACGTCGAGGTCGTCGACGGCACGGACCGCATCGTGATGCCGGGCTTCGTGGACACCCACCGGCACACCTGGCAGGCGCCGTGGCGCAACATCGGCTCCGACTGGACGCTGGCCCACTACTTCACGGGGATCCACGCCGGCCTGTCCGGGCACTACCGCCCGCAGGACACCTACATCGGCAACCTCCTCGGCACGCTCGAGGCGCTGGAGTCCGGCATCACGACGCTCCTGGACTGGTCCCACAACCTGTCGACGCCGGAGCACGCGGACGCGGCGATCGCGGCGCTGCGGGAGTCCGGCTCGCGCGCGGTGTTCGCCCACGGCGGCGGCGCCCCCGAGTGGGCCGCCGTCCCCAGCGACGTGCCCCACACGCACGACGTCAAGCGCATCCGCGAGCAGTACTTCTCCTCCGACGACCAGCTCGTCACGATGGCGATGGCCCTGCGCGGCCCCCAGTTCGCCGCGAAGGAGACGGCGATCCACGACTGGGCGCTGGCCCGCGAGATCGGCGCCCGCGTCACCGTGCACGTGGGCGACGGAGAGTGGGGCAAGACCCGGCCCGTCGCCTGGATGCACGAGCAGGGGATGCTCACCGACGAGGTCACCTACGTGCACTGCAACACGCTCGGCGACGACGAGCTGGCGATGATCGCCGACACCGGCGGCACCGCCTCCGTGTCCGCCGACGTCGAGGTCCAGATGGGCCACGGCTGGCCGGCCACCGGCCGCCTGCTCGACGCGGGCATCCGCCCGAGCCTCTCGATCGACGTGTGCACCTCGCACGGCGGGGACATGTTCGGCGCGATGCGCGCGACGATCGCCGCCCAGCGCGGCCTGGACAACGCCGCGGCGGAGGCCGCCAGCGACGCCGACGCGCTGCGGCTGAGCTGCCGCGACGTGCTCTCGTTCGCCACGATCGAGGGCGCCCGGGCCTGCGGCCTGGACGACCGGATCGGCAGCCTCACGCCGGGCAAGGACGCCGACGTGATCCTCATCCGCACCGACTCCCTGGCGATGACGCCGCTCAACAACGCCAGCGGCGCCGTCGTCTACAACGCCCACGCGGGCATGGTCGACACCGTCCTGGTCGCCGGCCGGGTCGTCAAGCGCGACGGCGAGCTCGTCTCCGTGGACGTCCCGCGCATCCGCCGCCTGGCGGTCGAGACGCGCGACCACCTGCTGGCCCAGGCCCACGACGACCCGCGGCTGGCGAACGCCACGCTGGGCGGGGACTGGATCCCGGCCGCGTACACGGCGGCGTAGGCGAGCGATGCGCGCGGACCTCACCGACCGGGTGGCGATCGTCACCGGCGCCAGCTCGGGCATCGGCGCCGCCACCGCGCGGACGATGGGCCGGGCCGGCGCGATCGTCGTCCTCGTCGGGCGGCACGCCGAGCGCCTGGCCGCCGTCGCGGACGACGTCCGGCAGGCCGGGGGCCGCGCGACGGCGATCGCCGCGGACCTCGAGCAGGGCGCCGACGCGGTGCGCGTGGTCGCCGAGACGGTCGCGGCCCACGGGCACATCGACCTGATCGTCCACAGCGCCGGCGCGTTCGAGCCCGGGCCGCTGGCCGAGACGACGGTCGAGAGCCTGGACCGCCAGTGGGCGGTCAACGTGCGCTCGCCGTTCCTGCTCACGCAGGCCGCGGTGCCGTCGATGCCCGACGGCGGCGCGATCGTCTTCATCTCCTCCACCGTGGCCGAGACCGGCTTCGGCGGGTACGCGGCCTACTCGGCGAGCAAGGGCGCCGTGCAGGGCATGGCGCGCTCGCTGGCCGCCGAGCTGGCGCCCCGGCTGCGGGTCAACGTCGTCGCGCCGGGCTTCACCCGCACGCCGATGGTCACGGACCAGTTCCCGGCGGCGCCGGAGATGGAGGGGTGGCTGGTGGAGCAGACGCCGGTCGGCTTCCTCGGCGACCCGGAGGACATCGCCCACAGCGTGGTCTTCGTGGCCTCCGACCTGGGGCGCTACGTGCACGGCGCGACGCTCGTGGTCGACGGGGGCTGGACCGCGCACGGGTAGTCGCCGCACCGCCGTACAGCTTGGATGAACGAACCGTCCGGATCCGGGCGGTGGGGAGCCCGGAAGACGCGGCGCGGGGACGCCGTGGCGCTGGTCCGCGCGCGCATCCGCGAGGTGACGAAAAGCCCGCAAATGACGGCTTTTGGTGACCTTCGGGGGTGAGTCTGGAGGTAGGTGTTCAGAATGACTTGACACACCGTTCATGAGGGTGGTACAAAAGTCCCATGGAGCCGACCTCGCCCCCGGCGTCACCCGTGCCCGACCACGCCCCGCCGGCCTCCCGGCGTCCCGTGGTCGGCCGGCTGGCGTCCCGCCTGCCCGCCGGGCCCTTCTCCGCGATCTGGATCGCCACGCTCGTCCTGTTCGCGGTCAGCCCGCTGCTCGCCCCGGGCAGCCTGGGGAGCAGCGCGCTCCTGTCGATGCTGCCGTTCGCGGCGATCCTCGCCATCGCGGCCATCGGGCAGACCCTCGTCGTCCAGCAGCGCGGGCTCGACCTCTCGGTCCCGGGCTCGATCGCGCTGGCCGCCGCGCTCACCACGAAGCTGCCCGAGTCGATGGGCCTCTTCCCGGCGCTGCTCGTCATCGCGGGCGCGGCGGTCGCCACCGGCCTGATCGTCGGCCTGGCCGTCACCCGGCTGGGGATCACGCCGCTGGTCGCCACCCTCGGCGTCAACGCGCTGCTGCTCGGCACGGTGATCAAGGTCACGGGCGGGAGCATCACCAGCACCGCGCCCAAGGCGCTCACCTCGTTCGCGGAGGGGCGCAGCCTGGGCATCCCGCACACCGCGCTGCTCGCCGTGCTCCTCGTCGCCGTGGTCTCCGTGCTCATGCGGGCCACCGTGTGGGGCCGGCGCTTCGAGGCCGTCGGGGCCAACCCGCGGTCGGCGCGGGCCGCCGGCATCGCCGTGGCCCGGTACCAGCTGGGCGCCTACGTGGCCGCCACCCTCTGCTACGCGGCGGCCGGCGTGCTGCTCGCCGGCTTCATCAGCGCGCCGAGCCTGTTCTCGGGGGACACCTACCTGCTGCCGACGATCGCCGCCGTGGTCCTGGGCGGGACGTCGCTGGCCGGCGGCCGGGGGAGCGTGGTGGCGACCGCGATGGGCGCCCTGTTCCTCACGCAGCTCGAGCAGGTCGTGCTCGCCATGGGCGCCACGACCGCCGTCCAGTTCGTCATCCAGGGCGTGATCGTCGCCCTGGGGATGGGCCTGCGCAACGTCCGATGGGCCGCGCTGCGGCCCCGAGGCGGGGAGGCGCGGCGCCCGACGGCGGCCGACGCCGTCCCCACGACGACTTCGGCCCAGGTCGGGCCGTCGAGCGGCGCGTGATCACGTGTCGCCCAACCACGAGGAGGAGATGGACATGGGGTTCAACGAGGTAGGCACAGGGGGCCGCAGACGGTCGCGCAACCGGGGGCTCGTCCTGCTCGCGGTGCTCGCGCTCGCGGCGCTGCTCGCCGGCTGCGGCAGCGACGACAGCTCCAGCGACACGACGAAGGCCGCCGACACCGGCAGCACCACCACGGCGTCCACGGGGGCCGGCGGCGACTGGTGCGGGCCGAAGGAGATCACGCTGGGCATCCAGGACGGCGGCGGGCTCAACGGCTGGTCCAAGGAGTCGCTCAAGCAGGTCAAGCTCGAGGCGGCCAAGTGCCCCCAGATCAAGAAGACCATCGTGGTCAACGCCGGCTTCGACCCGCAGAAGGCCATCTCCGGCCTGACCGGGCTCGTCGCGCAGGGCAGCAACGCCGTGGTGATCATCCCGGACGCCGGCGGCCCCGCCGAGCTGCCCGGCATCCGCAGCGCGACCCAGCGCGGCGTGAAGGTCGTCCCCTGGGCGGCCGACCCGACCGGCACGCCCGGCAAGGACTTCGTCGACTACGTCGACTGGGACACCAAGGAGGCCGGCAAGACGTGGGGCACGTGGCTGGCCAAGCAGCTCGACGGCAAGGGCAACGTGATCTTCCTCGGCGGCCCCGCGGGCAACGCGGTGGACACCGGCACGCTGGCCGGCGCGGTCGAGGCGTTCAAGGCCACGCCGGGCATCAAGGTCGTCACCGGTGACACGACGCCCGCCGTGGCGAACTGGGATCCGGCGCAGACGCAGAAGGTGACGGCGGGCCTGATCACCAAGAACCCGCAGATCGACGGCATCATCGTCGCGGACGGCCAGTCGGCCGCCGGCGCGGTGCGCGCGTTCAAGGCGGCCGGCAAGAAGGTCCCGCCGATCGCCACGCTCGAGGCCAACGAGATCGCGTGCGACTGGAAGGAGGCGCAGGGCGGCAAGGACGCGTTCCCGCTCGCCACGATCTCCGCGCGCAACTGGCTCGGCCGGTACGCGGTGCGCAAGGCCGTCGCCGCCGCGAACGGCAACACCGATCCCAGCCTGTCGATCGTGTCGCTGCCGCTGTTCGAGGACTCCGAGGGCGGCACGAAGCCGATCTGCAAGGCGGACGAGGCTCCGGACTCGTTCTTCTCGAACCTCCAGACCGACGACGAGCTCGACCAGCTCATGCAGAAGTAGGAGAGACACCGTGTCGACCACCCACGCCGCGCTGCGGCTCACCGACGTCCGCAAGTCGTTCGCCGGCGTCCACGCCCTCCGCGGGGTCACTCTGGAGGTCCGTCCCGGAGAGGTGCACGCGCTCCTGGGCGAGAACGGCGCGGGGAAGTCGACGCTCATGTCCATCGCCGCCGGCTCGCTGCTGCCCGACACGGGCCGCGTCGAGATCGACGGCCGGACCATGGACCACCCGTCGCCGAGGGCCGCTCAGGCCCTCGGCCTCGGGGTGGTCTACCAGCACCCCGCGGTGATCGACGACCTCACGGTCACCGAGAACCTGGCGCTGGTGGTGCCCCGCGGGCAGCGCCCGCCGCTGGGCGCCGCCGCGTCGGCGTGGGCGCGGGAGTGCCTGGCCGCGATCGACGCCGTCATCGACGTCGACCGGCACGGCGCCGACCTGACGCCGGCCGAGCGCCAGCTCGTGGAGATCGCCAAGGCGCTGGCCCTGGACCCCAAGGTGCTCGTGCTCGATGAGCCGACCGCCGCCCTCAACGCCACCGAGGTGCAGCGGCTGTTCGACCGCGTGCGGGCCATCCGCGCCCGCGGCACCGCCGTGGTCTACATCTCCCACCGCATCCCCGAGGTCACCGAGATCGCCGACCGGCTGACGGTCCTGCGCGACGGGGAGACCCGTGGCACGTTCGCGGTGGAGGGCGTCACCGAGCAGGACATCGTCAACCTCATCGTCGGCCGGGAGCTGGCCGCCGTCTTCCCGCCCAAGCGGCCGTCCGCCGCCGCGGAGTCCCTGCTCGACGTGCGCGGCCTGAGCGCCGACGCGTTCGACGACGTCACGCTCTCCGTCCTGCCCGGGGAGATCCTGGGGCTCGCCGGGGCCGAGGGCAACGGCCAGCGCGAGACGATCCGCGCGCTCGCCGGCCTCGTGCCCCACACCGGCGACGTCCTGCTCGACGGTCGCCCCGTCGGGCTCGGCGACCCGGGCCAGGCCCAGCGCGCCGGCATCCTCTACGTGCCCGGCGACCGCGCGGGGGAGGGCATCTTCGGCTCGCTGTCCGTGCGCGAGAACGCCGCCGCCTCCTCCTTGACGCGCGACGCCCGCGCCGGCTTCGTGCGCCGTCGCGACGAGGTCGCCCGCGTGCGCGCCGAGCTCGACGCCATCGCGGTGAAGACGCCGTCGCTGGAGGCGCCGATCACCGCGCTGTCGGGCGGCAACCAGCAGAAGGTCGTGTTCGCCCGCTCGCTCCTCAGCGCACCCACCGTGCTGCTGTGCGACGAGCCGACGCAGGGCGTCGACGCCGGCGCGCGCGTGGAGATCTACCGGCTGCTGCGCGAGCTGGCGGCCGACGGCAAGGCGGTCGTCGTCCTCTCGTCCGACGCCCTGGAGCTGGAGGGGCTGTGCGACCGCGTCGCCGTGTTCTCGCGCGGGCAGGTCATCGCCACGCTGGAGGGCGACGACGTGACCGAGGAGCGCATCACCGGCACGGCCATCCGGTCGACCACCGCGCGACGCGACCGGCTCGCCGAGACGCCGGCGCACGGGGCCGGCGGGGCGGACGGAGCGGCCGGGCCCGACCCCGCGCGCGGCAGCCGGCGGCGGCGCTTCCTGCGGGGCGACCAGGCCCCGGCGGCGATCCTGCTGCTCGCCATCGTGCTGCTCGGGCTCTACACCGCGTCCTCGAACGAGAACTACCTCAACGACATCAACCTGGAGAGCGTGCTCTTCCTGGCCAGCGCCCTGGCCTTCGTCGCGCTCGGGCAGCTCGTGGTCCTCATGACCGGCGGGATCGACCTCTCGGTCGGGCCGCTGATGGCCCTCACCGTGGTCATCCTGTCGTTCTTCCTGGCCGAGGGGCAGGGGACCGGGGACCTCGTGCTCGGCCTCGTCGTCGCCCTCGCGGCGGGTGGGCTGGTGGGCACCATCAACGGCGTGCTCATCCGCCGGGCGGGGATCTCGCCGATCATCACCACGCTGGCCACGTTCATCGTGCTGCAGGGCGTGGCCCTGCTGCTGCGCCCGACGCCCGCGGGGGTGCTCCAGAGCGATTTCATCAGCGGGATCCAGACCAAGGTCGGGTTCGTGCCGGTCGTCTTCCTCGTCGCGATGGTCGTGGCCGTCGGCTGCGAGGTGGCGCTGCGCCGCACGCGCTTCGGCCTGGCGCTGCGCGCCTCCGGCTCCGACGAGCCGTCGGCCCACCGCGTCGGCGCCCGCGTCAACCGCACCGTGATCGCCGGCTACGTGCTCTGCGCCCTCTTCGCCACGATCGCCGGCGTGCTGCTCGCCGGGCAGGTCGGCATCGGCGACCCGACCGTGGGTCAGTCCTACACCCTCAGCAGCGTCACCGCGGTGGTCCTGGGCGGCGCGAGCATCTACGGCGGGCGCGGCTCGTTCGTGGGCGCGTTCCTCGGGGCGGTGCTCGTCACCCAGATCATCAACGCGCTGACGTTCCTGGACCTCGGCCAGGAGTGGCAGTACTGGCTGCCCGGGGCGCTGGTGCTCGCCGCGGCGGCCCTGTTCGCGCGGGCGCGCGGCGTCAAGGTCGCCGCGCTGGAGGGCACGTCGTGAACGCGGCGGTCTTCCACGGGCCGGCCGACGTGCGGATCGAGGTCCGGCCGGAGCTCGGCGAGCCCGGCCCCGGCGAGCTGCTGCTGGAGGTCCTGCGCGCGTCGATCTGCGGCAGCGACGCCGCCGAGTACGACCACGGCCCGGTGCTCGTCCCGCTCCGCTGCGCCCACGCCGGCAGCGGCCACCACGGCCCGCTCGTGCTCGGCCACGAGTTCGTGGGCCGCGTGGTCGCCCGGGGCCCGGGAGCGGAGCGGTTCAACCCCGGCGACCGGGTGGTCAGCGGGGCCGGCGTCTCCTGCGGCGCCTGCCCGCCGTGCCGGGCCGGCCGCACCAACCTCTGCGAGCGGTACTTCACGCTCGGGCTGCAGGCCGACGGCGGGCTGGCCGAGCGCGTGCTCGCCCCGGCGTCCACCTGCGTGCACGTCCCCGCCGGCTGCTCCGACGACGCGGCCGCGCTGGCCCAGCCGTTCGCGGTCGCCCTGCACGCCCTGCGGCGCGGGGAGGCCGGCCCGGACGACACGCTCGTCGTCAACGGCGCGGGCGGCATCGGGGCCTTCGCGGTCGCCGGGGCGCGGGCGTGGGGCGTGCGCCAGATCGTCGCGGTCGACGTCGACGCGGCCCGTCTGCGGACGGCCGGGCGCCTGGGCGCCCACCGGCTCGTCGACGCGCGCGACGGCGATCCGGTCGAGGCGATCATGGGCGCCACCGGGGGCCGGGGCGCCGACGTGGTGCTGGAGACGTCGGGGACGGCCCAGGCGCCCGCGATCTGCGTGCGCGGCACGCGGGCGGGCGGGCGCGTGGTGATCGTCGGGCTGCAGCGCCGCCCGCCCGTCGTCGACCTGCTCGACGTCGCGCTGCGCGAGATCGAGCTGCGCGGGGCGCTCGCGCACGTGTGCCGGGTCGACATCCCGGAGGCGCTGCGCATCCTCGCCGAGCGCGACGTGGCGGGGGAGGTCGTCGATCGCGTGATCGGGCTCTCCCGCCTCGTGCCCGACGGGCTCGCGCCGCTCGCCGCGGGCGAGGTCCGCGGCAAGGTCCTGGTCGACCCGCGGGGCTGAGCGGCCCATCCCAAGAGGATGACGACGAGGCGCGTTGGCGCGGTTAGGGTGCGCCTATGACCGCCACCCCGCGCCGCCTCAACGACGACATCGTCGGGGGAGACCTCGACGTCTACTCCCGGTACATCCGCGACGAGGTCCCCAAGGACCACATGCCGACCACCGGCATGGACGCCCGCGCCGCCTACCAGCTCGTGCACGGCGAGCTGGAGCTCGACGGCAACCCGATGCTCAACCTTGCGTCCTACGTGACCACGTGGATGGAGGAGGACGCCAACAAGCTGGCGATGGAGTCGATCAACAAGAACCTGGTCGACAAGGACGAGTACCCGCGCACCGAGGTCATCCAGCGGCGGGTGATGGCGATG
>Ga0164241_10002208_pt1 | contig 21635 bp, 20 predicted proteins | sample OricomyardsoilBY_FD_108780 | JGI IMG/M metagenome (GOLD analysis project Ga0164241, IMG submission 108780) | Backyard soil microbial communities from Emeryville, California, USA - Original compost - Back yard soil (BY) | ecosystem: Environmental > Terrestrial > Soil > Unclassified | place: USA... | reverse complement strand
TCCGGTGTTTGGCGTTGGCCACCCGGGATTCGCTGATCTGCAACGACTTCGCTATCTGGGCGACCGTGTGCCCGGCGGCCAGCAGGGCGATGATCTGCTCCTCGGACTCGGTCAGCCGGGTGCGCGGCGCCGGCCGTGGCTGCTCGCGCATGTGCTGGCGCAGCACGACGAGCAGCGCGTCGAGCCCCCGCGAGCAGGACACGAGAGCAGCCGCGCCGAGCCGCGTGAGCACGCCGAGGTCCGCCCCGGGCAGGTGGTCGTACAACACGACGAGCTGAGCCAGCGCGAGGCAGGACCGCAGCAGCGCGAGGGTGCGCTCCCGGTCGGGGCCCAGCCCGCCGTCCAGGTGCACCACCGCCAGGTCCGGCCCGCGCAGTGCGCACAGCGAGCGCAGGTCGGTGAGCTCGGTGACGGCGCCGACGATCGCGTACTCCGGCCGGGCCGCGAGATCCGCCGACAGCAGATCGGCGAACAGCGGGCGATCGGACCGCAGCACGAGCCGGATCACGCCATCACCGCCCGTCGCCTGACGACGCAGTAGTTGTCAGCGTGATCGTAAATCCGCCAAGATCATCCGGTCAATCGGCCTTGTGGTGGGAAGTTCTCGCCCGCCCGCCGCAACCGACACTGCGGCGCCGTCCAGAGGACGGCGCCGCAGTAGTCCGGTTATCGGCAGGGTTGCGCCGTTCGGGCTCTCCGGCGACCGAGCTGCCGGCCCGCCGGATACCCCGCGGCGACGGCGAACGGGATCACCTGCTGGCTTCCGTTACGCGGCTTTTTTCCGTTGTGTCGCGTCAGATCCGTCGGCGCCGTGGTGACGGTGCTGACCGCGGCGCGCTCCCGCGCGTTGGTCGGCTGCCCCGCGATTGCCTTGCCAGCGCCCACATCGGGCGAGCCGGGCAGGCGGAACACGTTGGCCGGCAACTCGGACAGCGGAATGTCCGTGTTGTCCGCAATGACCTGTGCCAGTGTCCGGCGCGAGTCGATGCCGAACGTGGACCGGATGTAGCTCTGCAACGGGTCGTTGCGGTAGAAGAACCGGTCGCCGTCGCGGGCGGCGCCGAACTGGTCGCGCCAGCTCGCGAGCTGCAGCTCGCCCAGCTCCGAGCCGGTGACGTGCTTCTCGGCCATCATGCCGGTGAATGCGTCCAGATTGGACACAGAACCGTAGATCGCCTTGAGCTTCGCCGCCACGGTGCACCGGCGCACCACGCGGGTGGCGTCCTCGTTCGCCACGTCGGTCGGGTTGCCGTGGATGTCGAAGGCGGCGAGGATGTCCAGGCAGTTCGGGTCGTTGATCTCGTTGCCGGGGGTCAGCAGCGGGTCGGCCGGGAACGCGTCCGTCGACTCGCCGGTGATCGCCGTGAACGACGTTTTCGACGACAGGCCATAGGAGTTGCGCATCTGGTTGTAGGTCGGCATGCCGTGGTCGCGGCCGCGCTGCAGGTCGATCGCGCCGAGGTCGATCACGCCGTCGAAGCACGCGGGCAGGTCCGGCCCGTCGAGGCAGTCCGGGTTGCCGCCAACGGGGATCTGGAACAGGATGCTGCGCAGCTGGTTGTCGATCATCTCGTCGTTGCGGTAGTTCGACTCGCCGGCGAGGCCGGCCATGATCGGTCCGAGCTGGATCTGCTCCACCAGGTCGGGGTTGAAGAACAGCACGTTGTCGGGCACCGCGAGTTCCACGTCGTCGCCGACGACCTCGACCTCGACACCCTGTGCCTCCAGGGCGTCCAGCGTCGCCTGCGAGTAGCGGCTCGCGTTGGTCTCGGTCTCGATCTCGCCGTGGATGAAGCTGTGCGCGCGGTAGCCGACCGTCGCGAACTCGTGTGCGGTCGACGGGTTCAGCCCCGGGTTGTAGCCCTGGTAGGCCGGCAGCGAGACGCCGATGGCGGGGAGGAACTCGGTGTAGGTGATGTACTGGACCTCGGCGATCACCACGGCCCGCGCGAGCTGGAACCTGTCCTGTGCGGACAGGCTCGCGGGCAGCGCCGCCACGACCCGGTTGTGCTCGCGGGCGAACAGCGTCTGCACCGCGGTCAGCGCGGCCTGCTCGTTGGCCCGCACGTCACCGGCGACGGTGGCCCGGCCCGGGTTGCCGATCAGGCGCCCGTCGACGGCCATGGTCGGTGCGCCCGCGGGGTTGCCCCGGGCGTCCGCGCGCGGGAGGTAGTTGCCGGGCAGCATCATCGTGCCGGCGTTGTTGTCCGGGTTGCCGTCGAGCGTCCCGTCGCGCAGCCAGTCCAGGCGGCTGTCGGACGGGCCGTACACGGCCTCGGCGTCGAGGAACGAGTTCTCGGTGTTGAGGTGCTGGCGGGCGTTGGAGACCCCGGTGCCCGGCGCGGGCGCCGACCTGTTGAACGGGATGACGCCCAGGGTGTTGACGAACGACTCCATCGGGTCGGCGGAGTTGAAAGGGAGGTTCGCCGGGGTGCCGGCTTCGTCGCGATGGCCGACGTTGTGGTCCACGAACTGTCCCCACACGTTGCCCCACTGGGTGACACCGCGTTCGGAGAACACGTTTTCGTTGACATCGTTGAAGATCCGGTTGGACACCAGCCGCGGGTCCGGCCCGGTGACCATCTGGCTGCGCCCGTCCGCGTAGCGGGCCGGTCCGATCCGCAGGTACCGGGTGTTGACGCTGCCGACGCTCGGCGAGTACGGGTTGTTGTAGACACCGCTGAGGCTTTGTGCCTCCCAAGCCCCCAGGATCGGCGCGTCGGAGACGCCGCCGTCGTCGGCCGCGGCGGGTGTGGCGACGGCCAGCGGCACGACGGCGGTCACCCCCGCGAGGATGGCGATGCGGAATCGTCTTGCCCCCGACCTGCGCATGGAATGCAGCATTTCTACTCCTGTCCTTGACCGATGAGGGACAGCCCGGAAACGCGTTGCAGCGCCATTCGAACCGCACAAGGCGCGAATGGTGGAGATGAATGGGAACTACCGCCACCCCCGATGGCGGACACCGATTTCGTCAGCAGGGAACGGAAAGGACTGCCCTCGCAGGCAATGGTGAACCCGGCTCACAATCGGGTCAACGAACCGTTTCCCTTGGGGGTGGCGGTCAGCGGCCCTCGGGCGAGGGCGCGGCCAGCAGGGGCGCGACGAGATGGGTCGTCTTCTCGAGCAGCTCGGCGAGCTCGGGGAGGCGGTCGTCGGTGATGCGGACGGTCGGGCCCTGGATGGCGATGGCGCCGAGGACCCCGCCCGCCGGGGCAGGCACCGGGGCGGCGATGGCGCGGACGCCGGGGTTGCGTTCCTCGTCGTTGAGCGCCCAGCCCCGCATCCGGACCAGCTCGAGCTCGGCACGCAGCTGGTCGCGGTCGGTGATGGTGCGGTGGGTGGCCCGGACGAGGTCGCCGAGCCGGTCGATCTGCTCGTCGATGTCGTCGCCGGCCGCGAGCAGGCACTTGCCCATGGCCGAGATGTGCATCGGCACCCGGGTGCCCGACTCCTGGTTGAACCGCAGCGGCTGGCGGGAGGCCACGTCGAGCACGACGTGGACCTCGTTGCCCGTGCGAATGCCGAGGTTGATCGACTCGCCGGTCACCCCCGCCAGCTCCTCGAGCAGGGGCAGGGCGTGCCGGTAGCCGAGCCGCCGGGACGCCTTGTTGCCGAGCACGACCAGCACCGGGCCGAGCTGGTAGCGCTCGGTGCGCGGGTCCTGCAGGAGCAGCCCGGCGTCGGTGAGCGTGCGCGCGAGGCGGTGCGTGGTGCTGACGGTCAGCCCGGTGCGCTGGGCGAGCTCGGTGATGCCCACGCCCCCGTCGACGGACTCGACGCAGCGCAGCACGGCGAGCGCTCGCTCGACGGCCTGGGCGCCCGACCTCGGCTGGCTTGATGGCGCGTCGGTCACGGACCGAATTCTCACATACCGTCCGTGACCGCGCCGCCGGGTGCGATCAGGAGCCGGCCGGGACCAGCGTCTCGGGCGGCCGCCCGTCCACCCGGACCGTGGGCGCGCCGGGCGCCGGGCGCACCCACCAGCGGTCGGCGGTGCGCACCTCGAGGGCCTGGGCCTGGGTGCGGGTCATGGTGACCTGCACCCGCTGCTCTCCGACGGACAGCTCGATGCGGACCTCGAAGCCGACCCTGGTCACCCGCTCCACCTGCCCGCTCGCGCCGCCGCCGGGGTCGGCCGCGTGCAGCTCCAGGTCGTGCGGGCGCACCAGCTCGTCGCCGAGCTGGGTCACCGGGCCGAGGAAGCGCATGACGAAGTCGGTGGCCGGCTCGTCATAGAGCTGGTCGGGGGTGCCGACCTGCTCGACGCGGCCGTTGTTGACCACGACGATCTCGTCGGCGATCTCCAGCGCCTCCTCCTGGTCGTGGGTGACGAAGATCGTCGTCACGTGCACCTCGTCGTGCAGGCGGCGCAGCCACTCGCGCAGTTCCTTGCGGACCTTGGCGTCCAGCGCGCCGAACGGCTCGTCGAGCAGCAGCACGGCAGGCTCGACGGCCAGCGCACGCGCCAGCGCCATGCGCTGGCGCTGGCCGCCCGACAGCTGCGCGGGCAACCGGTCGGCGAACTGTTCCAAGTGGACCAGCGCCAGCAGCTCGTCGACCCGCTGGGCGATCTCCGGCTTGGGACGCTTGCGGATCTCCAGCCCGAACGAGACGTTGCGCCGCACGGACAGGTGCTTGAACGCGGCGTAGTGCTGGAAGACGAACCCGACATTGCGCCTGCGGGCCGGGTGATCGGTGGCGTCCACGCCGTCGATCTCCACCTGCCCGGAGTCGGCCGTCTCCAGGCCGGCGATGACCCGCAGCAGCGTGGACTTCCCGCCGCCGCTCGGCCCGAGCAGCGCGGTGAGCCCGCCGGACGGGATCGACACCGACACGTCGTCGAGGGCGACGAACTTGCCGAACGTCTTGGTGACGTGGCGGACCGCGATGCTCAACGGGTGGCCCCTTCCTTCGGGCGGATGAGCGAGACGACCACGAGACACACGATCGCCGCGAGAGCCAAGAGGAACGACGTGGCGTAGGCGATGTCCTGCTCGAAGTCCTGGTACCGCTGCTCGACCACGAGCGTCGCGGTCTGCGTGCTGCCGACGACGTTGCCGGACACGACCTTCACCGCGCCGAACTCGCCGAGCGAGCGCGCCAGGCTCAGCACCACGCCGTAGACCACCGCCCACCGGATCGCCGGCAGCGTGATCCGGCGGAACACCTGCACGGCGTTGGCGCCGAGGCTGCGCGCGGCCTGCTCCTGCTCGTCGCCGATCTCGTACAGGACCGGCACGACCTCGCGGATCACCAGCGGCAGCGCCACGAACGCGGTCGCCATGACCATGCCCGGCATGGCGAAGATGACCTCGAAGCCGGTGGCGCCGAGCACCGGGCCGAACCAGCCGTCCGCGCCGTACACCAGGATCAGCGCGAGGCCCACGACCACCGGCGAGACCGACAGCGGCAGGTCGATCAGCGCGGACAGCGCCCGCCTGCCGGGGAACTCGTAGCGGACCAGCAGCAGCGAGATGCCGACGCCGAAGATCGTGTTGATGACGACCGCGCCGAACGCGACCTGCGCGGTCAGCCACAGCGACCGCGTCACCAGCGGGTCGGACAGCGCGCGGCCCATCGCGTCGAACCCGTCGGCGAACGTGTGCCTGGCGACCATCGCCACGGGCCAGACCACCAGCAGTCCCACGTAGACGATCGCGATCCCGCGCAGGAGGTGGCGGACGCGTGAGCGGCGCCCGGCCACGGCGCGCTCAGCCACGGCGGGCCACCTTTCGCTGGAGCACCTCGAGTGCCACGATCACCAACAGCGCGGCCACCAGCAGCACCGACGCGACCGCCGCCGCGGCGGAGAGGTTGCCGTTCTCGATGTAGCTCAGCATGCGCACCGACGTGACCTCGGTACGCATGGGCAGGTTGCCCGACAGCAGGACGAGCGAGCCGTACTCGCTGACCGCCCGCGCGAACGACATCGCGGCGCCGGCGACGATCGCGGGCAGCAGGCTGGGCAGCACGATCCGCCGGAAGATCACCGGCCCGCTCGCGCCGAGCGAGGCCGCGGCCTGTTCGGACTCGGTGTCCAGTTCGGCGAGCACCGGCTGGACCGTGCGCACGACGAACGGCAACGTGACGAAAAGGAACGCGAGGAACACCGCGATCCGGGTGTTCGCCACGTCCACGCCGATGGGGCTCTGCGGCCCGTACAGCGACAGCAGCACCAGCCCGGCGACGATGGTCGGCAGCGCGAACGGCACGTCGATGACCACCTCGAGCACCCGCTTGCCGGGGAAGTCGTCGCGCACCAGCACCCACGCGATCAGCGTGCCGATCACCACGTTGACCGCGGTCACCAGCAACGCCTCGAGCAGCGTCAGCCGGATCGCGGCGAAGGTCTGCTCGTCGGTGAACGTCTGCCAGAACGCCGGCCACCCGCCCCGCGAGGTCTCCACGACGACCGCCACCAGCGGAAGCAGCACCAGCAGGCTGAACCACAGGGTCGCGATGCCGAGCCCGAGCCGCGACCCGGTCGTCAGACGGTTCGCCGGGACGGTGATCCCGGGCGCCGTCATGACTTGCCGGTCTCCTTCTGGATCTTGGTGATCAGCCCGTTGGTCTCGTCGAAGAACTTGTCGGCCGCGTCCTTCCAGCCGCCGAAGTCGTCGGTGATCGTCAGCAGCTTCTTCGGTGCAGGGAACGGGTTCGCCGGGTCGTTGGCGCCCTCGACGTTCACCGAGACGCCGTCGATCACCGGCCGGAAGCCCTTCTTGACGAACTCGGTCTGGCCCTCCTTGCTCAGCAGGAAGTCCAGCCACTTCTTCGCCTTCGGGTCGGCCTTCTCGAGCACGGCCGCCGGGTTCTCGATGAGCATGGTCGTGTCGGGCACGACGTAGTCGATGTCCTCGCCGCTCTGCCTGGCCAGGATCGCCTCGTTCTCGTAGCTGATCAGCACGTCACCGGTGCCGCCGGTGAACGCGGACGTGGCGTCGCGGCCGCTGCTCGGCAGTGCGGCGACGTTGTTGAAGAACTTCGTCAGGTACGCCTCGGCGTCGGCCTCGCTGCCGCCGGACGCGATGACCTGCCCGTAGGCGGCGAGGATGTTCCAGCGAGCCGAGCCGGACGAGCCGGGGTTCGGCGTGATGATGCTGATGCCGGGCTTGACCAGGTCGGCCCAGCTCTTGATGCCCTTCGGGTTGCCCTTGCGCACCGCGAGGACGACGACGGAGTCGGACACCATTCCCTTGTTGGCCCCGGCGTTCCAGTCGTCGGCGATCAGGCCGGCCTTGACCAGCCGGGTCACGTCGGTCTCGAGGGAGAAGTGGACGTAGTCGGCCTTCAGGCCGCTCTCCACCGCGCGGCTCTGGTCGCCGGACGCGCCGTAGGACTCCTTCCAGCGCACGTCCTTGCCGTCCGCGGTCTTCGCCCACACCTTCTCGAGCGAGCCGTAGGCCGCCTTGGGCACGGAGTACCCGACCAGCGACAACGTCTTGGCATCGCCCGTGGCGCCGCCGCCGGTCCCGCACGCGGTGACGGCGACCGCGACGGTCGCCGCGACGAGGCCCGCGGCGAATCTGCCGAGCCGGGAACGGTTTCTGGTGCTCATCGGGCCTCCGTGCGCCTCCGTGTGAACAAACGTCCGCAGCGTACGACACCGCGCACGATGTGGGAACACCTCTCACGAAGTGGAAGAACATCGCCGATCGTGGCTAGCGTCGTGACATGACCGTTCGCCTCCACTGGTTCCTGCCGACCTCCGGGGACGGCCGCACGATCGTGGAACGCTTCCACGCCAACCCGACCCGCGGCCCCGCCGCCGACCGCCGTCCCGGCATCGGCTACCTGGCGCAGATCGCCCGCGCCGCGGAGCAGCTCGGATTCGAGGGCGTGCTCACGCCGACCGGCACGTTCTGCGAGGACGCCTGGCTGACCACGGCGGCGCTGATCCGCGAGACCAGCAGGCTGAAGTTCCTGGTGGCGTTCCGGCCGGGCATCATCTCCCCGACGCTGGCGGCGCAGATGGCCGCGACCTACCAGCGGATCTCCGACGGCCGGCTGCTGCTCAACGTCGTCACCGGCGGCGACTCGCTCGAGCAGCGCCGTTTCGGCGACTGGTTCGACCACGACGCCCGGTACACCAGGACCGACGAGTTCCTCACGGTCGTGCGCGGCGTGTGGTCCGGGACGCCGTTCGACTTCGAGGGCGAACACCTGGGCGTGGTCGGCGCGACGCTGCTGGAGGCCCCGGACCCATTGCCGCCGATCTACTTCGGCGGCTCGTCACAGGCCGCGCTGCCGGTCGCGGCCCGCCACGCCGACGTGTACCTGACCTGGGGCGAGCCGCCGGCACAGGTCGCCGAGAAGGTCGGCAGGGTGGCCGCGCTGGCAGAGGTGGCCGGCCGCCGCGTCCGGTTCGGTATCCGGTTGCACGTGATCGCCCGGGACACCGCGGACGCCGCGTGGGCGGAGGCGCAGCGACTGCTCGACGCGCTGGAGCCCGAGCAGGTGCGGTGGGCGCAGAAGCAGCTCGCGGCGAGCGAGTCGATCGGCCAGCAACGCATGTCCGCGCTGCACGGCGGGCGCCTGGACAGCGGCGCCCGCGGCCTGGAGGTCTCGCCGAACCTGTGGGCGGGCGTGGGCCTGGTCCGCGGCGGTGCGGGCACCGCGCTGGTGGGCAGCCACGCCGAGGTGGCCGACCGCATCGAGGAGTACCACGCACTGGGCATCGACGAGTTCATCTTCTCCGGCTACCCGCACCTCGAGGAGGCCTACTGGTTCGCCGAGGGCGTCCGCCCGCTCCTGGCGCGCCGCGGCCTGCTCCCACGCCAGGGCGACCGCGGACAGCTGGCCGTCGGCGCGTGACCTCGCGCCTGACCTCGCGCCTGACCTCGCGTGGCCGCTTGCGTTGTGGTGGCGCTTGACCTGCGGCGGCTTCGTTCGTGTGGTGCCGAGCGAAGGCCCGTTTCAGCCGAGCGCCCACCCACCTAGAACGACGTCTTGGAGTACTTCTCGAGAGTGGCGCGGAGGCGGGCGTCGTCGCGGTCGGCCGCGGGGACCAGGACCTCCGCCACGACGTCGGTGAGCTCGGCGAGCCGCTGGTGCAGCCGGCGGGTCTCCTGCACCTCGCGCTCGAGCTGGTCGACGCGGTCCACCAGCCTGCGCAGCTCCTGGTCGACCCCCGTCGCCCTGGCGAGCTGCTTGACCAGCTCGCGGGTCCGGGCGCGGGCCCGAGTCTTCAGCGTTTCCATGTCGCGACCAGCCTGCATACGTGTGGGTCCTCGTTCTTGTGTACGGCGAGACCATGACCGGCCTCGCAATGCTCGACCTGCCCGCCGCGCGCTTCGATCTCCGCGATGACGGTTTCCGGTTCGAGGTACTTGCGGAAGTGCTCGCCGAACTCGTGCTCCTTGCCCGCGTCGAGGCCGGTGCGGAACTCCAGGTAGAACCGGCCGCCGCGGCGCAGGGACATGCTCGCGACGCGCCACAGGTTGTGCCGGCCCTCGTCCTCGAGCGCGTGGATGAGGAAGCGGCCGTACAGCGTCGGCGGCGTGTCCCGGTGCGCCAGCTCGCCACCGATCGCCAGCACCTGGCGGATGTCGTAGAGGTTGACCGTCTTGAACCTGGCCGGCAGATCCTGCGCCGCGGCGGTGTTGCCCGCCCGTTCGGTGGCAGCGGGGATGTAGTCCAGGCCGAGCACGTCGTGGCCCTGGCGGGCGAACCACAGCGAGTCGCGGCCGGTGCCCGCGCCGATGTCCACTATGGACGCATCGGCCGGTTCCCGATCCCTTACCCAGCGGGCGAACGGTGACGGCTCGGTGGGCACGGCCTCCTGCGGGCGTCCGAAGTAGAACGACCACCAGTGTGCCCGGTTGCCGTTGTTGCCGCGCAGCCAGCCGTCGAGCCTGCGCCGGACCCAGCGCGGGGACTCGAACTTGAACGACGGGTCGGGGACGCGCCAGTGCGGCCCGTAGGTGATCTCCAGCAGCGCCTCGGCGTTCGCCGGCGCGGTGATCCGCCGCCCGTGCAGTTCGACCTCGCCCAGCGGCAGGACGATCTCGGGCCGGAAGCTCGTGGACGCCACCTCGGGCATGAGATAGAAGACGTCCTCGACGACGAACCCCGCGAACACGTCGATCGCCCGGCCGCCCTCGGGGTCGGGCACGATCACCTTGAAGTCGGCCGCGGAGAACCGCCACGTCCAGTAGCCGGCCTCGATCATGACGCGCTCGAGCGCGAACGACTCCCGGGCGACGTCGACCGGGCTCGTGTGCCGGCTCAGGTAGGCGACGTCGGCGTCCGAGTCGTGCGGGATGAACCGTCCGTCGCGGACCGCGCCGAGCAGGGCGCCGAAGGCGAGGAACGCGTCTACGCCCGCGCCGTTCAGCCGTGCCAGCACGTCCTCGACGGCGTCGAGCAGCGCGTCGACGGTGGCCTGGCCGCGTTCGGCGAACCCGCACTGCAGGTCGCCGCCCTTGTCGACGATGAGCGGCCTGCCCTGCCCGTCGACGATGCGCACGCGCGCGTCGCTGTCGTCGAACGCGTACTCGCCGTCGAACAGGACCCGCCCGGAGGACCGTTCGCGCACGGTGACCTGGCCGGTGCCGTGCAGGTACGGCCGCAGGTTCACCGGCCACGGCGCCCTGCGTGCGGCGTGCTGCCCCCGCCAGGCCGGCGCGGTGTCGCGTTCGGACTGGAACGACCACGTCCACTGCCCGTCGAACAGCACGTCGATGACGCCCGGCCGTTCGATGCCGACCGTGACCCCGTCGCGGTCGACGGTGGCGCCGGGAGCCTCAGACATGGCTGGTCCCGCCCGGTGAGGGGTGAACGAAGTCCGACATCCAGGTGAACACAGTGTGGGATGCTATCCCACACTGCGCCCGCGGCGTCGAGCTAGCGGTCGTCTTCGGGTTGCACCGCGATCTGCTGGTCGGCGTAGTCGGCCTCCGCGGCCTCGGCCGGCAGCGTCGCGGTCGCGCGGTCGTCGTACTCGGCCGGCGCGTCGTCGCGCTGTTGCTCGAGCACGTCCGCGGTCGGTTCCTCGCCGAACTCGTCCGGCTTCGTCATGGCACGTCCTTCCTCGTCGGGCAGGGTCTGGCAGGTCAGGGACGGAGCAGCACCTTGATGGCGCCGTCCTGCTTGCGCTGGAAGATCTCGTAGCCGTGCGGAGCGTCGGCCAGCGGCAGCGTGTGGGTCGTGAAGTCCTCGGTGCCGAGCGGGTCGCCGTCGCCGGTGACGAGCGGCAGGATGTCGTCGATCCAGCGGCGGACGTTCGCCTGGCCCATGCGCAGCTGGATCTGCTTGTCGAACAGCTCCATCATCGGCAGCGGGTCGACCATGCCGCCGTACACGCCGCTCAGCGAGATCGTGCCGCCGCGGCGCGCGGTCGCGATCGCGGCGAGGAGCGCACCCAGCCGGTCGATGCGGCACCCGCAGGTACTCGGCCTGGCCGCCGGCGACCTGCCCGTAGAGCTTCGTGTAGCCCAGCAGTGCCGCGCCCTTGCCCTGGCTGCGTACCTGCGTCGTCTCGCACTGGGACTGCAGGCCCTGCTCACACATGAAGAGCCGAGCGTCTCGTAGAGGTGCAGGTCCGAGCCGCAGATCCCGCTGGAGGTGACACGTACGATCGCGTCGGTGGGCTCGATGATCTTCGGGTCGGGCACGGTGTCGACGCGGACGTCGCGCTTGCCTTGCCACGTAACGGCTTTCATGCTTCCCCGTTCTTATCGGCGAGCGGTGCCCGGCGCGGAAACCCTGCGCTGCACCGCGGTCAGCCACCGGTCGGGCAGCACCCGGCCGGCCACCGCCTGGACTCTGTTGCGCACCGAGCCGGCGACCACGTGGTCCTTGCCGGCCAGCATCGCGTCGACGGCCTGCTTGGCGACCTCGCTCGCGGGATCCTTCGGCCCGGCGCCGAGCTTGGTGTCGGTCATGCCGGCGCGCTCGAAGAACCGCGTCTCGGTCGGGCCCGGCATCAGCGCGGTGACCGTGACGCCGCGCCCACGCAGTTCTTCGCGCAGCCCCTGCGCGAAGAACTGCAGGAACGCCTTCGACGCGTGGTAGACGGTCTGGAACGGCCCCGGCGAGGTGGCCGCGATCGACGAGGTGAACAGCAGCCTGCCGCTGCCGCGGTCGACCATCGCGGGCACCATCAGCTTCGCCAGGTACACGGCCGAGCGGACGTTGAGGTCCACGACGGCGAGCGAGTCGGCGAGCGTGGTGTCCGTGACGAAGTCGCCGCTCGCGCCGACGCCCGCGTTGACCGCCAGCACGTCCACCGGCCGGCCGCTCGCCTGCGCCTGCGTGGCGAACCGCTCGACCTCCTCGGGGTCGCGCAGGTCGGCGAGCGCCGCGGTGACCTGCGCGCCGAGCCGTTCGCAGTGCATGGCCGCGTCGGTGATCTCCTCGTTCTCGGCGGTGATGACCAGGTCGTAGCCGCGGTGGGCCAGCTCGCGGGCCAGCTCGTAGCCGATCCCGCTCGACGCGCCGGTCACGACGGCGAGTGGTCGTGTGCTCATCGGGTTGTCCCCTCTCGGTCGCGTGCTCGGGGGGCTACCCGAGGTTGTGCGGCCTACTCGTGCCGATTTGGGCGAGCGCGTCCCACGTTCGGCCCAGCGGCGCCCGGCCGTCCACACGAAACACACACTTTGGGTAGCAGCCAATTCCCTCGAAGATGGGTTACCCAAAAGAGCTCTTGTCCCGGCGTGGCCGCTTGGTATGTTGGTATTCGGCCGGGTCGACCAGAAAAACAAATCCCCACCGCGAGCATTTCCGACGTTATTTCGAAGGGAATGCCGGGGGATTACCGGTGTGCCTCCAGAAAGGAATTCTTCGTGACAGCAACGCGATCGGCTCCCGGCGAGGTTCTGCGCAACGACTACCAGAAATCCGTCGCGGCGTACTGGAACAACGAGAAGGACCCGGTCAACCTGCGACTCGGGGACGTCGACGGGCTCTACCACCACCATTACGGCATCGGCGAGGTCGACTGGTCGGTGCTGGAGGGGCCGGCGGATTCCCGCGACGAGCGGATCATCGCGGAGATGCACCGGCTGGAGACCGCGCAGGCCGAGGTGCTGCTCGACCAGCTCGGCGACGTCGGGCCCGGCGACCGGCTGCTCGACGCGGGCTGCGGGCGCGGCGGCAGCAGCATCATGGCCAACGCGCGGTTCGGCTGCCGGGTCGACGGGGTGTCGATCTCCGAGCAGCAGGTCGAGTTCGCCAACGGCCAGGCGGCCCTGCGGGGCGTCGCGGACCAGGTCCGGTTCCACTTCCGCAACATGCTCGACACGGGGTTCGCGACCGGCGCGTTGCGGGGTATCTGGAACAACGAGAGCACGATGTACGTCGAGCTGTTCGAGCTGTTCGCCGAGCACTCGCGCCAGCTGCGGTTCGGCGGCCGGTACGTGACGATCACCGGTTGCTACAACGACGTCACCGGCGGCCGGTCCAAGGCCGTCGCCCAGATCGACCAGCACTACACGTGCAACATCCACCCGCGCAGCGACTACTTCCGGGCGATGACGGCCAACAACCTCGTCCCCATCTCCGTCGTCGACCTGACCGCCCAGACCATCCCGTACTGGGAGCTGCGCGCGCAGTCCTCCGTCGCCACCGGCATCGAGAACCCGTTCCTCACCGCGTACCGCGAGGGCAGCTTCCACTACCTGCTCATCGCCGCCGACCGCGTCTGACGCCCACCGGAGGTGTGAGTGATGACCGAACCCCGCGGCGGGCCGGCGCACGTACTGGCCGGCCCGACCGGGCTGGGCACGACGGGCGCGCGTCTCACGGCCCGGCTCGCCGCCGTACCCGTGCCGGATCCACCGGCACCGGAAGGCGATCCCGCGTACGCGTACCGGGAGTGGGGTGACGGGTCGGCGCCGCCGCTGTTCTGCTCGCGCACCGAACGCGTCGACGAGTCACTCGCCGCCGAGGTCGACGCGCGGCTCGCCGGCTGGGCGGGCGAGTGCGGGTTCGACAAGCAGGAGTGCGCGCAGCTGGGCAAGGCCGGGTTCGGCAGGCTCGTCACGCTCGCCCACCCCGACTGCGCCGATCCGGACCGGTTGCTGATCTCGGCGCGGCTGAACGCGGCGTGGTGGGCGGCCGACGACCTGTACGCGGACGACACCGCGCTCGGCGCTGTGCCCGAAGAGCTGCCGCCCCGGCTCGCGCTGGCCATGGCGGCGATGGACCCGCTGCCGCCCGCCGGCGAGTTCGGCCGTGACCTCGACACGGCGCTCGAGAGCCACCGCGTGCTCGTCGCGCTGGGCTCGGCCGCCGGGCACCTGCGGGACAACGCGACTTCCGCGCAGCACCAGCGGGTCTGCTACTCCACGTTCACCATGTTCGTGAGCTGGACCGCCTACGCGGCGTGGCGCCACGCCGGCACCTACCCGCCGGCGTGGGAGTACCTCGCGGCCCGCCAGCACGACAGCTTCTACACCTCGATGACCCTCATCGACGTGCTCGGCGCCTACGAGCTAACGGCCAACCTGTTCTACGAGCCGCGCGTGCGCAGCGCCGCGATCCAGGCGGGTACGGCGGCCGTGCTGGTCAACGACCTCTACTCGGTGACCAAGGACCTGGCCGACGACAACCCGCCGTGCAACATGGTGCTGCTGATCGCGGGCGAACGGGACTGCTCGATCCAGGAGGCCACGGCGATCACCGTCGACCTGCACAACGAGATCGTCCACGACTTCCGCGCGGCCCACGACCGGCTGCGGGCGGTGCCGTCGCCGGAGCTGCAGCGCTTCCTCAACGGCCTGCGCTCGTGGATGGGCGGCGGTTTCGAGTGGCACTCGACGAGCCCCCGCTACCGCTGTTCCTAGGCGGGCGACCGGTCCGGCGTGAGGGGCGGGGTCGCCATTCCCGCGCCGTCGCGCAGCCCGCCCAGCAGCTCGGCCACCGCGTCCGCCGCGTCGTGTTCCGGGTGCCAGCCCAGCTCGGTGCGGGCCCGGGTGGTGTCGAGCAGCGGCAGCCGCAGCGCGGCGTCGAACAGGCCGGGCGCCGCGGGTGTCGCGTGCAGCCACCAGGCGGCGGCCAGCGGTCCGCGCACCGCCCAGGCCGGCAGCTTCACCACCCGCGCGCCGAGCAGGTCGGCCAGCAGGTGCGCGTCCAGCACCGGGGCGGCGGCCAGGTTGACCGGCCCGCGGATGTCGCCGAGGGCGGCGAGCCGGTAGGCCCGCGCGGCGTCGTCGGTGTGCAGCGCCTGCAGCCGCAGCCCGGGCAGATCCGGCACGACGGGCACGAACCGCACCAGCCCGCCGCGCACCAGGGGGCCGGCGAACAGCCGCCGCTGCTCGCTCGCCGACTCGCGCTTGAACAGGAAGGCGGGTCGCATCCGGACCACCCGGACGTCCGGGTGCGCCTGCTCGTAGGCGTCGAGCACGCGCTCCACATAGGACTTCTCGCGGGTGTAGGACGCGCCGGGCCAGCCGTGGGTGGGCCAGTCCTCGGTGACCGTGCGGTCCTTCGGGCCCGGCGAGTAGGCACCGACCGACGACGCGTACACCAGCGACGGCACGCCTGCCCGGGCGACGGCGTCGAAGACGCGGATGCTGCCGAGCACGTTGGTCTGCCAGGTGGTCACCGGCTCCCGCGCCGGCTGGATCATCCAGGCGAGGTGGATGACCACGTCGGCGCCGGCGAACACCGGGTCGAGGTCGTCGTGCGCCACGTCCGCGGTCCGCCACGTGAGCTTGTCGCAGCTCCACGTCGGACGCCGCCGCGCGATGCCGGTGATCGAGCCGACCGACGGGTCAGCCGCCAGCTCCCGCACCACGCTCGTCCCGACGTTCCCGCTCGCTCCGGTGACCACGATTCGCCTGCTCATCAGCGGCGGCTACCCGCGATCGTCCCCCTCAACCACCGTCCGGCGTCGCGCGGGTCTCGTGGTCGAGATCCGGTCGGCGGCCGGCGAACCACACCACGCGCGTAAGGCGAGGTTTGCGGGGTAGGCCCACCGACATGGCTACACCCGTCAACGACACGCTGCTGGGCATCTACCTCAACGACCACCTCGCAGGCGCCACCGCGGGCGCCGAGCTCGCCGGCCGGGTGGCGGGGGAGAACCGGGACGAGATCGGCGGTGCCGAGCTCCGCAGGCTCGCCGCGGAGATCGCGGAGGACCGTGCGGTCCTGCTCGACCTGATGGCCGCGCTGGACGTTCCCGTGCGGCACTACAAGGTCTGGCTCGGCTGGCTCGGCGAGAAGGTCGGCCGGCTCAAGCCGAACGGCCGGATTCTCAGCCAGTCGCCGCTGAGCCGCGTCATCGGGCTCGAGATGCTGCGGTTGGGCATCGAGGGCAAGGCGGCGTTGTGGCGTGCGCTGCGCAGCCGGGCGGAGATCGACCCCCGGCTGCACACCGAGCGCCTCGGCGACCTGCTCGACCGCGCCGAGCGGCAGATCGTCACGGTGGAGACCTTCCGGGCGTGGGTCGCCGCCGGGGCGTTCGGTGGCAAGGCGGACCCGCCTGCCTGACGGATCAGTCCCAGACCAGGCAGAAGGGGTGGCCCGCCGGGTCGCGGTACACGCGGAACGTGCCGTCCTCGATGGCGTCGGGTACCCGGGTCGCGCCGAGGTTGAGGACCTGGGGCTCGGCCGCTTCCACGTCGTCGACGCGAATGTCCACATGGAACTGCTGGGAGCCTGCCGGATCCGGGAACGACGGCGGCTCGTGGTCGGGCGAGGTCTGGAACGACAGCTTCCGGCCGGAGCCGTCGGTGATCGTCACCCAGTCGTCTTCTTCGGTGGTGACCTCGGCCCCGAGGAGGTCGGTGTAGAAACGGGCCAGTTTCGCCGGTTCGCGCGTGTCGAGCACGACGGTTTCGAGTCGTCCGATCATGGCTCCGGCATGCCCAGCCACCTCGGGGCCAAACGCGGTTCAGGAGTTGCGGCTGGACAGCGCGTCACGCATGCGGTCGATCAGGCCCATGCCTGGCCCCAGGATCTTGTTGGCCGGCGGCTTGTCCGGGGCCGCCGGGTGCGGCCGCGTCGGCGCGGACTTCTTGCTCTGCTCGAACTTGTGGCCAAGCTCCCGCAACATCTCGGCGTCGCACGCGGCGCGCAGCTTGGGCAGCAGGTCGGTCTCCTCGTCCTGCAGGTGGTGGCGGATGTCGGAGATGAGCTCGGCCACCAGCCGGGCGAACTCGGGATCGGTGGCGTCGGCCTGCTCGATGGCCTTCATCACGCGCTCCGCCTCGGCGTGCTCGGCGAGCTCGTGGTCGGCGATCTCGTCGCCGTCCGGGAGCACCTTGCGTGCCGTCGGGTAGAGGTACATCTCCTCGGCGACGGAATGGCGCACCAGCTCGGTGATGACGTGCTCGACGAGCGCGCGCGTCATCCGGGCGTCGCCGCTGGCCTGGATCTCGTCGAACAAGGCCTCGACCTCGCGGTGGTCGCTCACGATGGCGTCGATGAGGTCCTGCTGCTTTGTGGTGGTCATCAGCCCCTCCTTGGTTCGGGTATCCGGGCCGGTTACCCGGCCTGGGCCGACCAACTCGCGATGCGGCCCGGCGACCTGGGCGCACCGGCCGTGACCTGCGGCGATGGTGCCAATGGAGTAGGACGGAGTCGCAGCGGGTTCCCAGCACGATGCGAGTAGGTGTGTTGGACGTCGGGTCGAACTCGGCGCAGCTGCTGGTCGTGGACGGCCTCCCCGGGGCCCCGCCGTTGCCGACACAGGCGGTGAAGGAGCCCACGTTGCTGGCCGAGGCGATCCAGCCGGACGGCACGATCGCCGAGGAAGGCGTGCAGCGGGTCGCCGATGCGGTGGCCCGCGCCGTGGTGTCGGCGCAACACTTCGGGGTCGACCAGCTGTTCCCGTTCGCGACCTCGGCGATCCGGGACGCGGCGAACCGCGACGACGTGATCGAGCGCATCGCGCAGACCTCCGGGGTCCGCCTGCAGTTCCTGTCCGGCGAGCACGAGGCGCGGCTGACCTACCTGGCGGTGCATCGCTGGTACGGGTGGTCGGCGGGCCGGATCCTGATGCTCGACATCGGTGGCGGTTCGATGGAGATCGTGCTCGGCCGTGACGCCGAACCGGACCTCGCCGTGTCCCTGCCGCTGGGGGCGGGCCGGCTGACCCGGCGGTTCCTGCCCGACGACCCGCCGTCGGCCGGACAGGTCAAGCGCTTGCGGCGGCACGTGCGGGACACCCTCGGTGAGGTGGCCGACCGGCTGCGCTGGGAGGGCGGCGCGCGGCGCGCGGTGGCCACGTCGAAGACGTTCAAGCAGCTGGCCAGGCTGGCCGGCTCGCCACCTCAGCGCAAGGGACCGTTCTGCCGCCGGACGCTGACCGTCGGCCAGGTGCGCGAGTGGATCCCCCGGCTGGCCGACATGTCCGCGGCGAAGCGGGCCCGGCTGCGCGGCGTGTCCCGGTCGCGGGCCGCCCAGCTCCTGGCCGGCGCGATCACCGCGCACTCCGCGATGGTGGCGCTGGACGTGACCGAGGTGGAGGTCAGCCCGTGGGCACTGCGCGAGGGCATCGTGCTGCAGTACCTCGCGACGCTCGGCCCGGGCCAGCCGATTCCGTTGCAACCGCTGAGCCGGACCCCCGACGCGACGGTCACTGCGCTGCCGCGGGCCTGAACGGCCGGGGCCAAGGGCCGTCAGGACCGGTGGCCGGGAAGCAGTTCCTGCGCCTTGGTCTTGACGCCCTCCTTGACCAGGTGCAGCGCGTTCGGGTCGCCCTTGAGCACGGCCTCGGTCGCCGCCTTGATCTGCTCGAACGTGGCGTGCGGCGGGATCGGCGGCACCTCGGGGTCGCAGCGCACGTCGAGCACCGCGGGCCGGTCCGCGGACAGCGCGCGCTCCCAGGCCGGGCCGAGCTGGCCGGGCTCGTCGACGTTGATCGCCTCCAGGCCCAGGCCGCGGGCGAACGCGGCGTAGTCGATGTCGGGAAGCACCTGGGACTCCTCGAACTTCGGCGCGCCGCCCATCGCGCGCAGCTCCCACGTGACCTGGTTGAGGTCGTTGTTGTGGAACACGCAGATCACGCAGCGCTGGTCGGTCCACAAGCCGTGGTAGCGCTTGATCGTGATCAGTTCGGCGAGCCCGTTCATCTGCATGGCGCCGTCACCGACGAGCGCGATCACCGGCCGGCCGGGGTGGGCGAACTTGGCGCCGATCGCGTACGGCACGGCTGGGCCCATCGTGGCCAGGGTGCCCGACAGCGTGCCGCGGATGTCCTCGCGGATGCGCAGGCACCGCGCGTACCAGTTCGCGGCCGAGCCCGAGTCGGCCGTGACGATCGCGTCGTCCGGTATCCGCGCGGACAGCTCGGTCACGATCCGCATCGGGTTCACCGGGCTCGCCTCGATGTTCGCCTGCCGCTCGACCGTGTCCCACCAGGTCGCGACGTTGTCCTCGATGGTCGCCCGCCACTTCTCCGCGGGCTTGGCGTCGACCATCGGCAGCAACGCCTCGAGGGTTGCCTTCGCGTCGCCGACGAGGTTGACCTCCGTGGGGTAGCGCATGCCGATGAACCGGCCGTCGATGTCGATCTGTATCGCGCGCGCCTGGCCGAACTCGGGCAGGAACTGCGAGTAGGGGAAGTTCGAGCCGACGATGAGCAGCGTGTCGCAGTCGCGCATGAGCTCGTAGCTCGGCCGGGTGCCGAGCAGGCCGATCGCGCCGGTGACGTACGGCAGCTCGTCGGACAGGACGTCCTTGCCCAGCAACGCCTTCGCGACTCCCGCGCCGGTCCGTTCCGCCAGCAATCGAACGGCGGCGGCGGCCGTCCGGGCGCCCTGGCCGGCGAGGATGGCGACCTTCTCGCCGGCGTTGATCACCTCGGCGGCGCGGGCGAGGTCGTCCTCGTGCGGCAGCACCCGGGTCCTGGCGACGCTCGGCGGGCTCGACGGCACCTGCTTGAACGCGTGCTCCGGCGCGGAGTACGGCTCCTCCTGCAGGTCCGCGGGAATGATCAGGGCGGTGGGGCAGCGGTTCGCCTGCGCGATGCGGATCGCCCGGTCGAGGGCGTTGGGCAGCTGCTCGGCGACGTTGACCTCGACCAGGTAGTCCGACGCGACGTCCTTGAACAGCGACTGCAGGTCGATCTCCTGCTGGTAGCTGCCGCCCATGGCGCTGCGGGCGGTCTGCCCGACGATCGCGACGACGGGGACGTGGTCGAGCTTGGCGTCGTAGAGGCCGTTGAGCAGGTGGATCGCGCCGGGCCCGGACGTGGCCATGCAGACCCCGACCTTGCCGCTGAACTTCGCGTAGCCGACCGCCGCGAACGCGGCCATCTCCTCGTGGCGGGCCTGCACGAAGCGGGGCGTGTTGTCGGCCCGGCCGAACGCGGTGACGAGGCCGTTGATCCCGTCGCCGGGGTAGGCGAAGACCTCGTCGACCTGCCACTCCCGCAACCGGGCCAGCACGTAGTCACCCACGGTCTGGGCCATGATGTCCTCCTCGTGTGTGGTGCTCGCCCTCCGCGTACCCGGTCCCGGCGGACCGAACCCGCTACAGGTGGTCGCGGGGCAGCGTGACGTCCCAGTTCCGCGAGCAGACGCGGGTCGCGCCCTCGTAGGCGTCGAGCTGGGCGTGGAGCCGGAACTCGGTCGTCGTGCAGGTCAGCTGCTGGCGCGTCTCCACCCGGGTCGACCAGTCGCCGCGGGCGAACGTCATGACCCACTCGGTCTCGCCGTGCACGGAGGAGAAGTCGTCCGCGGTCCAGCCGTACCGCTCGTGGACCTGCTTGCCGATCTCCATGCCGGTGTCCTCGTACCGCACGGTCCCGGTGTCCTTGACCACGTCCAGCGCCGACTCGTAGGTGATCATGTTCCGCGTGACGTCCCACCGGTACCGCCCGGGACTGCGCACGGTCGTGGTCAGCGGCGCCGCGCCCTCCGGCTCCTCGAACACCGGCAGGGTGACCTCGTCGGGGGCGGACACCGGGCGCACGGGAAGCTCGAGCGAGCTGCCCGGTGTGTGCACGGACAGCAGCACCGGCTCCGGCGACGGCCAGGCCAGCGGCCAGTACGACGTGGACAGTGACAGCCGGATGCGGTGGCCGGGCGGAAACGCTTGCGCCACACCGTTGAGCGGGACGTCCACCCGGTAGTGGCGCCCCGGCTCGAGCGGCTCGGGCTGGTCGTGCGAGTCGCGGTGGGTGAGGTTGAGCAGGCCGTAGGTGACCCGGGTCGCAGCGCCGGTATCGTCCACATCGGACAGTCGGGCGGCGATCATCGCGATCGGGCGGTTCACCGACAGCTCGAGGTGGACCACCGGCGCGCCGAGGATCTCGCACGGCATCGACAGCACGTCCGAGTCGAACACGAGCGAGCCGCCGTCCTCCTCGCGCTGGTCGTACGGCAGGTCCGGCGGCGCGTTGTACGAGCACCACTTGCCGGCGAACTGGCCGATCGACAGCGGCGAGGAAACGGTGCGGATCTCCTGCCGCACGTCCTCGCCGGTTCCCGCGATCCGGTGCGCGGCAAGGGAATGCACCTCGAGCCGGATGTTGGGGGACGGCCAGGCACGCTCGCCGACCCACCGGCCCGGCCGTTCCTCGTAGGAGGTCGAGGGCGGCACGCTGTCCTGCATCCAGGTGCGCAGCATCGGCTCGTCGGTCGCCTCGTGCTCCCCGTCGCGCAGCCAGCGGTCGAACCAGGCGACCACCTCCTGCAGGTAGCCGATGGCCGGGCCGGGCACGCCGAGGTGGGGGTACT
>Ga0164241_10002207_pt1 | contig 21646 bp, 20 predicted proteins | sample OricomyardsoilBY_FD_108780 | JGI IMG/M metagenome (GOLD analysis project Ga0164241, IMG submission 108780) | Backyard soil microbial communities from Emeryville, California, USA - Original compost - Back yard soil (BY) | ecosystem: Environmental > Terrestrial > Soil > Unclassified | place: USA... | reverse complement strand
GCCGTGGAACGCGCTCTCGCGGATCAGCCGCGTGCGGTCGAGGGCGATGACGTCAAGCTCGGTGGTGAGCCCGAACAGCCGATTTTGCCACTCGAAGCTACGGGAGATGGCGAAGCCGCTGTCGGCGGCGGCGGGGCCGGCATGGGTCGCGAAGCGCAGCGACGTCTTCACGCCGTACGGTTTGGTGAGCTTGGCGCCGCCCGCCAAGAAATCAGGCGGGGCGCTCACGTCGCCGAGCGCCGTCAGCAAGCCGGAGGCGCGAATCCGCTCGCGGAAGTTGGCCGCGCGCACGCCCACGGCGCCGCCCTCCGACTCATCCATCTGCCGCGCCGACGGGAGCTTGAAATAGAGCAGCGGCGGCGTGTCGTCCGACAGCGCGTAGGTGTACGGCAGCCCGTGGCCGCGGAGCGCGCGTCCCTGCGAAGCAGTCAGCACGGGGTGGGCGAGATTGGTGGTCGCGCCGAGGCCGAGACAGACGAAGCCGCGGGGATTGACCCGATACCATCCGCCGTCGCAGCCGCTGTTGGTGAGCTTGGGGCCGCGCGCCGCCACGATCGCGCCCGCCCGCAAGTAGCCGTAGCGCGTGCGGTTCGGCCCGGTGTCGGTGTAGATCCAGTTGCGCCAGGCGATGCTGCCGATCTTGATCACGTCGGCTCCGCTCTCGTCGAACGGCAGGTTGTCGAGCGGGCTGCCGAGCTGGGGACCGGCGGAAGCCGGGCTCTTCTTCAAGGGCGGAGCAGCGGACGCAGCGGGTCGGGTCGCGCTACCGACCTCGCGCCCGACCGCCGCCGGTGCGCCGGCCAGCGCGGCGCCGGGCGGATCCGTGCGCGGCCCGCAGGCCCCGAGCGCCGCGAGAGCCACCGCAAGCCACCGCGGCGGGGGCGACGTGGCGAGTGGGGTCGCGAGGCTTTGCCGAAAAAATCGCATACCGAGGCGCCAAGGAGCGAGGCAGGGCGGATCCGTTAGCACAGCTCCGGCAGATCCGTGCATGCTCGGCGGCGTGCAGATCCCGAGTGGTGCCTGGAAAATCGTCAAAGAGGTCGCGCGGCATTTGCTGCGCCGTCCCGTGATTGGCATCGCGGCCGCGGCCCGCACCGCCGACGGCCGTCTGCTGCTGATCCGCCGGGGAGATTCGGGGAAGTGGGCGCTGCCGGGCGGTACCCTCGAGTGGGGTGAGACCATGCGCCGTGCCATCACCCGCGAAGTGCTCGAGGAAACTGGCGCCCGGGTCATCGACCTGGGCGAGCTGCTCGCCACCTACTCCGACCCCGGCCGCGACCCACGTTTTCACGCCGTCACGGTGGTTGTCGCGGCGACCGTCACGGAGCCCGATCAGGCCAAGGTGAACCCGGTCGAGGTCACGGAGGTCGGGCTGTTCCACGATCACGAGCTGCCGAGCGACTTTTCTCACGGCATGGCCGACATGGTGAAGAACGCTGCCACCAGGACGGTCGTGTGGGAGTGATAGACTGTTACGCCATGCGCCGAGCCACTACCGCCGCGCTATTGCTGCTGTCTTGCTTGCCGATCGGCGGCTGCAGCATGTTCCGACACGTCGACGTCACGCCGCTGGCGACCGGCTCCGGACGGCCCAGCAACGTGGCCGCGTTCGTGGCCGTGAGCGACGACGACGTGGGCCTCAGCGAGCTATCACCGGCAAGCTTTCACGTTTACGAGAACGGGCAGCTCGTCCCGTTCGAGCAGACCGAGCTCACGCTGCTCGATCCGAACCTTGTCGCGGGCCCGCACGTGGTGCTGCTCGTCGATCTGAGCACGGCCCAGGCATCGACGCCCCGAAGCGTCGTCGCCAAGGCGGTGCAGGGCTTCGTGCAGAAGGTGACGCGGCGCGAAGCAGTGAGCGTGCTCGCCTACGATGGCAGCGTCGATCTGGTGCCGATCGGCGCGTTTCCGCGTGGGGACCGGGCCGTCACGCTGGCGGCGATCGAGGGCTATACGCCGCGTGATCCTTCGCGCAACCTCAACGGTGCGGTGACAGCCGGCCTCGCCAAGCTCACCCAAGCGCTCGCCCAGAACGGCAAACAGATCAAGCTCGGCACCCTGGTCATTTACGCCGGGGGCCCCGATCTGGCCAATCGGGTCGACGCTGACGAGGCCCATGACGCGGTGTGGGAGAGCCCGTACGACGTGATCGGAGTCGGCGTCGGCGAGCGAGCCGACGCCGTCGAGAATTTTGCGCGCAGCGGGCTGATCCGTGCCCAAGCCGATAACACCTTACCGATCGCGTTCGAAGAGGCGGCCGACAAGACGATCGAGCAGCTCGAGAAACACTACTTGATGTCGTAGTGTATGCCCGGTCGAGACGGGATCCGCCAGCTGCGCTTGGAAGTGTCGTACACGAACAAGGCGGGCGACGAGCAGCACGGCGATTTCGAGATGGAGTTCAGCGCCAAGAGCTTCGGGCCGGGCTGCAACTCGCAGTCGCCGCCCCGCCTGACGCTCGTAGCCAAAGCGGCGCCGGCGCGAAAAAAAGACTCCGACCTCACCAAGCCGCGCCCCGGCGAGGCCGCCCAGGGGTCAGAAGCTCCCGGCTCGAGCGAGCACGATCGAGGTGAGGACGCGCCGGTCGCGCCGCCCGACAAGTCGGGATACGCCAAATAGCGCATGCCCGCAGCGCCCGCGCGCGACGTCACGATCGAGCTTCGCGAGGGCGAGTACGTCGCCGAGCGCGGCAAGCGCAAGCTCACCTGGCTCGTGCGGCTCAATGACGCCTGGGTTCACGTCAGCGAATGGCCAGCGGCGGAGGTAGAACGCTGTCAGGCGAGGTCGGGCGTGGTGTGGGAGAGTCTCACGCGGCTGGTCGTGCCGGTCGGCGCCAAGCTGACGCGCGTCGAATCGCGGCCGGGACCGTACGCGAAGCGCGACGCGCTCGACTACTTGAAGCGCTCGCCGGACGTGGCAAGACACGTATCTAGGCAAGAATTTCGCGTGGGGCGGCGCGGAGAGCTCTTGCGCCACAGCTGACGCAGTACCAAAGCGGCTCGGCGTACGGCTGCGGGCCCCAATGATTACCGAATGATACGCGAGGGCCTTTAGAGGCCGCGAATTCCGCCGTTCGGAGGAGAAGCATGGTCGCGCCAGCCCAGAAAGGTATGCAGACGCCAGGCGAAGCCCAAGCGGCGCCCGTCAGCGTGCCCCCGAGCAGCAAGCGCCGCTCGCAAGGCGACCCGCCACCGTCGTCCGATGTCGAGCGCAAGGGCGAGTCCGCCAAAGCATGGGTCTTGGTCGTCGACGACGAGCCCGAGCTGCTGCGCGGCGTCTGCCGCGGCCTGAAGCTGTTGGGCTACAGCGTGACGGAGGCGCGCAACGGTGAAGAAGCGGTGCAGCACCTTAGCCGCCGCGCCTTCGACGTGGTGGTGAGCGACATCGTGATGCCCGGCATGGGTGGTATCCAGCTGCTGAAGGAAATCCGCCAGCACGACCTGCACGTACCGGTGGTGCTGATGACCGGTGCCCCGGCGGTGAGCACCGCCGTGCAGGCGCTCGAGTACGGCGCGTTTCACTACCTGACCAAGCCCGTCGAGCCCGAGGCCCTGGATCAGATCGTTCAGAAGGCGGTGCGCATGCACCGCATGGCGCGCGTGAAGCAGCAAGCAGCGGAGCTGCTCGGCCACGCCGGCGCGCTCGGCGCCGATCGCGCCGGGCTCGAAGCGAGCTTCAACCGCGCGATGCAGTCGATGTGGATCGCGTACCACCCGATCGTCGACGTCCGCAAGATGACGGTGTTCGGCTACGAAGCGCTGCTCCGAAGCACCGAGCCGAGCTTGCCCCACCCCGGTGCGGTGATCGACGCGGCGATGCGGCTCGGTCGCATCGAGTCGCTCGGGCGCGCGATCCGCTCGCTCGCCGCCGAGCCGATCCCGGCCGAGCAAGACTTCGCGTTGTTCGTCAACTTGCACGTAACCGACCTGACCGATCCGGCGCTGAGCGATCCGGAGTCTCCGTTGTCCAAGATCGCGAGCCGCGTGGTGCTCGAGATCACCGAGCGCTCGTCGCTCGACGAGGTGCGCGACGCCCGGCGCCGCGTGGCCGCGCTGCGCGAAATGGGCTTTCGGATCGCGGTGGACGACCTGGGCGCGGGCTACGCCGGCCTCTCGAGCTTCACCCTGCTCGAGCCGGAGATCGTGAAGCTCGACATGTCGCTGATCCGCGACATTCACGTCACCTCCACCAAGCAAAAGGTGGTCCGCTCGATGACGGCTCTGTCGAAGGACATGGGCATGACCGTCGTCGCGGAGGGCGTGGAGACGCCTGACGAGCGCGATTGCCTCGTCGATTTGGGGTGCGATCTGTTGCAGGGCTTCTTGTTCGCCAAGCCGGGTCGCGCCTTCCCGGGGGTGTCGTGGTGAGCCTCGAGCGCCCCCGCAACGTGCCGCGCGAAGGCTCGGTGACCCGCGACGCAGCCCCCGCGTTCAGTGAGCCGCCGCCCGCGGGCCGCGCCTCGCTGCCGGACATGGGCTTCTTGCCCGAAGCGCGCACGATGGAGGTGTCGCTGCGCGGCACCGAGCACAGCGGGCCGCCCGTCGTGCCTCAGGTCGTCGATCGAGCGGTGCTGCTGCGCATGGACGGCGTGCAGGCCGGTCAAATCGTCGGTCTCGAGCAGTGGCCGTTCACGGTCGGCCGTCACCCCACCAATCAGCTACGGGTCGACGAAGACAGCATCAGTCGTTTCCACGCGCGTATCATCCGGGCCGGTGACGAGTTCACGGTCGAAGACCTGGGCTCGCGCAACGGCACCTTCGTGGCCGGCAAGCGCGTGACTCGGGCGAAGCTCGAGCACGACTGCTGGCTGCAATTCGGGCCGCGTGTGAGCTTTCGCTTCTCGATGACGGACGTGCGCGAAGAGCGCCTGCTGCGAAAGCTCTACGAGTCGAGCACGCGCGACGCGCTGACCGGCGCCTACAATCGGCTGCACTTCGAGGAGCGGCTGCGCTCGGAGGTCGCCTACGCGACCCGGCACCGCGCCCAGGCCTCGCTCGTGATCATCGATCTCGATCATTTCAAGCGCGTCAACGACACCTACGGTCACCCGGCCGGTGACGCGGTGCTGAAGCGCGCCGCCGACGCCTGCCAACGCGCCCTGCGCGCGGAAGACGTGTTCGCCCGTTTCGGCGGCGAAGAGTTCGTGGTCGTGCTGCGCAACATCGAGCTCAAAGGCGCCACACGGCTCGCCGACCGATTGTGCGCGGCGGTCCGAAACGAGGTCGTCGAGCACGCCGGGCAGACGATCAGGGTGACGATGAGCGCGGGGGCGGCCTCGCTCGCGTGCTGCCGCTCCCCCACCCCCGAAGAGCTCATCTCGATCGCCGATCGCCGCCTGTACCTCGCCAAACAGCAGGGCCGGAACCGCGTCGTCGCCGAGGGCTGAAGCGCCGAGCAAAAGAGCGGCTTTACTCCGAGGGAGCGGGTCTGCTACGAGGGCTATTTCCCGGAGGAAATCGAAGTGGCCATCGACCTCAGCTCGCTCAAGTCCGAACGTGACCGTCTGAAGGACAACCTGCGCGAGATCGAGGGCGAGCTACGGCGCCTCGAAGCCGAGCTCAAGGGACTCCGTCAGCGCGAGATCGCAACCAAGCGCGAAATCGAAGCGCTGGCCACGTTGATCGAGCTCGGCGAGTCCCGCGAAGGCAAGAACGAGTAGCGGCGCCGCCGGCGCCGATTCTTCGGCGTCAAAGCTTGGTGCCGGACAGCGTCAAGATCAGCTCGAACTCGGCCTCGGACGCGGGGACGACCGACAGCCGGCTCTTCTTCACGAGCCCGAAGCCGGCGAGCTTCTTCTCGCCCTTGATCTGCGCGAGCGTGACCGGATTGGCGAGCGGCTTCTTGGCCGCGAGCTCGACCGCCGACCACTCGCCCTCGTCGCTCGTCTTTTCGGCTACCGCCTCCGCCGACACCGTCGCCAAACCGACGATCTGCTTGCCCTCGTTCGAGTGATAGAAGAGCACCAGGTCGCCCTTCTTCATCGCCCGCAAGTTGTTGCGTGCCTCGAAGCTGCGGACGCCGTCCCAGAGCGTGCGCTTGTCTTTGACGAGTTGCTCCCACGGATAGACGGACGGCTCGCTCTTCACCAACCAATAGCCCTTGGCCATGGCGGCGAACCTAGTCCAGATCGCGGTCGGTGAGGTCGAGCACGAGCGGACAATGGTCGCTGAGCCCGCGGCGAATGCGACCGACGGCGCGACGGCCCGGCGATACCGAAGCGGCGCAGGCCCCCACCACGTGGGAGCGAGCGGCAGGGGCGAGCTCGCGCATCGTGCTCGAAGCCACGGCGTGATCGAGCAGCGCGACTCCGCCGGCGTAGAGCTGACTGCCGGCGGCGTCGGCAGGCACGAGTCTCAGCCCGGCCCCGGCCAGGCTTTGCTGCACGGCCGCTAGCTCGTCGCGAGCGGCGAGCGGTGGTGAGCACTCGCCGCAGCCCATGGTGTTCAAATCTCCGAGCAACAAGAAATCCGGATCGCGCCTGCGGTCCGCGACGCTCGTAGCCACGCCCGGAATTGCGGCAAACGAACGAGCGCGCAACTGAAAGCCGTGCTCGTCGGCCATGCTCTTGAAATGCGCGGAGACGGCCGTCAAATCGAGACCACCGGGCAGGCGGAAGCGACCGGCGAGCCCCGGTCGAAGTTGATGCTCGCAAGCGCCGCCGGCCGGGTTGAGGCCCGCGACCGTCTCCAGCTCGCGCGCGGTAACGCGCGCCTCGTTCCAGATCAAGCCCACGTGCTGGGGCACGCGCGAGCCGCAGTCGTCGAGCCGCGCCACGTAGCGCGCGCCGCTCAGTCGGTTCAGCTCGGCGAGCACGCTCGACAGCGCACGGTCGGCGCGCGGCGTTTGCTTCACCTCTTGGACGGCCAACACGTCGGCGTCGAGCCACCAGAGGGTGCACGCCAACCAATTCAAGTCCGCCCCCGGCTCGCGAGTCCCCGGGCCGCCGTCCGGAAACCAGTGCAAGTTCCAGGTCACGAAGCGCGCGGCGCCGGCTGGCCGAGCCAAGCGCTGCCCCGCCTTTACCAGCGCCGCACAGCTCGCGGCCGAGGTGAACGCCGAGGGCGTCGCCGGCGGTGAAGCCGGTGAGGATCGTGTCGGGCCGCGCGGTGGAGCCGACCCGTGCCCGCGGCCCCCGACCCAGCCAGCTAGCAGCAGCAGCAGCGCGCCAACCAACCAGACGCGACCTCGGAGCACTCTGCCTTTTAAGCGTTCCTGTCGCTCCAGGCGAATTTGGGGAGGCCGCTGGCTGCGCGGCTCGTCCGCCAGCAAGATGGACGTCGGCGGCCAGCTCCTGGCCAATTGCGTCCACACCGAGAAGAGGGCGGCCCGCTAACCAAGCTTCTTTTTTGTAGTTTCGGCTTCCGTTGGCCCCTGGTGCGAATGTTGCTCCTTCGGGGGGGCCGAGATTTGCGCTCGAATCAGTGGGGGCCAGCAGCTGCGGACAGGGGCGAGGCAGCATGCTCGGCCGAGGTGTGCCGATCGAGACACGTGAGCGCGCCGGCCTACGCCTAACCGGGCCGCGGGCCGTTCCGGCAATAGGGATAAATTTAGCGCGTCTCGACGCAGATTCGCGTCAGCGTTATCGTCAGCGCTCCCCCCCGGCGTATGCCCCCCCTCTCGTCCACTAGCGAAAATGCCACACCCGCCCATCCGCTGCTGGGGGCGACTTTTCGCGGCACTTATAAAATCTTGCGGACGCTGGACCAGGGCGGGATGGGGATGGTGTTCGAAGCCGAGCACGTACGACTGAAACGCCACGTCGCGGTGAAGGTTCTCGCCCAGCATCTGGCCAAAGACGCGCTCGCGCTGGCGCGCTTCAATCGCGAAGCGGAAATCATCTCCCAGCTGCAGCACCCTCACGTGGTGCAAGTGACCGACTTCGACGCGACCGAGGCCGGCGAGCCCTACTTGGTGATGGAGCTGCTCTCCGGTGAAAGCCTGGCAACGCGACTCGAACGCGAACGTTGTCTGCCGATCGTCGACGCAATCCGCATCGCGCATCAGGTGTCGTCGGGCCTGGCGGCGGCGCACGCCGCCAACATCGTGCATCGCGACTTGAAGCCGGCTAACATTTTTCTGGCGGAAATTCCGGGGCAAGGCGTCACCGTCAAGCTGCTCGACTTCGGCATCAGCAAGCGGGCCGGCGCGGGCAAGGGTCTAACCGGCGAATACGACATTCTCGGCACGCCCGACTACATGGCGCCCGAACAAGCACTCGGCAAAACCGCCAGCGTGGATCACCGCGGTGATCAATACGCGCTCGCGGTCATCACCTACGAGATGCTGGCCGGCCGCACGCCATTCGCCGGCGACGACGTCATGGACGTGCTGCGTCAAGTGATCGCGGCTGAGCCTCCAGAGCTGACGCAGCTAGCTCCGCACGTGAAACCGGAAGTCGCGGAGGTGTTGCGCCACGCGCTCGCCAAGGAGCCCGCGCGACGTTTCGCCGCGATTTCCGACTTCGCCAACGCGCTGCTGCGTGCTTCCGGCGCTTCGTTGCCGCCTCCGCTCGAAGGTCTGGCCGCGGCGCGCACGATGCCGGCGGGCCCGCCCGCCTCGAACCCGACCGCGGAAACGGCGCCTGTCTCGGCGGCACGCTACCAGACCGGCACCCAGGCCAAGACGGCGGCCGACGTGAACGCGACGACCCTCGCCAGCGTCGTCAACAGCGACGAGCTCGGCAAGGCATTGGACGGCGCGCGTCAGGCTCACGGCATGGGCGACATCGACCTCGCCGTCAACAACGCCGAGACAGCGCTCTCGGTCGCCGATGCGCTCGCGTCGCCCGAAGCGCAGTGGCGCCTCGAGTCATCGCGCACGCTTCTGAACGCGATCTTCGAAGCCCGACTCGGCTCGCTGTCGCAGCGGATGGTCGTACTCCCGCCGACGTCCCACAAGAAGCTACGTGTCTCACCCGAGCAGGCCTTCTTGCTGTCTCGAGTCGACGGCGGGGTGACGCTCGACGAAGCCATCGACCTCTCACCGCTGCCACGGCAAAAGACCTTGCGACTACTGGTTTCGATGATGCGACAGGGGCTTATCGCCGCCGAGTAGATTGACGTTGATGGGTCGCTGCGCTAATAGTCTGCGCGTCTGATGTCGATTCAATGCATCCATGCCACTGCCCGTCGCTGGGCTAACAAGCCGGTCGTTCCGGCTGGGCAGGGCGCATTGCGTGTGAGCTGGTAGCAGCAACCCGAGCGCCCTCCCCGCCGAAAGGCTGAGAGGGCGGGCTGCTTCGCTCCTCAGACCCCAGGTAGAGGCGGGCACGAAAGTGGCCCATGTCTTCTTCAGTCACGTCCGAAGGTTCGAGCGAGCCCCCGTTATTTACGCGCGATTTCGCGCTCGTGGTCGCTACCCAGCTCGCCTTCGGCTTCGCCTTTTCCGCCTTCTATCTGCTGCCAAAGTTCGTGGTGACAGAGCTGCACGGCACGCCGAGCCAGGTGGGCTACGTGGGTGCGCTCGCGGTATTGGCGGCGGTCGCTGTCTCGCCGTTGTGCGGCAAGCTGATCGACGGTGGCGGTCGGCGCCCGCTGATCGTGGGCGGCTGTCTGCTGACTGGCCTGAGCGCCTTGGCGTTCCTGGGCGTGACCGAGGTCGGCACCTACATGTACGCGGTGCGGGCCGCTCAAGGCGTCGCCTATTCGATGTATTTCGTGGCCGGCACCACCCTGGTGGCTGACCTCGCAGCGCCGTCGAAGCTCAGTCAGGCGCTCGGCTGGTTCGGCGCCGCCGGGTTGGTGATGAACGCCGTCGCGACACTCGTGGCCGAGCGCATCGCGCATGCCTTCGGCTGGCACGCCGTCTTCTACAGCTCCGCCGTGGCGGGCATCGTGGGCGCGGTGATGGCGCTGTGGCTGCGCGAGCCGCATCATGCCCTCCGCTCGGCGGCGGCGACCGCACCGCAGATCGAGGCAACTGCGGCCGCCAGCCGCCTGCCCGTACTCTGGGCGGCCGCGGCCGGCGGCGCCGGTTTCGGCGTGATGTTTACCTTCACGCAGCCCCTGGCGCTGTCTCTCGGCGACGCCAATATCAGCCCGCTTTTTACCGGCTATACGCTGGCGGCGTTGCTGGTCCGGATCGGCTTCGGCAATGTCGGCGATCGCTTCGGACGCGCCCGAGTGAGCGGCAGCGCGCTCGTGCTCTATACGATGGTGGTGGCGGCGACGGCTGGCCTCACCCGCGGTTGGCTCGGGGCGGTCGGGCTCGGCTTCGGGCTGGCCCACGGCGCGTTCTATCCGTCACTCAACGCGCTCGCGCTGGAGCAGGTGCCTCCGGCCAAGCGCGGTATGGTGGGCGCGTACTTCAACGCCGCGTTCAACGGCGGCACCCTGCTCGTGACGTTCTGCTTCGGGCAGGTCGCACAGGTCTATGGCTACCGCCTCGTCTTCTTGCTAGTCGCTTGCCTGACCGCGACCGGTTGCTTCGTGCTGCTCGGCAAGGAGCGCAAGCCCGCCCTCGCCCGCCCCTCGTGAGCCCGAGCCGCCGATGCTTATCGCACTCTTCATACTGACGTTCCTCGAAAGCATCGCCGGGACGCTGCTCCAGCGTGGCCTCTACTTCTACACCCACGAAAATCTGGGCTTCACCCAGAACCAAAACCTGTGGGTCGCGTTCGGGTTCGGGGCCACGTACATCGTCGGCGCCTTCGCCAGCCATGCGCTCGCCAAGCGCATCGGCGAGCGGCGGCTGCTGCAGGCATGCCTGCTCGCGCTGTTGACGGTGCATAGCATCCTGGCGCTGTTTCCCGCGGCGTGGCTGCTCGTCGTCGGCGTGTTCGCGACCGCCATCATTCAAGGCGCCAAATGGCCGGTCGTCGAAAGCTACGTCAGCGCCGGACGCCCTCCAAAGCAGCTGCTGCCGCTGCTCAGCCGTTACAACGTGACGTGGGCCTCGGCCGGCTTCGTCGCGATCGGTTTTACCGGCGCCATCGTCGGCACCGGCGTGCCGTCGTTGTTCTTCTGGCTACCGGCGCTGCTCAACGTCGCCTCCGCGATCCTGGCGCTGAAGCTGCCGCCAGCGCCGCAGCACCTCGAGCACACTCACCCCGAGCGCCCACACGAAAGCGAGCTGCACAGTATGCGCGCGCTGCTCGGCTCCGCGCGTTGGTCGATGACCGGCAGCTATGCGCTACTCTACGTGCTGGCGCCGCTGATGCCTTCGATTCTGGCTCAGCTCGCGCTACCGGTGACCTTGGCGACGCCGGTCGCGAGCGTGCTCGACGCGGTGCGAGTCATCAGCTTCGGGCTGCTCGGCGCGTTCGCGGGCTGGCACGGCAAGCGGCTGCCGATGTGGCTGACCCTCGCCGCATTGCCCGCCGGATTTTTGCTCATTCTGCTCGGCCATTCACTGTCGCTGGTCCTGCTCGGCGAGGTCATTTTCGGCTTGGCGGCAGGCTTCGCGTACACGGCCGCGCTCTACTATGCGCTCGTATCCGAGAACGCTTCGGTCGACGCCGGCGGCGCTCACGAAGGCCTGATCGGCCTCGGGCTCGGTCTCGGCCCGCTCTCGGGTCTCGCTGGCCAGCTGCTCGTGTCACCGCCGGGGCGAGCCGGCAGCGGCCTCACGCCGTTCAGCGCCCTCGCCGTCACGACCGCGCCCGTCATCGCGATCTGTGTGCTAGGCGCGCTGCGCGCCTTGTTCAGGCCGCTAAGCTTCGGGGGCCGACATGAGCCGCGACCGAGCGGCGCTGGCCAGCAGTAGCCCCCCGACGAGACCTGCGACCAAGCCGATCGCTTCACCGGCGAACAGCGTTGCGCACCTGAGCACGGCGATGGAAATCATGCCCGCCGCCATGCCGATCGCGGTTTGGCGCCACGAAGCGCGACCGAATGGCACGACCGCCGCCAGCACCACGCCCACGCTCGCTCCCGCGAGCAGACACGCCCCCGGCATCGTGCAGCACTGTGCCCCTTGCATCGCGTTCATGTCGCAGCACGGGCGCAAAACCGACATCGGCAACAGGTGCGTGACGATGCCGCCCAGCAGCCCAAACAGCGCCCCACGCTGAAAGCTTTGCCCGTGCCAGTGGGTAAATACCCAGATCACGAGCGTCAACGGTAGCAGCCGGAGCGAGGCCGCTCCTGCCGTCCACCAACCGCACGCCGCCACCCCCAGCGTGACCGCCAGCGCCTTCACCGTCGCTGACCGCAGCCGGCCATACTCGTAGGCGCGCCGCGCCCGTCGATAGTCCAAGCTTGCTTCAGCCGACATGGTCACCTCGCAGCAGCAGCCGTAGCTTGACGTACGCGCGCGAAAGCCGTTTGCGGAGCGTTGCCGGCTTCACTTCCGGCGTCGGCGTCCGTCCCAGCAGGGCGCCGATCGCCGCCGCCGCGTCGGCGTCGAGCTCTTCGATCGCCGATGCGAGCGCGCGCTCGAGCTCGCGCTGAAGCAGCGCGCCCTCCGGGTCGGCATCGGTGCCCGTCGCGACGACATTCACCGCGGCGGTCTCGTCGAGCACCAGCCGCGCGCCACGCCGGCGGCTCGCCTGCAGCTCATGATGGACGATGGCGTAAAACCAAGGCAGGCACGGGCGACCCGGCGTGAAGTCACTGGCGCGGGCAAACACGCGCTCGAGCACTTGCTGCGCCACATCGTGCGCCTCGACGGCGCCGACCCGTAGCCGCGCAGCCCGGAGCGCGCGCGGAGCCAGCCCCGCATACAGACGATCGAAAGCGTCGCGATCGCCGCGCGAAAGTCGGCTCATCAGCACATCGAGCTCCGCTTCTCGGATCGCCGACTCCGCCAAGCTGGCTCAGTTGCGGGCGGTCGCCGCCTCGTGTCGCGCCACGCAGCACGGCGCGCCCGGATGACAGCAGGGCGAGCCCTCGTAGCAGCAGTCGCCTTCTTGCGAATAGACGTGAGCGGCGTACCCGACGCTGGTCCCCAAGATCGAAAGCGCGGCCAAAGCGGGCAAGAACAGCCGACCCTTCACGTTCCGAAAAATCTGCATGCCTAGTACTAGCGCCTCGGCGCAAGCTTGTGACCCGTCGGGCGCTCTTTTGCCCGTCACCTCACATAAACACCTAGAATCATTGACAATAGCGACCTGTAACAGGAACGCTCCGGGTGGGACACTGCTACCCGAAGCTGATGAAAGGTCCGCATCGCTCGCGACGAATCGCGGCATTCACGAAGTGGCTTACAGGCGTGAGCAATCGGCCGCGCCGCAGGTAGCGAGACGATTGCTGATGGTCCTGAACTGGCCGACTCGTTCGAGAGCGCATTGACGTCGACGATCGAGATCTCGCTAGGCGAATGAACCGATCAACTGCGCAGGGCAAGCGATCCGGCCCGCTCAGATTTGTGCGCTTTTCGAAGCTCGCTGACGGTGAATCGCTGACCGTGAGTGCGGCGTAGCTCTCGATAATTGTCGTCGCTCCAGAATGCCGTCTCGCCGTACCGCACCAACTCAAGCGACGGAAACGGCTGGCGTTTTCGTTGATGTTCGCGGTCTTGGCTTTGGCGCTCCCGATACGATTCGAACGTACGACCTTGGCTTTAGGAAAGCCCTGCTCTATCCAGCTGAGCTACGGGAGCGGCGAAAGGGCGTATGTCACGTTCAGCGGGAGGGCTCAAGGCGTAAACGCGCGAGCTTGCCCGAGAAATTGCCGACAATTGCGCTAGCGGCGCGTCTTTTTACGGTGCTTGGCCTCGCGCTTGGCCTTCACCGGCTTCTTGTCGGCTTCCGACTCCGCGTGACCGTGACCGTGACCGTGACCGTGATCGTCGTCGTCGTTGGCCCGGTCGTCGTTGCTGTCGTCGTTGCCGTCGCCGTTGCTGTCGTCGATGGTGAGCTTGGCGCCTTGCGAGACCTTTTGGGCGGTCTTGGCCAGGGTTTGGAAGCGGCTGTACAGGTGCTCGACCTCGCGATCGCTCAGATCTTCGACGTCGATCAGGCGGTTGCTGGCGCCTTCGACGGCGGCGATCAGCTCGTTGAGCTTGAGGTGCACGGCGCGCATGTCTTTGTTCTGGGCATGCTGAATGATGAAGACCATCAGGAAGGTGACGATAGTGGTGCCGGTGTTGATCACGAGCTGCCACGTCTCGGAGTAGTGAAAGACGGGGCCGGTGGCGGCCCAGACCAGAACGACCAGCAGCGCCGCGGAAAAGGTCCAGAAGCTGCCGGTGGCTTGGCTGATCTTACCGGCGAAGCTGGCGAACACTTCTTCGACGGCGGAGTCGTCCTTCATGGGCGCCATCTTGCCGCAGGTGGCGGTGGCTACCAACGAAACGCGGCTGTGCTCGAGGCCGATGCAATTTTCGATCAGCTGGGCGGCGAGATCGGACCGGCGGTTCCAGGCGTGGGGTCGGTTTTCAGCGCGGCGATGATTTGGCGCTGAATGTCGGCCAGGCGACTCGCGGAGAGCGAGCCGCCCGTGGCGTCGCGCAAGTGGAAGCGGTCGCTGGCCACGCCCTGATCGGTGCGCACCTCGGAGGCGACGACCTCCAGGCCTTGGCGCAAAAACGACAGGGTGATCGCCAGCAGCAAGCCGGGTCGATCCGGGGTGACGACGTTGAGAATGACCTCACCACGGCGGAGGGCGCGCGTATCGTAGAAGACGCGCGGGCGCACTGGCAGCTCGGGAGCGGTGCGCTCGAGCTCCTGCACCGCGAGCCGTTGGGCTTGCGACTCTTCGGCGACGAGCTCGTCGAGCATGCGGCTGACGCTTTCGATTTCAGTGGCGTCGATGTGATGCGGGAGCCGTGACGGTCGCGCGCGCTTGAGCCAGAAGAAGTCGACCGCTTCGACCCCCCGCGAGGTAGGCCGGCAGAAGATCTGGGCAGAGGTGACGTCGAGGTGATGAGACACGAACGCGGTGCTGACCAGGGAAAGCAGACCGGGCACGTCGTCAGCCACGACGCAGACGATCATCGTGCCGCCCGGCAGCTGCCGCCACTCGGCGACGTACGCGCGTCGGCCGCGGCGCGCGTTGACGATCGCGACGTGCTCGGCGATGTCGCGACGCTCGAAGATTTGTGGGTAAGCCGGTGGCATCGAAGCCAGGAGCTCGGAGACGAGATCCGACGCGGCGAACGGGCTCGAGGAAGGCACCATAGGGAGCGTTCGATGCTCGCGCGTTCGTGTGTTCGGACGATGTCGGACACATATCGATCAAGCTACCGTGACGAGCCGGCGAATGACCGTGGATGTGGGAGCAGGTGGTCGGTCCACGCCTGGCGCCGCGCGCCTTTGCGTGGATTTGCGGATGTGGAGCGCAGATCTGCGGAGCAGTCGCGGGTTTCGCCGCGCTTCTCTAAACTTTTCGGGATTTCCGTCGTTGTGACGACGTGTCGCAAAGTGCGCCGCCCGCAGCTCGCCGTTCTCTCGCCGCGGCGCGCCCGAGCGATGCTCCGCGCCTGAGCGAGCTGCCTCGCTATAGCTTGCCGGAGCTGGCTGCGATTTCGACCGGCGCCCACGATCGTTTGGCGCTGACGACACGGCTGCTGCTCGTGCTGATCGGACTGCTCTACCTCGCGTGGCAGCCGTTGATGGTGTGGCTGTCGCCGGGAGCGTGGGACCCGTTGTGGCTCCGCGCCTTGATCGCGATCGGTTGTTGGGGGGCGGCGCTGGTCGCGAAACGCCGGCGTTGGCAGCCTCACCTGCTGCGCGCGGTGCACGCCATGGCGGGGGTCATCACCGCGCATTTCTTGAGCGTCGCCGCCTACAATCACCTGCCGCCCGGCTACATGATGGGCGTGTTCGTGCTGCTCGCCGCGGGCGGACTGCTGTTCTTCACCGTCAAGAGCATGATCGCGTACGGCGCGTTCACGGTCGCGGCGTCGCTGCTCGCGGCGGTGCTGTGCGAGGCGCCGCTCAGCTCTCGCGTGGGCTTGGTGCTCGGCGTCGCCACCGTGCAGCTGGTGCTGGCGATCTCGGCGTACCGACGCGCGATCGCGCAGCGGGCGCTGCTCGGGGAGCTGGAAGCGAGCGAGCGTCGATTTCGGGCGTTGGCGATGGGGGCGCCGGTCGGTATCTACCGCTGCGACCTGAACGCGCGCTGCACCTTCGCCAACCAGGAGTGGTGTCAGCTGGCCGGGCTCACGCCCGAAGAAGCGCTGGGCGCCGGTTGGGCCAGCGCCTTGCATCCGGACGACCGCGAGCGCTGCCACAACTTGTGGCGTGAGGCGCGCGACTACGGCATCGAGTGGGAATGCGAACTGCGCTTCCTACACCGCGACGGCAGCGTGCATTGGGCCTACTCGCGAGCGGCGCTGGTGACGGGTGAGTTCGGGGTGCGTGAGCGCGTCGGCATGACCGTCGACATCACGGCGCGCAAGCAAGCCGAGGAGTCACTGATGCGGGCCAAGGAGCAGGCGGAAGCCGCCACCCGCGCCAAGAGCGAATTTCTGGCCAAGATGAGCCACGAGATCCGCACCCCGATGAACGGCGTGCTCGGCATGCTCGAGCTCGCGCTCGAGACGCAGCTCGCGCCCGATCAGAAAGACTACGTCGATACGGCGCGTGCCTCCGCCGCGAACCTACTCGGCATCATCAACGACATCTTGGACGTGTCGCGAATCGAAGCGCGTAAGCTCGAGGTCGACGCGAGCCCATTCAGCTTGCGCCAGCTGCTAGAAGCCGCCCTCAAGCCGATGATCGCGCTCGCGCGCGGCAAGGGCCTCGCGTTCGAGCTCGACGTCGGGCTGCACGTGGCCGACGGTCTCGTCGGTGACCCGCAACGGCTCCAGCAGGTGCTCGTAAACTTGGTAGGCAACGCGATCAAGTTCACGCGCGAAGGCAGCATCCGGGTCACGGTCGTGCAGGGCGACTCCGACGAGGAGCGCGTGAAGCTGTGCATCAGCGTGCGCGACACCGGCATCGGTATCCCCGCCGATCGTTTGGCCTGCATCTTCGAGCCGTTCACGCAGGTCGAGCGCGTCGGTGCGATGAGCGGCACCGGCCTCGGCCTGACGATCTCTTCGCAGCTCGTGGCGCTGATGGGCGGCAAGCTGCGCGTCAAGAGCGTGGTCGGCAGCGGCAGCGTGTTTCACGTCGACCTGGTGCTGCCGCGCGCGACCTTGGACCCCGATTCGCTGGCGAGCTGGACTGTGCGTTCGACGGGCCGCTTTCACGCTGCACACGGGCGTTTGCGCGTGCTCGTGGCCGAAGACAACGCCGTCAATGCGCGCGTCGTGCGGCACTTTCTCGACAAAGTCGCCTCGCAAGTGACGGTCGCCGAGACGGGAGCGGCCGCGCTCGATCAAGCGATGCGCAACGATTTTCACGTCCTGTTTCTGGACGTGCAGATGCCGGAGCTGACGGGTATCCAAGTTTGCAAGGCGATCCGCGAGCACGAAAGAGCGACGGGCGAGCATCGGCCGATCGTGATGCTGACCGCCCAAGCCATGAAAGGCGACCGCGAGGAGTGCCTGGCCGCGGGTGCCGACGACTACGTGACCAAGCCCGTGACGCGCGCCACGTTGTTCGCAGCCATCGCGAGGCTGATGGATCAGGGCGCGTTCGGCCAGGCTTCGGCCCCGTATTTGCCAGCCGCCCTCACCGGCGAGGACAGCTCGGGGAAAATAGCCGCCGCGACGACGCTCGATCCACGCAGCGCATCACCCTCGGTGAGACCCCTCGACCCGACCTCCGGCCCGAGCGGCGTGCTCGACCGTGTCGAGCTGCTCGCTCGCGTCGACGGCGATCGAAGGCTGCTGGTCGAGCTGGTGCGCTTGTTCGTCGCAGAGCGTCCGGCGCTGCTGGCGGCGATGGAGACTTCGCTCCGAGACGGCGATGCCCAGGAGCTGGCACGAGCCGCCCACAAGGCCAAAGGCGCTTTCGGAAACCTGTCGGCGCCGCTGGCGCAAGCGGCTGCGGTCGAGCTGGAGCTACTCGCGCGCCGCGGTGAAATGGCGCTGGCCACCGACGTGTTCCTGCATTTGCGCCTTCAAGTCGAGCGGCTCGAGGCGGAGCTGCTGGCGCTCACACAAGACGATCGCGCCGCTTGAACGTCGCGAGAGTTAAGATTGTCACCCGAACCAGTGCCGCACTTTCGTGCGTGGTCGTACCCCGCCAGCCGAATCGAAAATGAGTGGCGTCACTGAAGCACCACCGGGCTGCTGCGCAAAAACGCGGAAGATCTGCGCCTAGTTGCGTTGTAAAGCGGTGACGCTGAGCAATAGTCGTCGCAACTCGACGGCGTGCGCGCAGTCTGCGTGAGACGCGCCGAGAGCTCTCTCGTCACCCAAATGGAGTCTTGATAGTGCGAGTCCTCGATCCGCGGATGCTGAGCTTTTTCTCGTTGGGAGTGGCAGGCTCGTTGCTCGCTTGCTCCGAGTCCGCTCCTCAGAGCGGCGTGAGCGCGCAGGGCGGGGCCACCAGCACCCCCGTCATTCAAGCCGGCGCCGCCGGTGCAGCGGTGGCGGGAAGCAGCAGCGCAGGCTCCGGCGGTGGCGTGAGCAGCGCCGGCACCGCGAATAGCGGAGGCTCAGGGGGAGCGGGCGGAGTCGCGGGCGGTGGTAGCGGTGGCGCTGGCGGTAGTGGTGGGGCTGGGGGCGCGGCCGCCGGCAACGCTGGCTCAGGCGGAGCTGCGACCAACGGGTGCGACAAGTCGCTCGCGACCTGGACGGACACCGACGATCCGTACGCGAGTCGGGACTATGGCCCCGCGTTTTTGCGCAAGAACTTCTGGAACAGCAAGGCGACCGGCTCGGGCATGTTGACGCTGTGGGCCGTGAGCTCGCGCTGCTGGGGCGTCGACGCCACGTCGGAGGACACCGTGAACCCCGGAACCGTCAAGAGCTATCCGGACATGGCGCGCGGCTGGGTGGTGGGCACCGCTGGTTTTCAGAATCCGAACAGCAGCCTGCCGATTCAGGTCAAAGATCTGAAGAAGGCCAAGATCCGTTGGAAGATGACGGTCACGGGCTCGCCGCTTCGACACTACGCCCTGTGGGACATTTACTTTCACGAGTCGGCGGCGCCAGGCCGCGGCGCCGCGCCCGTCAACCTGATGATCAAGCAGCGCGTCGTCGACCCTTCGGGCTACGAGCAAGACACCGAATCGGGGGGTGACACCGCCGTGACCCACACCTTCGGTGGCATCACCTTTCGCGAAAATAAGAACTCGGGCCTCAAGTCTGGTTCACGGATCGTGATTGAGCTGTTCGCGACGCCCGTGAACGGGCCCGACATGGGCATCGACGACATGACGCTCGATTTGAAAGAGGTCATCGACTTTTACGTGCAAGACGGCTCCATCCTGTCCACCGACTATTTGACGAGCATCCAAACTGGTTGGGAGGTCCTGGCGGGCGGCACTTTCGTGACGAACGACTATTGGACGGCGTTGCAAGACGAGCCCGATCCCGCCGATTAGGGCCAGAAGCGGCAGCCGGCGCGGGCCGGCTCAGCCGCGCTGACTCACGTCTGCCGCCGGCGGGACCGAGACGTCGCCGGCCGCCCGCCGCGCCTTCTTTTGGCGGTACATGGCCTGGTCGGCCTCGTCGAGCAGAGCTTCGATGCTGCTCGTCGACCCGATCGGCAGATGCGCCGCGCCGACGCTCATCGAGAGTCGGAATGGCCGACCGTGCTCGGCGACTCGAATGTCGGCCAGCTCGCGGAGGCGAGTCCGGACGCCGCCGACGTGCTTCGGGGTGACGTCGAGCACGAACGCCACGAGCTCGTCGCCGCCCAGGCGCGCGACCGTGTCGCAGCCGCGTAGGGTGTCGGACAGCACGCGCGCTGCGTCGATCAGCGCCGCGTCGCCTTGATCGTGTCCGAGCTCGTCGTTGATGCGCTTCATGCCGTTCAGGTCGACGAACAGCAACGCCGCCGGGCGCCGTTCGCGGATGGCGAGGGCGTGAGTCTGGTTTGCCACTTCGAGGAAACCTCGCCGATTGTACAGACCCGTCAGCTCGTCGCGCAGTGAGAGGCTCTTCAGCTCCGTCGCGTACGCGTCGAGCCGGTCTTCGACTTGGCGACGCTCGGTGACGTCGCGGCCGGCGGTGTGTATTTCGAGCGGGCGACCCTGCGGATCGCGGCGCACGCCCCACCGCACCTCGAACCAGCGAAATTCTCCGGATTTGTGCCGTAACCGATGGGTGGAGGAGCCGCCTTCGGTCTTGGCGTCGCCCACCGCCCGCAAGAGCTCGCGGCCCAGCTCGAGCTCGTCGGGATGCATCAGCGAAAGCGGCGGCAGCCGCAAGAACTCGGCAACGGTGTAGCCCAGCAGGCGCTCGACGGACGGGCTCACGTAGGTGGTGATGCCAGTCGGAGTCAAGAGCCGGACCAAATCGTTGGCCTGCTCGGTGAGCAGTCGATAGTGCTCTTCGCTCTGGGCCAGCTCTTCGGCGGTGCGCTTGAGCTCCTGAACGTCGCGATTGACGGTGAGCAAGCTGAAGAGCGCGAGCAAGACGGTGAGCAGCGAGCCGATGCCCACCGTCCAAAGCGCGGTGCGCTCGGCTTGCTTCGCGTCGCGCTTGCGCAGCTGCAAGACTCGCTCTTCCCGCTCGAGAATTTGCTGCGAGATCACGCGAATCGAGTCCATGATCCGCTTACCGCGTCCGGTCCGCACCAGGTCGAGGGCGACGCCGACGTCGCTGCCGCTACGCAACCGAAGCGTCTCTTCGACGACAGCCAGCTTCTGGTCGATGAGCTCGCGGAGCGCCGTGACCCGGCGGCGCTCGATTTCATCGCTAGAAGTCACCTGCGCGAGACGTGACAAAAAGCCGGGAATGTCGCGCTTGGCCGAGTCGTAGGGCTGCAAAAATTCTCGATCGCCGGTCAGGACATAGCCGCGTTCGCCGGTCTCGGCGTCCTTGAGCAGCGACAAGCAGCCGTTGACGGCGGATTCGACGGCCTGACTGTGCTCGACAGCACGCAGCGCGGCTAGGTAGCGCTGGCTCGAGAAGTACGACAGTAGGGCCACGATCGTGAACAGCACGAACGTGATGCCCCACCCGAAGCGCTTGGTCCGCAGTAGGCTGGACATGGAGTTAGCGTGGCGGCCTGCGAGACGAGAACGAAGCGCTCAGGCTAGCGCAACGCTGGTTGGCCTCGCGAAAGCATTCGCGCGCTATTTCGCCACAGGCGCGGCCTTCTGAAAGAGCGCCGATCGCGATACGGTCCAGACACGATCGAGAGCGGCAGCCTACTGTGCGCTCGGCCTTGCCCTGCAGAGTTTACTACTCGCGACAGCGCCAGCCGTTCGCTAAAAGGCGCGACAATTCGTCCCGCCCGCGGGGTCGGGGAAGATGGTACAGAATGGGGGTGTACACGTTGCGGGGTAAGCGAATCCTGCTTGTCGAAGACGAAGTCGACGCGCTCGAGGTGATCGAGATGGTGCTCGTCGGGGCGGGCGCGAAAGTCGCGACGGCGTCCTCCGCCAAGGCCGCGCTCGCGCACATGCGCCAAGGGCCCTTCGATATCGTGGTCTCGGACATCGGCTTGCCCGAGATGGACGGATACGAGCTGGCCGGCGAGCTGCGCAAGCTGGCGCGAGGCCACGGCAGTGAGCCGCCGATGGTGGCGTTCACCGCGTTCTCGGACGCCGCTCATCGCCAGCGCGCCGTCGACGCCGGCTTCGAGGCGCACATCGCCAAGCCCGTCGATCCGGTAGCGCTCGTCTCGTTGGTCTCGCGGCTGCTCTCGTTGTCTTGATCGCGACGGAGCTCAGGCGCGCGCCGTGATCAGCCAGGTGCT
>Ga0164241_10002206_pt1 | contig 21649 bp, 22 predicted proteins | sample OricomyardsoilBY_FD_108780 | JGI IMG/M metagenome (GOLD analysis project Ga0164241, IMG submission 108780) | Backyard soil microbial communities from Emeryville, California, USA - Original compost - Back yard soil (BY) | ecosystem: Environmental > Terrestrial > Soil > Unclassified | place: USA... | reverse complement strand
TTGGAAATCGGACTTTGCGTATGACGGGCTGAACCGGCGAAGGATTGAGCGGGATTACAGTTGGAATGGCAGTTCGTGGACCAAGACCAATGAAGTCCACTTTGTTTTCGACGGCTACTTGCCAGTGCAGGAACGGGATGCCAACAACAACGTGCTGGTGACTTACACGCGGGGCCTTGACATGAGCGGAACACTGGCTGGTGCGGGCGGCATTGGCGGGTTGCTGGCGCGGACGGATGCCAACGGTTCCGCGTTTTATCATGCGGACGGCATCGGGAACGTCACGGCGTTGATGGATTCACAGGAAAACATCGTTGGCCGGTATCTTTACAATCCTTTTGGCAAGTTGACGGGAATGTGGGGAACAATGGCACCGGCCAATCGGATGCGGTTTAGTTCCATGCCGGATTATGGTTTTGGCGCGGGCTTTTACGGCCGGTTCTGGCTGTATGCCCCGCAACGCTGGGCGAACAATGACCCGATTCAGGAATTTGGCGGAATCAACTTGACCGCAGGAATGAATAATAATCCGCTGAATTTTGTTGACCCGTTGGGTTTAAGCCCGGATAGCTGGCCGTTCATCGGACCAATCATTAGCAACTATGAATTAAACAGTTTTGCCCAACGGTTTAGTGATAAGAATGGTAATTCATTTCAGAACTACGATGATGCCTTTCACTATTTTAATCCGAACAAACCAAATAATATTGCGACGGCCGGAGATGTGTCCGGTGTGCAGGCAGGGGCGGAATTAACCAAAGCCGGTGCCAATTTTGTTCTTGGAGTGGAAACTTCTGTAGTGCCAGAAGCTCGCTGTCTTTCAAAAACAGATCGTCTTGCAAAAATTTTTGATAAATTAAAAAATTCGCCCGCAGCAAAAGATGCCAATGAAGCGATGGAACAAATGAATAAAACTTTGGAAGAGGTTGAGGACGCTCACAGCGGCGTTCCAAAAGATCCCAATCCACCTAAAACAGCAACAGACAGAATGTATCCACCCCAAACTGATAGTCTTACTCAAAATGCGGATGGAAGCATCACCGCAAAATCTAACAAGCATACAACCACCTATGGTCCAGATGGAAGCACGACTGTTAAAGATAACAATGGGAATGTTGTTTTCCAAAAAAGCGGCAAACAATAATATATATGCAAGAACAATTCAAAAATTTAAAAAAAGAAATAGCAATGTCATATCCGAATAATAAACTGGAATTAACGTTGTTTCCGTCTGGCGCGGCCATGTTTCAAGTTCAAATTGGAGAAGAAACCTATTCATTGGAATATCATTTGGACGTAGGAGTTGGAATAAGCAAGGTCAGCACAGCGACTTTCGGCTGGGAAGGCTATGATTATCCATTTGAAAGTTTTGAGGAGGCTAGAACATTTATTTTCGACCTTTTGAAAAATCAATGAATATGACGTGGACGGAAGCACGGCTGTTAGTTAGAACGGCGACCTGTCCAACTATGTTTTGTCAGCATAAGGTTTACAAGTTCACCGGCAAAGCGAAAATCACTCCCCGCTCAAAAGCCTGTGTTGCAATGCCATCGCGGGTTGAAAATCTGACTGTAATTTCAACGCTTGTTTGACGGCAACTTTGGCTTCATCCACTCGCCCATTTCGCAGCAAGATGGTCGCTCTGATATAAGGAATATGCGGGTCGTCCGGCACACCGGCTTCCGCTTGGTCGAGTGTTTTCAATGCTTCCGCCAACTGTCCCAACTGGTCTTGCACCTGGGCCTGGGTGCAGAGAAACGGCGGCGAAAGTTTGTCCCACGCCGTCGCCTTTTTCAGATGCGTCAACGCTTCCGCCGGTTGCCGGCGCGCGAGTGACAACATGGCCGCTTCAAACTGACCATCCGGCTGGTCGGCTTCCAAGTCCAGCATCCGCTGCAAATCTTTTCCCGCCTGACTCTGCAAATCCACCGTCGCCCGCAACGCCCACGCCGCCGCCACCCGCACGTTGCGGGAGGAATCATTCAACATCGGAGCCAATACCGTTGAAACATCGGCATCCGCCAACGCGCGCGCCACGCTTTCGCGCACCAGCGGGTCGCTGGATTTCAACTGCGGCAACAAGGCCGCTTTCACCGTTGCGTTGTCCGTCCAATTTCCCAAAAAGTTAGCGGCCACGACCTGCCAATAAATGTTTGTTTCCGTGAGCAAACCCACCAGATGAGGAATGACGTTCGTGTCCCCGTTCTCCGCTCTGGCAATCCATTCCGCCCTGTCCCTTGTCGGGCGATTCATCTTGCCGCCATACCATTGATTGACATGGTTCAACGCCCAATCCGCGTCTTTGTCCGCGTGACAGCGGTTGCAGGCGTTGGGGATGTTCCATTCCTTCGTCAGCAGCGGGTCGGGAATGGTGAAGCCGTGGTCGCGGCGCGGTTGCCGTTGCATATAAACGGTGACGGGCATGTGGCAGTTGACGCACAAGTTGCCCGCGCTCGTGGCCGCATGATGCGTGTGCTCGGCCAGATTGATTTTCGGGGCGTTGGGCAGCGCGCCGTTGTGGCAGCGCATACAGAGATCGTTGCCTGAAAGCGTATTTTTGACGGAATGAGGATTGTGGCAGTCCAGACAAGTGACGCCGGCCTGGTGCATCTTGCTGCTCAAAAACGAAACGAACTCGTAATCCTCGTCTTTGACCTGTCCATCGGGATACCAGCGTTGGGAATTGTCCAATGTTGCCAAAGCGTAGTGGTCGAAGAAGGAGTCGCCGGGCTGGAAGTTTTCCGTCAAATCGGTCGTCCGTGAATGGCAGGAGCCGCAGGTGTCAAGGATTTGCCGGGCGCTGAATCGTTTGATCGTCGGGTCGGGATAATTGGCATGGGGATGTTTTTGCCGCCATTCGACGTGGGCTTTGAGCGGGCCATGACAGGCTTCGCAGCCGACGGACATTTCAGCCATCGCGGTGTGATAGCTGTCGGTGGCGGGGTCGTAGTTTTTGTGCAGGCGGGTGTTGTGGCATTCGGCGCATTGGGAGTTCCAGTTCATGCCGCGCCCCGTCCAATGGCCGTATTCGCCGGGATGGCGCAGGTCGTCGCCATAGACATAGAACCATTGATTAGATTTCACGTCGCAAGAGGCTTCATGCGCCTGATAGCGGCCGCCGGGAAAGGGCGTCAGGAATTGCTCCAATGGATAATTCCCAATGACACGCTTAACTCGAAAAGGCTGACGGTTGCTGTCCGGGCCAAGAGTTACAATCTGATAAATATCATTCTGAATTTGAGCAGTGGCGGTCTGGGTGCCGTTGGTAATAGTGCGAGACGGCTTGAAGGCGATTTGATCCACAGCCGGCTGCAACGGCCGTTCGGCCAAGGCGTGATGGGATTGTTTCCACATATTATATTCTGCATGATGGCAGTCCCGGCAGCTTTCCGATCCGGCATAAGCGGTGTAGTCGTTGGTTCCGGCCTTGAGACATTCTGCGGCAATAATGTTGATCATCGCCAGAAGTGGTAACACCCTGAAAATCACCCGGGCTGGCCATGGTATGCAGCGCACACTTGATGATGCAAAAGCTCGCGGTTTGAGTCAATCGAAGGCACGCTCTATTCCTCTATTTTTAAGAAAGCAACATCCAATCCCACCGCATCAAAAATATCCATGCGGCTGTCCTCACTTTCCCACGGCTTGCGTTTCGGCGGCAGATGCGCCGCCAGTTCCTCCGGGAATCGCTTCGCCAGTAATTCCGCCAGCTCCTGTTTCGTCCCATCCTCACGGCCAAGCAAGGTGAGCCGCAACTTTGTCTGCGAAATCTTCACCACCTTCAGATCATGCCTTTTCGCCAGGGCCAGCACCTGCCGATGCAGTTCCTTGATTCGCGGCGCGCGACGTGTGCCCTTGGCATTCACATCTTGCAGCACCAGCACATCGGGCTGGTAGAGTTTGACGAGTTTCCCGATTTGAACCAGCGAGCGGGCATTCCTGTCCTGCTTGAACTCCTTGTTGGCATGGCAAATCAGCGAGTTGCTCCCTTCCATCACGGCGTAGCCGAAGCCACGGCTGGAAAGTGAAACGGCGAGCGTGCAAAATTGATGTTGGTTCATGGATGTTTAATTAAAACGTCAGCTTGGAACTGATCCTGTTAATGGCTTCCTCGCGCTTGGGCTTTGACTTTTTGATTTTGCGATGGCGCAACACCCCGGCCCGTTCCACCACTTCCCGTTCCACCTGGGCATGCAGGCCGGCAAACAATTCACGGACGGATTTGCCGTAGATCACCTCATACGCGAGCGCCGCTTGCAGGCTCGGTTCACGGGCGAAGTTCTCATCGCGGCAGACCTTGCTGCCCTTGTCCAGGCCGCGCGCGCCCAGCAGAAATGCCACTTCCTCCTGTGACAGCGAAAGCCGTTTGCGATGGATGCGTAAGTAATTGGAAAGCGAAGCCATAAAAAGAAACCCGGCGCGAGTTCAGATCCACACTATGCGGATGAAGGAAAACCCCGAAGACGGGTGAACTTGCCAAATCTGGCAAGTTTTAATGAAAAAACCGTGCCGATACCGGCACAGTTTTGTTTAATAATTACACCATGCTTTTCATTTTTAGTCAAGCTGGCCACGGACAGGGCTTGACGGTTTTGGCAAATTTACCCGTCTAGGGAACAGCCGCTGCCGGCGGTAATTTCAGCCACACGGACAGACAAACAGCCCGACGGGTTGCTAAAAAGTTTGCCCATCTGATATTATGAACCAGTCCCCCGCTCTCAATCAGGACATTCCGTCCGAACCGCCGTTCAGCCCGGAAACCATCCAAGCCTTGCAGGAACTCGGCAATGTCTTCAGGCAAATCCACCGCCGGCTTGTTTCAGAGGGATATGCCATTCGCGACGGGGAAATCATCGAACCCGGAGCGGATGACGCCAATCATGGAGCCAACTGCTAAAAATGAAGGTCAAATACTAAAAGACATCGCGGCGGGCAAACACCGGCACTCATATTTGGTGTATATCCGAAAAAGCACGGATGAACCCGACAATCAAAAAAACTCCATCGCCTACCAAAAGGCCGAGGGCATCAAATTCGCCCTTCGGGAAAAACTGCCCGTCGCCCCCGTCACCCTCACCGGCCTGTGCGTGGACGGCGTCATTTCCGAAAGACATTCCGGCTTCAAGGAAAACAATGAACTGACCTTTTCCAAGGACGGGCTGGTTCAATACCACATTGACCGGCCGAAATTCCAAAAGCTCGTCCAACATTTAAGCCTTGGCCTGTTCAAGGGCATCGTCTGTTTGTGCTGGGATCGCATCAGCCGCAACAAGGGGGACGACACCCTCATCCGCAAGCTCATGCGGAAAGGCATTGATGTCCGGTTCGTCTATGCCAATTACGACAAAACAAGCGCCGGGGCGCTCCACATGGACATTGACGGGATGTTTGCCGAACACCATTCGCGCGTCACCAGCGAGAAGGTGCGGTTGACGACATGGAATCTTCGGGAACGCGGGGTGGTGACCTACAAGGCCCCCGTTGGCTATTTGAACCAAGGAAACATGAATCACAAGCCGTTTGACCCGAAACGCGCGCCGATCATCAAAAACCTGTTTGAACTTTGCGCCACCGGCGGCTGGACGCTTTCCGATTTGGTCCGCTTTGCCCAGGAGCAGGGATTCACCACCATGCCGGTGCGCCGCCGCCGCACCCAGGACGAAATGCTGGCCGAGGAAGGACAGGAGGTTCCCGTGGAAAAAGTTTCGCGTCCGTTGACGCTCTCCTATCTCCACAAAATCCTGACCAACCCGTTTTACACCGGCCGGGTTTTGGGCAATGCCGACAAATACATCCGCAGCGTCAGCCATGAGGCGATGGTATCAGACGAACTTTTCAACCGCACGCAGCAGATGCTCAAGCGCCGGAACGTGAGCGTGCATTATTTGAAAAAGATCGAGCTTCCCTTTCGCGGCCTGGTCCGCTGCGCCGATTGCGGCCGGGTCTATACGCCTTATCTGCAAAAAGGCATCCAGTATTTTGGCGCCCGCTGCGCGGCCGCCTGCGCCAACCCCAAAAAGAGTTTCAACATCAAGTTTCTGGAACGGGAGGCCGGTAAATTTCTGGATCGTTTGATTTTTACCGAAGCCGAGAAGATCCAACTAGATTCCGCCACGGCCACCGACATTTCGTTGTTTGAAGAAAAACGGCTGCAGCAGATTGAGCAGAATGATCGCCGGAAAAAGAAGATCCGCGAGGATTTGACCTACTTGAGAACGAACAGACTGACATTGCTTAAAAGCGGTGTTTATACGCCGGAAATGCTGCTCCAAGAGGAAACCAGCCTGAATGCCGGGTTGAACGCCATTCAGGACGATGAAATCGTTTCCGACCTCTCCATGCAGGCGGTGATGGAAGACCTCTCAAAACTTTCCGAACTGCTGGAATACGGCTCCAGGTTTTACTATAAGGCCAAATCGCTCGAAAAAGAGCAGGTCATCAAGATCATCTTTTCCGAACTTTCTGTTTCTGAAAATACGTTGACGTATAAGTGTAAAAATGGATTTCAAGCCTTTGCAAACCGGTCTTTCCTTGTTTGTGACCCCACCGCCTGGCTTTCCGAACTTTTAGGGCTGTCCCAGCTAATTCAAGCTAGCCTCGATGAATTGCGTTCGGCAATTAGCTCATCCTGAATCCAGCCGACAAATTATCTCCCTCGTTTCGCCTGTTTCGCCACGGCCCGTTCGACTGCCTCGATCTTGCGTTCCAGTTTTTTCAACTGCTGAATGACTTCACCCTGCGAATTGCCCTCACTTTTTTGAGGTTGCCGTTTCAAGATGTTGGCAATCATTTGATGAATGAACCGGCGAAGCGAACGAGGCTGCGGAGCAAGGAGCGGCTTTGGTTTTGTTGCGTATATTTTTTGCATATACGCGCAGGATAGCTGCCTCCGTCACAAGTTTAAAGACGGGTAAACCTGCCAGATATGGCAGTTGTTGATGAACCGCAAATCTTGCGGTTGGAAGATAGATTCGCCAACTCTGTCGGCAGATTCAGTGGCCGGATTTTGCGAGATGGTCAGACATGATGTCCGGTCAGCAGGGTATAAACAATTAAGGCCGCGCCTGCCAACGGCAGCGGCACAAACGCGAGCCGGATGAGCGGGCCTTGAAAATAGGACGTCAAACTGGCACCAATTTGTGCGCCAATCGCCGCGCCAGTGTGCATGACCAGCGCGATGAGAATGTCCACATTCCCTTTGATGGCATGGCTCAACGTGCCATAGCCTGCGGAAATAATGATTTCAAAAAGGTCGGTGCCCACCGCGATGTGCGTCGGCACGCCCAACAAATAAACGAGCGCCGGCATGCGGATATAACCCGCCCCGCCGCCGAGAAATCCGCTCAACACGCCGCCGATAAATGCCATTGCGAGAATCGTCCAAAGCGAGACGCGCTTGATGCCTGACGCGGGCAGGCTCAACATCGGCGGCAACTCGAACAAATGAATGCGTTTTGCCATGCCGACCAGCGGTGACACGTCGGCTTTGCTGCTTCTGGATGAACCGATCGTGTCGGATTTTTTGGACCGGCCATGCTTTGTCAATTTGATCGCCTGCCAGCTTTCCCACGCCACGAAAATCGAAATGGCGACCAACACAACAATAAAAACAATGGCCACCACCTGATCGACATTCGAGTGGCGCTTCAAAAGTTGAATGCCCTGCGCGCCGGTTTCCACGCCGGGAATGGTGCCAAAAACCATGATCAGGCCCAGTTTGAAATCCACGTTCCCGAGCTTGCTGTGTTTGCGCGCCGCGACGATGGATTTGCCAACGATGTGCGCCATGTCGGTGCCCACGACAAAATTCATCGGCAGGCCAAAAGCAAACAGTGCCGGCCCGGCCAGGAAGCTGCCGCCGACACCAAAAAATCCGCCGCACACGCCAATGACCAATCCGACCGCCATGAGGCCAAGCGGATTGAGGTGGGTTCCTGAAATGGGGAAATCCATGCGCCGTCATTTCTTTTTTTGGCCGAAAATTTTCACCGACCAGGCGGTGATTAATTCGAGGAGCACCCCTTGGGCGCAAATCAATGCCAGCGCGACGATGGCATAAAGAATTTTATGCTCGAACAGGCGCTTCAACCAGCCGCCCAAAAAATGCAGAAAGAGAAAATAATAACCGGCCACGAAGGCTGTATAAATAATCGCCTCGCCCACGATCAAGCGCGGAGTGACGCCTTTTACCGGTGGTTGCTTTGATGGTTTGGGCATCCAAAGATTTGTTTTCAGAAACTATTTTTTGACGACGGAAGCTTCATAAATACTCTGAATGGCTGAATCGAGCAGAGCGTCGAAGTTTCCATCAGTTTGTTGGACTGACAAACCTTCGGTCAATGCCCGCGAAAAACTCGCTACCACACCGTGATGCCGCCGAAGGCGGCGGTCGGCTTCCTCGCGCGAATAACCCCCCGATAACGCGACCACTTTTAAAACCTTCGGATGCTGGACAAGATCAATGTAAAAATCATCTTGCTCGGGCGGGGTTAATTTGAGCATCACGCATCGGCCCGCCGGCAAGGCGTTGAGATTTTCGGCGATGGCCGATTTGAGCAAAGTTTCGGCACCAGCCTTTTCCGGGCAATGAATATCCACTTCCGGCTCGACAATGGGCATCAGTCCCGCCGCGAGAATTTGTGCCGCGACCGCGAACTGCTGGCGCACCACGGCCTGAATGCCAGCGGCATTCGCCTGCTTGACGACGGAGCGCATCTTCGTTCCAAAAATATGTTTCGCATTGGCCTTGTTCAGCAGCGCCGGCAGATTCGGCATCGGCTTCATCAGCTGCACGCCGTCATGCTCGTCGGCCAGGCCTTTATCCACTTTCAGAAATGGCACGACGCGCTTTTTGTTCCATAGATAATCCGCCGTTGACTGGTCTTCGATGTCGCGATCCATCGTGCCTTCAAACAAGATCGCGCCCAGAACCCGGTCGCCATTGAAGCTGGGACTGGTAATGATGCGAGCACGCATTTGATGGACGAGCGCAAACATTTCGTCCTCATTGGACCAGGCATTTTCCTTGATACCGTAAGCTGCGAGCGCCTTAGGTGTGCTGCCGCCGCTTTGGTCCAGCGCGGCGAGAAAACCTTGTTGAGTCCGTATTTTACGCTGTTGCTGTTCTTTTAAACTAAGTGTGGTCATAATGCTCCTTTAGTTTTTGGAACCGTCGGCGCAATTGCTGTCACTGTCAAATGTGGATTGCTTTTCCACTTATTCAATTTGCATGTCACAAAGAAGGAATAGGCGAAAAATGCGAAAGCGTCGCGTCACGGCGAAATTGAGCCACCCAAAACAAAAGAGGCAGTCCAATCGGACTGCCTCTCGAAATACACCGCGATAGATTAGCTTTTCTTTGCGGCCTTGATCTTGGCCCAGCGCGCTTTTTGCGCCGCCGCGATCTTCGCCCGGCCAGCGGCGCTCATCGTGAGCTTCTTTTTCACCGGCTTGGCTGCGGATGTTTTAGCAGCCGGCGCACTGCCGAGAATCGCCACCAGTTCCTTTTCCAAACTGGTAATTTTTTCTTTGATGGCCGCCGCGTGTTTCAGTTGTGCCGCAGTCAATGAGAGTAGCATGTTCATAGGTGAAGGATTGTAAGACGACCGGCAGTGAATTCAACTGTTTCCTGCCCCGACTTAACGGGCGACATATAAGATAACCGGATTGCAGGAACTACACCCAGCTTAGAGTGTGTGATATACTTGCGAGCAATGGCAAAGGATTTCGACGGATGGAATTTTAAGAAGAAACAAATCAATGATCACGCGGTCGCGCCGTTCTATCACCAACGCGAGATTTGGTGGTGTTCGCTGGGCGTAAATGTCGGTTTTGAACAGGACGGCACCGGAAAGAATTATGACCGTCCGGTGCTGGTGGTTCGGGGATTCAATGCGCAGGTTTTCTTCGGCGTGGCACTCACCGGGAAAAGGAGGCAGGGACGGTATCATGTGCCCATCGGCGAGGTCGAGGGCCGGGAGGCGTCGGTCATCCTTTCGCAAGCGCGCCTGATCGACACGAAACGGCTGATAAAAAAGGCCGGCACCCTGGATCAGGACGTGTTCGACAAGGTTTGTGACGAGCTTAAACTCACCCTGTTCGGTTCAGGAAAGCACTAAGACAATTTTGCCCCACATCTCTGTGGGGCGAGGCCGAAGCCATTTGTATCTCTATCATACACGACTATGCTTTTTAAGGCAAGCTGGCCAGTTTGGGGCGACCTTCAATGATTCTCGTCCAGCCAGTGGTGCCGGAAATTGGATGGTGGCTTGGCATCAAACTCAAATCTGATCGTTCAGTAAGTCCATCAAACTCATTGAGAATGTTGGGAGACTTAGACGATGTCAGAACCTCACTACGAAAAGCCAAGCGTGCGGCCACACTCATATACGCCCACTTCAAAAATGAGTTTGGATTGCCGGAGAAGAAATGACGAATGACGTTTTATGTCACCCCAATAATATGAAGTATCGGAAGAATGGAGCGTAGGGTGGTAAACTTGCCAGAAATGGCACCTTTTGTGCACTCTCGCCGCAACAACAACACCGCCCATTTTTCATTCAGCATTCACTGAAAATATCCAGCCTATAACTCCAATCACAAGTGTGATTATTGGAATATACAACATGAGCGTCATCATGTTTATTGCTGGAATCGCCAATTCCCCAAAACTTTTGGCAAAAACAAAGATTAAGCCCACAATTCCAACCAACGCACCGACACTATTAAGAGTCAGTCCAATAAAAACATTCCCGCTTTTACGTCGTCTCATAATTTAATTTCCTAAAAAGAGTTCGATAAAACCAGATTGGTTTTTGCACCGTATCAGCACGACGGACATTCTGGCAGCGAAAGTAAATTATTATTCCAATCGCCGTCTGCGTGCGTCTGAAGAAACGGCGCACGACCATCAGATGGCCGAACGACGCCAACGTTTGACCGTTTTCCATTGCGCGGATCAAGCACATAAAAGGTATTTGTCTTTTCCTCGATGCTTTGGATCACGGCTTCGCGTGTCCATATCCAATCAGCCGTTGTTTTGTTTCCCACATGCGTGATGTGTTCGTGTGAACTCATGTGGTTATGTTTCCGAATACAAGTTATTTGACAGTCAGCCATATAATTAAGTGGTTTACAGTTCACCATAATCTACCATCAGCTTAACAACCCTTTCACAATAGGGACATGCGCGGCCACACGGCGGAGCCATCCCCAGCGCACTTCCCCGCGCATTTTGTGCTCTTCCAACTTGCCAACTCGCATCTTCAAGTCTCCAACCTCGCCTTGAACCGTAGCAAGCTTTTCAGTGTAACGGCCAAGTGCATACGCAGCCATTAATGCGATTATCCCGATGATTATTAAAGTTTGTGTCTTCATAGGTCGGGTTTAATCCACATGCTCATTCCACGCTGCTTTGAAGCCGTCATCACGTTTCGCGGCCTCTTCGATGGCGTCCTCAATTTCGGCGGTGATGCCGGAGGTGCTCCTGAACCAATTGATCATTATCTGCGGCGTATCGAAATGTTGCGCCTGTGCCATCTTGAGGTTAGCGTTCGTCTCGCCGACATATTTTCCGCCTTTGGTGCGGTATATCTTGATGCGCGGCGTGGGGCCGGCGCTCTGGCCGATCAATTCACCGGTGAAGTCGAGGTTGGCAACGCCAGCTCGTTCGATGCTGAAGTCTTCCATATATTTTTAATCGTTAATCTATTAACCGCGCAAATCGTAGCGCTTATTCACGGGCAGACGAACCGGCATGCCAGCGGGATTCTCTCGCTGGCCTACTTCTTGAGAATTTGGCTCAGGCTCTTTCCGGTATCTTCCCGGACCGTTTCAAGTTTGGTGTCGGAGCGATAGCCGGGAGCGACGTGATCGCCGTATTCTTTACGAAGCGTCTTGACCAGGGTGTCGCCGCGCTTCTCACGAATCTCGCCATTGCCATCACGTTGGCGGCCATCGAGCCCTTTGGGATAATGTTTAGTGCTCATATCAGATATATTGTTGCGCCCGCCGTGTCGTTTTTTGCGCGTCAAACTGCATTCGCAGTTCAGTTCACAATCCGCGCAAAAACCGTTCACTCGACCGCGAACTTCCTGAATATGGTTTCTTATACGAAACTTTTCAAGAGAAATTTGTTGCTCTTGTGAACTTTTTCACATATTGTTTTCCTATGCGAAACTTGGGCGAGCGAATTCGCACTTGGCGAACAGAGAAAAATATGACCCTTCCAGCCCTTGCCGAACGCGCTGGACTCTCCAAGGGACTGATTTCCAAACTCGAAAACAACGAAGACAGCAATCCATCGCTTTCCACGCTCTACAAGATCGCAGAGGCACTTGACATCACCGTCGCGGATATTCTGGAAACGGAGCAGGCGCAACTGAAACGGATCATCCCCGAAGATCAGCCATTCTGGCAAAAAGGGCTGGTTGAATATTTAATCTCTCAAGGCAAAAAGCCCGATCCTGATATTTTGAATGCGCTGTATGTTTTGCGTAACCGCAAAGCGGATGAGACGGAAGACCTTGAACGGTGGAAATTTTTATACAAAAGCATCGAGAATAGTTTCAAAACGTGAAGAAACTTGGTAATTTCGTCTCATGTCCACATCGGCGACCGGACGCGAGACTTCCACGATTGTTCACGAATCAATCGAGGCGCTATTAGCCGCACACCCGAACGAAGATAACCCCGAAGCCATCATCCGCCGTTTGGCTCGTGAAAAAGTCGCCTACGCAAAAAAACTTCGCTGGACCGGACCACCATACTGTCCTAGGGAATTCGTGAGCATCTTTGGAATTAAGTGCAAAGAAGTTGACCACGAGATTGATGGCGAAGGCAGAATTCTCCTCTCACGGGTAAAAAAACTTGAGATTGAATATCGGAAGGGGCGCTTACCGGAACGACAACGGTTCACCATTTTTCATGAATTTGCCCATACCCTTTTCCCTGACTACTGCGAATTCATCCCACAGCACCAGTCGTCGCAGAAAAATCCACCGAAACCGGTGAAAAAATTTGAAAACTTATGCGACATCGGCGCATCTGAAATGCTCATGCCGCATGACGATTTTACGGCAGACATACAAAAGCTGGATTTTCTCAACGTCGAATCCGTCCACGCACTCCGCAAGCGCTATCACGCGTCGATTGACGCCACGATATATCGGTTGCGAGATTTGGTGACGAGCGTCGGATTCGCAGCGGTTTTTCTCACAGACCAACGGGGCACCAATCAGGGATTCGGCCCGCTATGGGTCAAGCACTCCAGTCGGAACGGGCTTTTCAAAACCTTCATCCCCGCAGGTGTCACACCCCCGAGAGATTCGGTCGCAACGCAGTGCTACCGAAATAACCTAGAAACTACCGCAGCCGTGAAGGAGACATGGTGGATAAAGGGCGCGCCTCGGAGCTGGCTAGTGCAGGCCGCGAAGCTGCCGAGCGTCAAAGAAGACGCACACTACCCGAAAGTCGTCGCTCTCTTGTTTCCGACAAGCTACGACAAAGCCAAAACGACGTAGCGAGCTCAAATTCACTTTTTAACGTATCTTCACTTCATTCTTGTGAATAAAGGTAAGTGTCATGCACAATCTCATTCATAGCAGAAGCTATTCTCCATGATTTTTCAGGTGGCGGAACGTCAACCGAAATAGCCACCATCATTTTAATTAGTGTATATATCGGTTTGTTATCACGCAAAATCGTCGTAGCTGTGCAAAGATAGACTAAAATCAGTGGTTCAACCTTCGTGCCCTTGAATAAAGCACGAAAACCATCTTCTCCACCAAGACGTTCCAATAATTCAATTTCATATTGCTTACATACGTCTTTAAGTTTCCTTACGGCAATCCTATCGCTATTCGCTGTCAAATAAATAACATCTCCAGTTCCATGCTCCCTTATAGCAGGCCAGATTTCATCATGAGGAATCACGTTTTTAAGACTAACAACGACAAGTCCATTTTGTATTTTATCACAGCGATTGATTTGCTTTATTCCCTCACGCACTCGATCTAGCATACTTTTTGCCAAATTGGAGTGCATCACCTTGCAGGCAATTCCCCATGGCTCCCCTTGAATAGTGGCTATTACATCTGGATTTTTTCCGCCGGCAGATTTTTTGGGAGGTTCCACATCTATGGTGGTGCATAGTGGAAGTGCCAAAAGGGCGACATATAGTTCAAAAACATAATTTGCATGACTATCTTCTTTTGAACTCCAAAGGTTCTGGGCAATTTCACCGTTTCCAAGCAACAATAAAATGTGAGGCCAGATTGAGTTAAAAGCGGGACATTTTTGAAGAGTAAGTATTTTTCGCAAAATGTCCGCCATGCTCAATACTCGACGCCACTCATTACGGTAGTCTGTGCGGTAATCGTGGACGATTTCCCTTTTGTAAGTTCCGACAATCTCGATAGCCGTCAACCCTGCCTGTTCAAGTTTAGACCCAGGAGGCACAACCGCCGCCTGCTTTTTGAGCAACTGCTCAAACTCAAAAAACAGGTTTTCTATTTCACTATAGGTGAATTTGATGGGGGTTTTTGGTTTTTCACCCATAGTGACCGCTTTATTTCAAACCGAGCACATCCTGATATAGTTTTCTCAAATGTTCATCCGACATATCAAGTATCGGTTCATACATGAATGAATTCAGATGAATGTTCTCTGGCGTCATTAACACAACCCGTTGAATAATGTTAATAGTCTCCGCTTCCCCACCAAAAAGATTTTTATATTTTACCAACAGTGCCGGTGTCTGGTTGGCTTTAATACCGGACAAAAAAGCCGTGTCGTTAATCTTTTTTACCATGTATTGCTCCGCAGCCATTCGGATAGCAATTGAAAGGACTATTTTGTTTTCAAAATTGATGCCTTCATTTGCTGTTAGACACACTCCGGCTTCTCGCGTGATTATTTCGACAACAGGCTTCGTGGTGTCTGCCGAAGCGCCGGTGCCACCAAACACTGAATTATAGATGGTATCAAGTTCACCTTGTGTGATCTTGTCTGAATCTTGCTTCCAATGTAACAGTGAGCTGAGCTTTAAGAAATCGGCATCAGTATCACCCCTTGTGTATTCAATGATGTTTCTGATAAACGGGATTGAGGCTAGGCGCTTTTTTGAATCAGAAAAAAAGTTCGGCTTCCAGTCTTTGGCGAATACATTCTTAATTCCATGTGCGGGCTTCAATGAAATGCCGGAACTGTTTTTTGAAACCATGAAGCAACGTGAATACGACACAAATCTGGAATTGATCGTGCGAAAAAAATCAAAATTGTGGGTTAATATTATCTGCTTAAAATCTGTCTCTTCCGAAATATCTTTCAGATATTGGATGATCGCATATTTATTTTTGTAATCGAATGAATCAGCGATGTCGTCCACCACTAAAACTGTCTCTAAGCCGGCCTTTTTTCTGACTTCGATTTCAAAAATTATGTTCAATACATATAGTGCCTTTTTCTCGCCAGTGCTTAAGGCTTGCATCAACGTGGCCTTTTCGACCGAAGCATTATCTCCGCCATCTTGAAACGTGAATCCAAGATTCAACATCGGCTCACCACCCAAAATAACAGAAATCCGGTTTTTAGCGGTTAGTTTGAATGGAACGAAAAAGCGGTCATTAAAGATTTCAATTACCTGCTCCCACTGCGTTCGTTGCTTTCCAGCAGCGTCTTCTATCTCCTTCTTCCTCACCTCAACAGCCTGATATTTCTTGAGCAAGTCTTGATAAAGATCAATGTGCTTCTTTATGTATGACTTCCAGATTTCCTCTTTGAAGCTTTCGATGTTCGCCAATTTCGGGAGCAAGGCTTCATTTTCTGCTAAATATGCTTCAAAGCCGCGAACATTCACATTTTTTGTTAGTAGCTTTTCGATCTCTGCAAACTTTTTTCGCAGTTCTTTGTCTTTTGAGATACCTTCCTTTTCCTTTGTAATCAGGTCTTCCAATTGCTTTTGGCTGGTAATTTCAAGCTTCTCGTGAGCGTTTAGATTGATGGTATGTTTGGCATCAAAAAAACCATTGTCGGCAAGATTTTTTGCAATGGTGGCCGCATTATAGTAATTGAAAGTGCCTTTTTTGAAATAGGTTGAGGCAGCTAACAGCTCATTATATTTCTTTACATAATCTTCAATGGCAGTCTTAAAATCTTTAGTGCCCAAAAAACTTAATACTTTTTCATCAAATATTGTATCGTATTTGATTTCAGCAAAAGGGGCATCTTTTTGCGCCAACAACTCTTCTTTTATACGGAACAGTGCTTTATAGAACTCATCGCCGCTTTTTGTAAATGTTGATGACACTTCCGCTTCCAAATCCTTCTTGGAGCCAGATTGTTCTTTTAACGCAGCCAAAAAAACATCTTTTGCTTTATCTATATCCACATGAAGTTGCTCATACTCTTTCCGCAACTTGGCATCTACCAAGAGCGTAGATGTTTTTTCAGTGTGACCAAAAACTTCGTCGTAGGGGCGGATAACGAGAATGCTTTCCTTCGATGGAGTGGCACCGTTTTCATCAGTGATAATCCTACTGCAAGCTCTGGCAGGAAAAATTCTGTCCTTTGAAGCTACTGCGTCGGCTTCATCTTTGAATGTTTGAGCCAGAGATGACTTCATCGAGCCGTTTGGGGCGTAAATGGCATAAGCATTGTCTGTGGAAAAATCGAACTCGAAGTCGAGTTTTTTGATTCCGTAACAATTTTTTAGATTGAGTTTTATTTTTTTCATACGCTCCCCAAATGTGTCGTCGAAATTCAAATTTTCGACACTTGTATCGCTCAATTGAAACACGATTTATACTTTTTTACCAGACGCAAAAACGGGGTTTTGCCTATAAAACACGGGCGACATACATGGTATGTAGGGGCAATCTGCCCAACGATTGAATTGCACGGCTTAACCGCCGCACCACTAGCTCCCAACGTGTCGTCGGCTACCGCCCGACTTATCGCTTTCTCCCTGCGGGCTAGCCGGACTCAAGGACACTACCCGTTGTCCTTGAGCCAAAAAGCGATAAGTCGGGCGGAACGGCTAGCGCCTTATCCCCCGACACGTTGGGGGACGGGTTTTAAGATCAGGGCTACCGCCCCAACCACCGGCCCGCTGGCGCGACCGGTTCACGCCCGAAGCGTGGATAAATGACGAGGACAACGAGTCCACGACCCAACCGGTCAAGACACTACTGCTCACGAGAAAGCGTCGCCTGACCAGGCGCTTTTTTGAATCAGCCGCGCCCATTGGCGCGTCCATTTTCCAACCCCCATGCTATGCTGACTTCCCCGTTCAGGTTCCGACACCAGCCACCCATTACCTCGCCGGCGTGCCCCAAAGCACTTCTGCCGGCGTGTCCGCATGAAATCCTTCACCCGGCAATGTTCATTGCGGCAGGAGTGGGGTGGCTGGTGCCGGCACCATGAATGACCAACCCATCACCATCGGCGAACGACACGGCTGGGGCGACCCCCGGCCTTTTGGCATTGCCGCCGTGGATGAACGCCAGCATATCTATATCATCGGCAAGACCGGCTCCGGTAAAACGACCCTGCTCCAAAATCTCATCTTGCAGCATATCCAGATGGGACATGGCGTCGGGGTGATTGACCCGCACGGGGACTTGGCCGAGGAATTGTTGAACCACATCCCGCCCAAACGGGCGGATGGACTGGTATATTTCAATCCGGGCGACCTTGAATATCCGGTCGGTTTGAATGTCATCAGCAACGTGCCGCCCGACCAGCGGCACCTGGTCGCTTCCGGCATCGTGGCGGCCTTCAAGGGCATCTGGCGGGATTCGTGGGGGCCACGGCTCGAATACATCCTCTACAACGCCGTGTCTGCGCTTCTGGATTGCCGGGATGAAACTCTCTTGGGCGTGAACCGGATGCTCACGGATGAAGCGTTCCGTTTCCGGGTGGTCGGGCAGATCAAAGACCCGTTCATCAAATCATTCTGGCAGGATGAATTTGAAAATTACGACGACAAGTTCCGGCTGGAAGCCATTGCGCCGATTCAGAACAAGATCGGCCAGTTCCTGCTGAATCCGGTCATCCGCAACCTTCTGGGGCAGGTTCAAGGCAAGGTGGACATCCCGTATGTGATGAATCACGGCGGGCTGTTCATCGCCAACCTGTCCAAAGGGCAGCTTGGACACGACAAGGCGAACCTGCTGGGTTCCCTTTTGGTGACGCAGTTCCAACTGGGGGCGATGGCCCGGTCAACGCAGCCGGAATCGGAACGCCGGGACTTCTACCTGTTCATTGACGAGTTCCAGAATTTTTCAACCGATGCCTTTGCTTCCATCCTGGCGGAGGCGCGCAAGTATCGGTTGTCCCTGACCTTGTCGCATCAATACATTGATCAATTATCCGATTCCATACGGCAGGCGGTGTTCGGCAACGTGGGAACGCTGGTTGCCTTCCGCATCGGCTACACCGATGCGGAGGTGATGACCAAGGAATTTGGTAAAACCATTCCGGCCACGGCCCTGGCCGATCTTGACCGGTATGAAGCCGTGGTCAAATTGCTCGTCGAAGGTGCCAACTTGGAACCGTTCCGGGCGCGTATGTTGCCGCCGCTCGAAAATTACACGGGCCGGCGGGAGCATATCATCGCCCGGTCGCGGGAACGGTTTGCCATGCCGCGTGCCGAAATTGAGAGAAAACTTAACGGCTGGATGACGCAAAAAATGAACCCGCCTTAATTGCCAGCTACGGCAACTTCACCCGTCTGCCCTAAATCGGCTACGATTGTCATCCTGGTGGGATGCAAAAACGCCTTCCCCGTTTCAAGCGCATGGCGGTTGCCCCGATGCAACTCACCGAGCGTGACCGCGCCATCATCCAGCTTGTCCGCCGGCATCGGTTTCTAAATTCCCGGCAGATCATCGCCCTGACGGGCGACAGTTCATTGCAAGTGCTGCGTCGGTTGAAGCTGCTCTATCATCACGGATATTTGGAACGGCCGCGCGTCCAGCTTCAATACTATGACCAGCCCGGCACCCGTCCCATCGTATATGGCCTGGGAACCAAGGGCGGACGGCTGCTGAAACAGGCGTTTGGCGACCGCCCGTTGTGGAGCGAAAAAAACCGGACGATTGGCCAGGTGTTCCTGCAGCACGCGTTGTTGGTGGCCGAGACAATGGTGTCGCTTGAACTGGCCTGCCACAAGCGAGGCGTCCGGCTGCTTTACGAAGACGAGCTTGATCTTCCCGCAATCCAGCAACCGTTCCAGTGGTGGGTTAAGATTGCCGGCGGCATGAAGCTTGGCGTCATCCCCGACCGGGTGTTTGCCTTGGAATATGCGGATCAAGCCGGCCAGAGGCAGCGGGCATATTTCTTCCTTGAGGCCGACCGGGGAACGATGCCCGTGGTTCGCAAGGGGCTGACGCAGACCTCATTCTTTCGCAAGCTGCTCGCCTACGAGGCAACGTGGACGAACAAGGTTCATCAGCGCCAGCTTGGCATTCATCGCTTCCGCGTGCTCACAGTCACCACCATTCCCGCCCGCGTGCCGACCCTGCTGGCAGCGTGTTCCCAATTAAAGCGTGGCCACGGGCTGTTCCTGTTCGCTGACGCGACTGTCTTGGAAAAGGATTTGTTCACGGCCGTCTGGCGCAATGGCAAAACCGGCGAATGGTCGCCGCTCCTCGACTTGCCGGATCTGGCAAGTTCACCCGTCTCCTGATTTTTCCCTGCGGACGGTAGCGTGCTGCCAGAGACATTCCCATTCCGGGACGGTCCTTCGTTCATCACAACTCAACCACAGGAGCATCATCATGTCCAAAACCAAGTTCGTTGACTTCAAGGCCGTCAAGGCGGCCCTCACCATGGAACAAGTGCTGACGCACTACGGTCTCATGGACCGGTTCAAACGCGGCCAAGACAGCTTGAACGGCCCGTGCCCCATCCACGGCGGCAGCAACCCGACCCAGTTCCGGGTGAGCGTGAGCAAAAATATCTGGAACTGTTTCAGCGAATGCCAGCACGGCGGCAACGTCCTCGACTTCATCGAGAAGATGGAAAAATGCAGCATCCATGCGGCGGCCTTGAAAGCCGTGGAATGGTTCAACCTCGATGCCGAGGCCATGGCCGGCGACCGGGATGAAGGCGAACCAGCCGAGGCCGAAGAAACGGCACCGGCAACCAGACCGGCAACGAAGCCGGCGACGCGGACAGTCACAGCCTCACCGGAAACCGCCACGCCCAATGTCCCCTTAAAATTCCGGCTGGACAAGCTGGAGCGCAATCATCCGTATCTGACGGAGCGCGGATTGTCCGAGGAAACCATCATAGACTTTGGCATCGGCTATTGTTCCAAAGGCATGATGGCGGAGCGCATCGCCATTCCCATCCACAACGCCAAAGGCGAGGTGGTCGCGTATGCCGGACGCTTCCCCGGCGTCCCACCGGAAGGCACGTCCAAATACAAGCTGCCGCCGGGGTTCAGGAAATCACAGGAGTTGTTCAACCTTGACCGGGCCATCAAAGAACCGGGGCCATTGCTCATCGTCGAAGGCTTTTTTGACGCCATGAAGATCCATGACCATGGCTGCAAGAAAGTCGTGGCCCTCATGGGTGCCACCCTGTCTCTGGCCCAAGAGGAATTGATCCGCAAACACACCACCAGCCAGAGCCAGGTCATCGTCTTGCTTGATGAGAACGAGGCGGGCATGGCCGGCCGCGAAGACATCGCGCTGCGTCTGGCCAGGTTCTGCTTCGTCCGGGTGCATCAGTTTGACCAACCCGACAGGGAGCCGGAACATCTCACCGACCATGAACTGGCCGACATTGTGGAGGGCGTCCAATGAAACACTATTCCGGCCGCCGCGAAGGGTATGCCGCCATCGTCACGGTGGACGGCCGCCGGTTAAACCCACGGTTTGATTTGTGGAACCACAGTCCGACCGGGTTTGAATGGGGCTATGCCGGCAGCGGGCCGGCGCAACTGGCCCTTGCCATCCTCGCCGACCATTGCCGGGACGACGAACGGGCGTTGAACTTTTACCATCGCTACAAGTGGACGGTGATCGCCGAACTGCCCTATCGGGAATGGATCCTGACCAGCCGCGAGATTGAGCAGATGCTGCGCAACCTGCGGGATCTGGAACCGCTTCTGGAGGCGGCGGGATGAGTGCGCGGAAGTCTCCTGACTTCCGCAACCTCCTGGAGCGCCTTGCCCATCGTCATGACACGCGCCGTGTCTTTGACGCCTTAGTCCGCTTCGCCGCCTGTGCGGTCGCCGCACAGACGCGCGAGGCGGAATATCTGGAGGAAGCCGCACGGTGGGACAAGGCCGAACTTGAGTTGTTTGCGGAGGCTTTTGGCACACTGATTAGGGAGATGGAATCACAGCCCTTCACTGATCTCATTGGCGGCTACTACATGGAATTCGCCCTGTCATCCAAGGGACAACAGTGGAATGGAGAGTTCCATACGCCAAAGACCATCTGTGATTTGATGGCGAGAATGACATTTGGCAACATGGAATCATTTCCTGCTGAAGGCCCAATCACCGTTTGTGAGCCGGCCTGCGGTGCAGGGGCGATGATTCTCTCCGTTGGCGAAGCGTGTTCGCCGGAGGTGAGACGCCGGTTGCGGGTGACGGCAATTGACACCAATCGCACCGCTTGCGACATGGCGTTCATCA
>Ga0164241_10002205_pt1 | contig 21656 bp, 22 predicted proteins | sample OricomyardsoilBY_FD_108780 | JGI IMG/M metagenome (GOLD analysis project Ga0164241, IMG submission 108780) | Backyard soil microbial communities from Emeryville, California, USA - Original compost - Back yard soil (BY) | ecosystem: Environmental > Terrestrial > Soil > Unclassified | place: USA... | reverse complement strand
AGCGCGAACAGACACCCCATAGCTCCCCCTCCCACGAAACCCTGCCCCGACCATGCCCGCCCACCCACACTCAGCGCTTCGTCCGCAGTGGATGACCTCCCGGCGGCCGGGGAAGTTACGCGGCGCCCGTCGGGGCGGTCTGTGTCGGCGGAGCCGGCCGTGACGCTGCGGTTTGCCGGCCGGCTCCGACCAGGACCTGAACGAGCGCCAGGAGCAGGACGACGAGCGCGAACGACCAGAACACCCGTGACGGCGACATGTTGTTGCCCCAGAGCAGGACCACCACCCCGAGCGCGGCGACGACGATGCGCAGCCAGCGGGCGTTCGCCGCGGTCCATCGTCCGGCGACACCGACGGGGGTGTCGGCCACGGCGGCTCCAACGCCCTCCAGACCACGGGCGACACTTGTACGGACTGCGGTGCCGAACCTGTTGGATCCCGCGAACCAACCGACGGCCACCAGGATCAGGCCGACCCAGAGGAACACCTGCCAGCCACGGTCGAGATAGGTGAGCAGCGTGTCGTAGAAGACCGCGCTGGCCGGGCCGAAGTCCGTTCCGGCCAGCTGGTCGATGAACAGTTGGCGTCCGACGGACAGTGCCAGCGCGACGAACAACGCGTTCGCCGCCACCAGTACTCCGATGATCACGGTCATGCGCGGCCGTCGGTACGCGAGCAGCAGCGCGGCCAGGAAGAGCAACGCAACGAACACGATCAGCCACTGGGCCAGCGGGTTGGCGAAGGCATAGATCGTCCGGAGCTGCTTCATCTGGGGCGCTTCCATCAGCACTATCTGTCTGTCCTTGTCCGGGACCGGTACCTTCTCCACGATCGTCAGGCCCCGGTCGACGAGCCGCTGCTTGACGCGGTCGATGACCTCGGAGACGTCGAGGACGATCTGTTCGCCCTGCAACGACACGACACCGGACTCGTCACCGGTCAGAACGCGATGCAGGGACTGCTGGGCCCTGGTGTTGGCGGCCGTCCACAGTTCGGCGAAGGCGTCGGAGGCGATGAACTCCCGCACCTGCCGGTCGATCAGACCGTTGATGGCGGCAGACAACGGGCCCACCAGCTGCTGCAGCCGCGGCCGGTCGGTGATGACACCGGCGAACACGTCGTTCAGGATCGCCTCGATGTCGACCTGTTGCTGGATCGCGTCGGTCACCTTGGTCGCGAGCACGTCCTGGACCTCGGGCGAGTTCACCAACGGACCGACGGTGGCGACGTAACGCTCGGTGTCGTTGAGTGTGCGCTGCCCCCAGTACGCGACCGCCGCCGGCGTCATCAGCAGCGCCGCCAGGACCACACAGACCACCGCGACGATCGAGCGCCACCGCGACGGCCGCTCTGCCGCCTGCTCTTCGACCGGCACTGTCGGTGCTCGGCCACCGGGCATCGTTGCTACTGGATCGGACATGCTGCTCCTCCCCGAGAGTCCCATCCAGCCTGGCGAACGACGACGTACCGGGCATCACGCACATCGCGTGAACACGTGCCGATTCGCCGCCCAGGCCACGGTTCACTCGATCTGCGTGATGTCGGCCGTGACTGTTGCGTTGCTCAATGGGGTTCAGCACGCAGGAGGATGAGTTGGTCGTGGACTACACCGAACGACTGCAGCGTCTGGCCATCAATGACCCGTGCTTGGAGGACGGCACCGCGGACGACCGTTCGTTGCTGGATCCCGTCCTTGATCCGAGGACGCGAGCGTTGGTTCGCCTTGCCGCATTGGTCGCAGTCGGCGGAGCAGTCCCGTCGTACGGCGCTCAGGCGGACGCGGCGGTGGACGCGGGGGCGACGGCGGCCGAGATCGTCGACGTCCTGTTCAGCGTCGTCCCGATCACCGGCCTCCCGAGGGCGGTGGACGCAGGGCCGAAGGTGGCGCTGGCGCTGGGGTACGACACCAGCGAGGAGCTGGATCGCCAGCTCGTCGGTGAAGAGGGTTAGCCGCCGAGCAGCCCGATCGCGGTGGCCTGCTGGACCGCGTCGTTGCGGGAGGACACGCCCAGTTTTCGGTAGATCGATGCGACCTCCGAGCTCACCGTGTTGCGGCTGACGAACAGCCGGCGGCCGATCTCGCTGATCGTGAGGTGCGTCTGGAGGTACGGCAGCAGCCGCAGCTCGGCCGGGGTCAGCGGCGATCCACCGGTTGCCCCGGTCCGCCCGCTCGAGGCGATGACCCGGCGAAAGTCGGACGCCTCGTCGACCAGGGCGCCCAACGCGGGCCGGCGGAGCAGGAGGTCGTCGATCTCACGCAGCAGATGGCGAGTGGTCGTGGCATCGCCGATGGTCCAGTAGACCTTCGCGAGCTGGAGTCGCCCCCGCACTGCGAGGAAAGGCAGCACGAACGTGCACGCCGGGCGAGCCCGCATCGCCTGGGTCAGCCGCCGGTCTGCCTCGGCCAGGTCGCCGCGGTGGACGGCAAGCCGTCCCGCCTCGGCGAAGGCGAGCACGCTCGTGGCGTAGTCGTGCATCCGATGCTCGTCGATCAGCGCGAGAGCGCGATCGACATGGTCGGCCGCCTCCTCCCACCGGCCGCGATCCATCTGCACGAGCGCCAGCTCCGACTCACCGTCGACAATGGTGTCGGTGTTGCCGAGCGCCTCGCCCGTCGCCGAAGTCTCCGCGAACAGAACGCATGCCTTGTCGACGTCACCGAGGAGTAGATGCGCCTCGGCGGCCATACAGAGCGCGGTGTCGCGCCACGGACTCCACGGCGGCTCCTGGGCGACCGCGAGGTTCGCGTCGATCATCATCTGCTCCGGTCCCGCCGTACACATGATCGCCCGCAACATCGCCCGCGCCGAGTCGAACGACGCCGTACCGTCGGCCGGCACCAGATCGAACGAAGCCCCCTCCACGATGGCCGCCCAGCGTTGCGCCTCGGCGGTCCGGCCCGCCAACGCGGTGATCCAACCGGCCAGCACCGCGAGCGGCGGGTATCCCTCGATGGCAGAGTCCCCCAGCGCGGACAGCCAGCGCAACGCCGTCGAGATCCGGCCGGCGCTGTAGGTCGGCAGTACCAGTTCGGTCACCAGCCGGACGCACCGATCGCGCTCCGCCGTGTTCAGCAGATGCTCCAACGCGAGCATCGGGGATCCGTTCGACTCGTACCAGTCGGCCGCGCGCAGGTGCAGCTTCACCACGACCTCCGGCTCGACCCGGCGCAGCTCACCGAGGAGGAACTCCCGGAACAGCGCGTGGTAGCGGTACCACGAACGCCGACGGTCGAGCGGGATCAGGAACGAACTCGAGGCCTCGATGGTGCGCAGTTGTTGCTGCCCGTCGGTTTCTCCCAGCAGCGCATCGCACAACGGCGCATGGAGTTGATCCAGTACGGCGGTACGGCGCAGGAAGGCCTGTGTTGTCCCAGGCAACTGGCTCAGCGACTCGCGATACAGGTAATCGGCCACGAACCGGTCCTCACCGGACACGGCCACCGCTTGGCCACGGCTGTCACGCGCGATCGCCGCCGCGAGCGACAAGCCGGCCGGCCAGCCTTCGGTGCGGGCCGTCACCGCGGCCAGCACCTCGGGCGACGCCTCGACCTCGGCGGCTGCGAAGATCTGCCCGGCACCGGCCGCATCCAGAGCAAGCTCGCCCGCGCCGAGCTCCATCGCGTCCCCCGACGCCCGCAACCGTGGCAGGTGGGGTTGCTCCGAACGGCTCGTGGCGACGAACTGAGACCCCGTCGGTATCCCCGAGATCACTACGCTGAGTACGTCGTGGCAGGCCGACGACCGCAGTTCGTGAAGATCGTCCAGCATCAGCACGAAGGGCGCCGGGCTGGTCCTCAGCACCGATGCGAGTCGCGGGGCACCCCGGCCCAGCGGCGAAACGCCCGGGCTGCGCATGTCGGCCAGCAGGTCGGCGTCGGCCGGCGAGACCCGGGCGTACGCGGTCGCCAGCACGGAGAGCAGCACCGCGGGATCATCGTCGAAGCGGTCCAGCGACACCCAGATGACGCGACGACTCTCCGCGCGCGCCCACTGCGCCAGCAAGGTCGACTTGCCGTACCCCGCTGATGCGGTGATGGCGACCACCCGGCACCGGCTGGTGCGAGCCGTCTCGATGAGGCCGTTCCGGCTCACCGAGCCCGGACGAGGCTGCGGGACCGACAACTTGGCGTCCAGCAGCAGCCGATCCAGCCCCACGACGACCGGCGCCGCTCCCTGCGATTCCCCGCCCATCACGCGGTGCCGGTGAACGCCTGACCGACGTTGCCGACCACGATCACCGTGCTGTTCGGCGCATGCGTCATCCAGTCACCTCCGGACCGCGCTGAGGCGCCCCCACCAGAGCCCGCTTGCAACATAGCCGCAGCAGCCCACGGGTCGACTCATCCGCGCGGGGTGACTTCCGTCAAGCACGATCCGTCTGCAGAGGCACTACTCCTCGAGTTCGGCGATCTCGATGGCGATGTCAAGCGCTTCGACGATTCTCGCTGTCGCCGAGGCGATACGCGCCGTACCCACGATCGGTGCGACCGCGGCCAGGACACCGCGGACCAGCTCGGCGTCGGTTCCGATCTCGCCGGCCACGCCGAGGTTCAGCAGGTACGAGACCGAGGGCGCGTCGACGGCGACCAGGGCGGCGATGCGGACGAGCATGAGAGTCTCCGGATCCAGACTCGACACCTCGACCGAGTCGGCGGTCATCCGTGCGAGCTGGTCCAGGATCGGGCTCTCGGTGGTGGAGTCGGACATGGTGCATCGCCTCGTTCGCGGCTCGGTGTCTGGATCGGTTCTGGTTCGATTCCACTCCGATCAGCGCGGCCGCCGCATCGTGCAGATCGCGTGAAAACGGCGTACCGCACCCGAACTTCACTCAATGAGGATGATTCCGGCGCGGCGTTGCGGGGGTGGGATGGACCCAAGTCAGTTCGCGCCACGTCGGCCGGGACAGCGTCAGCGTCGCCACCGTCCGCCGGGCGCCCGTGAGAGAGAGTGCGGAATGACAGATCAGACAGCGCCTGGTTACCAAGCTGCGGACGAGGTCCAGGAGAAGAGCGGCTGGGCCGTCGGCTTCATCTTGTTCGCCGGCATCATGATGGTCCTCGCCGGGGGCTTCCAGGCCTTCGCCGGCCTGGTCGGGATCTTCGAGAACGAGTTCTACGTTGCCACCCGCAACTACCTGCTCCAGTTCGACGCCACCGCCTGGGGCTGGATCCATCTGCTCGGCGGCCTGCTCGTCGTGGCGGCCGGGTTCGCGGTGATGGCCGGAAAGACCTGGGGCCGGGTCATCGGCATCATCTTGGCGGTGCTCAGTCTGGTGGCGAACTTCGCCTTCATGCCCTACTACCCGTTCTGGTCGATCACCATCATCGCGATCGACATCTTCGTCATCTGGGCGCTGATCGCCCACGGCCGCGACGTCGCCGTCTGACCCCGAGCAGGCTCACCCGGCGGATAATCGGGTGCCGGGCTGAACGGCCGCTGGTAGGGTCGGCTGGCGGCCGCGGGGTGGGGCGAGCTGGGGCGCCGATAGCCATCGCGTTTCCTTGGGGCTGAGCGGGCTGAAACAGCCCGCAGGTCCCGGTGAAACGCGTGAGGAGCCTGGCTGTCGTGCCTCCCATCATCGAGGTCTCCGACCTCACGAAGGAATTCTCGCGGCCCGATGTGTCGCCCGGGCGCTTCGCCGGCACGAGATCGCTGTTCACCCGGGCCCGCAAGACCACCACGGCAGTCGACGGGATCAGTTTTCAGATCGACGCCGGTGAGCTGATCGGATTCCTCGGACCGAACGGTGCCGGGAAGTCGACCACGATCAAGATGCTCACCGGCATCCTGGTCCCCACCTCCGGCACCGTCACGGTCGCCGGCCAGGTCCCCTGGCGTGATCGGCGCAGCAACGCACGAACGATCGGCGCCGTCTTCGGCCAGCGGACCCAGCTGTGGTACGACCTCCCGTTGCGGGACTCGTTCGAGATCATCAGGGACCTCTACTCGATGGATCCGGTGACCTACCGGACGCGGCTCGGTCAGTTCACCGAGCTGCTCGACCTGGACGAGTTCATCGACACCCCGGTCAGATCGCTGTCGCTCGGTCAGCGGATGCGCGGCGACCTGGTCGCGGCGATGCTGTACGCCCCGCCGATCCTGTATCTCGACGAGCCGACGGTCGGGCTCGATGTCGTTGCCAAGGGCAAGATCCGGGAGTTCGTCGCGGAGGTCAACGCCGGCCGCGGTACGACGGTCATCCTGACCACCCACGACATGGACGACGTCGAGCGACTCTGCCGGCGCGTGGTCATCATCGATCACGGCAAGATCCTGTACGAGGGCGACGTCGAGCTGCTCAAGGCCCAGTACGTCACCAGCCGCGACATCGTGGTGCACTGCACCGACTTCGACGCCACCACCATCTCGTCCCCGTTCGCGCAGGTCGTCTCGGCCGACACGGTCAAGGCGACGCTGCGATTCGACCCGGACACGACCGCCGTACCGAAGGTCGTCCACGACCTCACCTCGCGGTACCCGATCACCGACCTGTCCGTGCTCGAGCCCGACCTCGAGGACGTCATCCGCCGGCTGTACACGGAACGGACCCCGGCCGCTGCCCGCAGTACGGACGCCTGATGCCCGTCGACACACTCAGCACGCGCCTGATCGGGCTCCGCGGCTTCTACCGGGCCGGGTACCGCTCTGTCCTCGCCTACCGCAGCGACTTGCTGTTCGGGATCGCCGGGCTGGTCATCCAGGCCGCGCTGACCGTGATCGTCTGGCGCGTCCTGTACGACGGTCAGGACGAGGTGGCCGGAGTCGGGAGCGCCACCGCGGTCGCGTACGCCGTACTGGGCGCATGCATCCAGGCCGTCGTGATGCCCTGGCAGTTCTCGTCACTCCCCCAGCGGGTCATCCGCGGCCAGATCGGCGTGGACATGATGCGGCCGCGATCGCTGATCAGCCAGAACCTCGCCCAGTCCCTCGGCACGATCGTGGGCCGTCTTCCCATCGGGGCCGGGGGTCTGGTGGCCGGCCTCGCCCTCGGCGGGGTGCAGGCGCCGCATACCCTGCTCGACCTGGTCGCCTCGGTCGTGTCGATGGCGCTCGGCATCGCCAACATCATGACCATCAATCTGCTCGTGTCCATGACCGCCTTCTGGACCCTCGAGATCGGCGGCGTCCTGATCCTCTACAGATTCGCGTCGTCGTTCCTGTCCGGCGCCCTGATTCCGCTGTGGTTCATGCCGGCCTGGCTGCAACCGATCCTCGACTGGCTTCCGTTCCAGGCGCAGATCTACGCGCCGTTGTCGATCTGGTTCGGGACCAGGCACGGGGCGGAACTGCTCGGCACGCTGGCCGTTCAGCTCGGCTGGGTGGTCGTGCTCTTCCTGCTCCTGCAGGCGGCCTGGCGCCGAGCGGTCCACAAGGTGGTGGTGCTCGGTGGCTGAGACAGTCACGGCGTTGTCCGCCGTTCGGGAGGATCTGCGCGCGAGCCGGATCCTGCTGCGCGCCGCCTGGCGTGCGGCGCTGACCTATCGCGTCAGCTTCCTCTCGACGATCATCGGCGGGGTGGCGCTGCAGGGCACCCAGCTGTTGTTCATCGGCGTACTGCTGTCGAAGTTCAGTGTCATCCACGGCTGGCGGTTGAACGACATCGCGTTCCTGTTCGCGATGCGACTGGCCTCGCACGCGGTCTACGTGGTGCCGTTCGGTGCGCTGTTCTCGATCGACCAGGCGATCCAGCAGGGCGATGTCGACCGGTACCTGCTTCGCCCGGCCGGACTGTATCTGCAGCTCATCACCCGCTATGCACCGCTGATGGCCCTCGGCGACGCACTTCTCGGATTCGGGGCGCTGGCGATCTTCGCCCCGCGGGCCCCGGTGGACTGGACACCGGCAAAAGTGGTCTTCCTGGCCGTCGCGCTGATCGGTGGCGGACTGGTCGAATCCGGAATGCAGACCTTCCTGGCCGGACTGTCCTTCCGTACGACGTCCACCACGTCGCTGCGGATCCTCGTCGACGACACGATCACGCGGTTCAGTGGCTATCCCCTGACGATGTTCAACCGCTGGGGATTCCTCTCCCTCACCTTCGTCTTCCCGATGGCGTTCATCGCCTACCTGCCGGCCACCGTGCTCCTCGGCCGCACCGACCAGCTCCCGATCCCGGCTTGGCTGGCCTACGTCTCGCCGCTCGGCGGCCTGGTCGTCTTCACCGTCGGTCTCACCTTCTTCAACCGGATGATCCGCGGGTACAACAGCCCTGGCAGCTGAGGTGCCCTATCGCATCGCGAACCGATCCGCGGTCTCGCCGTGAATTCGCCCCGTGGTCGTCGACAGGGGCCGGCCGCCGGCAGAGGATCGGGACGCGATGATCTCGGCCGCGATGGAGATCGCGGTCTCCTCAGGGGTCCGCGCGCCGAGATCCAGACCGGTCGGTGACGACAGCCGGGCGAGCTCGGCGTCGGTCACGCCCGCCGCTCGCAAGCGGGACACCCGATCCTCATGGGTACGGCGGGATCCCATCGCGCCGATGTAGCCGGCGCCGGTGCGCAACGCCACTTCGAGCAACGACACGTCGAACTTCGGGTCGTGGGTCAGCACGCACAGGACGGTACGGCGATCCACCAGGCCCTGATCGAGTGCCTGAGCGAGGAAACGATGAGGCCAGGCGACCACGACCTCGTCCGCTTCGGGGAACCGCAGCCGGGTGGCGAACACTCCGCGCGCGTCGCACACCGTCACGTGGTAGCCGAGGAACTTGCCCACGCGAGCCACCGCCGCCGCGAAATCGATCGCGCCGAACACGAACATCCGCGGCGGTGGCGTGAACGCCTGGACGAACACCGCAACCTCGGTGCGCTGGCATTCGCCGTGCGGGCCGTAGTACCGGAGCGCGGCGGCACCCTGCTCGAGCATGGCCATGGCGGCGTCGACCACGGCAGCGTCCAAGCCTGAGTCACCGAGACTGCCGGTGACTCCGTCCGCCGAGACGATCAACCGCTGCCCCAGGTTCTCCCCGGCCGTGACCACGGTCGCGACGGCGACCGGCCGGCCCGAGTCGACCGCATCGGCCACCGCCTCGAACTCGGCGAACGAGACCGCGTCCACCGGCTGCACCAGGACCTCGATCACACCGCCACAGGTCAGGCCCACCGAGAACACGTCATCCGCGGAGACGCCGTACCGCCGTACCGCCGGTACGCCGGTCTCGACGACGCCCCGCGCGACTTCATACACATCGGCTTCGACGCAGCCTCCGGACACACTGCCCACCACGACGCCGTCGCCGGACACTGCCATGGCGGCGCCCGGTTGACGAGGCGCCGAGCGGAACGTGTCGATCACTGTCGCTACGGCGAACCGCTCGCCGTCGCTGTACCACTGCCGGAGGTGCGGGAGCAGGTCACGCACGGCGGCCCCTACCGACCATCGGGTGCCTGTGGACCATCACATCTCCTTGGCGCCGGCCTTGATGGCTTCGCGGATGCGGGAGTAGGTGCCGCACCGGCAGATGTTGCGCAGTTCGTCCAGGTCCGCGTCGGTGATCTCGTGCCCCTCCGCGTGCGCCTGCTTGACCTTGGCCACAGCCGCCATGATCTGGCCGGGCTGGCAGTAACCGCACTGGGAGACGTCGTTGTCGAGCCAGGCCTGTTGCATCGGGTGCAGGTCCTTGCCGACCGTCGCCGGCAGGCCCTCGATGGTGGTGATCTCGTCGGCCGGCTCGATGTCCTTGACCTGTACGGAACACGGGTTGAACGCCTTGCCGTTGATGTGGGAGGTGCACGATTTGCAGACCTCGAGCGCGCACCCGTACTTCGGGCCGGTGACACCGAGCAGGTCGCGAAGCACCCACAGCAGACGGACGTTGCCCTCGGTCTCGACGCTGACCTGCTTGCCGTTGAGCTTGAAAGTGTGCGTTGGCATGGATCCCTCAGAAGGTGTGGTCGAGACCGTCGGTCGGTGACTGCGGGGTGGACGGCTCCAGCGGCAGCGGCTCGAAGCCGAGCGTGCCGTGGTTGATCGGGAAGTACGTCGGCATCTTCCCGGTGGCGCGGGCATAGGCACACGCGATCGCGGCGAAGGCCGGCGCCACCGCGAGCTCACCGGCGCCGCCGGGATGCTCGCTGGTGTTGGGCATGATGACCACCTGCACGTCCGGCGGCGTGTTCCACTGGCGGGTGTAGAAGTAGTTGTCCCAACTGCCTTCGAGGGGCATGCCGTTCTTGATGTGAAGGCTCGAGGTCAGAGCCAGCGCGACCGCGTCCTGCAGACCGCCGATCATCTGCGCTTCCAGGCCGCGGGGGTTGATGCAGAACCCGGGATCGACGACGATCAGGGCCTTCGTCACCCGCGGACCGCTCACACCGTCCCTGATAGGCCTGTTCACCGTTTCCGGCCGGCAGTCGATCTCGACCAACGTCGCGACGGCCGCCCGGTACTCCGCGTGCACCGCGACGCCCTGCGCCATACCCTTCGGCATCGTCCGGCCCCACTGGCCGACCTCGGCCGCCTTGTTCAGCGCCGCCAGCAATCGCTGGTCCTTGAGGAAGTTGCGGCGGAACCGGACCGGGTCCTGACCCATCTTCGCGGCGAGCCGGTCGACCATCAGTTCCTCGGCGCACACCACGTTCGGCGAGTAGATGTTGCGCATGCTGCCGGTGTTGAACTTCAGCGGGATCTCGTTCAGCAGTTGCGTCGTGACCCCGAAGTTGTACGGCGACGACTGGGTGAGCTCGAAGATGGTCTCGGCGAACGAGAGGTTGCCGGCGACCGGCAGGTCCGCGGCTGTCGCGGTGATCATCTCGCCGAGTCCGTGGCCGAAGTCGGTCTGCACACTGGTGTGCCGCTGCTCGTAGCTGAGCACGTTGCCGGCCAGGTAGTTCACCCGCACCCGCGACGTACACATCGGGTGCGTGCGCCCTTGCCGGAAGTTGTCCGTCCGCGACCAGGACAGCTTGACCGGCTTGCCCATCTTCTGCGAGATCTCCGCCGCCTCGGCCGCCACGTCGTGGAACAGGTGCCGTCCGAAGGAGCCGCCACCCTGGGTGACGTGCACCTTGACCGCGTCGATCGGCAGACCGAGCTGTTTGGCGATGTCCTCCTGGGCGACGATCGGCACCTTGAGGCAGGACCAGATCTCCGCACTGTCCGGCCGGACGTCGGCGATCGCACAGTCCGGTTCGAGCGGGCTGTTGCTGGCGAAGGCGAAGACGAACTCGGCGTCGATCGTGTTCGACAGCAGCGGAGGCACGGCCATCGGCAACTGGGCCGCACGCAGCTTCGCCAGCACCGTGGCATCGGACTCGTCGTCCACCGTGCCCGGCCCCCAGGTCGCCTCCACCCTCTGGATGGCATCGATGCACTGACCGAACGTCTCGCCCCGGATCGCCACCCCGTGCGTGATGGCGACGACATCGGTGATACCGGGCATCGCGCGAACCGCGGCGAGATTGCCGACCGACACCACCGTGCCGTTGATCGTCGGCGGCCGGGCGACCATGGTCGGCTTGGCGTTCGGGATCTGCAGGTCCATCGCGAACGTCTTGGCGCCGGTGACGATATCGACAGCGTCGATCCGGTTGTGCGGGCGTCCGAGGACGGTGAACTGCGACCGGGGCTTGAGCTCGGCCGACACCGTGATCGTCTGTGAACTGGCCGCCGCCCGCGTCAAGGACCCGTACGTCGCCGTCCGGCCGCCAGGACCACGGACCACACCGCCACGAGTCGTCAGCTTGCCGGCCGACACACCCCACTGCGCCCCGGCCGTTTCCACCAAGCGTTGCCGGGCGATCGCCGCGGCTGTGCGGACCGGGACGTACATGCTGCGCATCGAGTTCGACCCGCCGGTCAGCTGATTCATCAGCAACTCCGGCCGCGCGTCGGCGAGCCCGACGGTGACCTTGTCCATCGGCAGGTCCAGCTCCTCGGCAACGATCATCGCGATCGCCGTGGTCATGCCCTGCCCGACCTCTGCCCTGGGTACTGCGAAGAACGCGGTGCCGTCGGTCGCCAGCTGCACCGAGATCAGGCCGGACGTCGGCGCGGCAGCGAGGTTCTGCAGATCACCGAGGTCGAAGATCTCCTCCGGCTGCGGCAGTGAGGGAACCGCGGCATCCGCCGCCCGGGGGTCGGCCGAGCCGGCGATCCAGCTCACTCCGACCGCCAGGGTGGGCGCGGCCAGGAGATATCCGAGGACGCGACGGCGCCCCGGCCGGCCGCGCTCGTCAGCCGGCTCTGTCGTCGACTCGTCCGGCGAACGACGGTGTTCGGCCATGAAGATTTTCCTCCGTGTTCGAGCAGTGCTGGGAACGGAGTCTGACAGCGCCGCCGGTGTCGCGGCATAGCCAGAACGCCTACGATTGGCCGATCGGACTGTGCACAACGCACAGCCGGCGGTCAGCGTCCCTGCGGCGGAAACAGCCTGAAGGCACGCAGCGCGAGGCCGAGATCCACGTGGGAGGCCGCGTCGGTGAGGTTGCGGCCGGTGATCTGATGGATCCGGTGGAGCCGGTTGATCACCGTGTTGCGGTGGCAATGCGCCAACTCGGCCGTACGCCGGACCGATCCGCCCGCAGCCACCCATCGTTCCAGGGTGTCGAGGAGTAGTTCACGTTCGGCCGCCGGCACCTCCATCAGCGGCACCAGCCAGGTCCGGACTAGTTGCTCGGCCAACTCGGGGGCACTGAGCAACAAAGCCTCCGGAAGGCGTTCGGTCAGCGACGCGACCCCGATCTGACCGGTCGGCAGGGTTCGCCGGGCCAGCATCGCCTGCCGGTACGCGACGTCCACGTCGGCGAGTCCGGACACCACGCCCGACATGCCCGCCGGGGCGCGGACCGCGTCGCGCAACGAGCGGAGCACAGCATCCGGAGATTCCGTGCCCAGGGCAAGCAATCCCACGACCGTACGGGTACGGACCTGCCACGACGAGCCGACCCGGACGCCGGCCAACCGCCGTTTGAGCGAGGCGGTCGTGCACTCGTCGTCCACCAGGTTGTCGATCGCCACCACGGCATAGGGGCCGTTCACCGCGACGTCGAGGACCGTCGCCGCCTCCTGGACGAAGGCCCGGTCCTTCGCGCGACCGTGCAGCAACCCTTCCCAGATCATCGATCTGCGCCGCTCGTCGACGCGGACGAGTTGTCGCTCCGCGGCGTGATAGGCGGCCGCGACCTGCGAGGACGTGCTGTCGACGACCTCCCAGACCTTGCTCGCGACGTCCAGCAGGGCATCGGAGTCGACCACGCCCTGCACCCGGGCCTCTTCGATCAGCGCTTCCCACACCAGCCGCCCGCCGAGGCGGAACGAGCGGAGCACGTCATCCAGCGGCATCCGCTGCTCGGCCCGGCGGCGTCCGGTGGCGCGCGCCGCGTCGAAGTAGTCATCGGTCGCGGACGTGGCAGCGACCATCTGCACCACGCGCGCGACGTTGTCATGGCAGGACCGCCACAGGTCCTCCGGCGGAACCGAGTCCACCTCGCGATAAGCCGGGTTCTGCTCGTAGATGGTTCGCACCAGCGCCTCTGTCACCGCAGGCAGGTGCAGCAGCAAGCTCTCGGCCAACGACTCCGCGGTCCGCGGTGCCACCGGCCGCGGGACCTGCCGCCGTGCAACCTCACTCATAGTCGGCACAGCATCGCACACCGTCGCCAGACCTCACAGTCCTCGCGCCGGCGGTCCGTTGCCCGGGGAGACCGCTTCGGCGTAACTTTGACAAACGGGGAGGGGCCCACATGCCAAGGCTGGAGGCACGATTCTGGCGAAGTCGACGGTCAGCAGCCATCGCAGGCATCGTGTTCGCGGTGCTGCTCCTGACAGCGTTGACGATGCTGCGCCTCGCCCTTTCCGCGGACAGCCTCGAGTCGCTGGAGTCCGACGCAGCGCGACGGAGGCTGATCCGGATCAGCCTGCACCTCGTGCCGTTCGCCGGAATCGCCTTCCTGTGGTTCATCGGCGTCGTACGTGATCAGCTCGGCGACGTCGAGGACAGGCTCTTCTCCACCGTCTTCCTGGGCAGTGGGCTTCTCTTCCTGGCCATGCTGTTCGTCGGCGCCGTCACGGCGTCCAGCATGACGGCGATGCTCGCGGGACCGGAGGTCAACGCCGACGTCTGGGCGTTCGGCCGCACCAACACGCAGGCGCTCGTTTCCGTCTACGCCATGCGGATGGCCGCGGTGTTCACCCTCTCGGTCAGCACTGTGGGTCTGCGTACGTCGGCCTTCCCCCGGTGGGTGGCGATCGTCGGCTATCTCGTCGCACTGCTGCTGATGGTGGCTGCCGGTGAGCACAAGTGGACCCAACTGGTGTTCCCCGCCTGGGTCCTGCTCGTCAGCCTGGTGATCCTCTTCACCCGCCCGCCGGCCCGTCCGGCGGTGTAGCGAACGACGGATCCGGCCCTCCGGCCGGCCGCGCGATGTCCTTCGCGAATCGCTGGACAGTGCTCGCCGGCCGGGACTACTGTCTTCGCCCCGCTGCTCGCCGTACTGGTGCTGCTGGAGTGCTGAATCCCGTCAGGAGGATGTTGTGAACCCCTCGCACGACACTGACCTCGACCGGCTCGCCCACGGCGTGCTGTTCCCCGCCCTCGGCCGGCCCAAGGTGCCGAACTGGGTCGGACCGCGGATCGCGGCAGGCCTCGGCGGCTTCGTCGTCTTCGGCAAGGACATCGTCGACGGCGACCAGTTCCGGCGGCTGGCCGCCGAGCTGCACGGCCTGCGTGACCACGTCCTGCTGTCGATCGACGAGGAAGGCGGCGACGTCAACCGGCTGGAGAACCTCGGCGGCTTCTCGATGCCCGGCAACCGGGCGCTCGGCGAGCTGAACGACGTCGAGCACACCCGGCAGGCCGCGTTCCAGATCGGCCTGTCCCTGGTCGAGGCCGGCATCGACTGGGACCTGGCCCCGGCGGTCGACACGGCGGTCAACCCGATGAGCCCGAACGGGATCCGCTGCTTCGGCTCCGACCGCGACCTGGTCAGCCGGCACACGGCCGCCTGGGTGGAAGGTCTGCAGGCGGCCGGGGTCAGCGCCTGCGCCAAGCATTACCCGGGCCACGGTCTCAGTGGCACGGACGCCCACCTCGCCACGCCACTCGTCGACGTCTCCCGCGAAGAGCTGCTGGCGAGCTACCTCGATCCGTTCCGCGCAGCGATCGAGGCGGGCGTCGACAGCATCATGGTGTCGCACGACCTGGTCCCGCAGGTGGACGACGTACCGGCGACGATCAGCAAGGTGCTGCTCACCGACATCCTGCGCGACGAGCTCGGGTACGACGGAGTGGTGATCACCGACGCGCTCGAGATGTACGGGATCGCGGATGTGGCGCCGTTGCCGGAGGCCGCCGTACGGGCGATCGAGGCCGGTGCCGATGCGCTCTGCCTCGGATCGTGGGCGTTCCTCGACGACGTGGACGTCGCGGCCGGCGCTCTGGTCGAGGCGGTCGAGGGTGGGCGGCTGCCGTTGGAGCGGCTGCAGAGTGCCAACGAGCGACTGGCCCGGCTGGGGACGCGACCGAAGGCGGACGTCGCGCTGCGGGACAACGCATTGGGTGAACGGCTTGCTGACCAGGTCACGGTGATCCACGGGGATCCGGTGCTCCGGAGTGACGCCGTACTGATCATCCGGCTGGAGCCGACGCACTCCCCCGCGGCCGGCGCGGCGGGCTGGGGTGTGGAGAAGCTGCTGCGCGATGCCGGAAAGGTTGTCGAGAGCATCGGGTTGTCGGGGCAGACCTACAACGGTCCCGGGATGGCTCGGGCCGGTGTCGGTGAGTTCCGGTCGGAGTACGGCGCCGACAGCCAGGTCGTACTGCTGGTTCGGGGCGCTCATCGCTTCGACTGGCAGGAGAAACTCGTCGGCGAACTGCAGAGCCAGCACCCGGACATGGTCGTCGTCGACATGGGCGTGCCCGGCACGGACTACTCGGGCTTCGCGGGCTGGGTCCAGACCTTCGGCAGCGCCCGAGTCTGCGCGGAGGCTGCCACCCGGCGACTGCTCGGTTCATGACCACTCTCACCGGCCAGGCCGTCTACCTGGCGGGTCAGCTCGTTCAGGGCACCAGCGTCAGTCTGCCCACAGTGGCGCGGGTTTCCAGCTCCGCGAGTGCCTTCGGCCCGTCAGCCAGGCCATAGATGGTGGGCTTGCCGGGGCCGAGCACTCCGGCTGCGACAAGCCCGAACAGCTCGCCCATGACCTCGCCGAAGATCTGCCGTGCGGCCTGGATCAGGATGCCGATGTTCAGGCCGATGACCTGGACCTGGTGCTTGTAGACGAGATCCCAGTTACTGATCGTGGCATCCCCGCCGACGACGCCGTAGACGACGACCCGGCCGGTGACCCTCTTGGTCGCGGCCAGGCTGGCGTCGAGGGTGGCACCGCCGACCGACGGACGTCGATCAACGACCTCGCCGAGGCCATGGGCATCGCCTCGGCCAGCATCTACCCCTGCTTCGGCAGCAAGCAGGACCTGTTCCGCAAGGTCATGGCGCTGTACGGCACGACCTCCGGCGAGCCGCCCAGGCGCGCGCTGCGCGAGCAGCCGACCGCGTACGCCGCGATCCACGAAATGCTGCGCGCCACCGCCGACCAGATCACCGGCCCCGACACTCCGCACTACTGCATGCTGATCCTGGCCGCGCACACCGGCGCCGTCGAGAACCACGAGGTCCGCGAGTTCCTGGCCGACCTCCGGCGCGACATGCACACCACCATCAGGGACCGCCTCGCCCGCGGCGTCACCGACGGCGACCTCACCGCCCGACCCGCCACCGTTGACGCCATCGCCCGCTACTACACGACCGTCGTACAAGGCCTCTCGATCCAGGCCCGCGACGGCGCCACCCGCCCCGAACTGGAGACCGTCATCACCTGCGCCATGGCCGCCTGGCCCACCCTCACACCCGCAGCATGATCGACCAGACACCTATGCTGCGGGCCATGGTGGACAAGTCAGACGGAGCGAGGTGAGCGGCACTACACTGCTTAGCCGTGCAGGAGACGCGCCTTGACACCGCTCGGATTCGGGCGGCTCGCCGGGTCATCGACCCGATCTTTCTCGACAGTCCGCTGTACCGCTGCGATGCGCTGGAGCCCGAGCTCGGATGCGCGGTGAGCATCAAGCTCGAGACAGCGAACCCGATTCGCAGCTTCAAGGCCCGCGGCACCGAACTGGTCGCAAGCCAGCTCGCCGGCAACGGCTCGCGCGCCGTAGTCTGCGCCAGCGCCGGCAACCTCGGCCAAGCCCTCGCCTGGTCCGGTCGCCGCCGGGGGCTCGACGTGACCGTCGTGGCCTCCCGCTTCGCCACCGCGGCCAAGCTGGATCGCATCCGCGCGTTGGACGCCAAGCTCGAACTCGTGGACGGCGACCACGAGCTGGCCCGCGATCGAGCGGCGGACATCGCCCGGTACGACGGCATCCGGCTACTCGAAGACAGCCTGGACATCGAGACGTGCGAGGGCGCGGCGACGATCGGCCTGGAACTGGTCGACAACGAGCCGTCGTTCGACACCGTTCTGGTCGCGCTCGGCGGCGGGGCGATGGCCACTGGCATCGGTCATGTGCTGAAGGCGTTCGCCCCCGACGTCGAGGTGATCTGCGTCCAGCCACTCGGCGCACCTGCGATGACACACTCCTGGCGCCAACGGCGCGTCATCACCACCGACTCGACCAACACCATCGCGGACGGCGTCGCCGGCCGACGCCCGATCCCAGCAGTCCTCGACGACCTCCTGCTGGTCGCCGACGATGCCGTACTGGTCCAGGAAGCGTCGATCATCACCGGCATGAGGATGCTCCTCCACCACGCCGGCCTGGTCGTCGAACCCTCGGCCGCACTCGGCATCGCAGCAATCCTCGAAGACCGCCCCCGCTTCGCCGGCCGCCACATCCTCACCATCATCTGCGGCAGCAACGTCGACCCGGACACGTACCACCACTGGGTCAGCTCCTGACAACAGCGCTCTTGGTCGAGGACCGTCAGCGCACTGGCCGAGCGGTCAGCGTGCGACCCCTGCGCCAACGCTTCTGGCGTCGATGACTGTTTCGGCCAGTTGTCGAGCCAGCTGCGCCGGGTTGATGTCGGGTCGTGTCGCGCCGGCGGCGAGTGTCCCGTCCATGAGCAGCAGCAGTTGGTCGGTGGCGGATGCCGGCTGTTGATGGCCGAGCTTGACGAGCTCGGCCTCGAGGAGTGCGTGGACGTGCTCGCGGTGCTGGCGGGTGATGGCGTGTGCGGGATGGTCGGGATCCGTCAGGGCGAGATCCGCTGTCAGGTATCGGCAGCCGCGAAAGTCTGGGTCCTCGATGACTTGGGCGAACATGTCGAAGATCGCGAGCAGGCGAGCACGAGGATCGTCGCCGGCAGCTTGCATCGTCTGCTGATACAGCGCCTCGTCCTCCGCCGTCGTCTGCCGCAGCATCTCGGCGATCAGCCCGTCCTTCCCGCCGAAGTGCTCGTAGAGCGATCGCCGGGCGACATTCGACTCCTTGAGGATGGCGTCGACGCCCACTCCCATGCCTTGGCGGTACGTCAGCTCCCTGGCAGCGGCGAGTAACCGTTCACGGGGGCGACTGGGAGTGCGGGTGTCCATGCACGCCAGCGTGACACGGTCTTGCGGGTAGATCAACCGGTCTATATAGTCCGAGTAGACCGATCGTTCTATCTAGGAGTTGACATGAGCCAGCGCGACACCGCCACCGTCATCGACGAGTACAACGCCGCCTTCCTCGAGCGAGCACCCGAGAAGCTCGTCGCCCTCATCGGCGACGACTGCGTCATGGAGGGCACCGGCCCGGCCCCCGACGGCAACCGCTGGACCGGCTACGACGAATGCCTGGCCGGCTGGCAGGGGTTGGCGTCCGACCCCGCGATCCGGTTCACGATCGAGCACGTCGACGTCGACGGTGACCGCGCCGTCATCCGGTGGCGGATCACCGGCGCCGAGGACTACCGGGGCGTGAACCTGATGCGCGTCCGGGACGGGAAGATCGTCGAGGCTCTCGGGTACGGCAAGCGGCCCTGACACGCACCGACCACGAGCGGAATGGAGCGTTCCATGAGTGACCGATCAAGCGACTTCGCCATTCAGCCGATCGTGTCGACCCCCGACATCGAGCGGTTGAGTGCCTTCTACACCGAACTGTTCGGCGCCGAGGAGGTCATGCGTGTGCCCGGCAGCAAGGGGCCGTTCTTCGTGACACTTCAGTTCGGGAGCGCCGGCCTGAGCCTGGTCAAACCCAAGCGCGGAGCCAAGACGGACCCCGGCCGAGTGATCATGGCCGTCTTCGTCAAGGAAGTCGACGACCTGCTGCCTCGGGTGGAACCGGCCGGCGGGAAGGTCCTCGGACCGTCCAAAGACATGCCGTGGGGCCATCGGGTCGCGCACATCACCGACCCGGACAGCAACCCGATCAACCTCACCCAGCAACTCTGACTCGATGGACCGAGCCGGCGATCACTCCGCGGGCCTGGGGTTCTTGCGCTGGTTGGCGTTGAAGCGCGCCTTCTTCTGACGATTCCCGCACGTGTTCATGTCACACCATCTGCGGGTGCGACTCTGGCTGGTGTCGAAGAAGGCGGCTTGGCAGGTTGGTGATGCGCACAAGGCCAATCGTCCGTCGCGTTCCCCGGCGATGATGCTGATCGCGTCGGCGGCGATCACGCTCAGGGCATCTTCCACGCACGAAGCCGAGCTGAGCCGCCATCGCCGCTCACCCTCAGGCGTGAGTTCAGCCGCGGCCCGCCCTCGAGCGCTGCAGTCATTGATGACTTGGACAGCAGACGCAGGAAGAGCGTCCTCGATCGCGGCCGCTGTCGCGGCGGCGTGAATCGACTCCCTCAGTTCCCGGGCGAGTTCGAGCTGGGCAGTGGTGCAGGTGTCCACGGCGAGGCCGCTCACTACCAGCCAGTCGACCAGTCGGTGCGGCGTGGGAATGCGCTCCACAGGGTTCCCACGCCGCTCCGACAGAGTCCCCGTGAAGCTGGTCGCCAGCACGGTACCGAGGCGAAAGTCAGGGAACCGATCACGCATGGAACCACCTTAGCCGGTTGCACGCCGACAGCAGAACCTGATAGAACCGTCTTAGATGGTTCGCAGGAGTTCGCAGCCGATTCAACGACGGCCAGGAGGTCTCATGCCCCGTCCAACCAGCGACGTGCAAGCATTCGAAGCCCACGCAACTGACGCCGACCTCGACGATCTGCGCGCGCGATTGGCCGCGGCGCGGCTACCGGAGGCTGAGACGGTCTGTCGCGCCGCGCCCGACCCTCGCCGATGGGAGCAGGGCGTTCCGCTCGCCGACCTCGTCGATGTCGTGGACTACTGGCGCACCGGGTACAACTGGCGGTCGTTCGAAGAGCGCCTCAACCGGATCGGCCAGTTCCGCACGACCATTGATGATCTGGGAATCCACTTCCTGCACCGCCGATCCGCGCGCGCAGATGCCACTCCCCTGATCCTCACGCACGGCTGGCCAGGCAGCATTGCCGAGTTCGTCGACGTAGTGGACGAACTGGCGGATCCGAAGGACGCAGACACGCCGGCGTTCCACGTCGTGGTCCCGTCGCTACCGGGCTTTGGTTACAGCGACAAGCCGGCCACCACCGGGTGGGGAACCGAGAAGATCGCGGCCGCCTGGGTGGAACTGATGGGAAGGCTCGGCTACAGCAAGTTCGCAGCCCACGGCGGCGACTGGGGAGGTGTGATCACCACGGTCCTCGCCGGCAGGTTCCCGGCGCACGTTCTCGGCATCCACTCGACGCTCGCGCAGGCACTCCCCGGGTTGACAACGGACGGACTGACGGCGGTCGAGCGCGAGTGGACCGAGGAAACCCATGATTTCTGGCGCCATCGCGCGGCGTACGCGAAGCAGCAGGCGACCCGGCCGCAGACCATCGGCTACTCGCTCGTCGACTCACCGGTCGGTCTTCTTGCCTGGATCCTCGACAAGTTCGCCGAGTGGTCAGACACCGAAGACAGCCCGTTCGAGAGAATTTCCAGGGACCGCGTTCTGGACGACGTCACGCTGTACTGGCTGACGCGGAGCGGCGCATCGTCGGCCCGCATCTACTACGAAAGCCACAACTCGCTCGACCCCGACCTGCGGGTCGACGTCCCGTCGGCAATCAGCATGTATCCCCGCGACATCGAGAAGTGTCCGCGCCCCTGGGCACAGGAGCGCTACCGGCAGATCGTCCGATGGAGGTCGCCCGAAGCCGGGGGACATTTCCCGTCGCTGGAGGTCCCCGAGTATTTCGTCAAAGATCTCCAAGAGGGCCTTGCGGCAGTACTGGCCGCCAATCGGTGAACGTCAGCGTGCATCGGAGGTTCTTGCCAAGGCCAACGACACCACCCGGTCGATGACATCGGAAACCGAGAGGCCGGCCGCCGCCATCATTCTCGGACAACGACGTCATACCGGGGAGGGTGTTGACCTCATAGAGGACCGTATGCAGTGGTGCAGTTCGACAGGAGGTATCGACGCGCTCCGGTGGTCTCAGGCGTGCGTGCCTCAGCGGACCTGGTCCCTGGGCCGACACCTCCTAATGAGGGTTACCGGGTGGTCGTCAGGCAGACTCGGGACTGGTGAGCCGCTGGTGGGTGAGCACTCTGTATCTCCTGGACTTTGAGTCCTGTCGACAGAGCGTGCCCTCGCCGGTGACCGGGAGATTTGATCGCTGATGGGATGTCGTGCCCGACCCGCGGTGTGGT
>Ga0164241_10002204_pt1 | contig 21661 bp, 16 predicted proteins | sample OricomyardsoilBY_FD_108780 | JGI IMG/M metagenome (GOLD analysis project Ga0164241, IMG submission 108780) | Backyard soil microbial communities from Emeryville, California, USA - Original compost - Back yard soil (BY) | ecosystem: Environmental > Terrestrial > Soil > Unclassified | place: USA... | reverse complement strand
GCGCTCGGCGCGCTGACCGCACGGCACCTGGTGACCGCGCACCACGTGCGCCACCTGCTGCTCGCGAGCCGCCGCGGCCCGGACGCCCCGGGTGCCGACGAGCTGCGGGCGGAGCTGACCGAGTTCGGCGCGACGGTCGACGTCGTGGCCTGCGACGCCGCCGACCGCGACCCGCTCGCCGCCGTGCTCGCCGCGGTGCCCGCCGACCATCCGCTGACCGCGGTGATCCACACCGCCGGCGTCACCGACGACGGCGTGCTGTCCGCGCTCACCCCCGAGCGGGTGGACGCGGTGCTGGCGCCCAAGGTGGACGCGGCGTGGAACCTGCACGAGCTGACCAAGGATCTCGACCTGTCAGCGTTCGTGCTGTTCTCCTCGCTCGCCGGCGTGCTCGGCAATCCCGGCCAGGCCAACTACGCGGCCGCGAACGCGTTCCTCGACGCGCTCGCCGCGCACCGCCGCGCGCTCGACCTGCCAGCGGTGTCGCTCGCCTGGGGCCCGTGGGCGCTGTCGGCCGGCATGGCGGGCAAGCTCGGCGACGTCGAGCGGTCGCGGATGGCCCGGTCCGGCTTCCTGACGCTGTCCGCCGAGGAAGGCATGAGCAGGCTCGACGCCGCCCTGGTCGCCGACCGCGACGGCGTGGTGCCGCTCAAGCTCGACACGACCGCGCTCGCGGCGCTCGGCGGGGGCTGCCCGCCGCTGTTCCGCGCGCTGGTCCGCACCACCCGCCGCAGCGCGGGCGAGCGGATCACGTCCGGCAGGTCGTGGGCGGAGACGCTTGCCGGGGCAGCCGAGGTCGACCGCGAGGCGACACTGCTCGAGCTGGTCAAGGCGGAGGTCGCCGCCTCGCTCGGGCACAGCGAGGCCGACGACGTCGATCCCGGCCTGCGGTTCGACGAGATGGGCTTCGACTCGCTCGCCTCCGTCGAGCTGCGCAACCGGCTGTCCACGGCGACGGGTCTCGCGTTGCCGCCGACGCTGGTGTTCGACCAGCCGAACCTGACCTCGATGGTCGCCTACCTCGGCCCGAGGATCTCCACCGGAGCGCAGTCGCTCGCCGGCTGACGCGCGCAGATCCGGGTTCGGCGTCCGACAGCGGTGTCTGACAACGAAGTCCGACGACGAAGGAGCTGCACGATGCGCACCACCCCGCGACCGCGGTACGACGTCATCATCATGGGCGGCGGGCCCGCAGGCTCGACGCTCGGCGCGCTGCTCGCACGCACGTCGAACCTCTCGGTCTGCATCCTGGAGAAGGAGGTCTTCCCCCGCGAGCACATCGGGGAGTCCTTCGCCCACCCCATGATCCCGGTCCTGGAGGAGAGCGGCGCGCTCGGCAAGGTGCTGGACAGCGACTGCTGGGTCAAGAAGTACGGCGGCATCTTCAACTGGGACGCCGACGCGCCCCGGGTCGCCTTCTTCGACCACGCCAACTGGGCGAACGACGGCGTGCACCGGTGGGCCATGCACGTCAACCGCAGCGAGTTCGACCACATCCTGCTCGACCACGCCGCCGACAGCGGGGTGGACGTCTTCCAGGGCACGTCCGTGCACGCGTTCGAGCCGCACGCCGGAGACCTCGCCGGCGGCTGCGTCGTGACACTGAAGAACGGGCAGCGGATCCACGGCTCCTACTTCGTCGACGCGTCCGGGCGGCGCAACAGCATCGCGGCCAAGCAGAAGCGGTCCTGGCTGTCCGGCTACCGCAACATCGCCATCTGGCAACACTTCCTCGGCGGCGAGTTCGTGCAGGACCTGCCTGCCGAGTGGAACGTCTTCCACGGGCCGCGCTACTCGCCGATCGGCTGCTTCGCCTTCCCCGACGGCTGGTGCTGGTACATCCCGGTGCCCAAGATCGTCGACGGCCGCCGCCAGATCACCCACTCCATCGGCATCGTCACGATCCCGGCCGTGCTCAAGGAGTCCGGCAAGGACTTCACCGACCAGGCCACGTTCATGAAGACCGTCAAGCAGGTCCCGCTGCTGCGCGACCTGATCGGCGACATCCGGCCGATCGCGCCGAAGATGGCGACCGCCACCAACTACTCGATGATCAACGAGCGGTTCGCGAACTTAGACGAGCGGTGGATCCTCATCGGCGACGCCTCCTACTTCGTCGACCCGCTGTTCTCCTCCGGCGTCGCGTTCGCCACCAACCAGGCCGCCTCCGCTTCGCTGGTGCTGCGCCAGACCCTCGAGGGCGGCCTCACCGACCAGGACACCCGCGACCTGTGGCGCGACTACGACGAGGGCTGGCACGGCATGGCCGAGACCTTCGCCCTGTCCATCGACCAGTGGTACCAGACCATCGGCAAGAACAACCCGGACAGCATCTACTGGCACCACCGCGGGTCCAGTGTGGACCTCGGTATCCAGGAGAACACGTTCGACGCGCTGCTGAACACCGCGTTCACGCCGGACCTGCTGCAGGTCATGACCGGCGGCAGCGGGGAACTGTCCGATCTGGACGCCGACGGCGCGTACGCCACCGCCGCCACGCAGGCCGATCCCGGCGAGCCGCACCCCGGCGCCGCCGTCACGCTCGCGCCAGGGGCGACGGTGCGGGCCGGCGTCGGGCTCGACCTGCCCGGCTTCAAGGCGTTCATACCGCCCGCCCCGTTCGACCTGCCGGCCCCCGCCAAGGCGGCCATCGCGGAGTACTGGAAGGACCCGATCGCGAACGGTGACGCGACCCCGTCGCCGACCACGGAACCCGTGCCGTGCCAACGGTTCTGCCTCGGTGCTGGGCCGGACGCCGTCGAGATCCGGGGCCTGGACCGCGACGGCGCCGCGGAGCTTGCCGCGGCGCTGCGCGAGCCGGTGGCCTACGGGACCCTGCGCGACCGGCTCGGCCTGCCCCAGGTGCAGCTGCTCAAGCGGCTGCTGCGCGCGGGCATCGTGACGGTGGCCGACGAAGCGCTGCGCGCGGCCTGAGGAGGAGGTACCGACGATGTCAGCGAACCCGCAAGCCGCCGTCGCCGAGTGGTCGGCACTGCTCGGCCGCGGCGCGGTCACCACCGCGCCCGACGAGCTCGCCGCGCTGCAGCGCAACACCACCGGCTACGCGGCCCGCACGATCGTCGCGGCACTCCGGCCGTCCACCGTGGACGAGGTGGAGCAGATCGTGGGGATCGCCCGCGCGCACCGCGTCCCGCTCTATCCGTACAGCACCGGCAAGAACTGGGGCCTGGGGTCCAGGGTCCCGCCGCGGGACGGCTGCGCGCTGCTCGACCTCGGCCGGCTCAACCGGATCCGCCGGGTCGACGCCAAGCACCACTACGCGATCATCGAACCGGGCGTGACCCAGGGCAGGCTGTGCGAGTACCTGCGTGAGCAGGGCCTGCCGCTGGTGCTCAACGTGACGGGCTCCTCGCCCGCCTCCAGCGTCGTCGGCAACCTGCTCGAGCGGGGCACCGGGTTCCGCAACCAGCGCACCGAGGACGTGCGCGGCCTCGAGGTCGTGCTGGGCACCGGCGAGCTGGTGCGCACCGGCTACTGGGCGAACGACGACCACGACCGCGAGGTGCACCACTACCGGTACGGCATGGGCCCGTACCTCGACGGTCTGTTCACCCAGTCCAACTTCGGCGTGGTCACCTCGGCCGTGGTGAACCTGGTGCCGGCGCAGGAGGCCATGACGATGCTCATGTTCTCCTTCCCCGACCCGCGGCTGTCCGAGGCGATCGACACGGTCTCCGACCTGTTCCGCGACGGCACGCTGCGCTCGATCCTGCACATCTTCAACGACAAGCGCATCCTCACCATGTCCAGCGGCACCGGCGTCGCCACCTGGAGCGGCATCGCGGCCGTCAGCGGCTCCGCACGCTACGTCGAGTTCGTGCGGGCCGAGATCACCGAGGCACTCGAGCGCTGCGGCGCGCAGGCGAGCTTCTTCACCGCGGAGCACCTCGCCGACCCGGAGCTGGATCCCATGGTGCGCGGCATGTTCCGGCTGCACGCGGGGGAGTCCAACGAGGTCTTCATGAACGGCCTCTTCCACACCCTCGGCGACGGCACGGACGTCGACGATCCGACCGACCTGGACGGCACGCGGTACGGGATGCTCGCCTGCATGCCGTTCCTGCCGGTGGCGGGGGAGACCGTCACCGAGGCCGTGGAGCTGGTCGAGAAGACCTGCCAGCACTACGACCTGGTCCCGGCGATCGCGTTGAACCCGGTCGACGCGGACGGGCTGGAGTCGGTGATCAACGTCTACTTCGACACGACCGATCCCGACCAGGTGGCCAACGCGCACGCCTGCAGCGCCGCGCTGCATCGCGCGCTGTATGCCGAGGGATTCCGGTTCTACCGCGTGGACATCGAGAACATGGCCTACCTGACCGCACAGGACACTCCGGTGTGGACGGTCGCGGGCCTGCTCAAGGACGCGCTCGATCCGGACCACGTGATCGCGCCGGGTCGTTACAACCGGTCCTGAACAACGGAACGGTGCGTGACATCGCTCCAGCGAGAGTAGACAGCGGGGAAACGGGCCGCCTGTCTACTGAAACGGACAAAGTCCGCGCTCGGGCGGGCGCGCAGGGGAAGGACAAGCACACGTGACTCTCATGACCAGGCGCAACCCGCTGCTGCCCGAGGCCGTGACCCGGCGTCTCGTGGGGCAGCTGACCGGGACCGGGCCCGCCGTCACGGCCTACGCGCCGTGGACGGGTGAACCGCTGGTGGAGATGCCGTCCTCGACCGCGTCAGACGTCACGACGGCGTTCGCGAGAGCCCGGGCCGCACAGGTGCGGTGGGCCGCGGTCCCGCCCGCCGAGCGGGCCAAGGTGTTCGTGCGCTACCACGATCTGCTGCTGCGCAACCAGCAGCTGATGGACCTCATCCAGGTGCAGACCGGCAAGACCCGCTTCGTCGCGTTCGAGGAGACCGTGGACGTCGCGGGCATGGCGCTGTACTACGCCCGCAACACGCCCGCGTTCCTCGAACCGCGGCGGCGCAAGGGCGGGCTGCCGTTCGCGACCCGGGTCACCGAGCTGCGGCACCCGAAGGGCGTCGTGTCGGTCATCTCACCGTTCAACTACCCGCTGTCGGACGGGATCTGCGACGTCATCCCCGCGCTGATGGCCGGCAACGGCGTGGTGTTCAAGCCGGACACGCAGACCGCGCTGACGCCGCTGCACGCCCGGGAGCTGCTGATCAAGGCCGGCCTGCCGGCCGCGTTATGGCAGATCGTCATCGGCGAGCCGGAGGACATCGGTGATGCGCTGCTCGACGGCGCCGACCACGTCTGCTTCACCGGCGGCAACGTGGCCGGGAAGAAGATCGCCGAGGGGGCCGCGAGCAGGCTGATCGGCGCCACGATGCAGCTCGGCGGCAAGAACCCGATGCTCGTGCTGGCCGACGCCGACTTCGACAAGGCCGTGCCGGCCGCGGCGCGGGCGGCGTTCGTCAGCGGCGGCCAGATGTGCCTGTGCGCCGAACGGATCTACGTCCACGAGTCGCGCTACGACGAGTTCCTGGACCGGCTGATCGCGCACACCGGAACACTGCGGCTCGGCTCCGGGCTGAACTTCGACTACGACATCGGCTCGCTCAGCTCGCAGCGGCAGCTGGACAAGGTCGCGCGGCACGTCGACGACGCGATCGCCGCGGGGGCCACCGCTGAGTACGGCGGCCGGGCCCGCCAGGACATCGGCCCGTGCCACTACGAGCCGACGATCCTCACCGGCGTCACTCCCGAGGCCGAGATCTTCACCGCGGAGACGTTCGGCCCGGTCGTGTCGGTCTACCCGTTCGCCGACGAGGACGAGGCGATCAGGCACGCCAACGCGACCGAGTACGGCCTCAACGCCAGCATCTGGACCAGGGACCTGGCACGGGCCCGGCGGCTCGCCGTCCGCATCAAGTCCGGCGCGGTGAACATCAACGAGGGCTACGTGTCGACGCACATCTCCTACGACGCCCCCATGGGCGGCCGGAAGGCGTCGGGCTACGGCAGACGGCACGGCGAGCAGGGCCTGCTGTCCCTGTGCGACGTGCAGATCGTGGCCAGCCAGCACGGCATCAGCTTCGACCCGAAGCCCGGCGTCACCCACCAACGGCAGGCCCGCCAGGTGACGGCGATCTACAAGCTCATGAAGGCACTGCGCCTCAAGTGAGATCGACTCGGCCGCCGCGCAGGGATGGTGGGAATCCCGCGCGGCGGCCGGTGGCGGTCTGCTCGATTCGGCCGCCACGCAAAAGGACGGCGGCGCCGGGATCTACTGGGAGTCCACGGCGCCGCCGTCCCTTCGCGGCATCGACAGTCTGCGGCCTACGCGGCCGCCCGGACCTTCTCCTTGGCCTTGGCCTTGGTCGCAGGGTTCGGCGCCAGGCCCTGCTCGACGAGGCTGTACCCGGTCTCGATGATGCTCTCGCGCACCGAGCGCATGGTCCACCCGAGCTCGCGGCGGGCCTTCTCCGCACTGACCAGCTCGCGGCGTCCCACGTGGTCGAGCGCCTGGCGCACCGACGGGTCGAACTGCGCCAGCACCTTGGCGAACCAGACCGGCAGCACACCGGTCGGCACCCGGTAGCCCTGCGGGTTGAACTCCTCGGCCAGCATGTTCGCGACGTCCCGCATCCACATGTGACCGCCGGCCATGATGTAGCGGTTCCCGGCAGCCTCGGGGGTCTGCAGCGCCAGCCGCTGACCGACCGCGACGTCGCGCACGTCGACCGGGGCGAAGCCCATCTTGATCGACGCGGGCACCTCGCGGTTCAGTAGCCTGCGCACGACCTCGACCGACGTGCCGACCGAGGGGTGGCGCACCGGGCCGAACACGATGCCCGGCAACACAACCGTGAGCTCCAGATCGGACTGGGCGGCGAAGTCCCACGCGGCCCGCTCGGCCAGCGTCTTGCTTCTCGTGTACGGCGTGCAGCGGTCCACATTGGACCAGTCGGCCTCGGTCCGTTCGGCCTCGCCGTACAGGCCGCTGCTCACGGCCACGACCGACGACGTGAGCACGACCCGCTTCACGTTCGCGGCCGCCGCGGCCTTCAGCACGCGCAGCGTGCCGTCGACCGCGGGCCGGATCAGCTCGCTCTCGGACCGGGGTGCGTTGCGGGGGAACGGCGACGCGACGTGCATGACGTAGTCACAGCCGTCGACCGCTTCCGCCCAGCCGTCGTCCTCGGACAGGTCGGCGGTCACCACGTCGTCGAGACCGTCGACCAGCCGGCGGGCGGTGCCCCGGATGGTGTAGCCGTGGGACCGCAGCTCATCGATGACGTACCCGGCCACGAAGCCGGAGGCGCCGGTCACCAACACTCGCTCGGACATCTCCATCTCCTCAGACTCGCTGCTGTACTGGGTTGCTGGCGGCGGCACGTCGCCGCGAACGCCGCGCCCCGGTCAGCCAGAGCATGAAGTGGTTCATCCGCGGCATGTGCTGGCTCGACGTGGCGACGAACTTCATCTGCCAGGGCATGATGACCGTCCCGCGGCGGCGCTCGACGGCCTTGCAGATCGCGTCGGCCACCTGCTCGGGGGTCACCGAGGGCACCATGCGGGCGACCTTCGGCAGCTTGTCCTCCGAACCGGGGTTGTTCGCGAAGTAGCTGCTGGAGACCGTGCCGAGGACGATCTCGGTGGCGCCGACCCCGGACCCGCGCAGGTCGCTCTTGAGCGCGAGGTCGAGCCCGCGCAGCGCCCAGCGTGCGCTGGCGTAGCCGACGGCCGCGGGCCAGACGGCCCGGGACACCCCGGAGTTGACGGTGACGATCCAGCCGGCGCGCCGCTCGAGCATGCCGGGGACGAACGCCCGGGTGGTGAGCAGCGCGGCGAGGTAGGGCACCTTCGCCATGTTCAGCAGCTCGTCCGGGTCGGTGTCCTCGATGGACACCCAGCGTCCGGCGCCTGCGTTGTTGACCAGCACGTCGACGTCGAAGCCGTCCGCGTGGACCGCTTCGGCGAGTGCCTGGATGGCTGAGGGCTCGCCGACGTCGCACGGGTAGGCGTGCGCCCGGATGCCCAGCTCGTCGGACAGCTCCTTGAGCTTGGTCTCACCGCGGGCGACCAGCAGCACGGTGGCGCCGCGGGCGTACGCCGAGCGGGCCACGGCCTCGCCGATGCCGCTCGAGGCGCCGGTGATCAGGACGGTACGGCCGAGTAGTTTCATGATTTCCGGTTCCTGTCGGTAAGCCGGTCAGTGGCGGTGTTTCTGGAACCCGCACGCCGGGCAGGAAGCCCGCTCGCGCAGCTTGCGGGCGCGCAGGTGCTGCATCCGGCTCATGGCCTTGGCCAGCACGGTGCCCTGCGGCGGCACGATGCCCAGCTGGCGGGCCGTGTCGAGGCAGTCGTAGATCGTCACGTTGTGCGCGAGCAGGCCGTCGCGGAAACGCCACTCGTCGATGCAGCGGATCGACATGGCCTGGCCGGTGGCCGCCATGTTGGTGTACGGCCACAGCCGGGTCAGCGTGCCGCTCATCGTGTAGCGGGCGATCGCCAGCGGCTCCTCGGGCGACGGAATCGGGTCGCTGACCCGGTTGATCTTCAGGTCCGGATAGGACGTCGCCAGCGCGTTGATGAACTTGACCAGTTCCTTGCGCCCGCGCACCGGGCCGCCGGGCATGCTCGGGTCGAACCACACGACATCGTCGGTGCACGTGTCGGCCACGCCCTCGGCGTCCAGTGCGTCCCAGGCGGCCAGGTTGCGGTCGGCCCACTCCTTCAGGAACGCAGGGTCCACGCCGCCCGTCTTCTTGGCGGTGGACCTTATCGGTGTGGCCATGGTTGTTCCTCCCTGCCGGATTCCCGTGTTCCGTGCATATTCTCTGCTTCCGCTTGAATTGTGCTGGTGCTCGTCTTGTGCGGCCAGTGCGGTGTTCATGGGGCCGGATGCGAAATGGCCTGACTTTGCCCTGATCCGTTCATCGCGGCCATATGTGTTGTTCATATCTGCGATCTCGATCATGCCGCTGAGCTGTAGGAATGGCACCCAAAGATGATCTTGAGGATTCCCCGTGACGCTCCTGGCGCCTTGTGTCGAGGGGTTCCCTGCCAGTGACCGGTCGTGTGACTATGAATTATCGCCCAGGACACCGAATGGGGCCCAGTCATGAAGTTCAGCCTTCTCGGCACATTAGAAGTCAATGATCGCGAAACGCAGGTCGACCTCGGCGGCGTCAAGCAGCGCGCGGTGCTCGGCTACCTCCTGCTACACGCCAACCAGGTCGTGCCCAACAGCCGGATGCTGGGTGCGTTGTGGGACTGCCAGCCGCCGTCCACCGCGCGCAAGATGGTGCAGAACGCCGTGTCCGCGATCCGGCGGATGCTCGCCGCCGCGGGACCGGACTGCTCCGCCGAACTGGTCACGCACACGCCCGGCTACCAGTTCAAGGTGGACCCGGACGACCTCGACATGTACCGCTTCCGCCAGTTCGTCCACACCGGACGCACCGCGCTGGCCTCCGGCTCGCCCAGCCGCGGCACCAAGCTGCTGCGTGAAGGCCTCGGCCTGTGGCGTGGCCCGGCCCTCGCCGACCTGATCGAGTGTGGCACGTCGTGGTCGGAGCTGAGCGCGCTGGAGGACGAGCGGCTCACCGCGCTGGAGGACTGCTTCGACGCCGAGCTGCAGTGCGGCCGGCACCGGGAGATCACTCCCGAGCTCGAGGTGCTGACCGCCGCCGAGCCGCTGCGCGAGCGGCTGTGCATCCAGTTCATGCTGGCGCTGTACCGCTCCGGCCGCCAGGTCGACGCGCTCAACGTGTACCGCCGCACCCGCACGGCGCTGGTCGACGGCCTCGGCATCGAGCCCGGCCCGGAGCTGCAGGCGCTGCAGCACATGATCCTCGAGCACGACGCGTCGATCCAGGTCCCGGCCTATGCGTGACATCGCGCCGGTGCCGCTCGCGTACTCGTGTTACGTCTTCACCTCCGACGCCCGGCTGCTGCTGACCATGCGGGGGCAGGCGAAGAGGACCTGGCCCGGCGTGTGGACGAACTCCTGTCACGGCCGTCCCGAGCCGGGGGAGTCCCTCGTCGACGCCGTGTCCCGCGGCCTCGCGCTCGAGCTCGGCCTGCCCGGCGTCCGGGCCGACCTGATCCTGCCCGCCATCTCCCACCGGCTGCCGGCCCGCGACGGGCGCACCGTGGACGAGCTGAACCTCGTGTACCGGGTGGTGACCGACGAGCCACCGCAACCCGACCCGGGCGAGGTGGGCGACTTCGAGTGGGTCGGCTGGAGCGAGTTCGTCTACGCGGTGCTGGCCGGCGACATCTCGGTGACGCCGTGGTGCCGCCGGCAGGTGGCCGACCTCCGTACGCTCGGCGCCGACCCCACCCGCTGGCCGGTTGCCGGCCGCGCGGTCTCCGCGGCCTGAGCCGCACCGTCCTGTTCGGACCTGCGACCCGCCTGCCGGTGAGTTCCCGCGACCCGGGAACTCACCGGTAAGGAACCGGGAAATCAATCGGTAAATCGGCACGTGAATTGTCGTCGATTGTGCCCGGTCGCATTGCCGCCGGCGCACTCGAGATGCACCATGAGGTGACTCGAGAAAGCCAGGAGGGTCCGTGTCCATCGGAATTCTTGGTACGGGTTCGTACGTGCCCGAGTGGGCGGTGACCAACGAGGAGATCGCCCGGCGCGTGCCCGGTACCTCTGCCGCGCAGATCGCCGCCAAGACGGCGATCCGCAGCCGCCGGTTCGCCGCGGCCACCGAGGCGACCTCGGACCTCGCGGCCGCCGCCGCGGCCGCCGCGCTGGAGCAGGCCGCGCTGCCGGTGGAGCGCGTCGACCACCTCATCGTGTCGACCTCCACCCCGGACCACCCGCAGCCGCCGACCGCCTGCCTGCTGCAGGACCGCCTCGGCGCCTACGGCGCCGCGAGCTTCGACGTCAACGCGGTCTGCGCGGGCTTCGTGCACGCGGTGGTGCTGGCCCGCGCCCTCGTGGCGCTGCGGCCCGGCTCGCACGCCCTCGTGGTCGGCGCGGACGTGTACTCACGCATCCTGGACTTCGACGACCGCCGCACCGCGGTGCTCTTCGGCGACGGCGCGGGCGCCGCGGTCATCGGCCCGGTGCCGCCCTCGCGCGGCGTCATCGACTTCGAGCTGGCCAGCCGCGGGGACGCGCACGACCTGATCGGCGTCGCGGCGGGCGGCAGCCGCCACCCCGCGTCGGTCCGGACGCTGGCCGGTGGCGAGCACTTCTTCCGCATGAAGGGACGGGACGTCACCGAGATCGTCCTGACCGAGGTGCCGCCGTTCGTGGACAAGCTGCTGGCCCGTGCGGGCACGACCGCGGCCGAGGTCGACCACCTCGTGCCGCACCAGGCGAACGGCGTGCTGCTGGATCAGCTCGTCGAGCGCTGCGGGCTGGCCGGTGCACACACCCATCGCACCGTGGAGAACTACGGCAACGTCGGCAGCGCCTCCGTTCCGCTGACGCTCGACGAGGCACACCGCGCCGGCCGGCTGGCCGACGGGGACCTCGTCCTGCTTCTCGGGTTCGGCGGCGGGATGTCGATGGGTGCGTGCCTGCTGCGGTGGGCCGCACCCGTACGAGCGGACCCACCAATCAGCTCCCCAGGGAAGTGATCTGCATGAACAGGATTCGACGCGTGGGCGTCGTCGGGTGCGGCGTCATGGGCGCCGGTCTCGTCGAGATCTGCGCGCGGGCCGGACTCGACGTGCGCGTGGCGGTGTCGCGACGCAGCCGCGTGGCGGCCGGCAGGCAACGGCTGCTCGGCTCGCTGGACACCGCCGTGCGCAAGGGAAAGCTCACCGAGGCCGCACGGGACGCCGCCCTGGCGCGGGTGTCGTTCACCGCCGACCTCGGCGACTTCGCCGACCGCCAGTTCGTCCTCGAGGCGGCGCCGGAGCAGGAGTCGGTGAAGCTGGACGTGTTCGCGACGCTGGACAAGGTGGTGACCGACGAACACGCGATCCTCGGCTCCAACACCTCGTCCTTCCCGATCATCCAGCTGGCCAGGAGCACCGACCGGCCGGGCAAGGTGATCGGCACGCACTTCTTCAACCCGGTCACCGTGCTCCCGCTGGTGGAGCTCGTCGGCTCGGTGCTCACCGAGGACGAGACCACCGACACCGCGGAGGCGTTCGTCACCGAGGTGCTCGGCAAGCAGGTGGTCCGCACGAAGGACCGGTCCGGGTTCGTGGTGAACGCGCTGCTGATCCCGTACCTGCTCTCGGCCATCCGCATGTACGAGTCCGGCATGGCCTCGCCTGCCGACATCGACAAGGCGATGAAGCTCGGCTGCGCGCACCCCATGGGACCGTTCAGCCTCATCGACCTGATCGGGCTGGACATCGTGCAGGCCATCAGCGAGTCGCTGTACGGCGAGTACCGCGAGCCGCACTACTCGCCACCGCCGCTGCTGTCCCGGATGGTCTCGGCCGGCCTGCTCGGCAAGAAGTCCGGCCGCGGGTTCTACGAGTACGCGCCCGTCGCGGCGCCGGCCGTGCGAGCCGCGGCATGACCCGCGACGGCCCCGCCGACTTCGCCGACTACCGGATGCGGATGCTGGCGGGCGGCCCCGCGGCCGTGCGCTCGTTCTACCTGGCCGGGCTCACCCACGGCGTGCGCCGCGGCGCGGTCGACGTGGCGTCGCACCGCAGACTCACCGACGCCATCCGGGCCTGCCACCCGCACGCGGTCGTGCACGACCCGGTCGCGGCCTGGTACGGCGCGGACCGGCGGACGGTGCCCGAGCCGGCCGAGTTCCACCGGCTGACCGGGCTCGCGGCGAGCAGCGAGGTGTGCGTCGCGTGGCTGCCCGACCGGGCGTCCGTCACCGACGCGGTGGCGGAGCTGCAGGCCGCCCGCCGCGGCGGCGGCACCGTCGTGGCCATCACCGGTGAGACCGACGACTTCCTCGTGCGGGTATTCGCCTCGGTGGTCCTGCCGGACCTGGACGCGTTCGCCGGCTGGCTTCCGGCCGCCGCCTGACGCAATTCACGAAGAAAGCGGAATTCAAGGCCGATTTATGACGGAAAACCGGGCGGGCCGGGAACACTGATCCCAGTCCGCCCGAATTCCGCTGACGTGACAAGGGGCCTCATGAACACCCGCCGACGTTCGACTGTCCACGAACAGTTCGCCGCGCGTGCCGCGACGCAGCCCGCTGAGATCGCGGTCGTGTCCGGCGACCGGCGGATCAGCTACGGCGAGCTGGCGGCCAGGGCCAACCAGCTGGCCAACTACCTGCGCGACGGCGGAACCGGGCCCGGCTCGGTGGTCATGGTCCACCTGGAACGGTCGATCGACACGATGGTGGCACTGCTCGCGATCCTCGAGGCGGGCGGGGCGTACCTCCCGGTCGAGCCGGGCACGCCGGAAAGTCGCATGAGGACGTTCGTCGCGGAGACCGGCTGTACGACGGCACTCACGAGCGCGCCCGACGTGCCGTGCCTCGCGGGGTTCGTCGACCTGGCCGTGACCGTGTCGGCCGGCGCGGACGCCGGGTACCCCACGTACGCGCCGGACCTGCCGGTCGCCGGCTCGTCGCCCGCGTACGTCATCTACACGTCCGGCTCGACCGGCGCCCCCAAGAGCGTGGTGGTCGACCACGACGCGCTGAGCCACGTGATCGGCGAGCTCACCGCGTGGTACGGCATCACGCCCGCGGACCGGGTGCTCCAGTTCGGCGCGCTGTCCTTCGACACCTCGATCGAGCAGATCATGGTGGCGCTGACCGGCGGCGCGCGGCTCGTGCTCCCGGACGTCGGCTGGGCGCCGTGCGAGCTGCCGGAACGGCTGCGCCACCACGGCGTCACGGTCATGGACCTCACCCCGGCCTACTGGCGGCGCTTCCTCGCCGAGCTCGCCGCCCGCCCGGTCGAGCTGCCCGTCCGGCTCTCGATCGTCGGCGGCGAGGCGGTGCGCGCGCAGGACTGCCGCACCGCGCTGGAGCTGCTGCCGGGCGTGCGGCTGGTCAACGCGTACGGCCTCACCGAGACCACGATCACCTCGTGCGTCATGGACCTGACCGCCGACGTGCTGCCCGCGGACGGCGGCGCCCCGGTCGGCAGGCCGCTGCCCGGCACCTCTGTGCACGTGCTCGACGCGGACCTGCGGCCTGTCGGGCCGGGGGAGCGCGGCGAGGTCTGCATCGGCGGCCCGGGGGTGGCGCGTTACCTCAGCGCGGACGCCGCCGCGCACGCGCGGTTCGTGCCCGACCCGTTCGCCGCCGCGGCGGACGCGCGGCTGTACCGCACCGGCGACCTCGGCACGTGGACGCCCGAGGGGAACCTCGCGATCGCCGGGCGCATCGACCGGCAGCTCAAGATCCGCGGCTTCCGCGTGGAGCCCGGCGAGCTCGAGGCCGTGCTGGCCGGGCACGAGCTGGTCGGGGACGTTGCGGTGACCGGCTCCGAACGCGGTCTTATCGCCTACTACACCGCGCCCGCGGGTGGCGTCACCGCGAAGGAGCTGGGCGGCTTCCTCGCCGCCCGGCTGCCGGACTACCTGGTGCCTGCCGCGTTCGTCGAGCTGGCCGAGCTGCCGGTGACCGTGAACGGCAAGGTCGACCTCGCGGCGCTGCCCGCTCCGGCGGCCGAGCCGACCGGCGACACGGACGCCACCGTGGTCAACTTGTTCGAGCGCGGCGTGGCGCGGCTGTGGCGCCAGGTGCTCGAGGTCGACGCGATCGGCCCGCACGACAACTTCTTCGCCCTCGGCGGCAACTCCATCCTGGCCGCCGAGCTGCTGGCCAAGGTCCGCGGCACGTTCGGCGTGCTGATCACCCAGGTGCGGCCGCTGATCCGGCTGCTGCTCGAGGATGCCACGCTGCGCAGCTTCGCCCAGGCGGTCGAGGCCGCGCGGGCCGGCACGCTGCCCGGCGACGACACCCGACGGAAGGTCGACTTCGCCGCCGAGTCCGAACTGGACGTGCCGATCGCCGGCACCGTGAGCGATCCGCCGGACTGGCGCACCCCCAAGCACATCCTGCTCACCGGCGCCACCGGCTTCCTCGGCGTCTACCTGCTGCGCGAGCTGCTGGACACGACCGACGCGGTGGTGCACTGCCTGGTACGCGCGGACGACGCCGACGCGGCGCTGGCCCGCGTGCAGGCCAACGCACAGCACTACTTCGGCGACGACCTCGCCGCCGACCGGGATGCCGGCCGCGTCGTCGGCCTGGCCGGTGACCTGGAGTCGCCGCTGCTCGGGCTGTCCGAAGCGGACTTCGACCGGCTGGCCCGCACGGTCGACGTGATCCACCACCCGGGCGGGCGGGTCAACTTCATCTACCCGTACTCACACATGCGCCCGGCCAACGTCGACGGAACCCGCGAGATCATCCGCATGGCGGGCCGGTACCGCAACATCCCGGTCCACTACACGTCCACGATGGCCGTCGTCGCCGGGTTCGGCACGGCAGGCGTGCGGCACGTCGACGAGGACACCCCTGCCGGGTACCCCGACCACCTCTCGGTCGGCTACGTGGAGAGCAAGTGGGTCGCCGAGGCGTTGCTGCACGACGCCGCGCGGCAGGGCCTGCCGGTCGCGATCTACCGGGCCGCCGACATTTCCGGCGACCAGGAGACCGGGGCCTGGAACACCGCGACCGAGATGTGCGCGATGAAGAAGTTCGTCGTGGACACCGGCACCGCGCCGATCGCCGAGCTGCCGCTGGACTACACGCCGGTCGACGTGTTCGCGGCCGCGGTCGCCCACATCGCCGCGAGTGCGCTGCCTGCGGGCGAGGTGTACCACCTCACCAACCCCCGCAAGGTCAACATCTCCGAGCTGGTCGCCCGGATGCGGCTGCGCGGCCACGAGATCCGCGAGGTGTCGTGGGACGAGTGGCTCGAGGAGATGGTGGCGCTCGCGGTGGAGCAACCCGACCATCCGATGACCCCTTTCGCGCCGCTGTTCATCGACCGGTGCGCCACCGGCGTGATGAGCGTCGCCGAGATGTACCTGGAGACGACGTTCCCCGTGTTCACCCGCACCAACGTCGAGCGGGCGCTGGCCGGCAGCGGCATCGAGATCCCCGCCGTCGACGCCGCCATGCTCGACAGCTACCTCGAGTACCTGACCGGCATCGACTTCTTGCGGGCCGCGTGATGGCGGCCCGGCTCACCGCGGTGACTCCGTGGCACACGCTCGACCTCACCGGCGCGCCGGCGGACGGCCCGGTGGCCTTCCACGACGACCTCGGCCCGTCGACGCTGCTCGACGCCTACCGGCACGGGCTGTACCCGTTCCCGGCCGACACCGACGAGCAGAAGATCATGAGCGAGCTCATCTACGAGGGCCGGGTGCCGGTGCTCGGGCAGAGCGCGGACCCCTACGCGGTTGCGTGGTGCTCGCCCGACCCCCGCCCGGTGATCTTCGCCGACGAGCTGTACCTGCAGCGCAGCCTGCGCAAGCAGCTGCGCAACAAGGTGGCGTGGACGACCACTTTGGACGCCTGCTTCGAGCGGGTCGTGCGGCAGTGCCGGGCGGGCCGCGAGCCCCGCTGGCTCACCGACCGGCTGGTGGCGAGCCTGGTGCGGCTGCACGAGGCCGGCCATGCGCACAGCGTCGAGGTGTGGGACGGCGACGAGCTCGTCGGCGGCACCTTCGGCGTGCGGATCGGCGGGGTCTTCAGCGCCGACTCGCAGTTCACCCTGCGCAGCGGCGCGGCCAAGGTCGCGGTCGCCTGCCTGGTGCGGCGGATGGCCGGCAGCGGCGGCGTCGCGGTCGACGTGCAGCACGACGGCGACCACGCGCGGCTGATCGGCGCGGTGCCCGTGCCCCGCGCGGAGTACCTGGCGCTGCTGCGCGAGCACGCCGATACGGACGCCGCCATGACCGCCGACCCGCTGCCGGCGCGCGAGCTGGCCGCCTGAACACGCTGGGAGGCAACGCATGCTGACCACCACGGACCTGCGCGCGGTCACCCTGGCCGAGCGACCGGACCTGGAGACCGCGATGCTCGAGATGGAGGCGGCGTGGCCGGAGTACATCCGCCCCGATCCCGTCATCATCGGCTGGGCCTTCGAGCGGCACGCCCGGCACCAGATCGTCGTCCTCGACGACGAGTCCGCCGTGGACACCGTGGTCGCGCGGGCCGCGACCGTGCCGTTCACCTGGGACGGTGACCCGGCGAGCCTGCCCGACACCGGCTGGGACGAGGCGCTGCGGACGAGCATGCTCGACACCTACGACGGCCGCGAGCTCAACACGCTGTGTGCGCTCGAGGTCGCCGTCGTGCCGGGCAGGCGGGCCCGCAACCTGTCCGGCGGCACACTCGCCGCGGTCGCCGACAACGCGCGCCGGCACGGCTTGCGTGACGTCGTGGTGCCGGTGCGGCCCAGCATGAAGCACCTGGAGCCGCACGTGCCGATGACCGAGTACGCGGCACGGACGCGTCCGGACGGGTTGCCCGCCGACCCGTGGCTGCGCGTGCACGTGCGGGAGGGCGGGCAGATCCTCAAGGTCTGCCCGGTCTCGATGACGATCTCCGGCAGCCTCGCCCAGTGGCGTGGCTGGACCGGCCTGCCCTTCGACACCAGCGGACCGGTGACGGTGCCGGGCGCGCTGAACCCGGTGGACGTCAGCGTGGCGCACGACCGCGCTGTCTACGTCGAGCCCAACGTCTGGGTGCGGCACCGGTTGGCCCCGTAGGACTCTCGAAATGGTTACGACACGGAAAGGTGCGCCACAATGACCAGCACGGTCCCCGTCAACACCGCGGAGAAGATGCGCAACCGCGCCGCCCTGATCGAGGTGATCGGCGGGTACATGGCGGCGCACGCGCTCGGCCTGGCCGCGGAGCTGAAGATCGCCGACCACATCCACGCCGGCGTGACCACGAGCGAGGAGCTGGCGGAGGTCACCGGCGCGCACGAGCCGTCACTGCGCAGGATGCTGCGGCTGCTTGCGTCCGAGGGCATCACCACCGAGCCGGCGCCGGGCACGTTCGGCCTCACCGAGGTCGGCGAGCAGCTGCGCTCGGACTCGCCGGACTCGCTGTACGCGTTCACCCGGATGTTCTGCCACGAGTCGCACTTCAGCGCCTGGCAAGGACTTTCCCACTCCGTCCGAACCGGACAGTCCGCGTGGGACCACGTGTTCGGCAAGAACATCTACACCTACCTGGCCGACCTGCCGGAGCTGTCCGAGCTGTTCAACGTGGCGATGAGCCAGGAGTCCCGGATCGCGGCCGGGCACATCGCCGCCGCGTACGACTTCTCCGGCGTCGGCCGGATCGTGGACATCGGCGGCGGCGACGGCACGCTGATCTCGGCGATCCTGCGGGCGAACGCCGGCCCGGAGGGTGTCGTGTTCGACAGCGCGAGCGGCGTGGCGCAGGCGCCCGCCGTGCTCGACGAGGCAGGCCTGACCGGGCGCACCGAGGTCGTCGCGGGCGACTTCTTCGACACGGTGCCGGACAACGGTGACCTGTACGTCATCAAGAGCGTGTTCCAGGACTGGGACGACGGCCCGGCCAAGGCGATCCTGCGCACCGTGCGGGCGAGCATGCCGGCGGGCGCGAAGCTGCTGATCGTGGGCTCGGTGCTGCCCGAGACGGCGCAGCCCGGCGAGCCGATCATGTTCTACACGGACATGAACATGCTCGTGAACTCCGGCGGCCGGGAGCGCACGGAGAGCCACTTCCGCACCCTGCTGGCGGAGACGGGCTTCGCGGTGGAGTCGGTGTCCCTGAAGGCCGCAGGCCCCCTGTCGATGATCGAGGCCACGCCCGTGTAGTCCATTGTGGAGGCGCCATCGTAGAGACGGAGGGGCCGCCCGGGCACAGACCCGGACGGCCCCTCCGTGCATTGGACTCGCGGTGGCTCAGGCGACGCGGCGGTGCAGGTTCGGGCGTTGTGCGGGGCCCGGGGTGGGGTCGGCGATCCACGGGCCCTCGATCGACGGGTCGAGGATGCCCTCCTCCAGCCACGTGTGCCGGTCCGCCAGCACGGCCGCGGCCAGGACGCGGTCCTGGTCGTCGGTGTTGTGCCACAGGTGGTCGACCAGCGCCGACACCCGCCTGCGGGCCTGGTGGCAGAACGCGTCGGCCAGCCCGGCGGCGCTCTCGCCGCCACGGGCGCGGGCGTACACGCACGTCACGCTCATCGCGTACAGCTCGGCCGTGATGTCCACGATCCGGCCGAGGAACAGCTGGTGCTCCTCGAGCCCGTCGGCCCACTGAGCCCGGCCGTGCAGCAGGTGCTGCGCCACGCTGCGGCTGGTCTTCGCCACGTACTGCAGGTGCGGTGCCAACTCGCCCCACCGGTCGAACTCCGGCGCGGGGCCCGGGCCGGCCGAACCACAGCGCGGGCCCGCGGCGTCGATGCCGGCCAGCGCCTCGTGCGCGATGAAGCCGCGCAGCGCCTCGGTCGAGCCGTCGAAGATGCGGCCGACACGCAGGTCGCGCAGCAGCTGCTCGACCGGCACGCCCCGCTCACCGCGGGCGGCGGCCGACTCGGCGGTCTCGTAGCCGCGGCCACCACGGATCTGCAGCAGCTCGTCGGCGACGAGCCACGCCTTCTCCGAGGCGAACAGCTTCGCGAGCTCCGCCTCCATCCCGGTGTCGACCACGCCCGCGTCGGCGTGCCTGCCGGACACCTCGACCATCGCCTCGAGGGCGAACGCGGTCGCGGCGATGAATGCGATCTTCCCGGCCACCGCCTCGTGCTCGCCGATCGGCTTGTCCCACTGCACGCGCACCCGCGACCACTCGCGGGCGATCTTGAGGCTCCACTTGGCCGCTGCCGCGCACACCGCGGGCAGCGACAGCCGCCCGGTGTCCTGCGCGGCCAGCGCGACCTCCAGGCCCTGGCCCTCCGCGCCGATCCGGTGCCGCTCCGGGACCTCGACGTCGTGCAGCCGGATGACGCCGTTCTCCAGCCCGCGCAGGCCGAGGAACGAGCTGCGGTGCTCGACGGTGACGCCGGGGGAGCGGGCTTCGACGACGAACGCGGTCATGCCGGCGTCCGGCACCATGGCCAGCACGACGATCAGGTCGGCCAGCACCCCGTTGGTGACCCAGGACTTCAGGCCGTTGAGCGTGTACGAGCCGTCGGCGTTTCGTGCCGCGGTGGTGCGCATGCGGAACGGGTCGTTGCCGATGTCGGGCTCGGTGAGGGTGAACGCGGAGATCTCCCGCACGCAGCGTGGCAGCAGCTCGCGACGCTGCTCGTCGGCGCCACAGCGCAGCAGCGGCTGGGTCAGCCCGATGGCCTGGTGCGCGGCGAGCAGCTCGCCCAGCGCCGAGTGGGCGGTGTTCACGATCATCAGCGCCCGGTGGTAGCAGGTGCCCGGCAGGCCGAGCCCGCCGTACTCCCTGGGCAGCTTGATCGCGAACGCGCCGAGGTCCTTCAGCCCGGCGATCACCTCGTCGGGCACCCGGTCCTCGCGCTCGATCAGCGTGCCGTCGACCTTGTCGGTGCAGAACTCCCGCAGCCGCGCCAGGAATGCCTCGCTCGCCGCGTCCAGCTCCGGGTCCGGACCGGGCAGCGGGTCCATCAGCGACAGCCGGAACCGGCCGAGGAACAGCTCCCGGCCGAAACTCTCGCGGCCGGCCGTTTGATCGTCCACATCAGACTCCTACACCGCGACGTCCTTGTCGCTGGTTTCCGTGGCCGGCTCGTCCCACGAGGCCTTGCCGGTCGGCGGCACGTGCCGCAGCCGGACCGCCGCGAGCACCGCACCCGCGGCGGCGATGACCGCCGCGACCAGGGCGCCGAGGTTGAGCCCGCTGGTGAACGCGGCCCGCGCCGGCTCGAGGATCGCGGACGCGACATCCGGGGAGAGCGCACTCGCCGCGGACACCGCGCCGTCGAGGCTGTCCTTGGCCGCCGTGGCCGCGTCGGGCGGGACGGACGCGGGCAGCGTGCCGGCGATCTCGCCGCGGTAGGTCGCCACGCCGATGGCTCCGATGAGCGCGATGCCCAGCGAGATGCCCAGGTCGTTCGCGGTCGTGCTGAGGCCCGACGCCGCGCCGGCCTTCTCCGGCGGCACCGAGCCGACGACCAGGTCGGTGGTGAGCGCCATGGCCGGGTTGACCGCCGGGTACAGCACGATGAAGCCCGCGATGAGCAGCGGCAGCCCGGAGACGCTCTCGACCTGCGTGAGCATGAGGTAGCCGATCACCTGCACGGCCAGGCCGACCGCGATGATCATGCCGGGGCGCGCCCGGCGGGCGAGGATCGGCGAGAACATCGAGACCACGACCAGCAGCACCGCGGCGGGCAGGATCGCGAGACCGGTCCGCAGCGGCGAGAGGTCCGCGACGAGCTGCAGGTACTGGGTGAACATCAGGTACATCCCGCCCATGCCGGCGGCGGCCAGGATGAACACCCCGAGCGCGCCGGAGACCGTGCGGTTGGTGAACAGCCGCACGTCAAGCAGTGGCGTGGCGGCCCGCAGCTGGCGGGCGACGAACCAGGCGCCGAACGCGAGGCCGACGACGAGCGTGCCGATCGCGACGCCCAGCGAGTCGTCCTTGGCGAGGGTCTTCACACCGTAGATGAAGGGCAGCAGGGTCGCGAGCAGCAGCAACACGCTGAAGATGTCGAGCCTGCCGGAGCCCGCGTCGCGGTGCTCGGGCAGCAGCAGCGGGGCGCCGATCACGACGATCGCCATGATCGGCACGGCGACCAGGAACGTCGCCCGCCAGTTGAAGACCTCGAGCAGCACGCCGGACAGCAGCGGGCCGAGCGTGACGCCGGCGGAGATGCTGGCCGCCCACACGCCGATCG
>Ga0164241_10002203_pt1 | contig 21671 bp, 26 predicted proteins | sample OricomyardsoilBY_FD_108780 | JGI IMG/M metagenome (GOLD analysis project Ga0164241, IMG submission 108780) | Backyard soil microbial communities from Emeryville, California, USA - Original compost - Back yard soil (BY) | ecosystem: Environmental > Terrestrial > Soil > Unclassified | place: USA... | reverse complement strand
GCTTCGCTGCGTACGCCTGCAGATATTGCCAGAGGTGATCGCTAAGCGTGTACCGTGGATCGACAATGGTCCTTCCGCGGTTGGTTCTAGTGTAAGATGGTTCCGGCGCCTCGGTCGAATTGTGCAGCACATCACCTAGAACTGGGCGTTCATCAGGAATATCCAGGTCGTCGAAGCTGAAATTGACGCATTCCCTGAAACCGGCGAGGAAGATCCGCTCCCGTCCCTGCGGCACCCATGCACTTGCATTGATCAGCCGTTGATGCACGTGGTAGCCAAGTTCGCGCAGCGCCCCCATAATCACAGCGAACGTGCGTCCGCCATCGTGGCTTCGCAGGTTCTTGACATTCTCCAGGAGAAACGCGCGAGGACGCTTCCTGCCCAGGATCTCAACGATGTTGAAGAAGAGCGTTCCCTGCGCCTTATCGCGGAAGCCGTGCGCGCGCCCAAGGCTGTTCTTTTTGGAAACACCGGCCAAGCTGAATGGTTGGCACGGGAACCCCGCCAAGAGAATATCATGATCAGGAATGCTCTCAGGATCAACTGCCGTGATATCGCCGTGGATGTCTTCCGCATCGGGGAAATTCGCCTTATATGTTCGAGCGGCGTATCGGTCCCATTCAGATGTGAAAACACATCGGCCGTTCAGCGCCTCGAATCCACGCCGAAAACCACCAATGCCTGCAAACAGGTCGATAAAGGTGAAAGTCGGATTACTTGGCGCCGTCTCTCGCAAAAGCTCCCGTTCGATGACGGCCGGCGCCCATTGTGGGGCCGACTCAGCGACTAGCCACCGACGAATGGTCCGATCGGTGACATGGAGGCGGTTCGCGGCCTCTTCTTGGGTCCAGTACTGCAGGGCGTGCCGGACGGAATCGATGGGTGGTTTTTCTTCGGAGGGAGGCATGGCGGCTAATATGTCCGCTTTCCTTCCCGCCGTCAATATGCTAACACTGACTACTCGGAGAATCATCCAATGAATTGGGGCTCGCTCCGCGACTTTTTCGCGGGTGTCGCATGGAAACGGCTGAGCAGCCATGAAGTCGATCCATGCGTATCCAACGGTCACGAATTTCAGGGGGTGAACAAACTCCGGGAACTACTTGGCACGACGGAACTTAGCGATATACCAGCGACTTACCTGGTATTCGGCGATGACGACAGTGCACCAGAGCGCGTACGCTCGACCGCGACTTGGTACGATGCACGCGCGAACAATCCCAACCGGACATCGGAATGGCGTCTCTACTATCCGTCTGACGTTGAAGTCATCCAGGATCGGACGCAACCCGGTGACCTGTTGGTCATTGCTCTTCTTGAGTCCGGAGCGCTCGCCGTATTCCTCGCCCCGCAGGGTAGTGAGCGTGAAGCCCAACTGAGTGCACTTTTTGGTCTCGACGTTGGCAACGATGTGCGCTTGCACGTTCAGCGTTTCGGGCCAGAGAATGATCTTTCGTTTACTGCGGTCACGATTCTCGACGATCTCGGACTCCCAACCCCGGAGCCGACAGTCGGCGATGTTGCAAGCCGGGCGTCCGAGATCGCGAGAGAGCTTGTTACGGCGTTCGGTTCACAGCTGCCTGCGGGACGAACAGTGGCAGGTTTAATTCACCAGCGAATGCCGACGGAGGACCCGGTGGCTGATCCCGATGGCGCCCTCTATCGGTGGATCGAAGCGCAGGCAGCGGTCTATCGTTTATGGGAAGATGAGATCATTCGTAAGCGCATCGAAGACGGTTTTACCGATCACGCTGGCGTCACTGATGTTCAGGCATTCCGCGACTTCACGATGTCACTTCGACAGTCTCGTGTAAGTCGGGCTGGTGGCGCACTCCAGCTGCATACTGCGCGCGTTCTGGAGGCGAATACAATTGCGTTTAGTGAGCAGGTCACGACAGAGAACAACGAGCGCCCGGATTTTATTTTCCCGAGTGCCGACGCGTATCATGATTCCGCATTTCCAGACGAGCGACTCCGCATGTTGGGCGTAAAATTCACTCTGAAGGATCGCTGGCGCCAGGTGTTGAATGAGGCCGCACGGATAAAACACAAGCATCTGCTCACAATGGACGCTGCAATTACGGGATCAGGCCTCAAGTCCATGGCTGCATCAGACCTGACGGTAGTCATTCCTGACGCGATTCGCCGAACGTATCCTGCCGCGCAACAGTCCGCGATCAGCAGCGTGCGCGATTTCATTTCGTTGCTGCGCGCCGAATAGGCTGTGATCGCGCCTTTGCTTTCGTGATGCGCGCGAGAACCCGTCGTAGAATGCTCGATACGGACGTTTCGCATTCCCATACTACTATCACGCGCCAGCCAAGCGACTTGAGTACCGCTTCATTTTTCTCATCTCGTGCAACATTGGTGGCCAGCTTCGTTGCCCAGAATTGCTGGTTGGACTTGGGCATATAAGCGAATCGACACCCAGGATGTTGATGCCAGAAGCAACCGCGAACCTCAACGACCGCTCTGTGCTTCGGAAACGCAAGGTCCGGTCGGCCTGGCAGGCGACGGTCATGGAGGCGGTACCGCAGGCCGGCATGATGAAGAAATCGTCGTACCGCAAGCTCAGGCTTCGTGTTACTGCCACGAATGCCAGCCATCATACGACTACGCGTCACCTTATCAACGATGTCAGTCACTTCTGCTCTTGACGGACAATTGTGTCAGGGTGAGGGTGAGGGTGTAGCGGTCAGCGCGACCTGAGAAATGGCATGCCGCGATTCTACAGGGTCTGCGCGTGTGGTGACGAGATGCACACAGTGTTCCACATGAACATCAGCCTCAACGTCGATCAGCGTTTCGAGTAGAACGCCGTCGGCGCGACTGATCGGTCGACCCTCGGCCTCCGCGTCATTGCCGGCAACGTAAGTGTCAAGGAAGCTGTCGCATAAGTCTTTCACACTGCGGTTCGACTGCCGGAGTGGCTGTCGCTGCATTTGGTTGTGCTCTGCCCCCAGCTCAATAGATCGATTCATCAGCCAAACGTTGTGGATCCTCGCGCGACCCGGACGGCCCAGACAACTATCGTGCTCCGCTTGTTGCGCCCCCAACGTGGATGATCTCGCAACATACAGGCGAGAGCGCCTGAGGGAGGCTGTAAATCCAGTAATGTGTGGGAGTTCTGTCGCGGACGGCGGTGGGATATGTAAATTGCTCGTCATGGCACGGAGCGCATATTGGGATATGACGTCCGCAATCCTTTCATTTCGCACAGGCCTGACGAAAAAAAATGGTTTCTGATGGAGTGTCTCCTGTCGAACTAATCGGCGCGAAAATCAAGCGACTTCGACAGGAAAGGAAAATTGTGCAGGACCGGCTGGCGATCGAGGCAGGAGTCGATCAAAGCAGCCTTTCCAAGTTTGAACGTGGTGTGGATCAAGGCTTGGGTCCCATACCCTTGGGAAGGATTGCAAAAGTACTTGGCTTGACGCTCGAGGAACTAACCGCTGGCACAGATTGGAGCGTAAATCGCCAAAGGAAATAACGGACAGTACGCGTATCGCAGACTGACCCGGTGTGTCAACGATTCCGCATCGTGTCAATACGCATGTGGCGTTACGAACGAGCGTCGTACGCGCCAAGATCCGAGGATCGCTATCCTTTGCGAGCTTTTCCCTGCCGCGGAGATCTCCGTGCGTCTTGGTGCAGCGAGCCCAATAAAAGTCCCCGCGAGCTAGGCGGCTAATGCATCGATCGCTCGTCGGGTTCGGTATTCGCCAGGCGACGTGTGCGAGAAGCACCTCTCGGGTAGGTGGGGTTGGAACTATGTGCGCCGTTCTTCAACTTCGGCACGAACCAGATCATACATAGCGTTCCACCAACCTTCGATCTCTTCACACGCAGCAACGACGGCTTGCATGCGCCGCTGGAGGCGTTGCGGTGCAACCTCGTAGTCAGGGGTGAACACGTCGACCACGACGCAGTGAGCGTGGTTTGGGTTTTCGCCGCACTCATTCAGATATGTGTAAAGAATTGCTGCTGCGTTCAGCAGGGCGTCGCTGTTAAGCTTGAACTCTTGCGCGGCGTGCAGTTTCAACGCGCCAACTATATGTTCTGTGCCGCGTTCCAAGAAGAGCAAGTCAGGTGCAATGATTATGTCGACGTTCCCGCGCCGCATGTGCGCGCTCTCGCGTCGTCCTGCGGAAGCGATGAGTCCTTCATCGCGTACGACTTCGGCAATGGGCGCAAAGGCTTCGATTGCGCGAGCAGATGCGAGCAGTGTGACTCGCTTTGACTCCTTAATATCGGCATTCGCAGCTTGGTCTCGGAGTTGATCGGCCGACTCGAGCAGACTCTCGACTGTCCGGGATCGATGGCTAAAGAACTTGCGGATCTCTGCCTTCGCCTCGACATGCCACCAGCGTCGCTTTTCCGAATCCTCCAACGCCTGCTTCATCTGCGTCTTGACGAGTGAGCGCCGTCGAGTGGCGCTCGACGTTACGGTGTACTCGGCAAGCTTGCACATCGGAAAAACTGGAGACTTGCGAACCGACATTGTATCAACCTCCGCCGTTGGTTGTCATATCGATAGCCGAAGATACGCCGAAAGTCAAGTGTGTCGTCGGCTCGAGAATGAATGCTTGAGGCGCCATTCACCTGCGCGGCGCCCATGCCGGTGCGAAGCCTCGCTTTCGCGGCGAGTAGAACGCACCAAAGAGGTTCTCAAAGCGCAGGCGTCAAACGGTGTACAGCTCCGTGAACTTGCGATTCACGTCCGGCGCCCGAAACCCCTGAAATTCCTTCTCCGCCTGCTCGCCGAGGTTGCGCCGATCCATGAGGAAGAGCACTCGGCGCGCGCCGCCGTACTTGATGAGACGGTAGATGGCGGTGATCGCGGCGATCGTCTTGCCAGAACCGGTCGCCATCTGGATGAGTGCGCGCGGCCGATTGTGCTTGAACGATTCTTCGAGGTTCGTGACAGCCTCGATCTGGTTGTTGTACAGCGTGCCTCGCTCCAGCGGTGGCATCGTCGTGATGCGGGCGCGGAGAGATGACGGTCGCGTGTCGTCGGCCGCGGTATAGAAACCGCTGCCTTCTGTGTAAAGCCGCTTCACCCATTCGTCGAGCGTTTCTGCGCCGATTCACTCAGCTAGTGTTTCGGGACGGTGAATCTCTGGCAGGTTCACGGAGATCACGCGCGTTTTGGGGTCGTGGTCGAGTCCGTTGATGAAGCGTGTCTCGACACCGTTGCTGAGATAGACGAAAGGCAGGGGATTGACGGGAGGATTCAGCACCGGTGGTAAGCCGGTCGCGTACTTGTCTGCTTGCAACTCGACGCGGATGAGGGGATACCCGGCGGGCTTGGCCTCGAGTGCACCAACAGCCTTGCCGCCGACGAAGAGAAGGTAGTCAGCATACCCGTGGCCGGATGTCATCTTGAACTCGCGCACGGCGACGCCAGGACCGGCCGAGAGATTCATCTCCGCGCGGTCTTGGATGAGCCAGCCGGCTGCTTGGAGCGCAGCGTCGATCTCATTGCGGGATTGCTGTTCTGGTGTCGGGCTCATGACGGTTCAGGGTCAGTCAGAAAATACCGCCACTTCGGATCCTGCGGGCCCGTGCCGAAGCGCCGCGGTGCGTTTCAAAACAGTATCTGATCTTCGACTCGTCCTATATCGGCACCGGCCTCACGTCTGAGTCCCGCTCATTTGCTGTTTCCGTAAGGGTCGCACGCGCACTTTGTACTAGCGGTCCCTTGGCTCGGCGCAAATTGGCTAGTATGCGTGCAATGCGGCCCAAACTCACATATTGACACAGGATATTAGGTAAGATATTATTACCTCACGTAAGATATCGGAGTGATTATGGATGCCGAAAGAGTGAAGGAGAAGTTGATCGAAGTGATGGGACAGATCCAGACAGCCGGCGGTTACAACGACGGCGACAGCATCGACGACGACACCGTGCCGCTCGATGGATTGGAAGGATTCGATAGCAAGCTGGCGCCTATAGCGACGCGGCGCCTAGCCCGTGAGCTGCAAATCGAGATCCCCAAGGATCAGAACATTTTCCTTGAGGGTGGGCGAGCAAAGAGTCGCAAGCTATCGGTTGCCGAGATTGCTGTGAGGGTTGCCGCAAGTATCAGCGCCAGCACGCGGACCAAGGTGGCATAGTGGTTGAAAAGAACAATGACAAGAAGGGTGTCATCGCAGCTCGTATCCGCGAAGCTCGGATTGCTGCCGGTCTCACCCAAGGGCAGGTCGCGAAATTTCTGGGCCTTCATCGGCCATCTATATCTGAGATCGAGGCGGGCAATCGATCGGTCAGCGCCGAGGAGCTTGTTCAGCTCGCGGACATGTTCGACGTCGATCTCGCATGGCTGGGTGGGGAAGGAGCTGACACCGTCGATCCTCACGACAACAAGCTGCAGTTGGCGGCGAGAGAACTGCAGAAACTGAAGCCCGACGACCTCGAGAGATTGTTAAAGATCATCACATCGATGCGGACCACCGAGCGTCCTGAATGACGGTCAAGTTCAAGGAGCTGGCCGAGCAAGCAATGCTCACTGCTATAGATGTCCGGGAACAGTGGCAACGAGACGACGATGGTCCGCTCGACGTATACACTCTATGTCAAGACATGGGTGTGGCCGTCAGGTTCGTGTCCATTCCTAGTATGGAAGGCCTTTATGGTCGGCGCGACGACGGAAGGAGCGTTATCCTGCTTCCGTCGCAGCGGCCTTTGCCGCGACGTGTGTTCAGTTGCGGCCACGAGCTTGGTCACCATGTCTTTGGTCATGGATCATCTATTGATCAGATGATCGGTACCTACACGGACCGAAAGGGTGCATCGTTCGATCCCAATGAGTTTTTAGTCGACACGTTCGCGGGGTTTCTTCTTATGCCTACTCTCGGCATTCGGAATGCTTTCATTAGCCGTGATTGGAAGGTCGCCGATGCGACGCCGGAGCAGATTTTCGCCGTTGCTTGTTCCTTCGGTGTCGGATACGAGACATTGATTACGCACATGACGTTCAGCCTCCAGATGCTCAACCGCAACCGCGCTAAGACACTTGTCAATGACGGTCCCAAGTCTATTCGGGAGAGAATCCTGGGTCGCCCTTCGGCTGAGCCACTTATCATCGTCGACCATCACTGGGCGATGCCGACCGTGGACGCGGAGGTTGGCACCTTACTGCTCCTTCCTGACAATGCCGAAGCCGATGGCGTGGGTCTAGTTGTCGATGAGACGACCGCCCCAAGTCGTCTCTTTCGAGCGTCCCGTCCAGGAATTACCCGTGTGTTCGTTCGCGGAACATCCTGGGCGCTGTTTATCCGGATTGCCAAGAAGGAGTTCGTCGGTTTGGCGCAGTATCGCCATCTCGAGTGCGAGGAGGATGACGGCAATGAGTAACATCGAGCCAGTTGTCATCAGCGATACCAACCTGTCGAGAGCTTGGGCGCGAATCCTTGTACATGCCGTCGATCATCCAGGTACCGAGATCTCGCCCTTGGTCATATCTCTCTCTGGGTTCGGTGGGCAAGACGACATCCCGGAAATACCTGCCATCCGCGGTTCGCTAGACGCGATGCTTCGAGGTCGCCGTGATTTCGAAATAGCCACAGTCGCGAACACGATCTTTCCGCAGTCCGTCTGGCGCATTGCAGGCGGTAACCGACTTGTGCTCTACAAGGAATACATAGAAACATTACCTCGATACGTGGCGATGGAGCGCATGAACAAAGATGGAACGTACTTCTCGCGCCTAATCGCATTCGACGTTGATGCTCGAACGGGCGATCGCTCATCTTGCTTAGTGGGAGTTCCCGAAAACGGTAATCAGCTGGAGTTCGTGATCAAGTTGCTGGCTCAAGGAAAGGTCCGCCGCGACTCGGCATTTCAAATGTCGATCTTTGATCCCACCCGTGATCACTCCACTCAGCCATACAAAGTGTTTCCCTGTATGCAACATCTGACCTTCATCCGTTTGGAGAACGGTGGCCTCGGTCTGAACGCCTTCTACGCGACTCAACAGATCGTGCGAAAGGCATACGGCAACCTTCTAGGTCTTTGCCGACTCGGCCACTTCGTCGCGAGTGAAACTGGGCTAACGCTCGATAGGGTCACCGTGTTTGTTGGCTGCGAGAAAATTGGCGGAGTGCCGAAGGGTGACACGCGGCTTGCTCCCGTGCTTGCAGCAGCTAGGGCGGCACTCATTCCGGCCGCCACTCCCGCCGCAAAACCGCCGACCAAGATGCGGCGTTGAAATCGATCAATGGGGCGCGATCCAGCGTCGGCCGACTTTTTGTCTTCGAGGGCCCTGACGGGGTGGGCAAGACGACGCTATCGCGTGAGGCTACAAAGTTCCTGGTCGACACGGGCCAAAAGGCAGACTATGTGTCCTTCCCCGGGTGGGAGCCAGGCACGGTCGGACGCATTGTTTACGATTTCCATCATTCGCCGACCAGTCGCGACGTTAGCGCCACGGCCATTCAAGCGTTGCATGTCGCGGCTCACGTCGATGCCATCGAACGGCATATTCGACCCCGCTTGGCCGACGGGATAAACGTCCTCCTAGATCGCTATTGGTGGTCGACATGGGTGTACGGAGTACGTGACGGGATTAATCCTGCAGTGCTGCGTGCGCTCATTTCGTTCGAAGAGCGCGTCTGGGGCAACGTTCTTCCCGCCGTCGTGATTCTGGTGCAACGGAGGGCACCACTTGGACGACCGGAGGAATCAATACCACTGTGGAATCGGCTTGAGACCGAATACGGCAAGCTCGCCGATCGTGCTCACGTCAAGCAATACGTTGAGCATGTTGACAACAACGGCGACTTGGCCATCTCGCTGCAACGAGTGGTGTCCATTATCGAGGCGCGACTTAACAAGCGACTTCACCGTGCTGAAGTTCGCGAAGGTGGCGAGATAGCGGACCGGGCTCGCACTGTCAGCTCGGCCGAACCGGATAATGAGAGTCGTCGACGCCAGCCAGCGGCTATTGCCACAATCGATAGGCGAACGCCAACAATTTTATTGCACCTTGAGCCCGCCAAGCCGACACGGGTACTTGATACCTACTGGCATTTCGCGGCGGAGCGCCAGCGCGTGTTTTTTCGTCGTGCTGAAGGCGGCATGCGGCCGTGGACGACTGATCCAATCGTCCGTGACTACAAGTTTACGAATGCATACCGTGCGTCCGATCGAGTCAGTCAGTATTTAATCCGGCATGTTATCTATCGTGATGATCTTCCGGTCACGGCGGAGGAGGTGTTCTTCCGAATCCTGTTTTTCAAGTTCTTCAACAAGATCGAGACGTGGAACCTGATGGAGCAAGCCGTAGGGCCGATTCTTCACTCTCGTTACTCGTTCGACGAGTACGACCACGTACTCGATAAAGCTATCGGTGCTGGTCGCCGGATCTATTCGGCAGCCTACATAATGCCAACCGGTGGTCGATCGACGACGGAGTCGCGGAAGCATCGCCTTCATTTGCGACTTCTTGAGCGAATGATGGCGGACGGCCTGCCGGGCAAAATTGCACGCGCGAAGTCTATGCACACCGCGTTCGATCTGCTTTTGGCGTATCCGACGATCGGTCCTTTTCTGGCCTACCAGTTCGTGACCGACATCAACTATTCTGACGTCACGAACTTCAGCGAGCGAGAGTTTGTCGTTCCGGGACCGGGTGCTTTAGATGGGATTAGGAAATGTTTTGTGAGTCTCGGCGGGCTAACTGAGGCCGAAATCATCAAGTTCATGATGGACATCCAAGAGAGGGAGTTCGACCGACTCGGTTTGAAGTTCGATACGCTCTGGGGCCGACCCCTGCAACTCATCGATTGTCAGAATCTGTTCTGTGAAGTCGGCAAGTACTCGCGAGTGGCCCATCCCGAGGCAATCGGACTTTCAGGTAGAACTCGAATCAAGCAGCGCTTCGCGGAGAACCCTGAACCGATTGAGTACTGGTATCCGCCCAAATGGGGGTTGAATGAGGCGGTCGCTGAATGGATGCGTCGGGTTGAGCAGGGAAGCGGAGCGAGCAACCGGCAAGGGAACTGACAAATGGAACTGAATGACTTTCAGAAACAGGCACGTTTCACCGTGCAGGCGCCTTCGACCGAAGGCGCGAGTACCATGGTCCCTATTCTCGGTCTGGCTGGCGAGGTTGGTGAGCTAATTAACGAATACAAGAAATATCTACGCGACGGAGCAGCCCGCGTGCGCTTTCGGGAGCGGTTGGCCGAAGAGTTGGGCGACGTCCTGTGGTACATCGCGGATACGGCCTCCAACTTCAACCTCAGTTTGAGCGACATCGCTGAGCGAAACCTCGTGAAGACGCGCGCACGTTGGGGGATAACCGCTGTTGGTACCGAGGCGTCGCTGCCCAAGCCGCACCTCTTCGATCATGACTTTCCGGAGCACGAGAGATTCCCTCGGCGTTTCGTCGCGAACTTTGAGCAAGGCGAGGAATATGGAAGACGGAAGGTGCGAGTATCGGTTGGAGGCCAGCTACTAGGCGAGGAGTTGACCGACAACGCGCACCAGCCGGACGGTTATCGATTTCACGACGTGTTTCATCTGGCTTGTGCTGCTGTGCTAGGCTGGTCGCCAGTCACACGACGGAATTTGCGGTTTAGAGGCAAAGACAAAGGAATCAAGCGCAAGAGCGATCCGACCATCGATGAGGTAGAGGACGGCGGCCGAGCCATTGTCACAGAAGAGGGTATTTCGGCCTTGGTGTTCGCCTATGCTACAGACCACGCATCGCTCGATGGCGTCTCGCATGTCGACTACGATTTACTGAAATCCATTCGAGTGCTAACGGCCAAGTTTGAGGTGTCCGTATGCACTGCGGGCGAATGGGAGGCAGCCATCTTGATGGGCTATCACGTGTGGAAGGAGCTTGAGGCGGCGCAAGGAGGTGAGGTCGAAGTCGATTTAGACAAATGCCGTATCCAGTTTCTGGGAAAGGGTAAACGGTAGTCAACGTCTATCTAGTAGCGGGGGTGACGGCGACTGCAATCGTACTGGCGATGGCTGCGGTGTCTCCGTGACTAATGCTCACGAACCATGTGTCTATTCCCAACGTAGTCGCTCGTACCGCTGCCTCGCCCCGTAGGTGAACGAAAGGTGCTCCCGCTTCGGTTCTGCCGATTTCCACATCACCGAATGCGACGCCGTCGCTGAACCCAGTGCCCAGCGCCTTCGTCACCGCTTCTTTCGCGGCAAACTGACCGGCGAGGTGTGCGAGACGGTGAACCCCATCTGGGATTCGGGCTTTCTCAGCATCCGTGAAGTACTCAGCGATGAAATCAGTCTCACTATGGCTGAGAAGGCGCTGCATCGAATTAAACTCGACGAGGTCAAGGCCGTGGGCGAGTATTCGCATGACGTTTACACCATTAAGATAACAACGAATAATTTGCCGAGCTTATGATTGGCGCGCTAGCCTGCAGGATTAGATGCCCAAGTTGCGTATCTCCGCGAGGCGCAATCTGGGCAATCTAGGGCGCACGGTTCACGTCGCTCATCGGCGCCAATCATGAGCCGCAATGTTGTCCGGCGTCCTCCGCAACCTAAGACAGCAAATGGGTTCTACCGGGAAGACAGGCCTGCTCGACAATGCTAGGCGATAATCAGCACCCAGATCCACGCGAGCATAAAGGCGATTGGCAGTAGTATCTCACCCGACGTGTATCGCGTAAACCGCGCTCGGTCTGGATAGAAGCCCATGATATCCGGTCCATGGTAGCCAGCGGGCTTTTCGGCAAGCCAAGTCTGGCGAATTCGCTCGATAGCCCAAACAGCGGCAACAACGCCAACGAGCGTCAGCGCAGCGACGGTGACACCGAGGGTGGCGAAGACATGCGTGAGCGAGCGACTTTTTCCCCATGCGACGCCGAGCGCAGCGAATAAGAAGCCCTGAAAACTCGCTAGCCATGTGATGCGCCGGTGAACCTGTTCTGACTCATGGCGCGCCATAGTCCGACACGCGTCGGCCAGCGCTTCCATATTCACTTGGTTGGTCATTTTAGGATCGGTGCCATATAACGCATATTAGACGGCAAGCCTACTTCAAGAATACTGCAAGCATGCACGTTCCGGTAATCGGCCCGAAATACTCTCCCCAAACCGATATCGTCACTGACGAGGAATTCGACGAGGTTACTGCTGCCAGAAGGTTGGGATCGGCTCCCATCACGAACAGCTTGATCGTTCCGTGTGATACCGCGCCTTGAGTCGAAATCCCCGCAACGCGAACACTCGACGCAGCGGCTGGCTCCAGCCTGGTTTTCTGCCCCAACTGTTTGAATTGCTGCTGCCGATCACGCAGTCGTTCCAGCGTCACGATCTTATCCGCGAACGAGCGTGACGCGGCGGCTGAACGGCGGCGCTCCTTGTCGTCCTGAATGCGCTTCCAGTCAAACATCGGAATTGTCCAGTGGGAAACGGGTCAAAAACGTGTTCCAACGATCCGTCAGTCCAAAGCGTTCCACAAGCTGTTGTATAGTTCCGACCGCTGCGCTCCCGTCACGGGAAATGCGTGTCCGCTCTCATTCTCGCCCCAAACGCCATCGGTTGTGTCAAGGAAATCCACTCCGTCCCCATCGCTACCGCAATGCCTTTCGAAGGGCCACAAGCTCGGTTTTCATTTGTTCGGTCTGTCGAATCACTTCAGAAATAGATCGCTCTTCCAGCTCCTCTTCAACGTACTGATAGAACTCCTCCACGTCCTTCCATCGCGCTCCTTGCTTGTTGAGCTTTGGTTCAAGTGCGACAAGCAGCGCGGCTTCAATTTCATTTAACAGGATAGCGCCATTTGCCTTGAATAACTTTTCAGGCTTGTCGTGCTCGGAGAGGCTTTTATTTGCGTTGACTCGCCGAAAGCCGAACCAGGAGAAATACTCCCAACGGTTCCATAGATGGTCTTTCTGGTGTCGCCGCAGCCTAGCGAATAAGCGCTGATTGCCACGGCCAACCTGTCCGATGTAAACAGGGTGGTAACTCTTGTCAAAAAGGATGTATATGCCGATCTGTTCGCGAAAATCGGCGCACTCGGCGGAGGGCGTACTGTAGCCCTGCAAATGACCCTTGTTGCTGCCTCGTCCCCAGTGGATGAAGCGCCGTTCCCAAAGATGTCCGTAGTTACGGATCAGCATGATGATTGTTGTGGTATGCAGTCGCCGAAGCAAAGGTCAGGATACAGGTTCCTGAGTCCATGCGTTGAAATTGAGCGAAAGGAATGTACTCTGCCCCTGATTTTTCCGTTCCGCTCCTCGGGAAAGTCCACTCCGACCCCGGGTTACTTGACTGGGTCCACTCAGCGCCGCTGCGGCCGGCCTGACCCCTTTATCATGCCGGTCGCACTCCTTCGTGCGCTAACGTTCGTGAGAGCGTGGCTACGGGGAGAGGATCGGACGTACCGATACTTCAGGAGGCGTACTAAGAACGCCCACCAACCGAAAGAGGTTCAGGATGCACGCCCTACTAATCCTACTGATGGCGCTCCTGCCACAGCAAGCCAGGACGCCGGTTCCCGACTCGGTGTTGGTGCCTGTTGGAGATGCGAAGACCCTTTTCGTCCCACAGGGCGACGATCTCGAAGGAGATCGCGACGCCTTTGTCAGTCGAGTCTGGAGGAACGCTACCGATCGCGCCGTTAGCCCCGTGGTCGAATACACCGCTTACAACCGCAGGAGTGTTCCGGTCGGCACATGCGAGGCACGAGCAGAGTTTGTGCCGCCCGGCGGACTCGTCAACCTGTACTGTACGGCGTTCGCGACTCGCGGAACTGCTCGGGGTGTCGTCGTTACGTCGCGCGTGACGTCGGTCATTGGCGCCCAATCCGCTAACGCGAATGCGGCAATCGTGGATCCGGAAGTCAATCGCAAAGTTACCAGTCGCGGCCTCGCGCTGTACAGCGTGCGCGTCAATGTACAGACCCAAGTCGATCTCGATGCGATAGTGAACTTCTATCTATTGACGAAGACCGGCGTTCAACTAGCAGAGTGCAGCAGCTGGACTACTCGATTTCAACCTGAGGTTGCACGTCGTGTTGAAGAGAAAGGGTGCGCCGAGATCCCGCGCCGACTCGGTGCGGCCGACAGCATTATCGTGACGCTGACGAGGCCATAGCCTCGCGCTAAGCGGTTTGCGGGGAGTAAAATCCGGGCCAGAGTGCACTTTTCGCGATATGCCATCGGTTGTCGCCACTCTGGCCAGATTTCCTGCAACCACCCTCAGTCGTAACGCGCAACCGTAAACGCTATCAACACCGGCACGTGCACCGCGTACACGACGATCGAGAGCGTAAGCACAATCAGCGGCGCTCCGCTCATGCCGTCACGCAGAAATGCAAACTCGATCAGTCCAGCTGTAACCGTGTATGCAAGAAGCGCCCATTTGCCAACGGCGACGAACCGGGTCCACGCGAAATCTCTGACGCGACCGAGCAGCAGCAGGTTTACAATCAGGAGAACGGTCGACGCCGCGAGGAGAACGACTGCTGGCATGAGGGGTACCTGTCGCGGCAGATACGACGCGAGATAGATACCGCCCGCTACGATCAGCGCGAGCGAAGCCATGCCGAGCTGTGTAACTGGTGGAAGTGTGCGCTCTGTCATCCGACTCTGATCCGCGTCATGATCACGAGAATCGCGATCTGTAGTGTCCCCGTGAATCCTGCTGCGAAGATGAAGCGTCTCATCAGGCTCTGAATCACCTGCGGATTTGGTTTCGGTTTCCTGAGTTCCATCAGCACTGCAACATTAGCCGGCGAGAGAAGGCCGAGCGCAATCACAGCCATGAAGCCGACGACGATATAACTGGCGACGATCCATGCGTGATTGTAGTACGAGCTGTCTACCGTTCCCATGAGCGTGCCGAGTTGCCAACCCGCGGCGAGTGTCACGGTGACGACTGTCGGCATGATGAGCAGCATCTTCGGCATGAGTCGTATTGCAACCTGGATGCGCGCCGGTGGTGGGAGTTTTCCCATTATGGGACCGATCACGAATCCCATGAAGAGGTCGATTATCGTCCATGCTGCGCCGAACGCGACGTGCAGGAAGACGAGTGGCCACAACTTGTTGGCTGCGATTGCGACGACGAGGCCCGTGAGTATTACGGCGACGACTGGCAGTCCTTTGAGAGGTACGACCTGGAAATCGAGCGCAGGCACGCTGTTGGGCACGGCGTTGGGCGCGCCGGCTTGAGCGTTATCCGGTGAAGTCTGAGTGGTGGAAATTCCCGTCATCGATGATTTACTGGCTCCATGGGTTACGGCGTGTTACGGAGTGTTACGGCTTGATGACCTTGCTCATCCATGCATCGGCGCGATGTATCCCCGATCGGCGAGGGGACGTCAGTGCCATTTTCCATTACGCAAAATTGGGGGTGTTATATGAGCCGCGCCAGATAACAGAATCGCAAAGATCGAAACTTGTGTATCGATCCTGCCAGGGAGACGAGCCGGCACCCTGGGCGAGAATTTGGTCAGGCAGTGTCGCCTCGGGCGGGCGGGGAGGGAACCCTGCATGACTAGTGTGCACGAAGCGACCACAATTCGCAATATTAATTCCAACGAATTGGACCGACGTCGGTTTGAACGATAGCCGAAATGGCACCGTCACTGCAAACATCAACAGGTGGTCACATGAAACGAATACGCGGTCGACTATCGCTCTGGGCGCTCGTTCTTACCCCGATGCTTTCGCCGGTGAATGCGCGAGCACAGGCTGAAGCATCACGAGTTTCATCATCGGTTCAGCGGCGTGTCGAGCGAGAGATTCAGCCGCTGCTGAATGAAATGACGGTGGCCGCTAATGCGCACGACACGGATCGTTTTCTGGCGGCGTATCTACACAAGCCAGAACTTGTATTCGTTTTCAATGGCGATGTGATCCGCGGGTTGGACAGCGTGCGAACTCTGCAGTTGAAATGGTGGAACAACGGGAAATCGGATGTCGTCTACGCGGAGCGAACGCCTGCGCAGGTCACGGCACTGACTCCAGATATTGCAATCGTCGTGCAGGCGATGAAATCGCAGCGCACGTTGCCAAGTGGTGAAGTAAGCAGTGGCAATTTTGCAATTACACAGGTTTGGCAGAAGCGCGCCGAGGGTTGGCGGATCATTCAGGTGCATGAGTCCACGGCGCGCTGATGCATCGCGAGCCGGTGGTCCTGAGCTGGAGTGGTGGAAAGGACAGCAGTCTTGCGCTTGCCGAGCTGCGGGGTGATCCGCGGGTTCGCGTTGTGGCTCTGCTCACCAGCATCACGCGCGGATACAATCGTGTAAGCATTCATGGCGTGCGACGGGAACTGGTCGAGGCGCAGGCTACTGCGGCCGGCTTACCGTTGATCGAAGTGACGCTCGATCCGCAGTCATCCAACGAAGCCTACGAAGCTGCATTTGCGGACGCTCTGGCGCGCGTACGGGCTGATTATCCGTCAGTGAAAAAGATCGCGTTCGGCGATCTTTTCCTGACCGATGTTCGTGAGTACCGTGAGAGGTTGGTCGGTGCATCGGGCTTCGAGGCGTTGTTTCCGCTCTGGGGGCGCGATACTCGGCAGCTCGCCGAGCAATTCATAGCAGACGGGTTCGGTGCGAACCTCGTCTGCGTGGACACTAGCCAATTATCGGCGGATTTCGCGGGGAGAGCGTTCGACACGAAGCTCCTCGAGGAGCTGCCTGCCAGCGTTGATCCATGTGGAGAGCGCGGCGAGTTCCACAGCTTTGTCTCATCAGGGCCTGTGTTTGCGACGCCAATTCCAGTGCGGCTCGGCGAATTGGTCCTTCGTGACAACCGTTTCATGTTTTGCGATCTGCTCGGCGAACCGCTCGCAGAAAGCTGAGAGGTCCACATGCGGCGGCCACCGAAGCGATGTATTCTACAGAGTGGCATGCGTGAGTTGAGGCAGGCCTGATTTGAAACCACAGAATAGGAACCACTTGAAATGATGTCAGCAAAGCAGGCGCTGGAGCGCCTTCGGGCGGGTAACAAGGAATTTGTATCCCGGATGACAGGGGGCGGTTCACTCGTCAGCCGCGAACAGGAGAAGGTGTTGCCGCAGGTTCAGGACCCATTTGCAATCGTTCTGAGTTGCTCGGATGCACGGGCTCCAGCGGAGATCGTCTTCAATCAGGGTCTTGGCGATCTTTTTGTAATCAGGGTGGCAGGCAACATCGTTGCGCCGTCGCAGGTAGGCAGTGTGGAATATGCGGCAGCGCTGTTCAATGCGCGGCTCGTGGTCGTGATGGGACATTCGCACTGCGGAGGCATCCTTGCGACGCTGGACGAAATTCAACGGCCGACGGCAAACCAGTCACCCAACCTGCGCTCGATTGTGGATCGTGTGCGTCCCTCCGTCGAAGTTCTGCTGAAGACTGATCTTCGCAACGACAAGGAAGCGCTGGTTCAAGCCGCGGTCCAGGCCAACGTAAGCGCGTCAGTCAACCATCTGAGGCACGGATCGGCTCTTCTGGAAACGGTGATCGAGAAGGACGGACTGGCTGTCGTAGGTGCTGTGTATTCACTGGAGACAGGCGTGGTAGAGTTCTTCGACGTGGCCGGAGCCGAATAACGGCCGCCTCGCTCGCAACGACATGGATTATGTGCGCTGGATCTCCATGGTATTTTAATGCTGCCTGAGACGGCCGTCTCAGGCAGCTACAGCAGCCACGGTTTGGGGGCGGTAATGATCAGGATCAAGCAATATTTCCTTGTCGGTGCGGCGACATTTCTCGCCGGAGTTCCGACATTGTCGGCGCAACGTGGAGCTCCGCGCGACACAGTGCTCGTCGCGCATCGCGATTCTCTGGAGAAGGCGCTCGAGGCGGTCGCGATCATCGATCGCAAGCTGATGATCCCGATGCGCGACGGGATGAAGATGCAGTTCGACGTCTACCGGCCGAAGAATGTGGCCAAGGCGCCCGCGATTTTCAGTCGCACCCCGTACAACATGAACTACTGGGATGTGAAGCTGGGTGCGCCGGCGGATATGACCGCTGCGCTCACTGCTGTGAAGCGAGGCTACGCATACGTAGTCGCGAACGAACGCGGACACTTTTTCTCGCAAGGGAATTACGACATTCTCGGACCGCCGCTCACGGATGGCGTCGACGAGATCCAGTGGATTTCGTCGCAGCCGTGGTCCAACGGCAAGGTTGGGCTGGTAGGATGCTCATCCACGGCCGAATGGCAGATGGGTGTAGCAGCTCAGGCGCCAAAGGGACTTGCAGCGATCAACCCGCAGGGATTTGGCGCGGGCGTTGGGCGCGTGAAGCCTTATTACGAGCAGGGCAACTGGTATCGCGGCGGCGCGGTGCAGCTTCTGTTCGTCGACTGGCTCGAGGGTGAGCAGAATCAGGTGCGACCAATGTTCCCGTCGAACACGTCGCAGGCTGATCTGATTCGTGCCGCACGGGAGTTCGATCTCGCACAGCAGTTGCCGCCGGTGGACTGGAAAGCAGCCTTCTGGCATCTGCCGGAACAGGACATGATCGAGGCGCACGGTGGTCCGCATGGGATTTTCGCGGACTCGATGCCGGGTATCGCGACCGGCGGTGCAATGATCAAGCGTACGCCAAACGATCCAGCATGGTATCGTGGCGGGTTGTTCCATGACGACATGAAGATCAACGTTCCGGGACTCTGGTTCATGTCGTGGTACGACGTATCGATCGGGCCGAACCTTGCTACATACAATTATGTGCGCAAGACGGCGGATCCGGCGGTCGCGAATCAGCAGTATGCAGTCATTGCACCAACTCTGCACTGCTCATACACGCGCGCCACGGAAAACACGATCGTTGGCGAGCGGAGCGTGGGGGACGCGCGGCTGGATTACGATGCGCTGACGTACGGCTGGTTTGATACCTTCCTCAAGGGCGAGCACACGAGCCTGCTCGATACGCTGCCGAAGGTTCGCTACTATACGATGGGAATCAACAAGTGGCAGACGTCCGATACATGGCCGCCGAAGGGTGCAGAGCCGATGACGTTCTACCTGTCCAGCCAGGGCAAGGCGAACACACTGAACGGTGACGGACTGCTCACTACCTCGGCGCCGAGCAAGGATGCTCCTGACAGCTTCACGTACGATCCGATGCATCCGGTGATGTCGAACGGCGGCAATGTGTGCTGTCAGGCAAACGCGTTGACCGGTGGCGCGCTGGATCAGCGCAAAGCCGAGGAGAACGACGGCATTCTGGTGTACAGTACAGAACCGTTGAAGACTGGCATGGAAGTGAGCGGGCCAATTCAGTTCACGACCTACGTATCATCCGATCGAAAGGATACTGACATCACAGTGAAGCTGATAGATGTGTATCCGGATGGTACGGCGTACAATCTTGATGAGACGATTCAGCGGTTGCGGTATCGCAACGGATACGACAAGCCGATTGAATTGATGCAACCGGGCAAGGTGTACAAGGTTGCGTTGCAGCCGATGACGACCAGCAATTACTTCGAGGCTGGCCACAGGATTCGAATCGAAGTTTCGAGCAGCAATTTCCCGCGATTCGATCGCAATCTCAACACTGGTGGCAATAATTACGACGAAACGGAGAGCCTGATAGCGCACAACAGCGTTCATCACTCCAAGCAATACCCATCGTCGCTGACTATTACCGTGGTGAGGAAACCGAAAGACAAGTAGGACTCGACACTGGTCGTAGCCGATCAGCAGGGAGGGGCGAGGATAAGGTCATGTCCTCGCCCCTCCTTTTCCTTTTTTGCAGCGATGTAGGTGGGGATAGGAGCCGTTTGCGAAGGGGAACGTCAGGGGATAGCATCGGACCCAGAATCCCGGACTCCGTTCCCACTCCGTTCCCACTCCGTTCCCCGATGGTGCGGAGGCGAACATAGAGCTCGTAGCGGAGTAGCATCAAAGTCTTGCGTGGTTGACAGGCAAACCGCGCCCCCACCCGGATCAGGAGGATGATCTTGACCACACCGTCCCGTGTTCGTGGAGTCATGTCGGCGACACTGTTGTTTGCCGCGTTACCTGTAACCGCAAGCCTGGCGTTCGCTCAGGGAGCCGCTCGTTCGGGTCCGTCTCCGGCGATGCGGGAGGCGTCGCAGCTGGATCTGAATGGCGAGACCGTGAAGGCGCGGGTCATCTTCCAGCAAATGATCGACACCGCGGCAACAGCCACTTCCAAGGCAGCCGCTCAGCGTGCCATGGCGATGTCGTACGCCTTCGACGGTGATTGTGCGAACACGATCAAGTACGAGCAGATGGTGATCGCATACTGGGCGACTCGTGAAGCCGAGGAGCCTCAGAACGCGTTCTATCAGCAGGGCGAGATGGCCAACGAAGCGGCGCGTGTCTGCATCGATGCCGGTGATCTGGCTGCCGCTGAACAGTGGTATCGCAAGGGATACGAGCTGGGCGTGAAGGAGCCGGCTCCGCAGACGCATCCGCGGAGTCTCTGGGATTTCCGGCTAGCCCACGCACACGGTCGGCTCGCTGCTCGGCATGGTGACAAGACCGAAGCCGAGCGGCAGATCGTGAATGCACGTCGCGCTCTCGATAGCGACTCGGCGATGGCGTCGCAGCAGGAGCGATTCTTCCCGTACCTCGTGGGTTATGTCGCGCTTTACACCAACGAGCTGACGACTGCCGAGTCGGAGTTCAAGAAGGCGATCGCAATGCGAGGCAATGAGAAGGACCCTTTCATGAATTGCCTGCTGGGTATGACGTACGAGAAGCTGGGACGCAAGGCTGAAGCGGACTCGATATATCGGCAGGCTTATGGAATGGCGACCGGCCATAACCCGCCAGCCGCCTTTGTACGGCCGTTCGTCCGGAAAAAACTGGGCGCAGCAGGATTGTCGGTGGTCGTGCCGGTGCCGGTGCCACAGCCGCGAAGTTTTTCGCCGACGGTTCCCAAATTCCATGCACTGGACTAGACCTAATGGTTCAATCTGTGCAGGCAGGAACGCGGTCGTTCGCGCGACCTGAGAAGAAAGGCTTCTGACACTCCAGTCAGTGGTCGTAGTCGTCCAATCTGGCAAGTATCCATTTATCAGGAGCATCGCACCATGGCAATCTGGAAAGAGCAGAACTCGGTCAAAAAGGACTCCCCCTTATCATTGACGCCAGATCAAGAGGTTCAACAGCCTCAGGCGACCCCTGATATCCCCGCAGCGCCGGAACCAGTTCGGCGGAATGCCGGGGTGGAGCGGAAGAACGCTGAGTCGGTGATCTCCGCCGGTCTCACGATCGAAGGAACGATCGCTGGCAATGGCGACGTTCGGATTGCCGGTCAATTCAAGGGTGATGTGAATGTCCAGGGTAGCCTCACCATCGAGGCTGGTGCCAAGCTCGTCGGCGGGGTGCGCGCCAGCAACGTGATCATCGATGGCGAACTCGAGGGAAACATCGACGCGGCGACGCGTGTGGAATTGCGCTCGACCGGGGTATTGAACGGCAACCTGAATACCGGTTCTCTCACAGTCGCGGCCGGCTCGCGGATGCGCGGGCAGGTCGAGTTTGGATGGACGAAGGACGGACCGCAGCGGAGTGATGTGAAGTCGGAGCACAGCTACGCGTCATGAGGCGCGTTTTGAGTCACTTTCCGAGATTGGGGTGACCTGCAAATGAGCGTGGTCAATCAAAGGACGGCTGGCAAGACGCGGCTCTGTCCTCACTGCCGGGCGACGATTCTCGAAAGCGCCAATGTCTGTCCCGCCTGCAAGCATCACTTGCGGTCG
>Ga0164241_10002202_pt1 | contig 21697 bp, 19 predicted proteins | sample OricomyardsoilBY_FD_108780 | JGI IMG/M metagenome (GOLD analysis project Ga0164241, IMG submission 108780) | Backyard soil microbial communities from Emeryville, California, USA - Original compost - Back yard soil (BY) | ecosystem: Environmental > Terrestrial > Soil > Unclassified | place: USA... | reverse complement strand
CTGCAGACGACCCGCGGCTGGAAGGTGCGCTGGTCGAGACGCGCGCCGGCAGTGCCAATCCGCTCGGTGACAGCGAGAATCGCGAACTCGGCCGCGTATTGTGCGAAGGCATGGACGCGTTGAGCGACACTCTACGCACCACGCTGATCTTGGTCGGAGTCGACGGCTTGAGCCACGCGCAGGCCGGTGAAGTGCTCGGCTGCCCCGAGGGCACGGTGGCCTGGCGTGTCCACGAAGCGAGGAAAAAGCTCAAGTCGTTCTTGGTCGAGCGCGGCTTCGCGCCGCAGGGAGAGGAAGGCGCTGCGTGAACGATCGCCGCTCATCCTCCGATCTCGGTGCCAGCGCCGAGGCAACACTCGCCGCTTTCCCCTTCGCGGAGCGCGACTGGGAGCGCGACGCACGCGCAATCGAAGCGCGCCTCACCGACAGCCTGCGCGGCTCGACGGACGCTTCGCTGATGGCGGCCCCGTTTCCGAGCCAAGCTGACGAACCGAGCACGTCGTCCGCCACGACGACCCCGCTGACCAACTCGGGCGTGCGCACTCAAAGCCTCGCCGAGCTGGCGCGACGCAGCGTCGAGAAAAAGCAGGCCACCGAGCGCCAAATGGCGCGTGAGAGCCTCGCGCTCGCCGCCCAGCAACGCTCCAAGCTCCCCCAGAGCGATGCCGCCGCAGTACCTGCGAACCCGGTTGCCGCTACCGCGGGTATGGCCAATCGAGTGGCTGCGCCCGAGCTCATCTCCAATCGCTCCGCGCAAATTGATCCGCGTGCTGCAGTCGCCAAGCCGTTCCCCAAGATCGCAGTCGCGCTTCCCGCGCTGGCACTGGCCGCCGCGGCGTTGCTCTGGTTCAGACAGCCGCAACCAGAGCCGCTGGTGAGCAATGAGCCTGCTCGGGCGACGCCGAACGTGGGGGCTCCTACCGCTCCTGCCGCGACGGCAATAGCGCGTAATCAGCCGAGTCCAACTGAAGAGCCGCCGCGCGGCATCGACCCGAGCACGTTGCCCGATCAAGGCGCTCGAGCGGCGGATTCGGAAACCAGCAAGGGAGCTGCCGTGGCTTCCGCCGCGCCAGCCAGGGTCGGAACGGGCAAGCCTTCTCTCAAGTCGGACCGTAGCGCCACCGAGCCGACTGACCCAGGTTTGCCATCCGACCCAGCGCTGCGCCCCGCGGATAGCCGGAGCGGCGGTTTGCCAGCCAAGCCGACCACGGGCGCGGTGCAAGCTGCGCTTGGCTCGGTGATGAGTGGCGCCCGCCATTGCGTGGCGGGCGACGATGCGCCCTCACGCGCGGTGGTCGTGTTCGGTTCGGATGGTCGCGTGCAGCAGGTGACCGTGAGCGGCGCGGCAGCGGGTAAATCCTCGGCCTCGTGCATCGAGGCGCAGCTGAGCCGCGCCCGAGTCCAGCCATTTGGCGTCTCGAGTTTCAGTGTCAACGCCACGGTGCGCCCGGAATAGCGCCCGCTGAACGGAATTTCAGACGAAAGCGCCCGCGTGGCCCTGAAAGCCGGCCGGATCGCGTTGACAAGCCCAAAAGCTTCGCTCATAGTCCCGGCCCCTCGCGCCCAACCGGGCCTTTTTTGACGCGCTTTTGTGATCCCCGAAGGGGAAAGGTATTCTGATGGTTTCTTCGACTCGGCAGACTGAACGTCGTCGGTATATCCGAGCGCGCAGCCAAGGCGCCAACAACAAGGGCAGCCAAACGCCCAAATTTCCGGTTCACCCCGAGGGCTATGACCCCAAGGCGCCCGACGCGCGGAAGCCGAAGGCCTGACGCACTCGCGCCAGCTCACTCTCGAGGATTAAAAGGCGATGGCCAATCACCCGTCTGCAGATAAACGTAACCGTCAGCGCCTCGTGCGCGCCGATCGCAATCAAGCCGTACGCAGCGCGCTGCGTACTGCCGTCAAGAAGGCGCGTGCCGCCATTGCCGCTGGCAATGCCGATGCCGCCAAGGGCTCAGTGGCTGCCGCGTCGGTCGCGCTGGCCAAGGCCGTGAGCAAAGGCGTCATTCACTCGAAGAACGCCTCGCGCACCACGTCGCGCATTCAAGCCGCGCTTCACAAAGCCGCGCGCTGAGCGGCTTTTCGCGCTCGTTTCTACGAGCGCGACCGGTTGGCTTTGCCAATCAACCAGGCTGGCATGCTACGCTGATCCGCGTGCGTCGTCGGACGCACGCGGGAGACGTCGCGGGCATGCCGAGCTTGGAACAGGAGACCGAAAGCGAGCTGAATGCGCTCGTAGGAACTACGGTCGCCGGTAAGTATCGCGTGGACCGTTTGATCGGTCGCGGGGGCATGGGCGCGGTCTTCCAGGCGGCCAATCTTTCCATCGGCAAGCGCGTTGCGCTCAAGTTCCTCGATCACGAGGCCGCGCAAAACCGCGAAGCGTGCCAGCGCTTCCAGCGTGAAGCTGAAGCGGCCGGAATGGCCGAGAGCGCGCACATCGTTCAAATCTTCGACTCGGGCGTCACTGACGGCGGTCTGCCCTTCCTGGTCATGGAGCTTTTGATCGGAGAAGATTTGCGGGCCCGACTCGAGCGCGAGGGCCGGTTAAGCGTCCCGACGGCGCTACGCATCACGAGCCAAGTGTTACGCGCCTTGGTGCGCGCTCACGACGCCGGCATCGTGCACCGCGATCTCAAGCCGGACAACGTTTTCTTGTGCGCGCGGGATGACGATCCTTCCTTCGTGAAGCTCGTGGACTTCGGAATTTCGAAGGTCGCGCGCGCGCGCACGGCAGACACCCTCACGCACCGCGGCGCAGTGCTCGGCACGGCCTTTTACATGTCGCCCGAACAAGCCCAGTCGTTCGCGGATATCGACGGACGCACGGACTTGTTCAGCGTCGGCACGATCTTGTTCGAGATGCTGACGGGCAAACCACCGCACGTGGGTCGCACGTATGAAGCCGTCCTAATCGCAATCTGCACCAACGATGCCGTCGACCTGCGAACGCTCGCGCCGGAGGTACCTGCGCCGGTCGCGGCCTTGGTCGCGCGAGCTTTGCGGCGCGATCGCGATCAGCGCTTTCAGTCGGCCCAAGAGTTCCTGAACGAGATCTCCGCGCTCGAAGGCACGGCGACGCAAACAACGGGCCCGTCGCTTTCGCGCTCGGCCCCCCCAGCTGAACGAAGGCGCTACGGCACACTGGTAGCCGGCATCATTGCAAGTCTGGCCGGCTTTGCTTCAGCGGCGTACTTCATCGCGCGCAGCAGCACATCGAGTTCGGTCGGCGTCAGCCAGGAAGCAACGCGGCCGGCTCCGCTCGCGGGTGCCAGCGCCGTCAGCAGCGCCGTGGTTGCCCCTCTCGTCTTACCGGTGAGTAGCGCGCTGAGCGTCAGCTCCGCCGCACCGACGCGCGTCCCGAGCAGCAGCAATTTGCGGCGGCCAGCTGCTCCGAAGGCGAGCTCGCACGTTGCCTCCGGTCTCCAACTGAGCACCAAAGAGCCCTAGGCGCCTTGAAACGTGATAGCGAGCAGTGATGCGCTCACGCGCCCTTCCGGCTCTTCTGCTGGCGTGCCTGTTCGGCGCTATTCCGCATCTCGCCCGCGGTGCGGATCGCGACCCAGCTAGCGCCGCCAGCAGCGGCGAAGTCAGCCCGGAAGCGACTGCCGAAGCACGCCGCCATTTCAAGCTCGGCATCAAGCTCTATCAAGACACCAACTACCCGGGTGCGCTCGCAGAGTTCGAAGCCGCGTACGCCGCCAAGCCAGGGCCCGGCTCCTTGCAAAACATCGCGCTCTGCCAAAAGGCGCTATTTCGCTATCGTGAGGCGGCTTCTACCTTAGAGCAGCTACTCAAAGCACACGGCGCTGAGCTCAACGAGGGCGAAACCAAGGCAGTGAACGACGCGATTGCGGAGCTTCACGGCCTCGTCGGGTCGATCGTCGTCAGCGTGGAACCGAGTGAAGCCAAAGTCACCGTCGACGGTCGCGCCGTGCCACTTAGCGAGCTTCACGCGGGTGTCGAGGTAAACGTGGGCGAACATACCCTCGTCGCCGATTTGCCGGGCTACGCGCGCTTGTCACGCGTGGTGCGCGTCGCCTCCGGCCAAAAGCAGCTGCCCGTGGAGTTGAAGCTCAAAGCGACGGACGGCTTCTTGAACGTGATCGCGAGTGATCCGCGAGCCGCGATCGCCGTCGACGGCACCACGCGCGCTTTTCACGAATGGCGCGGCAGCGTAAAACCAGACACCGACCATCTGATTCAGGTCTTTCGAGAGGGCTACGAGAGTTTCGAGACCACGGTGACCATCGCTGTCGGCAAAACCTTGGATGTGCGCGCCGAGCTCGGACCGCACATCGGGGCCGACGTGGCCGCAGTTGCCGTCGAGAAATCCGATGGCATGCCCGCCCCCCCACCCCCGCGCGTACCGCGTGGTTATTACGGGCTGCTCACGCTCCGTGTGCTTGGGCTCGGACAGCACCCGCTGGACTTGACCGGTACGCGCTCGGACAGCGCGATGGGCAGCATTGGCCTGCGTCCGGGTTATCGCATCTCGGCGCCGATCGCGGCTGAATTCATGCTCGATTTCGGCCGGCTCGACGTCAAAGACGCGAAGACGGACGACAACCCGACGCTGCGTCACTACACCCTCAGCGCCTTCCGCTTCGGCCCGAACCTGCGCTTGATGACGACGGGCAAGAAGGTGCGCTTTGCGTCGACTATTGGCGCAGGCGCGGTCTATCACAAGCTCGTACTCGATCCGGCCGCCGCGGACCCGACGCTCACCGGCGGCAAGGCCGGCGGCTTCGATCCCTACTTTTCACTCGAGCTCGGCGCGCAGTGGAGCATCAAGCACTTCTTGCTCGGCGCTGAAGTCATTGCGTTGATCGACGGCGCGACCAGCCTGAACAAGGAGAACATCGAAGGCGCCCACAAGGCCTTCGGCAACACCAACACGCTGCCTCTCTTCGGCATCGGTATCCATGGTGGTTACAGCCTCTGGTAACTGGGCTCCGGGCGCGGCCGACTCACGTGGCTGCAAAGATCGCCTACGCCGAGAAGCAGCGGCCGCCGGAGGCTCCGCGCCGAGGGCTCTCGTTCGGGCCGGTGTTTCGCGGCAAAATAGCTACAAAATCGACGTCATTTCGCACATTGACGGCTTTACTCGGCCCGCATCCTGGCCCACGCTCTCGGTTCTATACGCCGACCATAAGCAACAGCGTCAGTGGGAGAATTAGAGGCAGCGATGACCGAGACCAACGCCATCGAATCGTACTCCGTGGAAAATCGCACGTTTTCGCCAAGCGCGGAGTTCGTGCAAGGGGCGCGCATCGCGTCGCGCGCGAAGTACGACGAGCTTTACAAAGAGAGCATCGAATCACCCGCGACGTTTTGGCAGCGAGAGACAGCCGATCTCGTGTTCCGCAAGCCGTGGTCCACGCTGTGTGAGTGGCAATTGCCGCACTCCAAGTGGTTCGTGGGCGCGGAACTCAACGCCAGCGAGAGCTGCCTCGATCGGCACCTGAAAACGGCCACCAAAGACAAGGCAGCCATCATCTGGGAAAGCGAACCCGGCGAAACGGTTACTTGGACCTACGGCGAGCTGCATCAAAAGGTGGTCGCCTTCGCCGCCGTGCTGCGCGGCCTCGGCGTGCAGAAGGGCGACCGCGTAGCGATCTACATGGGTATGGTGCCAGAAGTCGTCGTTGGCATGCTGGCCTGTGCGCGCATCGGCGCCCCGCACACCGTCGTTTTCGGCGGTTTTGCTGCCGAATCATTGCGCGATCGCATCAATGATTGCGGCGCCAAAGTCGTGCTCACCCAAGACGGCGCGCTGCGCCGTGGCAATATCGTCCCGCTCAAAGCCACCGTCGATCGCGCACTCGAAGGCACCAAGTCGGTCGAAAAGGTCGTCGTGCTCTCGCGTCTCGGCGCGAAGGCGGGCACCACGCTCACGCCCGGTCGCGACCTCGATTGGAACGAAGCCGTCGCCGCCGCTGATCCCGCTCGCGGCGGAGCCGAGGTCGTCGAGTCCGAGCATCCGCTATTCATCTTGTACACGTCAGGCTCGACCGGCAAACCCAAGGGCGTGCTCCACACCACCGCTGGCTATCTCGCGGGCACGCACCTCACCAGCAAGTACATCTTCGACCTCAAAGACAACGACGTGTATTGGTGCACCGCTGACGTCGGTTGGATCACCGGGCACAGTTACCTCGTGTACGGTCCGCTCTCGAACGGCGCGACCTGCTTGTTGTACGAGGGCGCACCGAATCAGCCGGATTGGGGCCGCTTCTGGCAGCTGATCGAGAAACACAAGGTGACGGTGCTGTACACCGCGCCAACGGCGATCCGCGCTTTCATCCGCGCCGGCAATGAGTGGCCAGCGAAGTCGGACCTTTCGAGTTTGCGCCTGCTCGGCAGCGTCGGTGAGCCGATCAATCCCGAAGCGTGGATGTGGTATCGCGAACATGTCGGCAAGAACCGCTGCCCGATCGTCGACACGTGGTGGCAGACCGAAACCGGCGCGATCATGCTCACGACGCTACCCGGAGCGCATGACACCAAACCGGGCTCCACTGGCCTCCCCTTCTTCGGCGTCGTTCCAGAAGTCGTTAGCCAAGAGGGCAAGAAGGTCGGCGCAGGTGAAGGCGGACTGCTCGTGCTGAAGAAGCCGTGGCCGAGCATGCTGCGCACCATCTACGGCGATGACGAGCGCTTCAAGCAAGCTTACTGGAGCGAGATCCCCGGCGTGTACTTCACCGGTGACGGCGCGCGTGAAGACGCGGACGGCTACTTCCACGTGGTCGGTCGCATCGATGACGTGCTCAACGTGTCCGGTCATCGCATCGGCACCGCCGAAATCGAGAGCGCGCTCGTCGCACATCCCGCCGTCGCCGAAGCTGCCGCAGTTGGACGCCCTGATGACTTGAAGGGGCAAGCGTTGGTCGTTTTCGTGACGCTCAAGCCACCGAACACCGCCTCTACCGAAATGGAGAAGACGCTCGCTGAGCACGTGGCCAACGAAATCGGCAAATTCGCCCGCCCGGACTCGGTGCGTTTCGCTGACAGCCTACCCAAGACGCGCAGCGGCAAAATCATGCGCCGCCTGTTGAAGGACATCGCCTCCGGCCGCGAGACCAAGGGTGACGTTTCGACGCTCGAAGATCTGAGTGTGCTCGCGAAGTTGCGCGAAGAATGACTGCCGCCCCTAGGCTGTCCGCGTTTTGAGCTCGGACAGCCTCAGGAGGACCGGATAGACTCGCGCCGTGCGAGCAATCGTGATCGGCGCGGGTCGTGGCAGTCGCCTCGGCCACAACACGGACCAGATTCCGAAGACCCTCGTCGAGGTCATGGGGCGGCCCATGCTCGACTGGATTTTGGAGGCGCTCGAGAGCGCCGGCTTCACCCGCAAGGATGTCGTGTTCGTCTGCGGCTACGCCGAAGACGTCGTGCGCGCGCGATACCCAGAGTTCACGTTCGTGCGCAATACGGACTGGGCCAACAACAACATCTTGCTGTCGTTGTTGTGCGCTCGGGAGTACCTCGCGCAGGGGTTCCTCTCGACCTACGCGGACATCGTGTACGACGGCGAAATCGTGCAAAAGCTGGTCGCTTCGCGCGCCGACATCGCACTCGGTTGCGACACGGCTTGGCGTCGGCGCTACATCGGCCGCACTCAGCACCCGGAAACCGATGCCGAAAAGCTGCGCGCTGACGGCGCGCGCGTGATCGAAATCAGCCGCACGATCCCGAGCGAGACCGCGCAGGGCGAGTTCATCGGCGTGATGAAGCTGAGTGAAGGTGGCGCGCGCGTGTTCACGGACGCCTTCGATCGCGCCGAGCGGACCTACGGCGGGAGCATGTTCCGTGAAGGTCGCAGTTTCCAAAAAGCGTATCTGCTGGATCTCTTGCAGGAGATGTTGGAGGCGGGCGCCTCGATGCATCGCGAGAACACCGCCGGTGGCTACATGGAGATCGATACCGGGCAAGACCTCGCGATGGCCTCGGGTTGGTGGAATGCTTGGCTGCGTGAGAAGAGCCGCGGCGAACAGCCATGAGCATGACCGTCGTGAGTGTGAGCCCTACTGAGTTGGTGCGCGAGCTCGAGAGTCGCTTGCGGCCCGATCGCGAAGAGGCGCTCTCTTTCGATGCTGACGGCACGCTCTGGTCGGGGGACGTGGGCGAAGATGTATTCCGCTTCGCCATCACTCACGGTCGCTTGCGAGATGCAGCGCGCGCAGAGCTCGATCGCCAAGCACGCGTCCGCGGCTTCACCAGCTTCACCGATGTCAACGCGACGGCACGGCTGCTGTTCGAGGCGTATCTCGAGGGGCGCTACCTCGAACGCGAAATCTGTGAACTGATGACCTGGTGCTACGCTGGCCACAGTCTGTCGGAGATGGCGGACCTGGTACGTGAGGCCTTGGCCGCCAGCAATCACGCGCAACGTTTGAACGAAGAGCTCCGTCCAGTGTTGGAGTTTGCGCGCGAGCGCGGCCTGCGCACGATCGTCGTCTCGGCGTCGCCGCGTGTGACGGTGGAGATCGCTGCGAGCGCGTGGGGCTTCGCCGCGCACGACGTTGCTGCAGCAACGCCGCGTGTGGTCTCCGGTGTGATCGCGGCAGAGATGGCCGCCCCGGTGCCCTACGGCGCCGACAAATGCGTCGCAGGTCGCGCATTGCTCGGAACGTCCCACTGGTTGGGCGCTTTCGGCGACAATGTATTCGACATGGATATGTTGCTGGAAGCCGAGCTGGGAGTCGCGGTGCGCCCCAAGCCAGCGCTACGCGCGCGGCTCCAAGAAATTCCTGGCGTGCGCCTGCTCGACGCAAATTTTCAATCGAGCTAAAGAGCAGCGCGCGGCAAATAGTCAGGCGCGGGAAGTAAAGAGCGCCGATTGGGGTAAGAGCTAAACTAAAGAAGGCTGACGGCGCGGCCGTTGTTCCGCGCAGCGCTTCGCGCTACTGGTACGCGCCCCATGAACCTTTCGCTCCGTCTTTCCACGCTGTCCGGTCTCACCTGTCTCGCGCTGGCGATCGTAGCCGGCACGGGTTGCGGCGGCAGCGCTCCTCCCCCTGAAGCTCCGTCGCCCACGGTCGAGGAGCATCCGGACGCGCCGAGCGGAGTTTCCACCTCGGCCGAGATCGGCGGCCTCAACGAGGAGAAGGTGGACAAGACCTTTCAGCGAGCGCTCTCTGATTTCCAGCGTTGCCTCGACGATGGGGCCAAGCGGGTCGAGTTCTTGGGTGGCTCCGTGGCCTTCTTTTTGAAGATCGACGCCGAGGGCAAGGTCGATCACGCGCACCTCGAGAAATCCACGATCGGGGATCGTGAAACCGAAAAGTGCATGCTCGATAGCCTGCGCAGCAAGAAATGGCCGAAGCCGGTAGGCGGCATGCACGGCCTTGCGCGCAAATCGTTCGACTTCGATCCGCCGAATGACGTGCGCGCACCCACGAGCTGGGACGGCGAACACGTGACCGACGCGGTCGGCAAGCTGTCGCGAAAAGTGTCGGCCTGCAAAAAGGGCGGCCGCGGCGCGTTCGAAGCCACGGTGTATGTCGGTACGGACGGCTCGGTAATGGCCGCCGGTGTCACGCCGCCGAACGAAGCGGGCGAGTCTGACGTAGACTGCTTGGTCGCGACGCTCAAATCGGCAACGTTGCCATCACCCGGAAGCTGGCCCGCAAAAGTTACCTTTTCGCTGTGACCCACCGCGAGGAAAAAACCTTCACGATCAGCCTGCATTTGTCGGCTGATTTTGCCGAGGACTACGCGGGCGACGACGACGGCTTCGTCTGGCACGAACGCTTTCAGCAGGCACTCCGCCCCGCGCTCGTCGCCGCCGTGCACGAAGCCCTACGCCGAGATCCGCGCTTCCACGCGATCTCTGCGCCGCGCGGCCGCGATCCCGAATCAGCTCTCGATCTCGACGTAACTTTCGAAACGCGCGAGCGCCCCTGAGTCAGGCACTGCGCGCGCCGCGAGGTGCGTGGCAGGATCGCGATCGCCCCAAATTCCAGGGCACGCTTCACGCGAACCGCGCAAAACCGCACCCCGGGTGAGGTCAAAATTGACCCAGCAGTGGGCGAAACCGCACCCCGGGTGAGGTCAAAAGTGACCCAGGGTGGGCGATCAGCCGGCGCTGAACGACAGCTCGACGGCTGGGGCGGCGGCTTTTGGTGGCGCGGCTTCAGCGCTTGCCGTGGCGCGTGGCGCGGCAGAGCCGACCTTCATGCGTGAGGCGGCGACGCCACGTGAGCTCAACGCGCTGAGCAGCGCGGGACCGCGCTTATCCGCGTCGGTCGCGGGAACGCTGAGTTCGAGCGTGCTTGCAGAGTGCAGTGAGAGCACGCGGCTCACGGCCGACAGAGCGCCGTCCATGCCAGCGCGCAGCGAGCCATCATCGTTGAACCACAGATCGGGCGCCGCGCTGAGCAGCACGTGCCCATCACGAACATCGACTGCCATGTCACCGCTGGTCACGCGATCGCCGAGCGCGGAGGTCAGATCGCGGGTGAGCCGCGCGAGTGCCACGGTTTGCGCTTCGTTCCGTTCGAGCTCGAGTTTGCGCGCTTGCGCAGCCTGCAGCGATTTTTCCAAATCCGCCTTCTGCTCGGCGTACGAGCGAAGATTGTCGCCCACGCGCGCCAGCTCGCCGCGCAGTTGGTCGACGAGGCCGGTCGCTTCGTCGCGCTCTTTCGCGACCACGCTGCTTTCGAGCTTCGACTCGGACACCGATTGCTCGGTTTCAGCCAGTTTTTGCTCGCGTTGGCTCAGCTCGGCGAGCGCTGCATCCAGCTTGGTGCGCGTGGCGGAGAGCTCGAGCTCTGCGCGCTGACGAGCCGCGAGTTCCACCTCACTGGCTGATTTCGCTTCCTCGTATTGAGTTGCGGGAACGCAGGCGCTGAAGAGTCCTGCAACCGCAGCGACCGTACCCACGTTGACGACGAAGCGCGGCGCGAGCGTGATCCCTTGATAAAGCATGCGCAGTGCTCCCGGTTCGGCGAGTTTTGCCCAGAGCTTCTTGATTCGACGAGTAGCGGACATGGGTGTAACGATCCTCAATGCAAAACGTCGCCGCGCACGCTCATGAAATCGACGTGCTCGGCCAAAATCAAACGATCGACATCGGCGATGCGCACGAACTTGAACGCTTGCCGTGATTCGAACGACCAAATCGGGCGCGCCAGCGCGCGCACCGGCTTCAGGTACTCCGGCAGCTGTAATTCGAGCCGCTGCCACAGCGGCCAATCGAGTTCACTGATTGGTCGACCGCGATCGATCACGATGCCGGTGGGAGAGACGTCGATGCCTCGGTAATGAGAGCAAATCGATCCGCGCTGCGCCAAGACTCGGAAGTCCGTTCGGGTTCTGAGGCCGACTCGTCGATCCATGGGAGATCCTCCAGCTGCAGCAATTGTACGCTTATGTGGTCTCATGTGAACAAAATACTTACATCAGGAGTCACTTAAATAAGCGTCTTCATTGGGCATTGGTCAAAACTTTGGCCGAATCGCACAGGCCAGATAGGTGCAAGCGATGAGCTGGGCTCGATCCCGCGCTCTTCGCGCATTGTCTCTGCTGGCGCTGTTGGCTGCCTTGCCGACTACGCGTGCCGGCGCGACCGAGCCGCGCGCGCCGCTCGACTTGGACCGCATGACGCAGCGTGATGGTCACTGGGTCGCACCTCTCGCGAGCGGCGGCGACGCAGTGCTCACCCTCGACTCGGAGCTGCAACGCGCTGCAACGAAGATCCTCGCCGGTGCCAACCCCGTGCGCGGCGGCATGGTCGTGCTCGAAGCTCACAGCGGGAAGATCTTGGCCTGGGCAGAGAGCGCGCGCGATGGGCGACGCCACCAAGTGTTGACGACTTCACGCGTGCCGGCCGCGAGTGTCTTCAAGTTGGTCACCACCGCGGCTCTCTTCGAAACAACCTCGCTCAGCCCACAAGAGCAGGTATGCATCTCGGGCGGCGCTCACGGCATCGAGCGTCGACACTTGGACGTGCCGCGCGGCAGCGGCGTCGAATGCTCGCCGTTTGCGTATGCCATTGGCTACAGCAAAAATGCGGTTTTTGCGCAGCTCGCAACGCATCGATTGCTGCGCAATGGCTTGGTCGATACCGCAGAAGCGCTCGGCTTCAACGGTTTGGTCCCGTTCGATGTCGACGTGCCCGTGGGCACGCTCGAGGTTCCATACGGCGATCTCGACTTTGCGCGCACCGCAGCCGGCTTTCAGGGCAGCACGCTGTCACCGCTCGGCGGCGCGTACTTGGCAAGCGTGATTGCGCACGGTGGGCAAGCGATTCGGCTGCGCGTGACCGAACCGAGCGCAGCCGACGACGATGACTCCCGGGCAGCAAACAGCGGTGATGCGGAGCAACCGAACAGTGATGACGCGCAGGTGGTCGGTCGCGTGCTCAAACCGCTCACCGCGGCACGCATGCGACGCATGATGGAGGTCACCGTGCGCAGCGGGACGTGCCGGCATGCTTTCAGCGACGGAAATGGTCGGCCCTACTTGGGCAACATGCGCGTCTCGGGCAAGACTGGCACCCTCCGTCCGGAGGCGACCGAGGGCATGACCAGTTGGTTCATCGGCTTCGCTCCGAGCCAGAAACCCGAAATCATCATCAGCGTAATGCTCGAGAATGGGGCGGTCTGGCGCCACAAGGCCAACGAGCTCGCACGCGACCTCTTGCGCAGCTATTTCCACGCTCATGGCCGGCCGTGGATCAGCGATCCTTTGGCCAGTAGCGAAGCTCCGCTCCCCCGCTAGCTTTTCGGCTATGCTGGAGCGGCGATGGGCAAAGCGCACTTCGACTGGTCGGTTTGGGGCGGACTGAGCCTACTGCTGCTCGCACCCGCGTGCGCTGAGCCGCCTGGTGCTGCGCGCATCGTCGGGCCCGACGGCACAAGCATGCTTCACGTGCATTGCTCGGGGGAACAAGTGGCCTGCTTTCAACTCGCCGGTGAACGGTGTCCGCGCGGCTACGATCTGTCGCCGATCTTCGATCCTCACGATGGCAATTTTTTGGTGCGCTGTCGCGAGCCACAAACCAGCCCCGTGATTGCCACTACGCCGGTCACGAATCCAAACGCGAGCCAAGCAGCCGTGAGCGATCGCTGGCCTCCGGCGGAGGTAGCCAAGCCCACCGAACCGTGGCCCACGCACGCCAGCACCGATCTCCCGCCCGCGCCGCGCAACGCCAACGGCACGGTGGATCTCGGCTACTGAGTCGACCACGCAGACCGCCGCGGCGTGCTGCACCGCGGCGTGGTTCGGTCCATTCGTTACTTCGCGCTGGAGCGACGTCGACGCAGCAGCACGAAGCCCGCGGCTGCGCTCAACATCGACCACAGACCCGCGCCGCTCGCTGCGCCCGGGGCGCTGACACTGCATTTGCTCTCGGACTTCGCGCCGCTCGCGGTTCCCGCGTCCGGTCCTGCATCAGCCGCTCCGGCAGATGAAGCGGGAGCCGCAGCGCCCGCCAGCCCCAATGAAGGAATGGGCGTCTTGAGCACGGCTGCCGGCTTGATCTGAGTGCGGCTCTTGCGCGTGAGATCTTCAGCGATCCACGTCTTGCGCAAACCGCGATAGTCACGCGGCGCCTTGCCCCAGCGATAACGCTCCGGATTCGGGCACTGAATTACGGGCACCCAGGGGTGAAAATTGTTGTACCGGACCTGATACTTGTTCTGGCTGGCAGGCGTGACCTCGGTCGACGCCTCTGCCTTTTGCCCCTTCGGCTGCGCAACGCCGCCCTCGACCGCGCCGCTCGCGGGACCGAACTGCGGATCGTTCGGCAATGACTTGTCGTCATAGCGGTAGTGAACGCGCGACAGGATGTACTTGTGGCGACCGACTAGAGCTTGGCGCGCGACGACCGTCTTTCGGTCCTCTTTGGCCTGCTTTTCTTTGGCCTTGCGCTCCTTGGGCTTCAAATCCTTCGTGGCTTCTTTGAAGGCCGCGATCTCTTCTTTGGTCTGCTCCGGAGGCTTGGGATTGCGCTCCTCTTTCGGGACCGAGAGCTCGAACACGTCACCACCGAGGCTGAGCAGCTCAGCGATCTGGACTGGCTCAGTAGCGCACGGTTGACCGCAACCATCACTCGGCCAGGCGTACTCGCTCAAGAACGTGCTCGGGTTCTTCTGCTGAATGATGTCCTGCAGCGCGACGTAGAACTCACCGATGCGTTCCTTCACCGCAAAGTCGACCTCCACGTTGGTCGGCGGGAACAGGTTCTTGTAATTCTTGCTCTCGTAGCGCTGCTCGGGGTCGAGCACGTACACGATCAACTCTTGCTTGCTGCCGCCCGAGTTAACCAAGCCCACTCGATCCGGAATCGACGTGTACGGCTGCTCGGTCCAAAAGCGAATCGGCGAGAGCTGCGCGCGATCACCGCCGACGAGCTCGATGCGCTTGGTATCGACCTGAGCCACGACCACGCGCATGCCGGCCTGCACGTACGGTGCAACGGCTTGCTCAGCGCCTGCGGGTGCGTTGTAACCCTTGCTCTTCAACCAAGCGCCGACTGACTCGTCCTTGCCCAGCAGCGTGAACGAATACTCGCCCTCTTTTTGCTTGGCTTGCACGTCGAGCGACAGCTCTTTGGCAACCTTCTGCGTGCCAGTCGGCAGATCGCCGCCGCCCAGAAACGCGCTCGAAGCATCCGCCTTCATGTTGCGCTGCCATTCTTGCTCCACCGGACCGGCGTCGCACGGATCCTGCTCCCAGTACTCGTGAAAGCGCGGCGCGCTGATCATGTCGAGACGGTCGACATACTCGCGCTTGAGCGTCGTCACGTGATCGGCCGCGACGTCCGGAGGCACCACCAGCACCATGGCGAAGGGGTCGAGCGGCCCTTCGTAGTCCGACATGACCGTGACCGCCGTCACGTTGCCCTTCTTCATCAGCACGACCTGCGTGGAGTTGATCTTGATGTCCGTCTTGGTCTTCGAAGCTAAAAACCCCGGAAACGCAGAGGCTTGCGCCGCAGAGAGCAGCAGCCCCGCAGCAAGTAGGGCCGAGAACGAGAACGGTCGGGCTTTCATCGCGCGGCAGGCTATCAGATTTTTCTTTGATTCCAGCCTGAATCGCGCGGCCTGTCGCGGCGCGCTCGCGCGAGCGTGCACAGTTCGCGTATGGTCGGCGCGATGACCACCGAGGCCCGGACGTCATTTCGCGAACGGATCCGGCGCGCCCTCGCCGACCCCACGCCAGAAGCGCCGCTCACCGGCCCGCGCACTGCGGCGATCGCACTAATCCTGGTCGAGCTCGACGCGACGCTCGAGTTGTTGTTGATCGAACGGGCGACGCGCGAAGGCGACCCTTGGTCGGGGCACATGGCTTTGCCCGGCGGGCATCGCGACGCGACGGACAGCGATCTCGGCGCCACCGCGGAGCGCGAAACGCTCGAGGAAGTCGGGCTCGATCTGCGGCTCTACGGCGAGCGCGTCGGACGTCTCACTGACACGACTCCGGTGCGCGGCGTGCCGCTCGCAGTCCGTCCGTACGTGTACCTGCTCGGTGCTCGACCGACACTTTCCCTCAGCTCGGAGGTACGGAACGCGCTGTGGGTCCCGGTTGCCTTGCTACTCAGCGGCTCGGCGCACACGACCCACACCTTGGTACGGGGGGATCAGCGCTTCGAATTCCCAGCCTGGGACATCGACGGACATCGGGTCTGGGGCCTGACATATCGTGTCCTAGACGAGTTTTTCCACAGGTTTAACGCACTTTTAAACGATAGCTGAGCGGGGTTGGACAACTCGCACGAGCCGCGATAGGAGCCGTGGCCCGTGACTTTACCCGCTGCCGTCGAAGCGCGACCGGACGTGTGCTCCGTCTGCTCCGGACCACTGGATCCGCTGGGTCGCTGTGCGAAGTGCGGTGTGGTTTTCGGTGAGGCGTACCGCTGCCCCTTGTGCCAAGCGATCAGCGACGTCGAAGCGAGCGACGCGCAGTACCCGCGTTGTCGCAGCTGTGGCGGCCCACGCATCCCGCCGAGCGAGAGCCCGATTTCCGAGGCTGAGGTGAGCTTGCTGCGCAGCGCGCGCAGCGAGCAACTCCGGGCGGGTGCGTTTCGCGCGGGCGCTGGCTTCGCGCTCGCGTCGAGCGCGGTCTCGCTCTTGGTCACCCTCGTGGTATTCCTGGTGACCACCCCTGCCCTGTTTGCGAAGGCCGCAGCCGTGTTGGCAAGCGTGATTCCCCTCGTGCTTTCTTTCCTTGCATCACGCCGCGCTCGCAGTCACGCTCGAAAATTCGAGTCAGCATTGCAGCAAGCTTGGTTTTTGGCAGCCTCACGGCTCGTGCGAGCTCACGATCGCGCGCTGAGCAGCAAAGAACTCGCTCAGTTGCTGCGAGTGGACGAAGCTCGCGCAGAGCTGCTGCTCGCCGAGGTGAACGTGCAAGATCTCCTGCAGCAACCATCTGAAGTCGCGCCCCGAGTCCGGGTGACCGAGCTTTCCGATCCGGCTGAGCTAGCCGCCGCTGCTGAAACGACCTCCGCCACTCACACCGCGGGCAGGTCGTAGCTTTTCCAACGAATCCGCATGTCTTCCGACTTAGAAATCATCGAGCGCCGCCGCAACGAGCCCTGGTGGCTGCGGACCCTGCGCGAAACAGCAGTGCACGACTTCGGGGTTTTCGCCTTCCTGTTGTGCTTGAACCTCGCGGTACTCTGCACGCCGAGCGGCCCAGAACGCAGCTTCTGTCTCCTGCGCACTGGCGCGCTATTGGGAGCCTTTTCGCTCAGCTTGCTGCTCGTTCGTGGTCGGCTGATCAAGATCCCGTGGATCGCGGCCTTGGTATACCGGATCGGCATCTACGGCGTGGTGCAGGTCAGCTACTTCTCTCTGCGACACGTGCTGCCGCTCGTGAACGCCACGACGCTGGATCAAAAGCTGTACGAGTTCGACCTCGCGCTCTTCCACTACGAACCGGCGATGGCGTGGGATCGCTTCGTCACGCCGGCCACCACCGAGTGGTTCTCGTGCTTCTATTTCGGCTACTTCTTGCTGATGGCAGTGCACATCCTGCCGCTCGTGTTCTTCGGCCGTAAAAAGCAAATCGTCGGCGAGTTCACGTTTGGCATCCTGGTGATGTTCAGCATCGGCCACACGCTGTACATGGTCGTACCTGGCTACGGTCCTTACCGAGCGATGGCGGACGCGTTCCACCACCCCTTCCCCTCCGGCACTTGGTACAACCTGGTGATGGACACCGTCCACTCGGGCGGCGCGATGATGGACATCTTCCCATCGCTGCACACCGGTGCGCCGACAGTGCTCGCGTTGTTCTCCTATCGCAACCGCGACAAGCTACCCTATCGCTACACCTGGCCGCTGGTCGCGTTCTGCACCGTGAACATCATCATCGCCACGATGTTCCTGCGCTGGCATTACCTGATCGACGTGATCGCCGGCTTCACCATCGCCGTCAGCACCGTCTTCGCCTCCCGCCCCATCACGCGCTGGGAGATCGCGCGCCGCAAGCGTGAAGGCCTGGGCGATCTCTGGCCCGAATACTCGAGCCCTCCCATGACCGGCTCCAAAGACGTCCCCGATAACGCCGCCGTCGCCTGATTTTCTGCGTGGTGCGGAGGGACTGAGAGCAGGTTCCATTTTGCGGCGTTGAGAGGGGCACGCGCAGCGCCTGCCGCGCGCGATGGGAGACTCGCGCTTTCGCACGCTCGGACGGGGACGCTGGGCCGCCCGCGCTGAAGCTTAGGGAAAGCAGGCGCCTGTTCGGTCAGCTCTTTGTAGGTCTCCATCTCATTCGCAGATCGACACGCTTCGTGACACCCGAAGGGGTGTGATCTGATCGTGCCAACGTCGGATGAGCTCGACGTGTCTCCGGGTATGCGGCTGCGGCGCCTTCCGCGCGCCCAGCGCGAGGCGCGCGCGCTTCGCTCGCACGAGCGAGACGCTTTTGACGGCAACACTTTCGCCGCGGTCGGCCTTTTATATTTTTGAGTTAGCGGGCGAGCAGCGTGAGGCTCGCCGCGTAGCTCATGGCCGCACTCGGGACTTTGACGTCGCTGCGCCGAAGTGGTTCGCCGAGTGGTCCGGCCGAGTTACGCAGGGAACTGCGCGCGCTGTGAGGTGCGATGCGGGGCCGCGTTCGCCCCACAAACTAGCAACGTCCTCGTTCGAATTCGAACGCGTTGCTGCGCGCGAGCAAAGCGCGCGGAGTTCGTGCACTCCGCGCGCTCTCTAAGCTCACTTTTCGAAAACTTGAGCTGCGGCCATGCCTTGGCCTGCAGAGACGCTCACGATGACTTTCATCGTGCCGCCCATGGGGAACGCCCATTTGTAGCAATTCGGCTGCTGACCGACGATGGCCGTGGAGCCTTGGCTGCTGTCAGCGGCGACCACTGCAGCGGGCATACCCGGAATGGCGATCGACGGCACGAGTTGGATGTCGAGGTTGGTGATGGTCGGAACGCCAGCGCCAACGATCGTGTAGCACTTACCCGGGTTCATCTGCACGGTCTGCTCGAGCGACTGACCCTGACCGAAGTTGCCCGCGATCGCGGCACCCACGGGCTTCGCGCCCGGAGCGGCCGCGGTGGCAGCGAGCGGCGCGATCAGCGAAGTGACGACCTGCGCGGTGGCAGGATCGAGCGGCGTGGCTGCGGGACCCGTGGTCGTCGTGGCGACACCGGGGATAGCCGTCGGCACAGCTGCAGGCGCGGTCGCCGCAGGAGCAGCGGTCGGTGTGGCGGCAGTTCCAGTCGGCGACTGGCAAGTGCGACCGTCGAAGTACTGGCCGGGCGCGCATTGCGTCGCCGGGGGCTGGCTCACGTTGGACTGTTTGTCACCACCACCACAGCCCACCAGCGCACTCAGCGCGACCAAGCCACACAGCACAAGCTTTGTTCCAGCCATTTCTAGATATCTCCCTTTGAAGAGCGCGTCGCCGGGGCAACCAGTGCCGCCTGGACGGCCCTGCTTTCTATCAGGAAGCCGGACAGCCGCGAAAGGGGCAGTTTGCTCCGGTTCGCGGCTGTCTTGGCAGCTGCCTTCGTTCGGGCCCTGGTTTGAGCCGCATTTCACGCGCACCAAGGGACAACGCGCCGAGCCCCGGCGCGCTTTCAGTAAGCGAACGATTACCGCGAGCAGAACCCTTCGTAGTCGATGTACTCCTTGATCGTCGGGTTCTCGCCGCAGGTGGGGCAATTCTTGTCACGACGCAGTTTCAACGTCCGGAAGCTCATGCGTAGTGAATCGTAGGTGAGCAGGCGTCCAACCAATGGGTCGCCCTTGCCCAAGATCAGCTTGATCGCTTCGGTCGCCTGAATCACGCCCACCACGCCGGGCAGAATGCCGAGCACACCCGCCTCCGCGCACGACGGCGCGAGGTGCGCGGGCGGCGGCTCCGGGTACAAGCAGCGGTAGCACGGCCCCTGAAAGGGCATGAACGTCGTGACTTGCCCGTCGAAGCGGAAGATCGAGCCGTGCACGACCGGCACCTTGTGGAAGAGCGAAGCGTCGTTCACGAGGTAGCGCGTCGGAAAGTTATCGCAGCCATCGACGATCGCGTCCCAACCGGCGCCGAAGATGCGATCGACGTTGCTGCTGTTCACGCGCTCTTGGTACTTGATGACTTTCACGTCGGGGTTCAAGTCGTTGATGGCGAACTCCGCACTATCGACTTTGGTCTGACCCAAGCGCGACGTGGCGTGGATGATCTGGCGCTGCAAATTCGAGGCATCGACGGTGTCGGCGTCGACCAAGCCGATCGTGCCGACGCCGGCGGCCGCGAGGTACAACGCTGCCGGGGCGCCCAGGCCGCCCGCACCGAGCAACAGCACCCGACCCTTGAGCAGCTTTTCCTGCCCGCGCTCACCGACCTCGGGCAAAAGAATATGACGCGAGTAGCGATCGAGCTGAGCCGCGCTCAGCTCCGCCGGCATCTCCACCGGGTACTTCAGATCTTTCCAGCGCACGAAGCCAGGGTTGGCGCTGGTCACGTTTTCGTAGCCGAGCTCTTGCAGCGTCTTGGCCGCGAACGCGCTACGCGTACCGCCCGCGCAATACACGATAATCTCGTCGGACTTGTTGGGCAGCTTCTGCTCGGCCTGCATCTCCAAGAAGCCACGAGGCACGTGAATCGCGCCCGGGATGTAGCCGGCGCGTACTTCATCCTTCTCGCGCACGTCGACGAGCGTGAACGGCTTCTGCGCGCGCGACTCGACGCGCTCTTTCAACGCTTCGAGCGAGATGATCTTCACGTTCGAGCGGATCTCGGAAAACAAGTCGCTATAGGTCTTCGCCATTGGGGGGCGCCTTTCTAACACTCAGGAATCAGGACACCGGACCGGCTCAGCGGCCGGAAATACTCGCATATTCCGATGTGACAATCTTGCCGAGGTAATGTTCGACCGGCTTGAGGCCGCGTCAAGCGCGTTCCCGGCGCTGTACCGAGAGGCTTGAGCATTTCCTTTCGTTTCGCCGTTCGACCGCGCGGGCGGCCGGGCGAGGGTCGCTCCGGGCCGCGCGCCAACTCATCTTTTCCCGAGCCAACTTCGGCCGTCTGCTGAGACAGTAAAGCTGCCGGCGGCGATGCTAACCTCGCCGGTTCAACTCCAGCACCATCCCCGTCCGTCCCGAGAGAGAAGCTCGATGTCGCAGAATCGTCTGGGTGAACTGCTCGTCCGTGAAAAGTTGATCAGCTTGCAGCAGCTCCGCAAGGCACAAGACGAGCAAAAGCGTTCCGGCCAAAACCTCGGCTATACGCTCGCCCGCCTCGGCTTCATCTCCGACGGCGAGATCACGAACTTTCTCAGTGCACAATACCGGCTCCCGGCGATCAACCTCGACGAGTACGAGATCGACGCCGAGGTCGTGAAACTGGTCACGAAAGAGGTCTGCGAGAAGCATCGCATCATTCCAGTTTCGCGCTCCGGCTCTTCGCTGATCGTGGCGATGAGCGATCCGACGAACCTGAACGCGATCGACGACATCAAGTTCTTGAGCGGCTACAACGTCGAGCCGGTCGTCGCGAGCGAGACCGCGATTCAAGCCGCGATCGAGCGTTACTACAACGCGGGTCCCTCCTACGAGGAGGTGATGGCCGACTTCAACCTCGGCGACGAAGACATCGACTTCGGCGGCGACGAAGAAGAGGTCAACGCGCTCGAGCTCGAACGCCAGAGCGCGGACGCGCCGGTCGTGCGCCTGGTGAACGTGCTCTTGCTCAACGCGATTCGCAAGGGCGCGAGCGATATTCACGTCGAAGCGTACGAAAAGAAGCTGCGCGTGCGATATCGCGTGGACGGCGTGCTGCAGGAAGAGATGACGCCGCCCCTGAAGCTGAAGGCCGCGATCGTCAGCCGCTTGAAGATCATGAGCCAGCTCGACATCGCTGAGCGTCGCTTGCCGCAAGACGGGCGCATCAAGCTGAAGCTGGGTAAAGGCCGCGAAATGGACTTTCGCGTCTCGGTCCTGCCCACGATGTGGGGCGAGAAGGTCGTGTTGCGCTTGCTGGACAAGGGCAACCTGCAGCTCGACATGAGCAAGCTCGGCTTCGATCCGCAGCCGCTCGCTGACTTCAAATGGGCGATCACGCAGCCCTGGGGCATGGTGCTCGTGACGGGACCTACGGGCTCCGGCAAGACCACGACGCTCTATTCCGCGCTCAGTGACCTGAACAAGGCCGACGTCAACATCAGCACTGCGGAGGATCCAGTCGAGTACAACTTGCACGGCATCAACCAGGTGCAGATGCACGACGAGATCGG
>Ga0164241_10002201_pt1 | contig 21706 bp, 18 predicted proteins | sample OricomyardsoilBY_FD_108780 | JGI IMG/M metagenome (GOLD analysis project Ga0164241, IMG submission 108780) | Backyard soil microbial communities from Emeryville, California, USA - Original compost - Back yard soil (BY) | ecosystem: Environmental > Terrestrial > Soil > Unclassified | place: USA... | reverse complement strand
GTCTTCGTCGCCGCGGGACTGGCACTCACCTCCCCGCGAGAGGCCATGCTCTCGAAGCTGCTCGACTCGGCGCCGCAGGACGCCCTCGGCGAGGGCCTCGCCGGCGCGGTCGAGTGGCTCCCGCCGTCGAAGGTCGACTCGGCGATCGAGCGACTCCGCCGCGCTCCATCGAATGCGACGCAACGAGCCTTGCTCGCGGCGCACGTCGCGCACGGTGTCGATGGGCGGGCGACGCTTCACGCGGCGCTCCTGGCCGACGATCCGAGCCTCGTCGGCGCGGCGCTTCGCGCGATCGGTGCGCTCGGACAGCGCGACCTCTCCCCTGCCCTGCGCGCGGGCCTCGACTCGAGCGAGCGCGCCTCTCGCTTCGCCGCGGCGTGGTCAGCGACGTTGCTCGGCGATCCGACGGCGCGCGCGACGCTGCGCGCGATGGCCGAGCACGCGAGCGATCTCGCCGAAAGCGCGGCGAGCGTCGCCGTGCTCGGTCTCGATCCGACAGAGGCCGCGAGCTGGGTCGACGCGCTCACGAAGAGCGCCGCGCATCGACGCGTCGCGATCCGGGCCGTCGCTGCGCTCGGGGACCCGCGATTCCTCGACTCGCTCCTTGAGTGGCTCGACGACGCGCGCGTCGCGCGGTTGGCTGCCGACGCGATCACGACGCTCACCGGAATGGCGATCGCCGGCGAGCTCTCGATGCCGCCCCCGATCGCGTCTTCGGACGAAGACGACGCCGACTCCGACGAGCACCTCGCGTGGCCTTCTCCCGATGCAGTTCGCGCCGCGTGCGCGGACATACGCATCCGGCTTCAGCCCGCCACGCGCTACGTGCTCGGTCGCCCCGCGACGCCTGGCTTCCTCCGCGAAGCGCTGCTTCGCGGGCGTCATCCGGAGCGAGCACGCGCCGCATTCGAGCTGGCCCGCGGGGGCGCACGGCTCTTCGACACATCGGCCCCATTCCCACGTCAAGAGCGGGCGCTCGCCGCGATTGGAGCCTGACGGAGCCATGTGGGCCCTCGAGAACCGCACACCGTTCGCCGCCGAGCGCACCTTCACGCGCGATCGAGAGGGCGCGGAGGTCTTGCTCGTCGCCGTCCGCGCGACCTTCGACGTCGTCCGTGGCAGCGCTCTTCGCGTCGCAGACCTGCAATCGCCGGTGCGACGGGTCGCCGCGCACCGCGAAGAGCCCGCCCGCTCGAGCCTCGTCCACGAGTCCGACTTCGCGCCAACGAAGCGCGCGACCGACGTGCTGCTCCTGGGGACGGCGCAAGCTCGAGAGGGCAAGCCGACGATCGCCGTCGAGGTATCGCTTCGTGTGGGCGCCTGGCACAAGCGACTCTTCGCGTTCGGTGATCGCCGCTGGGGTCGCAGCCTCGGGAGCTGGCGACTCACCGATCCGGAGCCCTTCACCCGCATGCCGCTCGTATACGAGCGCGCGTTCGGCGGCGCCGAGCACGCGGCGAACCCTGTCGGCGTCGGCGCGACGCGGCCGAGCTCGCTGGCGGACACGTTGGTTCCGAACCTCGAGGATCCCGACGCGCTCCTCCGAGCACCGAACGACGAGCCTCGCCCGATGTGCTTCAGTCCGATCGCGCGCGAATGGCCGGTTCGCCGCCACCACGCCGGGACCTTCGACGACGCGTGGCGGCGGGAGCGACGACCGCTGCTCCCGAACGACTTCGACGACGCGTTCTGGCAGGCCGCCCCTTCCGATCAGCGCGCCGAGATCGTAGGCGGCGAAGAGGTCGAGCTCCTCGGCGTCGATCCCCTGGGTCCGCTTCGGTTCACGCTGCCCCGGCCATCGCTGTCGGTTCGCGCGAAGATCGCGGGCCGCTTCATCGAACAATCCCCCGTCGTCCACACCGCGCTCTTCGAGCCCGACGAGCATCGCGTGACGCTGGTCTACGCGAGCGCCTTCGCCTGCCACCACGATCTCTACGCCTTCGAACGTGTCGCGGTCCAAACCGACTCGGTAGGTCTCTCGTGACGACGCGACCTCCGCCGACCCGCGAGGAGCGCGTCGCTGTCCTCTCGAGTGGGGCGCGAACCGCGGTCGGGCGTGGGGCTCCGGCATCGGCCGCTGCTGTCCGTGCGGGGATTGGTCATTTCACGGAGCACCCCTTCGTCGTCGATCGACGCGGGCGCCGCTTGAGAGTGGCCCGCGCCACTTGGCTGCCAATCGACGTCCACGGAAGGGCGCGTTTCATCCGGCTCGCCGCGACGGCCGCGAAAGAGGCGCTCGCGTTCACGCCTGCGCTCCGAGCGCGCATCGAAGCGACCAAGCCGTCCGCCCGCGCGAAAGTTCATGTCTTCGTCGGCCTCCCTGAGGCACGCGCAGGTCGGCCCGAGGGGCTCGACGACTTCGTCGCTCGGGCGCTAGAGAGCGTGGTCGCGCTCCGCGATCCCGTCGGCTCGACCGTGACCCTCGCCGAGGGGCATGCCGCTTCGCTCATGGCGATCGAGCAGGCCGCCGCGCTGATTCGAAGCGGAGACGCCGACCTATGTCTGGCGGGTGGCGTCGACAGCTGGCTCGAGCCGGCCGCGCTCGGCGCGCTCGACACCGAGCGACGCATCTTCGGCCCGAATCGTCCTTGGGGCTTTACCCCCGGCGAAGCGGCGGGGTTTTGCGTGCTCGCGTCCTCTCGCTGGAGCGCCCGCCATGGCATGACGCCCTCGGTATCCCTGGCCGGCGCTGGGTCTTCGCGCGAGCCTGCGCCAATGGGATCGCGGCAGGTCTGCATAGGAAGGGGCCTCGGGAACGCGTTCGAAGGCGCGCTATCGTGCCTCGAGAGCGGCGCCGAAGGCGTCACTCACCTGGTCGGAGATCTCAACGGAGAGCCGTATCGCGCCGACGAGCTGGGCTTCGCACGGAGTCGCTTCGCAGATCGATTCGCGACCTCGAGCGCCCCGATCGTCCCGGCTTCTTCGTGGGGCGACGTCGGCGCGGCCTCGGGTGCGCTCTTCACAGGGCTCGTGCTCGATCGCGCCCTCCGGGGCGTCGCGCGGGACACCCATTCCCTCGTTTGGGCGAGCTCGGACGGTGGACGACGAGCGGCTGCGCTCTTTCGAAGTCACGCACTCGACCCAAACCCAGGGAGCGATTCATGAGCCGCGTCTCCGTGAGTGTAAACGGCCTATCTCTCGTGCACGAAGCGAGCGGCGGCGTCTCGACCGCGACCTTGCCGGACGTCTGCCTCACGCCCCCGGGCGAGGCGCCCGTGCCCTATCCGAACGTCGCGTTCTCTCGAGATCTCGCGCGCGGCTCGACCAACGTTCGCGCCGACGGCGGAAGCCGCGTCGCCACCGCGGGCTCGTCTTTCGGAAAGAGCATCGGCGGCGAAGCCGGCGGCGGCGGGATCGCTTCGCGCACCCACGGCGCCGAAGCGACTTGGCTCACGCACTCGCTCGACGTGCGCATCGAAGGAGAGGGCGCCTGTCGACTGACCGACAAAATGCTCCACAACCACGGCAACACGATCGACTGCGCCGGCGTCACCCAGGCGCCCGTCGGAAGCCGCGTCACGAGCAAACGCGGCCCGGGCAACCGTCACCGCAAGCCGGGCGTCGACGCAGCGAAGGCCCTGACGCGCATCCATCGACTCGGCATCGACACGAACAACTCGACCCTCGACACCGGGTTTGCGCTCTCGCAGGGCTGCACGTTCGTCGGACGGTATCTGTCCTTCGACGGCGCGCACCCCGAGCTGACATTGGAGGAGGCGAACCGAATCCACGCGGCGGGCCTCGAGCTCGTCGCGATCTGGGAGATCTCGAAGTACCGCGCGATCGAAGCGGGCTCCATCGGGGGCTCTCACTACTTCGGGGCGAGCGACGCCACAGAGGCGCGAAACAAGATGAAGTTGGTCGGGGGTGGGCACAAACCGATCTACTTCACCGTCGACTTTCCGATGACGCTGGGCGACTGGCGCAAGCGCCTGACCGACACGGTGACCGGAGAGACCATCGCGCAGAAGGACCTCATTCTGGCCTATTTCCGCGGCATCCTGAGCGTGCTGCCCTCGAAGCGTGTCGGTGCGTATGGCCCGTATACCGTCCTCTACAAGCTCTTCCAGAAGGGCTACATCGAGTATGGCTGGCAGTGGGCCTTCACGGACGACATCTCGCGCATTCATCCGAGAGCGCAGCTGCTTCAATACGACATCTATCCTGGGCAAGACGGATGGGGCGTGTCGGGCGCGGGCGCGCTCGACTACGATCGCGCGGTCTGGTCGGACTTCGGCCAATGGTGATCCGTGCCCTTCAAGACACCCCCGCCTCCGCCGGAAGAAGAAGACCTCCCGACGATCGAGCTCGTCCCGACCTCTCCGCTGGGGGGTGCGCCGACCGAGCTGACCGTCGACGTCCTGCCCATCGAGCTTCTTCAAAAGGCGCTCCCCTTCGAAGAGCCCCCGGCCGACAGGACGATCGACGTCGACTTCGATTCGATCCGTCCGCCGCTGCCCTTCCTCCCGCCGCACGACGCGGTCGCGCCCATTCCGGCCATGGTGCCCGCGCTCGCGACCGCGCTCCCGCTCGACGCACGCGAAGAGGTGCCGGTCTCGGGCCCGGCGCTGCCGACGCTGGACGAAGAGCCTGCGAGTCTGATCCGAAAGGTCGCAGCGCTCGCCGCAGAGTGCACGAACGGCGCGAGCGTCCCCTTGCCCCTCGGACTCACCCAAGAGAGTTGGGCGGGTCTCGAGCAGCGGTGCGCGGCGCTCATCGCGAGCGAGCTCGAGCGCGGCGAAACGACGCTGCGTGACGCGTACGACGACGCCTACTTGGATGCGCGCCCCGCCAGGCGAGGTCGCTTCGACGTCGACGCGTTCGTCGAGCTGGAGCTCGAGCTTCGAAGTAGCGACGCCGTCCCGCAAACCCTCGTCCCCGATGTCGCCGACGCGATGCGCCTCCGTCGCGTCCTCACGCGACGCCTCGCCTCCGATCCGTCCTTCGCCGCCGAGCTCGAGGCCGCACGCGCACGCGCCGGGGCGCTGAAGCGTAAGTAGCCCGCGCCTGCCCGCGGCCTGACTTTACGTCTCGAGGTGAGCGGTCCATCCTCTCGGCGTGTCGGACGACCTCAAGCTCCCGAAAGATGTCATCGCACGCGTCGCGCTCGAGGCCGGCAAGGACGCGGCGAAGAAAGCGCTCGCGGGCGTCCTGCCCGAAGAGGACGGCGCCCTGGCGCAGAGCGCCTCCGGCGAGAAGTCACCCGAGGCCCAGCGAGCCGCCACCCTGCGCCGCTGGAAGATCCTCGCCGTCGTCGTCCTCAGTCTCTCGGTCGTCATCGGCGTCATCGGACTTGTGATCTCGTATTGGCAGTGGTTCCTCTTCGCGGGGGTCCTCGGGCTCGCGGGCCTCTACGGCTACTACCGACTTCGAAAGCGCGGCGCGAAGAGCGAGGCCGTCTCCAAGCCCGAGCCGGTCGCCGCAAAGAAGCTCACGACGAAGGCGCCGGTCCGCGTCGACGCCGAGGACGAAGCCGAGGCACTCGCCGAGAAGCGCGCGCAGACCGAAGCGGCGCGCAAGCAGTCCGCCGAAGAACGCGCCCGACAGGTCGAGGCAAAGCGCGAGGCCCGCGCCGTGCGCGAGCAAGAGGTCGACGACGAGCTCGCCGCCCTGAAGGCGCGTTTGAAGAAGTGAGTTTGTCGCGAAGCCAGCCAGGCTCACCGTGGGGCGGCTTCGGTTTCCTGCTAAACAACCAGACATGACCCCCGAAGCACGGCAGCGTGGTATCCGGCTCGAGCGCACGCACGCGTCGCCGCACTTCGCCGACGGAACGTTCAAGAACCTAGTCGCCTTGCCGCAAGGTGGGCCGTCGCTCCCGGTGCTCGGCGAGTTCATCTTCAAGCGTGGTCGACGCATCCCCCCTGGGCCGCTCCCCGTCGAGCGACCGCACGAGGCCTGGACACGCCCCATTTCCACGGGGTTTCGCGCGACGTGGCTCGGCCACAGCACCGTCCTCCTCGAGATGGACGGCAAGCGCGTCCTCACCGATCCGGTGTTCGCCTATCGGGTCTCGCCGGTTCGCTTCGCCGGTCCGAAGCGGTTTCACCCGGTGCCCGCAGAGATTGAAGAGCTCCCGCCGCTCGACGTCGTGCTTCTGTCGCACGATCACTACGACCACCTCTGCCGCACCACGATGGAGAAGCTCGCGAAGATGCGCGTGCCGATCGTCACGGCCTTGGGCGTCGGCGCTCACCTCGAGAGCTTCGGCGTCGATCCGACGCGGATCACGGAGCTCGACTGGCACGAGAGCACCGAGGTCGCCGGCATTCGCTTCACAGCGACGCCGTCGCAGCACTTCTCGGGTCGTGGACCGCTCGATCGCAATCGAACGCTCTGGGCGTCGTGGGTCATCCAATCCGACAAACGCAAGGTGTTCTTCTCGGGCGACACCGGCCTCACCGACGAGTTCGCCGCCATCGGCAAGGCACACGGCCCGTTCGATCTCGTGATGCTCGAGGTCGGCGCATTTCATCCCTCGTGGGGAACGATCCACCTCGGCCCGGAGAACGCGCTGAAGGTGTTCGACATGCTCGGGGGCGGCACGCTGCTGCCTGTCCATTGGGGCACGTTCAACCTCGCGCTCCACGACTGGGACGATCCGGCAGAGACGTTGCTCGAGCTCGCGACCACACGCAGAAAGCGCATCCTCACGCCGCGCCTCGGTGCCCCGTTCGAGCCCGAGCACATCGAGGGCGCGTTGCCTTGGTGGCGCGAGGTCGTCGCGGTTCCGTCGGGCTGCCGCGCGCTCTCGACAGGCTGACGAGGGGCGATGCTCGACGCGCACCGACTCCCGCTCGCATCACGTACGCCCATCCTGATGGTCGTGTCGCTCGCCGCGTGCAGTGGCGACCCGGGCGTGCGCGCCTCGCGGGGCGCGTCGCTGGACGCTCCTCGGGGCGGCGTAGCGATGGTGCCGCCGACCTCACCCACGGTCGACGCGGCAGCGCAGAGCGCCGCGTCCGCGGGTGCAGAGCCGACGCCGGCGGCGACCGAACGGCTCGTGGTTCTCGACCAGGTCATCTCCTCGGCCCCCCTCTTCTCCGACGAGCTGGCGGGGCTCGAGGACTCTGCGGTCGCGGCGCTCGAAAAGGTCCCTGGGACCCACGTCGTGCCCCAGAAGGAGGTCAGGCGGATCGAGGCGCTCGTCGCCGCCGGGCGCGCTCGAGAGGGCGGGCCGAAGTGTGCACGCGCCCCGAAGAAGGGGACGCTTCTCGAGCGACGGTATCCCGACGCCGTCGGCGCGACGCTCTGGGCCAGCTGCTTCTCCGACTCGAACTGCAGTACGCAAATCGACGTCCACACCACGCTCTTGCCAGAGGGCGGATACGACGACCGGTTCGTCGCCTTTCGAATGTTCGGCACCGTCGCGGACCCGCTCGACCTCGGCGCGTGGAAACGCGCCCTCGACGGCTCGGCCGCGAGCCCCGAGGCCGCCACGCACGAGGCGGGCATGGGCGGAGTCGGCTTCGGCTTCGGCATGGGTAGCGGTCCGCCCGAGGTGAAGCTCGTCGACGCGCAGTTCGGCTTCACACCCAAGCTCACGGCGCAGGACGTCCCCGCGAAGCTCTTTCGGAGTTGTAAGAGCGAGACCACGAAGCTCGTCGTCGAGCTCGACGACAAGGACGTCACGCGGTGTGAACCGTCGGGCTGCGCCTGCACCGCGCTCGCGCATCGCGCGCTCGGCGCCGGAAGCTCACACCGGCGCGCCGTGCTCACGCTTGCCGGCTCGGGCAGTCTCGGCACCATCGGACACGGCGGTGGTGGCCGCTTGGGGAGGTTGAAGGGCCCGCACAAGGCGCGGCCGTTCGTTCGCATCTTCTCGTCGGAGACGATGGCTACCCGATCGTTCGAGCACTCGTTCGCGATGGGTCAGTGCCTACGCGAGGACACGCCGGGCGGCGATTTGCGGGTCAGCTTCACACTCACCGCGAGCGGACGCGTCTCGGAGATCGCCATCCCGGAATCGACCTTTCTCGACGACACCGAGAAGCGCTGCATCGCGAAGGAGCTGAAGACCTTCGAGTTCACCTGCCCGCCAGAGGGCAGCACCACGCTGACGGTGAAGCTCCACGTCGAACTGCCGAAGCCGCCCTGACGGGCGCGGCGCGCCGACTCAAGCAAAGGCGGCAGCGAACAGCTCCTCGAGGCGGCGCCAATGCGTCCCGGCCGCGTCGGCGTCGTACACGGTGAAATCGTCGACCGCGAAGCCGTGTGACGCCGCCTTGAAGTGATCGAGCGTGTAGCGAACGTGCGCCTTCGCGAGCGCCGTCACGAGCCTGCCTTGTTGCTCGGGCGTGCAGCTTCGATCGTCATCGGCGATGCCGAAGTAGAGCCGCGCCTTCAACTTGTCGACGTCGAGATGCGGACTGTCGGGCGCATCGGTCGAGATGCCGCCACCATGGACGACGCCCGCGGCAGCGATGTCGTTCGGGTAGGTGATCGCCGACAGGAACGAGAGTCGTCCGCCGATGCAGTAGCCGGTGCAGCCGACCTTCCCGGAGCGGACGCCAGGCTGGACGCGCAGCGCTCCGATGTACGCCTCGGCGTCGCGCATCGCGCTCGGCCTGTCGAGCGCCGCCATCAGGCCCATCAGTCGTTCGCGCTCCTTCGGGTCGCCAAACACGGTCTTCACGTCGAACGGCGCGTAGTCACCGGCGCGATACAGAATGTCCGGCAGGAGCACGACGTACCCGAGCGCAGCGAGCTTCGCGGACATGTCGTGCATCGCCGGTCGCACGCTCCCCGCGTCGGGGTAGAAGATGACACCAGGCTTTTCGCCCGTGCCGCCCGGACGATGGATCCAGCACGGCGCGACACCATCGGCGGTCTTCACTTCGATCTTCTGGGGCTCGGTCATGCGCGCATCGTAGACCGAACCCGCCGAGGTGCGCGCCGGGACGGTCGGAGGACGCGGAACGGCCAGTGGTAGCCCTTCCCCGGCTTCATGGGACGCGATACGAAGACGTGCTCATGGATACGCAAGCCATCCTCGACGCAGTCCGAAGCAGCCAGAGCGGCAAGGTGAAGGTCGCGATCGTCGACATCGACGGCATCTTGCGCGGCAAGTACCTCCACAAAGAGAAGTTCTTCGGCGCCGTCGACGGCGGCTTCGGTTTCTGCAACGTCGTGTTCGGCTGGGACGTGAACGACCTCTGCTACGACGACTCGGTCACCTTCACCGGCTGGCACACCGGCTACCCGGACGCCCTCGCACGCGTGGATCTCGACACGTTCCGTCGCGTGCCTTGGGACGGCGGCGTGCCGTTCTTCCTCGGCGACTTCCAGGACGAGAGCGGCGGCCCGCTGCCGATCTGCCCCCGCAGCTTGCTGAAGACCGTCCTCGCGCGCGCCGCGACAGGGGGCTACTCCGCGAAGGTCGGCATGGAGTTCGAGTGGTTCAACTTCAAAGAGACGCCGGCTTCGCTGGAAGCCAAGGGCGGCACGAACCCGTCTCCGCTGTCTCCCGGAATGTTCGGCTACTCGCTCCTCCGGATGAGCCAGAACCAGCCCTACTTCAACGCGCTGATGGATGAGCTCGGCGCCTTCGGCGTGCCCATCGAAGGGCTGCACACAGAGACGGGGCCTGGCGTCTTCGAGGCTGCCATTCTCTACTCGGAGGCTCTCGAGGCCGCAGACCGCGCCGTACTCTTCAAGAGCGGCGCGCGCGAGCTCGGACAGCGGTTTGGAATCATGCCGAGCTTCATGGCGAAGTGGCACGACAAGCTCCCCGGCTGCAGCGGCCACACCCACGTGAGTCTCTGGAAAGACGGCGTGAACGCTTTCCACGATCCGGCGAATCCGCGCGAGCCGAGCCCCGTGCTCAAGAGCTTCATCGCGGGGGTCTTGCGTGCGCTACCAGACATCCTTCCGCTCTTCGCGCCCACCGTGAACAGCTACAAGCGCCTGGTGGATGGCTTCTGGGCGCCGACGAAGCCGACATGGGGCGTCGACAATCGCACCGTCGCTGTTCGCTTCATCCCCGGAAGCGCGAAATCGACGCGCATCGAGATCCGCGTCCCCGGCTCGGACGTGAATCCATATCTCGCGGTGGCCGGCTGCATCGCCGCCGGGCTCGCCGGCGTCGAAGAGAAGCTCCCGCTTTCGGACGCGCCCGTCGTCGGGAGCGCCTACGTCGAGTCCGCGACGCCGCGCCTCCCGCGAAACCTCCACGACGCGACCGAGCGGTTCGCAGCGTCGAAGCTCGCCCGCGAGCTCTTCGGAGACGAATTCGTCGACCACTTTGCCGCCACCCGCGAGCTCGAGTGGCGTCGCTTCCAGGACGCGGTCACAGACTGGGAGCTTCGTCGTTACTTCGAAATCATCTGAGGAGCCCATGCCGCACCGATTTTCGTTTCCCACCACGATCCAGTTTGGCGCGGGAACGCGCGACCTCGTCGGCCCGCACTTGAAGGAAGCCGGCGTGAAGCGGCCCCTCCTCGTCACGGACAAGGGCGTCGCGGCGTTGCCGCTCCACGAAGCGCTCCTGGCCCACTTGAAGGCGTCTGGCCTCGAGGCCGCGTCGTTCTCGGGGATCTGGGGCAACCCGGTGAAGTCGCAGGTCACCGCCGGCGTACAGGCCTTCCGCGCCCACGGCGCCGACGCGATCGTCGGGCTCGGCGGCGGAGCCGCGCTCGACGTCGCGAAGGCGATCGCGCTCATGGTCCATCACCCGGGCGACCTCTTCGACTACGAGGACGACAAGCCCGGCGCGCTCCCGTTCGACAAGGAGATCCCCTATTGGGTCGCGCTCCCGACGACGTCGGGCACCGGCAGCGAGGTCGGTCGAAGCGCCGTCGTGTCGGACGACGTGACGCACGTGAAGAAGATCATCTTCTCGCCGTGCCTCCTCGCGAAGGTCGTGTTCGCCGATCCGGAGCTCACCCTGGGCTTGCCCGCGAGCGTGACCGCCTCGACCGGGATGGATGCGCTGACCCATTGTGTCGAAGCATTCCTCGCGAAGGGCTACCACCCGATCTGCGACGGCATCGCGCTCGAGGGACTGCGCCTCGCCGCGGAGAACCTCGTCAAGGCGGTGCAGTCCCCGTCGGATCTCGACGCGCGCGGCCAGATGATGATGAGCAGCATGATGGGCGCCATTGCCTTTCAAAAGGGATTGGGCGTCACGCACTCCTGCGCGCATGCGCTCGGCACTGTGGTCGACATGCACCATGGCCTCGCGAACGGCGTGATGATTGACCACGCGCTCGCCCACAACACGAGCGAGGTCGCGCGGTTTCGACGAATGGCGGCGACCGTCGGCCTGACCGATACCTCGCCTGGCGCGTTCCTCGCGTGGCTCGGACAGCTGAAGAAAGAGGTCGGCATCGCCGCTGGCTTGAAGAGCTCGAATGTGTCCGCCGACAAGCTCGACGCGTTGGTCGCCGTCGCGATCGACGACGGCTGCCACCCGAACAATCCCGTCGTGTGCACGCGCGCCGACTTCGACCGAATCTTCCGCGCCGCCTTCGAGGTCTGAACATGGCACTCCGAATCGAAAACCCCGCCACGGGCGAGCTCGTCGAAGAGGTCGCCTCTGATGACGACGCCTCGGTCACTGCCAAGGCAGCACGAGCACGTGCGGCGCAGCCGGCCTGGGCCGCGCGTCCGATCGACGAACGTCTCGAGGCGATCCGGCGATTCCGAACGTGGATCGTCGACGACAAGGAGCGGCTCGCGGCGATCACGACCAGCGAGACCGGCAAGCCACTGCAGCAGTCGCGCAACGAGCTGGCCGGGCTCGCGCTTCGCATCGATTTCTTCCTCGACCACAGCACCGCGGTCCTGGCGGACGAAGTCGTAATGAACGATCCGGCTCAAAATCTCCTCGAGCGCATCGCCCACGAGCCGCTCGGCGTCATCGCGAACATCTCGGCGTGGAACTACCCTTACTTCGTCGGCGCGAACGTGTTCATCCCGGCGCTCCTCGCGGGCAACTCCGTCCTCTACAAGCCGAGCGAGCTCGCGACGCTGACGGGCCTCGCCATGGTCGACGCGTTGCACAAGTCGGGCGTCCCCGACGACGTGATGATCCCGATCGTCGGCGGCGGCGAGGCGGGCGCCGCGATCTTGCGCGAGCCGATCGACGGAGCCTTCTTCACCGGATCGTACGCGACCGGCATGAAGATCGCCGAGGCCGCGGCCAAGCGAATCATCACGCACCAACTCGAGCTCGGCGGAAAGGACCCCGTCTACGTGACGGACGACGTCGATGTCGCGAGCGCCGCGGCGGCGATCGCCGACGGCGCGTTCTACAACTGCGGACAGAGCTGCTGCGCCGTCGAGCGCATCTACGTCCATGAGAACGTCTACGACGCGTTCCTCGGGGCGTTCCTCGCAGAGGTGAAGAGCTTCAAGCTCGGCGACCCGACCGTCGAGGGCACCTATATCGGTCCGCTGACGCGGAGAGCGCAGCTCGACGTGCTCGACGCGCAGATCGCCGACGCCACCGCGAAGGGCGCGAAGATCGAGACCGGGGGCGCGCGGCTCGTGACTCCAGGAAACTTCTTCGAGCCGACCGTCCTGACGGGCGTGACGCACGACATGCGGGTGATGAAGGAAGAGTCCTTCGGTCCGATCATCGGGATCATGAAGGTCGCGAACGACGAAGAGGCGCTCTTCGCCATGAACGACACCGAGTACGGTCTGACCGCGGGCGTGTATGGCAAAGATCGGGACCGCGCGCGTACGATCCTCTCGCGTGTGAACGCCGGCAGCGCCTATTGGAACTGCTGCGACCGCGTAAGCCCACGTCTGCCTTGGTCCGGTCGCGGACACTCCGGGATCGGCGTCACGCTCTCCACGTACGGGATCCTCGCGTTCACGCGCACGAAGGCGTGGCACGAGAAGACCGTCTGAGCGCGACGCTCGAGACACAGAGCGCGAACCGGCAGCACGTCGAGCGGCTTCACCTCGTGCTTCCCTGTCGTCGTTTTGGACTGACCACGCTGTCTGCCTCGCGCGCGAGCAACCGTTGCTTGCGCGCGAGGCCCCAGCGATAGCCCCCGAGCCCACCGTCCGCGCGTAGGGCGCGGTGGCAAGGCACCACGACCGATACCGGGTTCGCTCCGCACGCCGTGCCGACCGCCCGCACCGCGTTCGGCGAACCGGCTCGCAGGGCGAGCTTCGCGTAGGTCGTCGTCTCGCCGAAAGGGATGGCCACGAGCGCACGCCACACGCGTTCCTGAAACGCGGTCCCCTGCACGTCGAGTGGGACGCGCACGTCCTCGCCTTCCAACGCACGAACGACGAGCTCGAGCTCGGGGGTGCGTCTCTTCCCGACGCGAACGTTCACATCTCCCGCACGTGCGAGCGACTCTCGCCGGGCTTCGGCGGCGTCGTCGGCAAGCACCAGAGCTCGAACGCCACGTCGGGTGAGGACGACTCCGGCGTAGCCGAGCGTGCATCGCAGGACGTACTGCTCCGCGTCCCCAGCCGATCGGCTCACGCTCTTCGACCGAAGGTCCGACAGGGAAATCTCAGCTCGCATGACTCTCCTCCTTCTCGTTTCGGTGACTCGTCAGCCCATCCAAAGGTGCATGAGCGCGTACGCGCGCCAGGGTCGCCACGCGTCGGATCTAGCCTCGGCTTCGCGCTCGGTCGCCGCGTTCATCGCGCGACGCACGCCGAGGTCTCCTGGCAGGAACGTGTCCGGATCTCGAAGCGCGCGCAGCACGACGTAGCCGGCCGTCCAGGGGCCGATCCCCGGGATCGCCATGAGCGCCCGACGAAGCGTCGCGGCGTCGCCGAAGCGATCGAGCGAGACCTCTCCCGAGACGACGGCGTCCGCGAGGCGTGCGAGCGTCGCCGCCCGACTTGCCGGCAGCCCGATGTTCGCGATGTCGGCGGCGCCGGCGCGGCTGAGCGCAACGGCCGTCGGGAAGATCTCCCTCGTGGGATCACCGAAGCGCTCGACGAGCCGCCCGGTCAACGTCGTCGCGGCCTTCACCGAGACCTGCTGTCCGAGCACGGCGCGCACCCCGAGCTCCCAAGGGTCCCATGTCCCCGGGACACGCAAACCCGGCGTCCGACGAACGAAGCCTCTCAACGTCGCGTCGCTCGAGAGGTGCGCGTCGATGACGTCCGGCCGCGCGTCGAGATCGAACATCCCGCGGACGCGCGTAAGCACCTCTGGCAGACATGGCAATAGCGCGGCGTCGACTTCGACCAGGACCCCCGGTCGTTCGGGGTCCGTCGCGAGCTTGATCTCGACCTCTCCCCGTCGACCGTCGATCACGCATGGACGGCGATAAGCCTCTTCGGACACGCTCTCGAGGCCCGGGACCGCGCGCCCGGCGAGAAACGCGAGCAGCCGCGCTCCGGCGAACGGCGGACGCGCGTCGAGACGCAAGACGATCCGGTCACCGATCTTCATGCTCTGAGCCTTTCGGAGGGCGGACGGCGCACAGGCAAATCGCGACCGAAAAGATGCGTGGAAGCGCCGCAGGCTGGAGAACCCCGCGGCGAACGCGACGTCCGTGATCGGCAGCGCCGTGTCCTGCAAGAGCGCCTTCGCGACGCCGAGCCGACGCGACTCTGCAAGCTCGAGCGGCGCGACGCCTGTCGCTCCGAGCACCGCGCGCCGGAGGTGACGTTCGCTCACGCCAAGCTCCTTCGCGAGCGCGTCGACGGACTGCTGGTCGAGCGCGCCCGCGCCGATACGTGCGAGGGCGCGCTCCGCGAGCTTGCCCGCTGCGTCGACGCTGGCGAGACCGGGCGCGCGTTCGGGTCGGCAGCGAAAGCAGGCGCGGAACCCCTCGCGCTCGGCCTCTGCGGCGTGCGTGAAGAAGCGGCACCGCGCACGGCCCGGCGTCCGCGCCGGGCAGATCGGCCGGCAATACACCCCCGTCGTCTCGACGCCGACGAAGAACACGCCGTCGAAGCGGCGGTCTCGCGTCACGAGCGCGCGATAACAAGGTTCCGGATCGAGCGGCGACATCGCGGTCCAACCTAGCGGGACGCTCCCGCCCGTGCTCGCCGTTTTCGGACACGACGGCAACATCAGAGAGCGTGCTATTGAGCGTGCCGTGGCGAAGGCAGCAAAGACGAAAGCGAAGAAGACGGCAGCGACCGCGACCGTGAAGTCGGCGGGGGGCGCCATCAGCCTGCGCGCGCTCAGTCGCGCGACGCTCGCGCGCCAGCTCCTGCTCGCGAGGCAGAACCTCGGCGTCGTCGACACCGTCTCGCGCCTCTTCGGCATGCAAGCGCAGCTCGCGCGGCCCCCGTTCGTCGGCCTGTGGTCGCGCCTCGTCGATCTCGCGCGCGGCGCCGTCACGAAAGAGGTCGAGGCAGCGAGGCTCGTCCGAGCGACGTGGGTCCGGGCGACGATCCACCTCTTGTCTGCACACGACTACGCCGCCTTCCGCGCGACGCTCCAACCCGCGCTCGATCGCGCGATCGCGGGCATCCTGAAAGACCGCGTGCGGCCGAGCGAGATCGAACCCTGTCTCCAGGCGGTGCGCGCATTTCTGGCGAAGTCCGGGCCCATGACGTTCAACGCCATCCGAGACGAGCTCGCGCGTGTGTTTCCCGGTGGCGACATCCGTGGCCTGGCCTACATGACGAGATGCACGCTGCCGCTCGTGCTCGTCGCCGATGCGGGCGCGACGTTCGGGTGGACGGGCAACGCCGGCTTCGCCACGGCAGAGACCGCGATGAAGCCGACGCTCGCGAAGCGCGCCGACACCGCCGCGTTCGTGAAGCGGTATCTCGCGGCGTTCGGTCCCGCGTCGGTCAAGGACGCCGAGTCGTATTCGTTCCTGCCGAAGCTCGGCGACACGTTCGAGGCGATGCGCGGCGAGCTCGTCTCTCTTCGCGACGACAAGGGCCGCGAGCTCTTCGATCTGCCCGGCGCTCCACGTCCGCACGAGGACACCGCCGCCCCGGTTCGCTTCCTGCCCGAGTTCGACAGCGTGGTCCTCGCGCACCACGATCGTCGCCGCCTCATCACCGAGGCGAATCGGCCGAAGCTCGCGACGAAGAACCTCTTCGTCCCGGCCACGTTCACCGTCGACGGCATGCTCGCCGGCAAGTGGACGCTCGAGACGAAGAAGGGCGTAGCGACTCTCGGCCTCACCGCGTTCGAAGCGCTCCCGAAGTCGGCGCTCGGCGCGATCGAAGCAGAGGCTCACGCGCTCGCGACCTTCGCCGAGCCGGGCGCCAAGCGCGTCGAGCTCCGGTGGCAGAAGGACTGAGCCCCGAACGGCGACTGACGCGCTCGCTGTGTGGTAACATTTTCGTTACATGCACGCGCTCGACGCTCTGGGAAGCTCCATCCGACGCGACATCCTCGTCGCCCTGCGCGAACGACCGCTCGCCGTCCACGAGATCGCGGAGCTGTTCCCGGTGAGTCGACCGGCGATCTCGAGACACGTTCGCCTCCTCGAGGACGCAGGCCTCGTCGAAGCGGCGCGCGAGGGCCGAGAGGCGCGCTACTCGGTCCGCATGCAGGGCTTCACGTCGGTGCGTGAGTTCCTCGACGGCTTTTGGGACGCGGCGCTCGACCGGCTCGCGAAGCTGGCCCGCGACGAGAAGGGCGGGAAGCGATGATCACGAAGTCCGTCCTCCTCGAGTGTGGCGTCGAGCAAGCCTTTGCGCTGTTCACCGGCCGCATTTCCGATTGGTGGCCGCCGGAGCGCAGGCACACGAAGAACCCGAAGAGCGAGATCGTGCTCTCGGCAGACGGGGACTTCTTCGAGCGAGATCCGGCGGGAGACGTCGTCCCACTGGGCAAGGTCCTCGAGTGGGAGGCGCCGCGCCGCCTCTTGCTCGACTGGTACCCAGGGACGAGCCGACGCGAGTCGAGATCAAGTTCGAGCCCGAGGGTGACTCGACGCGGGTCGTCGTGCTTCACCAGGCCACCCCCTCGAGCGAGGCGCTCTTCCCGCTTCGCGCGCCGAAATACGAGGCATCCTGGACGCTCGTACTCGGCGCCCTCGCTCGCGCGGCCGCGCTCGACATCTAGTAACACTTTTGTTACCACTTAGCGACATGAACGCCGCCGCCTCGAACGCGCACGCCACGAAGTCCGCGACGACCTTTCGCATGGAGTGCGCGGTCTCCTCGCACATCGCAGCGCCGCCGAGCCGGGTCTGGGCGCTCTTGACGAACGCGGCCGACTTTCCACGCTGGAACAGCACCGTCACGAGGATCGAGGGGGACATCGTCCTCGGCGCGAAGCTCAAGATGACCGTCCCCATCTCCGAGCGCACGTTCACGCCAAAGGTGACCGAGCTCGACGCGCCGACGCGGATGGTCTGGAGCGACGGCGCCGCGCCGATGTTCAAAGGCGTGCGGACGTTCACCCTCGCGGAGCGAGCGGACGGCTCGACGGATTTCTCGATGCGCGAGGTGTTCTCGGGCCTGATGCTCCCGATGATCAAAGGCTCGCTCCCGGACTTCGGCCCGCCCTTCGAGCAGTACGCCGCCGATCTGAAGCGCGAAGCCGAGACCACGGGTTGAGACGCCATCGGGCGCGCATCGTCGCGCGCCCGACTCCCCTGCCCGTGAACCTCCTCAGCCGGCGACGCAGGACACCGCGTTCGGCGCAGCGTCCTTGTTGTTGCCGTCGTTGCACTCCGGAACCGTGTTGTCCGGATCGACGATTCCGTAGATCGTAATGGCGTTTCCGTTCGGCACGAACTGCCCGAGGTTCGGCGTGATGACGACCGAGCCGCCTGCAGGGATCGTCCCCGGGACCGCGACGTCTTGAATCGTCGAGCCACCCTGGTTCGGATCTCCTGCGTAAAAGCGCACGACGACGCCGGACGCATCGACGGAGCCGTCGTTATAGACCGTCGCCGTCACGGTCGGCGGGCAGCCGCTCGAGACGGCCGTGATGTCGAGTCGCAGGTCCGCGAGCGGATTGCCGGCGAGGACCGGCTTCGTCAAGGCGTTGTTCGTCTCGTCGCACTCGTTCTCGGCCGAGAGCGCGTCCGCCGTCACGGTGACCGCGTCTGGCAGGATCCCAGGGGCGTTGTTCATCGCGTCGTACGGCACGGACAAGATGATCGACTCGCCCGGCTCGAGGCTGTTCGCGAGGACTACGGTGAGCGGCGTCATGGACGTGTCCGCGTAGAGCGGCTCGGTCAGTGCGGGCGTCGTCCACGTCCCGTCGAAGCCGATGGTCACCCCAGGACCGATGCGAAGATCGCCGATGTTCTTCACCTCGAACGTGATGAGCAGCTGGTCGCCCAGGGTCCCGCACGTCTCGCCGGGAGAGGTAAATTGGATCCCGGTGATGGTCAGATCGGGCGCGACACCGAACCCGCGCGGGTTCGATCGATACGTGTTGTATGTGCGACCATTCCACGGGAGATAACTCTCCGGCTCGGTCATGGGCACGCCGCCGCCCTCTGTCACGTTCGTGACGTGATAGGCGTGCTCGTTCCAAATGCGTCGCGCGCTGACCCACGTATCGGACGGGTCGCCCCAGACCTCGATTCCGTTGTTGTAGTCGTAGCTACCGCCCACCGAGCAGAAGCCCGACTCGTTCGAGGTCGCGAAGACGATCTCGGCGTTGCCGTCATTGTCGACGTCGGCCACGACGGGGTACTCGATGCGCGTCCGGCTCTCGCTCGCCTCTTTGAAGAGGACCCCTGCGGTCAGGCCGTCGTACACGCGGAAGAAGCACTCGTCGTTGTAGATGACCTCTGCGCCGCCATCACCGTTGAAGTCGAAGACGGACGAACCCGTGACGCGGCTCGAGTCGTCCTCGGTCTTGCGCTTCCACCCGTTGTGGAGACAGACGCAGCTGCCGCTCGTGACGTTGCAGGTCGTCCCGGGCGTCACGCTCGAGCAGTCGACGTCCGTCGTGCAAGCGTTGCTCGGCGGCGTCCGCGCCGGATTCGTCTGGGGTCCGGTGAGGCTGACGCCGTCGTCCAGGACGTTCGGCCAGTCGGGGCACGCGGCGCTCGTGTCCTGTAGATCGATCACCTGATAGGCAGTCCCGAAGGCGCTGCCGACCTCTGGGAAACCGTCCCCGTCGAAGTCGTCGACGTTCGGCGCGCCGCCATCCGTGCCGAGCCCCAGCGCGATCTTGCGCTCCAAGGTCCCCGTCGCGCCGTCGAGGATGAGCAGCGTGCCCTCGTTGATCAAGACCACCTCGGGTTTCCCATCGAGCGGGTTCGTCGGGCTCGGAGCGAGCGCGGGATCGGTGCCGAGGATGTCCGCGACCGCGCAGAACCCATCACGGATCGCGTTCGGGATCGCCGTCGTGCCGTTGACGGTCTGGCCATCCCAGGCGACGACCAGCTGGCCTGCACAGTAGGCGGTCTCTTCCGCATTCGTGGGTGGGAACATCGCGCAGTCGGCGCGCGTCGTCGCGCCCGCGGGGGCCTTCGGGAAGCCGTAGACGGTCGTGCCGGCGATGATTTCGGCGCGCTGATCACCCGTGATGTTCGCGAGGCACGCCGCAGGCCCCTGGCCCTGCGTTCCGTTCATCAGGTTGCCGGAGAAGGTGTCGACGAGGACCAGCTTCCCCATCGCGTCGTGACCGAACGTGAACACGAACCTTCCCATGACGAGCTCGGCGTAGCCGGTGTCGTCCAGGTTTGCGATCGCTGGCGCGGGGTTCGAATATCCGGAGGCCGGCCATACGTTCGCTGGGCTCGTCAAGATGCGCGTCCCGTCGTTCTTGAACACGGAGAAGCCACGCGTCTCGTTCGGCGCGACGATCTCGGGGATCCCGTCGTTGTCGATGTCGCCGACGGCGATCGCCGCCGTCGAGTTGAGATCCGCAGGAGCGCAGTTCGTCGTGGCCGCGCAGTCCGTCGGCAGGGGATCTCCCTCGTGCCACAGGCTGTTGCCACAGACTGCGAAGTAGTCTTTGCCCTTGTCGACACCGCCGCCGTGGATGGCGCGCAGCACGCCGTTGTTCGTGTATTCGCTGTTGCAGAACGTCATGAAGACGATCTCGGGAAAGTCGCGCTCGTTCACGAGGCCGTCGCCGTTGTCGTCATTCAGGTTCGCGACGACGGGGGTCATGACGACCTGCGCGCTGTATTTGAAGGGGCTTCCGAGGGCGAGCCGCTGCGCCTCGCTGTCGCCGCCCCAGACGATCTCGGGCGCCGGAAGCACCGACGAGAACGGTTGCGGCGCGAGCGAGCAGGTCGGCGCCTGGCCCGAGCCCGCACACGAGCCGACGTCACACTCGGTGAACAGCGGGCAGTCCCAGTCGTCGATGCAGCCGCAATACGCGGTGCCCATCGAATCGTCGACGCACTCGCTCGTGTAATAGGCGTCGCTGTGACACGTGAACTTCGAGGCGTCAGCGCCGCCGTTCTGGTCGCACTCGAAGAGGGCATCGCCGACGCAATGCGTGTCGCCCCCGGTGCAGACATCGTCGACGCAGATGGTGCCGTTGCAGTACTGGTCGGCGCTGCAATCGACGTCGCCGCTGCAGCTGATGTCGACGCAGACCGCGCCGCCGTTCGGCAGGGTCTGGCACTCTCCGGTCGGCCCGCAGTCCAGCTCGCTGCAATCGATGGGCACGCACGCCGTCGTGTTGCCGGTCGCCTCGCATTTCAGGCCGGGGTCGCATGCGATGCCGTCGCAGGGGTTGCTCCCCGTCGACGTCGACGTGTTGCCCCCGGATTGAAAACCGCTCGTCTCGCCGCCGGTGGCGGCGCCTCCGGTCCCCTCGCCCCCGCTGCCCGTCGAGTGGTTGACGATCTCTGGATCCCCGCAGGCTGCGATGACCAAGGACACCACAACTGAAGAAAGGAGCGCACGACGGTCCAGCATGCCGCAAGCGTAGCCGCACCCGGAGCGGCCCAGTGACCTCTATTGCACTCGGATTTGGGTCGACGTCGCGCCGAACGCGTTGACAGGCGACGGGCGCCGTGGACGTTCGCAGCCGGTCGGGCCGAGCGAATCGCCTATTTCAGGTTTTCGACGATGCCGTTCGCGGTGTCGGACACCTTCTTCAAGAGGTTGCTCAGCGTCGACATCGCCTTCGACATGCGATCCATCACCATCTGAAGTCGCAGCTGCTGCTCTTCTCCCAGCTCGGCCAGCGAGTCGAAGTTCGGCTTTGCGTCCTTCAAACCGAGCGCGAGCTTCGTTGTCACCTCCTCGGTCGCGTCGGCGGCGTCGCGCAGCTTCGCCATCTCGGCGGAGTAGGCCTTGCGCTGCTCGACCGTCAGCTCCTTCGGCGGGGCGACGTCGGCCAAAGCCCGAATCGCGTCCCGCGCCTTCTCGAGCTTTTGCTTCTTCGCGACGACGGCTTCGCGCGTCGCCTTCGCCTTTTGCTGGGTCAGGCCGTCCGCGAACGCCGGCGAGGCCGCCGGGACGAGGGCAATGGTGGCGACGAGAACGAGCGAAAGGACGACGAATCGGGTCCGCATGGCCACGACCGTATCACCCAATCCCGCCAACCGACATCGTGCCCGCGGCCCCGATCGAGAGGCCTTCCGGGCCGATGCTCGGGCGCGATTCGCACAGCTCGGACCGCCCCGGAACGTTGTACATCTGGCTCATGGCTTCCGATCCGAGCGCGGCGCGCCTCCCGGTCGTTCACTTGATCGAGGGGCCCGTGGGCGCAGGCAAGTCGACGTATGCGCGTGCGCTCGCCGCCGAGCGGCGCGCGGTCTGGCTGAATCTCGACGACTGGTACGCTCGACTCTACCGAGCTGACCGACCCGAAGCTTTCGTGCTCGAGTGGTACGTCGAGCGCAAGGCCCGCTGCCACGCGCAAATTCTCCGGGTGACG
>Ga0164241_10002200_pt1 | contig 21724 bp, 17 predicted proteins | sample OricomyardsoilBY_FD_108780 | JGI IMG/M metagenome (GOLD analysis project Ga0164241, IMG submission 108780) | Backyard soil microbial communities from Emeryville, California, USA - Original compost - Back yard soil (BY) | ecosystem: Environmental > Terrestrial > Soil > Unclassified | place: USA... | reverse complement strand
CGAGCTGGTCCGACAGCGCGCCTCGACCGACCAGCGCTTCGACGTCGTGCATGTCCACGACTGGCCGGCGGCGATGGTGCCATATCTCATGCGCCTGCACCCCGAGCTCGAGAAGACCCGCACGGTCCTCACGATTCACAACCTGGCGCACCAGGGGATCTTCACCGGCGAAGCGGCCCGCGTCGCGCTCTCGGCGCTCGGCCTGGGCGACGATCACTTCGTCCCGGCGAAGCTCGAGTTCTACGGCGGCGTCTCGTTTCTGAAGGGGGGCGTCCTCGCGGCCGACGCGCTGACCACCGTCAGCGACACCTACGCTCGCGAGATCCTGACTCCGGCGGGCGGCAACCGCATGGAGGGCGTCCTCGCGGCGCGCCCCGACAAGCCGATCGGCATCCTGAACGGCGTCGACTACGCCCTCTTCAACCCGGCGACGGATCCCTCGATCCCGCACAAGTACGACGCGGACGATCCGACGAACAAGGGCTCGTGCAAGGCGTCGCTCCTCGCGGAGCTCGGCCTCGAGATCGCGCCGGAGCGGCCGCTCTTCGTGACGCTCGGGCGCGTCGTGCATCAGAAGGGCCTCGATGCCCTGGCGGCGGCGCTCCCGCGCCTGATGAAGCAGGACCTCTCGTTCCTCATCGCGGGCTCTGGCGACGCGGCGCTCGCGCAGGCGCTCGAGGCGGCGGCGACTCGCTACCCAGAACGTTCTCGCTACCTCGGACGCGTCTCCGAACCGCTCGCGCACCGTCTGCTCGCGGCGGCGGACTTCGTCGTCATGCCTTCACGCTTCGAGCCCTGCGGTCTGGTTCAGGTGCACGCGCAGCGTTACGGCGCGGTACCCATCGCCACGAAGACCGGCGGTCTCGCGGACACGATCGTCGATTGCGACGTCGATCTCGAGACGGGCACGGGCTTCCACATCGAGGCGGTCACGCCCGACGACATCGTCGGGGGCGTGGGTCGCGCGCTCGCGGCGTTCAACCATCCTCGGTTCCTCGGCCTCCGCCGACGGATCATGAAGAAGGATCTGGGCTGGGAACGACCCGCACGACGCTACGCGCAGCTCTACCAGCGACTCACCGCGAGCTGACCAAGGAGTCATCGCACCTGCTCTCGCGGCGGCGCGGTTACGTGCCGCCGCATGCCCTTCGGTGTAGGCTGCGCGCGTGTCGGGGCGTCACGCCGCAATGGCTTTTGCCTTCCTCGTCGGCGCCGCCGCGGTGGGTGCCTGCGCGCTCGACAGCACGATCGACGCCCCGCCCAGCGAGCCCTGCTCCGAGGCGAAGGACTGCTCGAACGACGGAAACGCCTGCACGTTGACGAAATGCGAGGGGGGTATCTGCAAGTACCCCGCGTTGCCAGAGGGCGCGGTTCCCCCGCAGATCGCCGGCGACTGCGAGATCGTCGAGTGCGACGGGTCGACCGTGGTCGTGGCCGACGATCCGAACGACGTCGATGACGGGAGCGATTGCACGACCGACGAATGTACGAACGGCGTGCCGTCGCATCCCGCGTCTCCGTCTGGTTCTCCGTGCTTCCTCGGCAACTCGCACGGCGAGTGCGACGGTGCGGGCGAGTGCATCGTCGAGTGTTCGGCCGAGATGCCTTGCCCGATCGATCCGGCCAAGCCGTGCGCTGATCCGGTCTGCGACAAGCAGAACCGCTGCAAGTATGTGCCGCGTACCGGAGAACCTCTCGTCCCGATGCGTACGCCTGGAGACTGCCTCGCGTCATGGTGCGACGCCGGCGTCCTCGGGACGATCGCAGACGACAGCGATCTCCCGGGCGATGACGGGCTGGAGTGCACCGAGGAGAAGTGTGTCGGCGGCGTCGCGAAGCACGCGCCGGTGATGACCGGGACGGCGTGCGACGGCGGGACGTCGTACTGCGACGCCGCGGGTCAATGCAAAGGCTGCCTGATCGACGCCCATTGCGGCGTCGCCGCACCGTGCTCGACACCGACCTGCGACGTCGCCGCGGGCTCGTGCTCCGACGTCCCGAAGTCGAGCGGCACGCCATGTACGGGCGGCGTCTGCGACGGCGCGGGGACGTGCGTGCCCTGCGTGTTGGCGACCGATTGCCCCATGCCGGCGAACGTCTGCCTCGCTCGCACCTGCATGATGAACGCATGCGGGACGACGCCCGCCGCGAGCGGGACGACGTGTGGGACGCCGCCCGATGACGCCTGCGACGGCGCCGGTACGTGCGTCGACTGCGTCGACGGGGGCGACTGCGCGGAGCTCACGCCGGGGCCGTGCCAAACCGCGCAGTGCGACGTCGCGCACACGTGCGTCTTGATGCCGAAGATGGTCGGGACGCTCTGCCCGTCCGGTGTTTGCGACGCGACGGGCGCGTGCGTCGAGTGTCTCACGGCGCTCGAATGCTCGGCGCCGACGCCCATGTGCTGTCCGAACCACAAGTGCGCCGCGACCTGTCCGTGAAGCTCGCCACGGCGCTCCTCGCGGCATGGACGCTCGGCTCGGCAGGTTGTGAACGTCACGATCCGCCGGGACGCGTCGCCGAAGATGCGCCCATCACGACGCTGCGTCTCCCCGTCGCGACGTCCGCTCCGACGGAGCCCACCACCGGAGCGTCCGCGTCGGCGGTGTCGGCCTTGGCGCTCGAGCCGGGGCAGGGCGACAAGCTCGCGAGCATCGCGATGCGGACGTGGATCTACGACGCGCCGCGGGCGGGCTCGAGCAAGCTCGGCTATCTGCGCGCGGGCGCCGTCGTCGATCGCGGCGCCGTCTCTGCGGGGACCGCGGGCTGCGAGGGCGGGTGGTATCGCGTCGTGCCGCGCGGCTACGCGTGCGTCGGGAAGGGCGCGTCGCTCGATCTGACGAATCCGATCGTCCTCGCGGCGACGCGCGGCCCGCGACGCGGCGAGCCCACGCCATACACGTATGTGATGAGCGACGCTCCGCCTCCGAATCTGTACTTCAAGCTGCCCACCGAAGCGGATCAGCGACGCGTCGAGGGACCGACGTACAAGACGCATGTCGCGCTCGAGAAAGCGCGCTTCGGCGATCTTCCGCTCGATCCGGTGCCGGCCTTCTTGATGGACGGCAACCCGCTTCCTCAGCCGTACGGCAGCGAGAAGAACCTGTCGTTTTTAGTTCACCGCGGCAAGGCGCGCGACAACTCGGCGTTCGGGCTCATGACGATCTTCGATTGGACCGATCGCCGCTTCGGTCTGACGACAGAGCTCGATCTCATCGCCATCGACCGGACGAAGCCCGCGAAGATCAGCCTGCTCCACGGTATCGAGATCAAAGAAGGCGGGCGTCCCGCGTTCGTCGTGGCGAGCGGCACGGGCAAGTACGAAAAACGCGGGGATCAGTTCGTCGAGACAGGCTCTGTCCCAGGCCGCCTCGGCGTCGAGCTCACCGGAGAGACGCACGGCGGCGAGCACGGCTTGTACGAGACGGCCGACGGCATTTGGCTGCCGGCGCCGGGTCTCGTCATCCCCGACCTCAGACTGGATCGCGCGAAGTACGCAGAGCGTGGTCGCAAATGGATCAGCGTCTCGATCGACAAGCAGACGCTCATCGCGTTCGAGGGCGAGCGACCCGTCTACGGCGCGCTCGTCTCGACTGGGCGCGGAGGGATGAGCGATCCGTCGGAGACGACCGCGACGATCCGCGGCACGTTCTTGATTCGCTCGAAGCACGTCTCCGGGACGATGGATGGCGACGAGGCCTCGGACGACAGCTTCGATTTGCGCGACGTCCCGTACATCCAATATTTCCACGAGGGCTACGCGCTCCACGCCGCGTACTGGCACGATGACTTCGGCCGAACGCGCAGCCACGGGTGCGTGAACCTGGCCCCGGCGGATGCAGCGTGGCTCTTCGACTGGACCGATCCGCCGGTGCCGGCCGAGTGGCATGGCGCGGTCAGCCCGCAGGGGGGCACGCTGGTCTACATTCACAAGTAGGTGCTGCTTGCGCGAGCGCCGCCCGGCGTCGCGAGCATCCGAGAGCGCTGCGCTACTCGGTGAAGGGCGTGCCGAGGAGCTGGAGGAGGACGCCCGGGTTGTCCTCGAGGAACTTGAGCAGATCGCCCGCGTCGATGCGGAACGCGTGGCCCGACGCGACGACCTGCGCGGAGGTGGAGTGCGGCTCGGACTCGCGCATCGCCATGACGTCAGCGAAGAGCGCCGCGGTCCCGAACGGATCTTCGCGCGCCTCGAGCCCGGTGAGCCGGACGAGCGCATCGTCGACGATGTACGCGTTCTTCACGGCGTCGCCCTTCGTCCAGAGGACGTCGCCCGAGGCGAGATCGACGCGTTCGAGATACGTCTGGAGCTGTGTCTTCTGCGCGCCCGAGAGCTGGCGGAGCGCGCCGTTCAGCTCGAAGAGCTCCCAGCTTCGCGCCTCGCGCGCCATGGCGAGCCGGACGAGGCGTCGCGGGATGTCGGTGCCGCGAAGCAGATAGAGGAACGCGTGGCGGTCGAGCTTCAAGAGCTCGCAGCTCGTCCGCGCGACGACGTCGGCGGTGCGTGGTTGGTTCAGGACGAGCGCCGTCTCTCCGAAGTAGTCGCCGGAGTGGTAGCTCTTCACGTACTGGCCGTCCCGCATCACGCTGACGGAGCCCTGCACGATCACGAAGAACTCGTGGCCCTCGGTGTCCTGCGAGATGATCGTGTCGCCCGCTTCGACCTGACGTCGCTTCGCGAGGACGAGGAGCTCTTTGGAACGAGAGAGCGGCAGCTCGCGGAAGAAGTCGATCGAGCAGAAGACGTTGAGGACGTCGATCTCGTCGGCGTGCTCGGGGGGGTGCACGTCGATGTGGAGCGTCTTGTCGAGGCCCACTTCCGCGGCCTTGAGACCGGAGCTCTCCGGCACGTCCTTCTTCGCGATGTGCACCAGGTAGAGGCGTTGCTTCACGGCGTCGGGCAGCGCCGTGAGCGGGCCGAGCGGCGTGTGCAGCGGCGGGACGCCGGCCTCGTGGAAGATCAGGGTGTGATGGAACGGAAAGTCGATGAGCGCGTCGCGACGTTCGGGCGTGATGACGCCCTTTTCGCAGAGCGCGCGAATGGCGGGCGGGTCGTAGAGGGTGTCGCCCGAGAACGCGAGGCTCTTGCCGCCATAATACGCCTCGAAGCCGATCGTCGGGATCGAGTGCAACGTGTAGAAGAAGAAGAGCTCGGCGCCGTTGATCGCGGTCGGTTGGCCGATGCGGACGGGGAAGAACGAGAACGTCCGGCGCAGATCTTCTTCGGCGATGCCGGACAGGGCCGAGTACTTCTTCATGAACGACGCGAGGATCGTCGGAGTCGTGTAGAGGCGCGTGCGCCCTTCTTCCAAGAGCTTCGCGAACACGCCGGAGTCGTGGTCGGCGTGACAGTGCGTGAGGATCACGCCGTCGATGATCTTCGGCATCACGCCGCTTTCGCGGAGGTGCTGGGTCGTGTCGACGGGCGGATCGATCAGAATGCCGCGGCGGCCGATCCACAGGATGAAGCCCGTCGTTTTGCCGTCGGGATCGAAGCCGTGGCTCGCGCCGAGCACGGTGAGGCCGAACGCGGGCGGCTCGAACGCTGCGACGCGCGCCGACGACGGCGTAATCTTCTCGGGGATCTCGACCGAGGCGGGGACGGTCGCGAGCGCGACGCCGTCGTACTCGACGACGTATGCAGGGCCGTCGGCCTTCGCGATGCGCAGGTGCTCGTCGATCTTGGCGACGCCGTCGCCCATGACGCAGAACTCGATGAGATCGTCGACGTCCTTGCACTGGCCGTCGGCTCCGCGTCGGAAGTGGTCGGTCTCCCGAGCAAAGTCCGGGCGCGCCTCCATCGGGTAGGTGACCGCGAACTCGTCGTGATTCGTCGGGCGTCGGGACGCGAAGAGCGACTCGCGCATCATCGTGCGCAGACGGTTCGCGGTGCGGTCGTCCTCGACCACCATCCGCGCTCGACGCTTCAGGACGAAGTAGTTGTAGTACGCCGGGAACTCGATCTCGGCGAGCGAGAGGCCGCGGCGGCGCTCGAACAGATCGGGGGGGACGACGTAGACATCGGGGATCGGCAGCTTGAGCGCCATCGAGTCCTTGATGGTCTCGGGCGGCACACCAACCTGGACTGCGCCCGTCGGCGTCTGGATGTAGACCCCCCCACGAGGCAAGCGCTTCGGGGTCGCCGACTGGGCTGGGAGGTCCGACACGGAGACCATCCTACGCGGATGGAGCGTCCAAGAGCCAGCGGACGACGAGCGCCGCGAATGCAACGCCCGCCGCGCAGTACGCCCAGCCCGAAAGTGCGCCACGATCGATGAGGAGCCCGGCCGTCGCGGGCCCGAGCGTCTGTGCGAGGCTCGAGGCGGCCTGAGAGACGCCGAGGGCGCCGCCACGCTCGCTGTCGTCGACCGACTTCGTGAGGAGGCTGGTCAAGGCCGGGCGCACCACCGACGAGCCGAGGCTGCCGACGCCGAGGGCGACGCCGAGGAGCGCGATGCCGTGGACCTGCGCCAGGACGAGGTAGCCGACGATCATGACGACGAAGCCCACCGTCGAGAGCTTGAGATCGCCGAGGCGCTTCGAGAGCGGTCCGACCGCGCCCTGGACGAGGGCGCCGACGAGGCCGCTGAACCCGAACGCGAAGCCGACCTGACGCACGTCGAAGTCGAGGCGTCGCTGGAGGAACATCGCCAGGCCGCCCGTCAGCATGGAGAACGAGAGCACGTACGTGAACAGCTCGGCGACACGCGCCCGCGGCTTCGGTTGACGCAGCACCGCGAGGAGCGAGGGCCTGGGACCGACGAGCTTCGGGGGCGGATGGTTCGGCAGCAGCGTGGTCGAGAGCACGACGGACAACATCGATAGGCCCGCGGCCCCGAGCGGGGGCGCGGAGAAGCCGAAGCTGTGCGCGAGGAACCCGGAGAGCATCGGCCCGATGAGGAAGCCCACACCGAAAGCGATGCCGAAGAACGCGAAGGCGCGTGTGCGCTGCTCGGGCTTGGTGACGTCGGCGATGTACGCCTGCGCGATGGTGAGGTTGCCCGCCGTCAGACCATCGATGACACGCCCGAGGAAGAGGAAGCCGAGGCTGGGCGCGAAGCCGATCGTGAAGAGTCCGACCACGGTGCCGATCTGGCTCGACACGAGGACGGGCTTTCGGCCCACGCGATCCGAAAGGCGTCCGAGGAGGGGCCCCGAGATCAGCTGGCAGAGCGAGAACGTCGCGAAGAGGAGGCCGACCTGAAACGGCGTCGCGCCGAAATGCTCCGCGTAATAGGGGAGCAGGGGCAAGACGAGCGTCAACGCCAGGACGTCGACGAAGATCGTGAGGTAGATCGGGCCGAGCGCGCGGATCACGGCTCGAGAGGCTCGGCTTCGCTCGGCGGTCGCGGCGATGCGGACGCCCAGCTGTTCCCACCGCGCGCGCCGCTCGCGATGAGCGCCGTCACCAGATCGATGCCGACCTGGTTCTCGCCGCCCTCGGGGATGATGACGTGCGCCCAGCGCTTCGACGGCTCGACGAACATCAGGTGCATCGGTCGCACGGTCTTGTAATACTGGTCGCGCACCGACTCGAACGTGCGGCCGCGCTGCTCGATGTCTCGACGGATCCTGCGAAAAGCGCGGATGTCGGCGTCGGTGTCGACGTAGACGCGGATGTCGAGCTCTCCCCGGAGCGCGTCGTCGGCGAAGACGAGGATGCCTTCGACGATGATGACGCCGCGCGGAGTGACCGCGCGATGCTCGGCCGCGCGTCGGTGCGTCTTGAAGTCGTAGATCGGTACCTGGGCGACGTCGCCGCGCCGCAGCTGCCTCAGGTGCTCGACGAGCAGCTCGGTCTCGAGCGAATCGGGGTGGTCGAAGTTGAGCAGACAGCGCTCTTCGTACGAGAGGTCGGGTCTATCGCGGTAGTACGCGTCGTGATCGAGGATGACCGCCTCGGTCTCGGGCAGAGCAGCATGCACGCGCTTGGCGATGGTGGTCTTGCCCGACCCGCTGCCTCCGGCGATTCCGATGATGAGGGGCGCCATGACGCGGCGGAACCCTAGCACCGCATGCCGGCGCCGGTGTCTGATATGTTCCGGTTCCCGATGGACTTCGTGCCCGGAGCGTTAGTCGCCGGTCGCTACCGCCTGAAGCGGCTGGTGGGCGCTGGCGGCATGGGAGAGGTCTGGTCCGGCGACGACGCCAAGACCGGCACCCGGGTCGCGGTGAAGCGTCTGCTTCCGGCCGCCGCGAAGCACCACGAGGTCATCGCTCGCTTCCGCCGCGAGGCGTATTTGCTCGGTCGGATCGGCAGCGAGTACGCGGCCAAGGTCATCGATTTTCTGGACGACGAGACATACGGGCTCGTCCTCGCGATGGACTTCATCGACGGGCCCAGCCTGGCGCACGTGCTCGAGGACCGCACACTCAGCATCGAAGAGTCGCTCGATCTCGCCGCGGACATCCTCCACGCGCTCGTCGATCTCCACGCCGCCAAGATCGTTCATCGCGATCTGAAGCCGGGCAACATCATCATGCGGCCACTCGGAAACGGACGGTCGCGCGGCACGATCGTCGACTTCGGCATCTCGCGCCTGTTGGCTGGTGCCGACCGAGGCGCGGGGGACGGAGAGGTCACCGGCATCACGCGCGCGAACATCGCGCTCGGCACGGTCGAGTACATGGCGCCCGAGCAAATCTTGAATTCGCGCGACGTGACGCCCGTGACGGACCTCTACGCCGTCGGGATCATCCTCTTCCGGTCGGTCAAAGGTCATCACGCTTTCGGCGACCGACGCGGCGAAGAGCTCGCGCGCGCGAAGCTCATCGAAGAGGCGCCGGCCCTCGACACTGGACGACGAGACGCCGTCGCCGAAGGCTTCTCGGCGTTCGTGCAGCGCGCGCTGAAGAAGCGACCTGCGCAGCGCTTCCAATCCGCCGAGTCGATGCTCGAAGAGGTCGAGCGCCTGCAGACGCTGGCGGGCGTTCGCCGTGTGCAGATGGACGCCCCGGACACGGACGCGGATCTCGACGACTCTACGACAGACAGCGGCAAGACCGCCGTCAAGCCGTCGCCTCTGTCGCAGCGCGAGACCGTCGCGAACCGCGGGATCGTGCCGGCAGCGGGCGCTCCGGCGCTGCGCGGCGCGCCACGCGCGCAACCCATCGACTCGAGCGCGCGTCAGCCGCAGGGCGCGCGTCCGCAGCCTCCGCAACGGACCTCGAACCCACCACCTTCGCCGAGCCGTGACGCGCGCCAATCCAGGGCTCCGGTGCAAGAGGCCGTGCCAATTCGTCCGGCTCCGTCCGCCGAGCCGTCCGCGATCACCCGAGCGACGGATCCACGCGCGAGCGACCCACGAGGCGCGTTCGGCGACGCGCGCGCTTCGATACCGGATGCTCCGCTCTCTCAGCCTACGGGTCGGGCGTCGATACCGGAGCCGCGCGCGTCGATGCCCGAGCCCCGTCCGTCTCTGCCCGATGCGCGTGGCTCGCTCCCGAGCTTGCCGCACGACAGCGGCCAACACGCGAGGGTGTCGATGCCTGTGGGCCTCGTCGAGCACGCGCCGAGCTCGGCCAGGACCGCGCAGCTCGCGATGGCCGACATGCCCACGGTCGACCGCGCGAGCGCCGGTCTCTCGAAGGGCACCGTCGCGCTCGCCGTCGTGACGGCGTTCGCGGTGGGCGTCGCCGTCGGCCTCGTCATCGCGCCGTCCGGGAGCTCTTCGAGAGGGGTCGCGACCGAGCGGGCGACGTCCGTCGCGACGGCGACGGCGGTCGCGACGAACGCAACCATCGCGACGGTCGAGCCTGTCGCGACGGTCGTCCCGGCTCCGAGCGACTCGGTCATCGAGCTCGACGACACGCCGCCGACACCCACGGCGCACACGACCGCGAAGCCTGCCGTGACGCAGACGGCGAAGCCTGTCGCGACGTTGACGGGCAAGCTGCCGGCTACGGCGTGGATGCCCCCTACCGCCACCGCCACCGCCACCGGCGGCACGAGCGGCCAATCCAGCTCCTCGGGCGCCGCCGCGCCGACCTCGACTTCGACCTCGGGCGGCCAGACCGCGGCGACCGGAGGCGGCGCGTCGCCGCCGTCGACAGGTGCGCCCACGAGCACGGCCGCTCCGCCGCCCGGCGACTTTGGCGACGGAATGTCGCCCTGAGGTCGCCATCGATCTTGAGGAATGCGCCCCCGCCGCAACCTGGTAGGGTCGCCGCGAAATGGCCTGGCTCGTCGCCTTGGACGGCGGACTCGCAGGAAAGAAGTTCTCTCTCGATGCGACGTTCCTCGTCGGCCGTGGACCGTTCAACCACGTGGTCCTCGATGATGTCCGCATCTCGCGGCAGCACGCGAAGATCTCTCCCGAGTCGAACGGACACGTCGTCTACGATCTGAACAGCGCGAACGGCACGTTCGTCAACGACGGACAGGTCGAACGTCACCGCCTCGCGCCCGGCGACCTGGTGCGCTTCGGACCTTTTCGGTTCCGGTTCGAGCCCGATCTCGCAAACGCTCCTGCGAAGAGCGATCGCCGCTCCCGCCCCGAGAACGAGGAGCTGACCCGGCAAGGCTTCGAGCCGCCCACGAAGATCGTCGGCTCGGCGGACGCGGTCGTCCCGCGCGCGCTCATCACCTCGGGCGGCCTCGCCGATCTAGAGGACGCAGATCGTCGGCTGCGCACGCTCTTCCGATTCATCTCCGCGATCAGCGCCACGCTCGACGCGAGCGCGCTGCTCGATCGGCTCGTGGAGAGCCTCTTCGAGGCGTTCCCTGACTGTACGATCGCGGCGATCTACACGCTCGATGCCGAGACTCGGACGATGGATCTGCGGCGCGGACGCGGTCGCAACGGCTCCGAGTTCACGTTGCCGCTTCCCGCCGAGCTTTATCTCGAGGTGGTTCAGCGCGGCAAAGCGCTCCTCGCGGCGCCCATGACGCTCGGCGGCGACGAGCCAGTCGGCTCGGGGCTGCTCATGCACGCGCCCATGATCTATCGAGGCGAAGTGCTCGGCGTGCTCAACGTGCGCAGCGAGCCAGGTGCGGGCTTCTCGCAAGGGGATCTCGATCTTCTCCTCGCGCTCGCGTCCCAGGCCGCGGTCGCTCTCGAGAGCGCGCGGCTTCACCAGGCCGAGCTCGCGCACGAGCGGCTCGAGCGAGATCTGTCGCTCGCCGAACAGATCCAGAAGAGCTTCTTGCCGCTCACGATGCCCCAGGTGGCCGGGCTCACGTTCGTGACCGAGTACCGACCCGCGTACAGCATCGGGGGCGACTTCTACGACGTGTTCACCCTCGCCGATGGTCGCATCGGCTGCGTGATCGGCGACGTCTCCGGCAAGGGCGTCTCTGCGGCGCTCTTGATGGCGCGCGTCTCGTCCGATCTCCGCACCGCCCTCCTCACCGAGCCGGGACCGGCCGCAGCGCTCGCACGCGTCAATCGCGATCTCGTGCAGCGCGGGCAGCACGACATCTTCGTGACGGCCGTCGCGATGATCCTCGAGCCCGAGACCGGAGACGTCGTCCTCTCGAACGCCGGGCACATCCCGCCGTACGTGCGTCACGCGGCGCCCGGAAGCCTGGAGCGCATCGATCGGGGCGCCAGCTCGCCGCTCGGCTTCTTCGCCGACATGCCGTACGAGTCCGTGGCCATCTCGCTCAGTGACGGCGACACGATCGTTCTATCCACCGACGGCGTCCACGAGGCGACGAGCGAGCGCGGCGCGCAGCTCGGGTTCGAGGGCTTCGAGGCTGCGCTGGGACGCGGCACGTCCCACCCGAAGGATCTCTCCGAAGGCCTGCTCGCTGCGGTTCGCGCCCACGTCGGCGCGGCCCCGCAGTACGACGATCTCACTCTCGTGCTTTGCGGCGTCGGCGCCGGCGTGCCGCGCAGCGGGCCGCCGAGGAGAACCGATGTCGGCTGAGCTCGAGCGCCGCGGAGCATGCGCGACCGGACGCGCCGCGCTCCTACGAGTCATCGTCGCGGGGTTCGTCGCCCTGGCCGCGCTCTTCGTCGCGTCGGGTCGCGCCGACGCCGACGCGCCGGCCGCGTCGAGCGCGCCGTCCGCGCCGTCCGCAGCGCCGACGTCGGCCGTGCCGCCGCCGACTCGACGCGCTCCCCTCGTCGCGCTCACGCCGTCTGATGACGCCCGCCGCGCCACGCCGCGTCGCGTGCTGACGGGCTTTCTTCGGGCTTCAGAGGCGGGCGACTACGCGAAGGCGAGCGAGTTCCTCGATCTGCGCGGTGTCCCGCGCGGAAAGGACCAGAGAGAGGCGACCGATCTCGCGAAGATGCTCTACAGCGTGCTCGTGTGGCGCGTCGCCCTCGATCCGAACGCGCTCCCGGACGAGCCCGACCCGGAAGGTGTGGGCTCCGACGGCATCGTCCTCGACGCGATCGATCTCGACGGCGAGCCGCGGACGCTCGCTCTCACCCGGGTGCGCCTCGCGACCGGGCAGAGCGTCTGGCTCTTCTCGAGGGAGACCGTCGCCTCGATCCGACCCATCTACGAGGCCAGCGAACGCCGCGGCCTCGAAGAGCGCGTGCCCGAGTGGCTGAAGGGCTCACCCTGGGGAGGACTGCGACCCTGGCAGTGGATCGGTTTGCTCGTGCTCGCGGTCGCGTCCTACGCGTTCGCTTGGATCCTGAGCGTCGTGGCCATCGCGATCGGCGTCCGGACGCTGTCGCGCTTCTCGAAAGCGCTGCACGGCTTGGGCCTGGGTCTTCGTCGGCCGGTGCGGCTCGGCCTGAGCGCTGCGGTCTTCCAGGGCGCCGTGCCGTATCTGCTCTTGCCTGCGTCGTTTCGCGCGGCGGTCGAGTGGGGACCGACGACGCTCTATGTCGTTGCGGCAGCGTGGGGCGCGATCGCGCTCGTGAGCGCGACCACGACGACGTGGGAGGGGCGTCTCCCCGTCGACACCGCAGGCGATCTGATGAGCCGGGGTACGCGCACGCGGCTCGCGATGCTGCGTCAGCTCGCGAACGTCGTCATCGTGATCGTCGCGGGCGGCGTCATCCTCATGCAGTTCGCCGTCGTGCGAAACGTCGGCGTGTCGCTGCTCGCGTCGGCGGGCATCGCGAGCGTCGTCGTCGGCTTCGCGGCGCAGCGGAGTCTCGGCGGGATCATCGCCGGCATCGAGCTGTCGATCACGCAGCCCCTGCGGATCGGCGACGTCGTCGTGTTTCGTACCGGCGAGGTCGGCAAGGTCGAGCACATCTACTTCACGTACGTGGTCATCCAGCTCTTCGACGATCGCCGGCTCATCGTCCCCGTCACGCGCGTGCTCGCCGATCCTTTCGAGAACTGGACGCGGACCGGCGGGCGATTGCTCGCGCCGGTCGAGCTCTGGGTCGACCTGGCCGCGCCCGTTCAGGCGTTTCGAGTCGCGTTCGAGCGCCTCTGCAAGGCGAGCAAGCTCTGGGACGGGCGTCGATCGACCGTGCACGTCACCGAGGTGACCGACCGCGCCATGCTGCTTCGCGGCGTCGCGTCGGTCGCGGACGTCTCCCGCGCTTTCGATCTTCGGTGCGAGCTGCGCGAGGGATGGCTCGCGTTCATGCGCGAGCTCGAGGACGGACGCTTCATGCCGCAGGGCCGCGTCGGGACGGTCCCGCCCAAGCCCGACCCCGGCGAGCCGGCCCAGCCAGGACCTGCCCAGCCAGGACCTGCCCAGCCAGGAACTACTCAGAGAGAGCCGTCGAAGGTCTCTTCCGGATCCAGCGCATCGGCCACCCGCGTCTCGGAGAGCACGCCGAAGGGAGAGCCGGAGTAGGCGTCTGCGCTGGCGCGCTCCGACCCGTCGTCGAGGACGACGACGGGGTAGACGCCCGAGGCGCTGCACGCGTCCGACTTGCTCCCTGAAGAAGACGACCCCGTGCTGCCGCCGGTCCGAGGTCCACTGCGGTCGTCGGGGATGGGTCGCAGGGCTGCGCGGATGCGCCGCTCGATGGCCATGCACTCGAGCGTCCAGCGCGCGGCGGCGTCGGGATCATCCCCGAACGGGTCCGGGCCGAGCAGCGAGTCGAGGTCCATTGCGACCTGATACAGAGCACTCCGCGCGGATCTTCCCGATCCCGTGGGGTTTGTCGTCGACGGTTCGCTGCCGTAGGACGCCCGCGTGGAGTCGGAGTCGGTAGAGAGCTGGGCCCTCGCTTATGTGGAGGCGACGACCTACGCCGCGAAGCTCTCACCCCCACGGCCGCCGCGGACCTTCAGCGTAGGCGCGCAGCCGCTGCGGCTGGTCCAACCCGGGCGAGGCCCCGAGTTCCAGGTGAAGGGCCACGGCGACAAGAGCTCCGGCGCCAGCGCGCTCCAATCGGTCGCGCGTCGCGCTCGTCTGGTGCACACGTTCCTCCACCACGAGCTCGCGGCAGCCGAGCTGATGGCGTGGGCGCTCCTCGCGTTTCCAGACGCTCCGCTTCGCCTCCGGCGGGGTTTGCTCGGCGTCTTGCTCGACGAGGTTCGCCACATGAACTTGTACGCGGACTACCTCCGCGCGGCCGGCTTCGCGCCGGGCAGCTTTCCGGTACGTGACTGGTTCTGGGAGCGGATCCCGACCGTTCGCGACCTCTCGGCGTTCCTCGCGACGATGGGCATCGGCTTCGAGGGCGCGAATCTCGACCACACGAGCCGCTTCGCCGCGCGGTTTCGCTCGGCCGGAGACGAAGCGGGCGCGTCCCTCTGCGAGCGCGTCGGCCGTGAAGAGATCCCGCACGTCCGCTTCGCGCTTCGCTGGTTTCGAGAGCTCTCGCCGCTCGTCGCAGAGGGCGTCCCGCTCTTCGAGGCGTGGCGGCAGAGTCTCCCGGAGCCGCTCTCTCCGACGGTGATGCGCTTCGTGCCGACCTGCCGCGAGGATCGAAGGCGGTCCGGGCTCGACGACGCGTTCATCGACGCGCTGGAGGCGTGGAGCGGCGAGTGAGACGCGTCTGGGTGCTGAACCTCGAGTCCGATCTCGAGCTCGCGGGAGAGTCGGTCGATCCGCTCGCCGTCGTCCGCGATCGACCCGCGCTCGCAGCGCCCCTGCTCGGCACGCTCGTCCCCCGTGGAGACCTCGTCCTCGACGGAAGTGGCGTCCGCGCGGACGACCTGCCGGGTCGAGCGTTCTCCCCGACGCCGCGAGCGCTCGAGCGGCTTCGCAGCGCCGGAGCGCGGCCTCCGAGCGCGCCGCCGCTCGAGGTCCTCCAACGCGTCGCGAGTCGAGCCTTCTCGGCCGAGCTAGGGCTCGGTCTGCCGGGGGCGCGCCTCGCGAAGAGCCTGGCAGAGGTCGCCGACGTCGTCCGGCAGGCGCCGCGCTCGGGCTCGTGGCTCCTTCGCCGCGTGTACGGTTTCGCCGGCAAAGGTCGACTTCTCGTGCGCGCCGGCGAGCTCACGCCGGGCGGCGCGCGCTTCGTCAGCCGCGCGCTCGAACTCGGCGCCGTCCTCGTCGAGCCGTGGGTGGAGATCGAGCTGGACGCGTCGATGCACGGCTTCCTCGCGCCGGAGGTCACGCTGGGCGTCCCGACGATCGCCGAGGTCGGCGCGGGAGGCGTGTGGCGGGCGAGCCGCGTGGAGACCGGAGAGCTCTCCGGCGAGGAGGTGTCCGCGCTCGAAGTCGAAGCGAGACGCGTCGCGGATGCGCTTCGTCGCGCCGGCTATTCGGGGCCTTTCGGCATCGATGGGTTTCGCCATCGCGAGGGCGAGGCGAGGCGCTTCGTCGCGCGATGCGATCTCAACCCTCGCTACACGATGGGGTGGGCCGTCGGCATGGGCGACCGACGCCCCGATCTCGACTAGGGGGGTCCCTAATTTCGGGTCGTCCTGCGACCCAGCCCTCGCGGACGCTCGCAAGTGAAGGCCCGAACAGCGTCCGCACCGAAGCCGCTGTTCTGGTCCACCCCAATGTTTTCATCGTCGCCCTTGCGGGCGGACCGAGGGCGCGTCTATTCGCCTGGCGCGCGGGGCTTGAGTGAGAACTTGGCGGGTCCGTTCGGCTCGCGCTCTCGCTGCAACCAATCGAGGAACGCGCCGGCCCAGATGCGCTGGCCTGCCGCGGTCGGATGGATCTTGTCCCCGCCGCGCGGCAAGTCCGGGACGAGCTTGTTCGAGTCGATGTAGCGGCAGGGCAGGGAGTTGTCGTGGATGACGCCGAGGAGGCCGTTGTCCTTGATGTCCCAGAGCGGCGGCGACACCCAGACGCAGGGCGTCGAGCCCACGATCTCGACCAGCTTCTTCACCTTCGGCGCGCGAATGTCCGGCGTCGTCATCGCGAGCTCGTTGCCGCCGAGCGCGATGATGACGAGGTCGGGCTTGTACATGACGAGCAGGCCCGCGACGTTCTTGTTCGGTCCCGCCCACTCGGGGATGAACGTGGCCTTCTCGCCCTTCTGGATGAAGTGGATCCCGGTCTCCTGCTCCTTCGTCTTGAGGCCCGCGCCGAGCGCGCCGGCGAAGGAGTCTCCGATGACGAGGATGGTCGTGCCGCTGGGCAGCGGCTCGAGCGCCGCCGGGGGCGTCGCGCTCGGCGGCGCAGACGGCGCCGCGGAGGGCGTAGTCAGCGCGCTCGCCGGGGTTGTCGCCGCCGGGGACGCGCTCGACGCAACCGCCACGGCGCTCCCGTCGGCTACTGCCGTCGTCGTGGCCTCGTCGCCACCGAGGGGCGCCTTCGCCGGCTCGCCGCCACAAGCGGCGAGGACGAGCGCCAGGGCCATCACCGCCGTCCGACCTCGGGTCGGAGTCATCGCCGTCCGACCTTTGGCCGGAGTCATCGCCGTCCGACCTTTGGCCGGAGTTGCCGTCGCTCGAGCTGTCACGCGCCACTCTTAGGTCCACGGCGCGCGAGCGTCGATTCCTTCTTGCACGGGCCGCGCACTGCCCGCACCATTCGCGCTGACTTTGGCGACGCCCTCCTCCACGGACTCTGCGCTCGGTCGAGCGACGCCCGCGGCTCGTGGTTCCGTCGTCGCGACGGCACGCGAGAGGGGCGCTCGCGCCGCGATTCTCGTTGACCCACGACACGCATCTCGCGTAACTCGCGCGCGCAGCCGTCGGGCGTTCGTAGCGCCTCTCACGCCTTTCTCGCGCCGGGCCGCCTGCCCGGAGGAGACTCGAAGTTGGCACAAACCGCTCCTTCCGGAACCGCTCTTCCCGACACGATGAACGGTGTCGCCGGCAAAGACTCGACGCCGCCTTGGTCGGTCGAGGACGCGCGCGAGCTCTATCTCGTCAAGCGCTGGGGCTCGGGCTACTTCGACGTCGACGAGGTCGGACAGCTCGTCGCGATGCCGGATGGTCCGAAGGGTCCGAAGATCCCCCTCGCCGACGTCGTCGAAGAGGCGCGCCGCGAGAACCTTGCGACACCGGTCCTCATCCGGTTCCAGGACATCCTGCGCCACCGCGTGAAGAAGCTCTCGACCGCGTTCGACGCGGCCGTCGACGAGAACAAGTTCCGCGGCAAGTACCGCGGCGTCTTCCCGATCAAGGTGAACCAGCTGCGAGAGGTCGTGGAAGAGATCCTCGACGCCGGCCGCTCCAGCCACTTCGGCCTCGAGGTCGGCTCGAAGCCCGAGATGTTCGCGGCGCTCAGCATCCACAGCGACAACGACTCGCTCATCGTCTGCAACGGCTACAAAGACGACGGCTACATCCGCACGGCGCTCCTCGGTCGAAAGCTCGGCAAGCGCGTCATCCTCATCGCCGAGAAGCTCAGCGAGGTGCGCGCCATCGTGCGCATCGCGAAGGAGATGAACGTCGAGCCCATGGTGGGTCTGCGCTGCCGCCTCGTGTCGAAGGGCGCCGGTAAGTGGGCCACGTCCGCGGGCGAGCACGCGAAGTTCGGCCTGACGACGAGCGAGATCCTCGGAGCGATCGAGATCTTGAAAGAGGCGAACATGTCGAACGCCTTCAAGCTCCTTCACTTCCACATCGGCTCGCAGGTCCCCGACATTCAGATCATCAAGCGCGCCGTCCGAGAGGCCGCGCGTCACTACGCGAAGCTCCGCAAGATGGGCCAGCCCATCGAGTACGTCGACGTCGGCGGCGGCCTGGCCATCGACTACGACGGCTCGCGCTCGACGTTCCACTCGAGCATGAACTACTCGCTCGAGGAGTACGCGCGCGACGTCATCTACAACATCGGCGACATCTGCGACGAAGAGAAGGTGCCGCACCCGGACGTCATCAGCGAGAGCGGCCGCGCCCTCGTCGCGCACCACTCGGTCCTCGTCGTCGAGGCGTTCGGCTCGATCGAGAAGACGGCGAGCACCGAGCCCCGTCCGCACCTCGATCACAAGTTCGTCTCCGAGCTCACCGACATCGATCGCGATCTGAAGGTCGAGACGCTCGGCGAGAGCTGGAACGACATCGTCGCCGTGAAGGAAGAGGCCCAGAAGCGCTTCGAGCTCGGCCTCCTCGATCTGCCGATCAAGGCGCGCGTCGAAGAGCTGTTCTGGGGTCTCGCGCGGCGCATGCTCGCGCTCGCACGCCTCCGCGACGACATCGAGCTGCCGGACAGCTTGCAAGATCTCAAGCCGCAGATCGCCGACCAGTTCATCTGCAACTTCTCCGTCTTCCAGTCGCTCCTCGATCATTGGGCGCTCGGCGCGCTCTTCCCGATCGTGCCCATTCAGCGCCTGAACGAGCGACCCACGAACGAGTCGACGATCGTCGACATCACGTGCGACTCCGACGGCAAAATCAGCAAATTCATCGACACGGCGGACGTGAAGGACACCCTTCCGCTCCACGCGTTCGATGGTCGACCGTATTACCTCGGCGTGTTCCTGACGGGCGCGTACCAAGACATCATGGGCGACATCCACAACCTCTTCGGTCGCGTCAACGAGGTGCACGTCTTCCTCGATGAGGACGAGGACTGCGGCTACTACATCGAAGAGACGATCCAAGGAAACACGATCGGCGACGTCCTCGCGATGACGCAGTGGGACACGCGCGAGCTCGTCGCGAAGCTGAAGACGCAGGTCGAGGCGGCGATCAAGCAAGACAAGCTGAAGCCGACCGAGGGCATGCGTCTCATCGCCGAGTACGAGCGCGGTCTGAAAGATCAGACCTACCTCACGCTCGAGCGAGATCGCTGAAGCAGGCCCCGAGCGCGGGCAAGCCAGGGCGCGGGTCTCGGCTCGCGCCCTGCGGCTTTTTGTGCGGACGACTAGTTCTTCTGAGCCCCGAGCCGCGCCAGGATCCGTGACAGCTCCTCTGGCGTCAGATCGACGTACTCGACCACCCGCCCATAGAGCTGCGCCGTCGGCACCATGCGTCCGCCGCGCTCTTTCTCGAGGACGTGGAGCTGCCAGATGACGATCCGCTCGACCCGCGTGAGACCGTCGCGGACGTCGGGGATGCGGTCCGCGATGTCGACGGGGCGGTTGTCGTTCTGTGCGCGGCGTCTACGCACCGAGCTTCTCGCGGACGACGGCGACCGGCAGATCGAACCAACGTGGACCCACCTCGTCGTTGTGACCGAACGTGCGGGTGAGCATGCGGTCGATGTAGAGCGTCCCGTCCAGGTGATCGCACTCGTGCTGCAGGATGCGCGCAGGCCAACCGGACACGCGCCACTCGAGCGGCGTGCCCTTCTCGTCCGTCCCGCGAACGACGACCTCGTTCACGCGCGGCACCAGCGCGGAGTAGCCACGCACGCTCAGGCACCCCTCGAAGAAGACGATGTCGTCGCTCGGCACGAGCTCGAGGACCGGGTTGACGATGACCTTGAGCGGGAAGGGGACGCGTCCCCGCGCGACGCGCTCTTCAGGCGTCAGACGCAGCATCAGCTTCTCTGCGTCCTCGAGGACGATGATGCGCTTGTCGATGCCGAGCTGCGGCGCGGCGAGACCGACGCCGGGCGCGCGGCGCATCGCCTCGATCATCGTCCGCACGAGGGTGAGGAGCGGCTTGTCCCCGAGCTCTTCGGGCGTGACCTCTCGCGCGCGAGCGCGCAGCACCGGGTGTCCTGCTTGAACGATGTCGAGCTTGCCCACGTCGGGCTCCCTTGGTTCGCGAGTCACTGCCGAGCGGCGCGCCCGGCGGCGACTACTCTGCGTGGATGGCGGTACACGAAGACTCGACGACGACGCGCTTCGTCGAGACGGCGACGACCGCAGACGCGAGGCCGTTGTCGCTGTCGTCGACGATCCAGATCATCTGCGTGCCGTCGGCGTTGCGGCCCTCGCTCATGGTCGTGTTGCTGCCGATGGTCGTCGTCTTGCCGCTGCCGAACTTCGGCTTCTGGCCGATGAAGAGGCGCGTGGTCTTCGAGCAATCGCTGTGGACCTCGACGCTGACGGGGATGGGCGTGGACGGCGTCGACGGTGCCGCGGGCGTGCCGCTCTCCGGTGCTGGTGTCGCGGCAGCGGTCGACCCGCTGCTTTCGCCGTCGCTGGGCGGGGGCGCCGCGTTCGGATCCGCGGCGGTGCCAAGGCCGGCGCCCGCGAAGAGCTGGCAGCCGGCGAGCGGGGCGGCGAAGAGGAGCGCGACCAGAGACCCGACGCGTGCGTTCATCGTCGATGTCGTTCGACCAACGTCGCGCGAGCGTCAAGGCTCGCCCGCCCCGGTCGCGCAGGTTCACGGCCGGAAAGGCGAGCAGCGGCAGGGGCGGAGCGCTATAGAACCGCCATCATGGGCACTCATCACGTCGTCTTGATTCCGGGGGACGGAATTGGTCCGAGCATCGCCGAGGCGGTGAAGCGCATCCTCGCGGCCGCAGAGGTCGCGGTCGAATGGCACGAGCACGCCGCGGGCGTCTCGGCCTTGGCGAAGGGCAAGGACGTCATGCCCGAAGAGACGCTCGAGGCCATCGAGCACTACAAGGTCGCCCTCAAGGGGCCGTGCTCGACCCCCGTCGGAGAGGGCTTTCGCAGCGTCAACGTCGCTCTTCGCAAGAAGCTCAACCTCTACGCCGCCGTGCGCCCGGTGCGCAGCATCCCCGGCGTGACGACGCGCTTCGAGAACGTCGACATCATCATCGTTCGCGAAAATACCGAGGGGCTCTACTCCGGCGTCGAGAACGAGGTCATCCCCGGCGTCGTCATGAGCATGAAGGTCGCGACCGAAGAGGCCTGCCGGCGCATCGCGCACTGGGCGTTCCGCTTCGCGACCCTACGCCGCCGCCACAAGATCACGGCGATGCACAAGGCGAACATCATGAAGCTGACCGACGGTCTCTTCATCAAGTGCGCTCGCGACGCGCACCGGACCGAGTACCCGAACATCGAGTACGAGGAGCTCATCATCGACGCCGGCTGCATGAAGATCGTCCAAGACCCGACGCGCTTCGACATCCTCTTGCTCGAGAACCTCTACGGCGACGTGATGAGCGATCTCTGCGCCGGGCTCGTCGGCGGTCTCGGTGTCGTGCCGGGCGCGAACTTCGGCGACCAAGCCGCGGTCTTCGAAGCGGTGCACGGCTCGGCGCCCGACATCGTCGGCAAGGGCATCGCGAACCCGCTCGCGCTCCTCATGAGCGCCGTCATGATGCTCGAGCACCTCGGCGCTACGAAGGACGACGCCAAGACCCTCGCTCAAGCCGCCCAGATCCGAACCGCCTACGAGAGCGCCCTGGCCGAGGGGAAAAAGACTCGTGATCTCGGCGGCGAGCTCGGGACAGACCAGTTCACCGACGCGGTCATCGAGCGTCTGCGCAGCTGAGCGGACGCCACCGCGCCCCTGCACTTGGTCATTCGTGCGCGTGCCGATGATGCAGATCGGATCCGTGCTCGTGATCGTGTTCGGTCGGCTCGTGACGATGCGGGTGGCTGTGCTCGCCCTCGACCCGTGGATCGTGGCGATG
>Ga0164241_10002199_pt1 | contig 21726 bp, 16 predicted proteins | sample OricomyardsoilBY_FD_108780 | JGI IMG/M metagenome (GOLD analysis project Ga0164241, IMG submission 108780) | Backyard soil microbial communities from Emeryville, California, USA - Original compost - Back yard soil (BY) | ecosystem: Environmental > Terrestrial > Soil > Unclassified | place: USA... | reverse complement strand
TGGCATTGCGGATGGCCTCGTCCGTGGGCGAGGCTTCGTATCGCACCGAATCGCCAAACACTTTGTGCAGAGCCTGGTGGAGCGTTATCTGGTTGTACCCGCGCACTTCCGAGGAGCCGCCCCCCACAGCTTTTTTGTGTACATAATTGCCGAGCAACAGAATATCGCCGTCATTTTTGTCGAGGGGCAAAATACGATTTTCGTTGCGCAACAGCACGGTGCCTTCGCGGGCGGTTTGCAGGGCGATTTTTTCGTGCTCCGGATATTTTTGCAGCAAATCCGGCTGCGCTTTTTTCTCGAAGAGGTCCATGGCTTTCAAGGTGGTGAGAATGCTTTTGACCATCCTGTCCAGTTCCGCTTCCGCCACTTCACCGCGCTGGATTTTTTCCTCCATGCCCAGAGTGGCAAGGCTGGCGGGCATTTCCAGGTCCTGGCCGGATGACATGACTTTGTTGCCATCGTACACCGACCACCAATCCGTCATTACCAACCACTGGAATCCGAGCGTTTCGCGCAGCAATTTTTTAATTGCGGCTTCGCTCTGGCCGGCCCATTCACCATTTAACAAGTTGTAGGAAGTCATCACTGCCATAGCGCCCGCTGCAATACCAGCTTTGAACCCAGGCAGATAAATTTCGTTCAACGTGCGCTCATCGACAACGGAATTGCTTTTGCGGCGGAAATAATCCGTGTTGTTGGCGGCGAAGTGTTTCAGCGTTGCAATGGTACCTGTGGCCTGCACGCCTTTTACATAGGCTTCCACCATGCGGGAAATCAAAAAAGGATCTTCGCCAAAATATTCAAAATTGCGTCCGCATTGGGAAACACGATACAGATTGAATCCTGGCCCCAATAAAACGCCGATGCCGTTGGCATTGCACTCTTCGCCTATAGCGGTGGCATAGGCATGAGCCAAATCCGGATTCCAGGTGGCGGCGAGCATCACGGGTGCCGGAAATGCGACGGACTGATGGACGGCATTCTGATAAGTCGTATCAAAAAAACGTTCGCGCAGTACTACCCCGGCGGTGGCATCGGAACAGAGCACGCGGGGCAGGCCCAGTCGCGGCAATCCTTTGATATAAAAAACATCTTCGCCGCCGATGTAAGCGCATTTTTCCTCAAGGGTCATCTGCGCGAGAATTTCTTCCGCCCAAAGGGCCGCCTCGGTGTAATTGCGTTTGGGGAACATGGGAACTCCAAGAGGAATGTAAGGACGCCGGTAGCAGTTGGTGCCGTGGAGTGAAATGGGGGGTTATTGTAATGGAATCAAGCAGTTCTGGCAGGGCAAAAAAACGGCCTCAAAAGAGGCCGGCGGAGGGGGGTTACAAACCTTGAGGAGGAAGGCATGGATGGGAACAACGTGTTCTCATCGAGTTCGAGCGGATGTTGCCACCCGGTCTGGATGTGTGGGGTATGCCCATGCCAACACATCCGGCGATCATCGACCGCGCGCTTCGCAGCCGTTTGAAATGGTGGGTAACATTTGAGACTTACTCGGTCTCTGGCTTCATCGCTTTTGGTGCGTTATGGGTGGAGTCCAACAGCGAGGTCAATTTTGACCTCATGGCGCTGCACCCATTCCGCAGGAAACGATACTAAGCAAGGAAACGGTGAGTGTTACTTCAGGACGACTGCTTACCTGTCCTACACACCGACCACTACGTGTCGCCCTTGCTTAATGAAAGTGTAGAGGGAATTTCCGCAGTTTTTATTCCGACAGCTAAATACTTTCTGCTAATTTCGGTTGAATCACTAACGAAAAGGAATAAAAAGAGACTCCAGTGCCGCTCATCCTTTTTGGAGGGGCGTTCATCAGACGGTAAGAACCGGCCAAGTGCAGAAGGTATTTTTTTATGAAAAGAAGATTGGCGTCCCTGCCGGATTTTTCCCACCTTACTTCTGGCATTGCACGCCCGCTTTATCCCCCATCCCCGGAACGAGTTTGATATCCGCCACCTGCAATTCGAGGGAGCCCGAGGTTTCGAGAGCGAAAGCACGGGTGATTTCCTCGAAGCGGATGCCCTGACTGGCGAAGCATTCCAGGTCCACGGACAGTTCATTCCAGTCATTCACCGGTGAGGCGTTCACCAGGGTGGTCAGGTCCACATTCTTGACGCAGCCTTGCCCCAGGCAAGCCATCTGCAAGTGCACCGGGGCACTCGCCGCTTGCAGCAGCCGCACATGGAATACCAGGGCGCCCTGTTGTTCGAGCATGGGTGCCAAGTTGCGGGTGGCGTTGGGGTTATTGATCTGCAAGGCGCCGGCACTGCTACCATCCCAGGTGGCATGTATTGCATCGCCCTGGGTGAAGCGGTCGCCTTCTGTCAAGGTCAGTGCGCCATTTTTCGCGATGCCTGAAATGTAGCGCACAGGCGTGGTGCCACTGATGGCGGCGTATACCTGCCAGGGGTCCTGCGGTGTTTTGACGAACAGGCCCACATCCGATGCCCCCTGAAGCGCTGCCACATTTTCATCCGTGGGCAGGGTGCCCATGGTGGCCCCCGGCTGGGCGTAACTCAGTCCATAACCGAACGGGAACAGCGGATCGTAGTCGGCGTCCCCCAGATTCACTTGGGTTTGGTCGAGGCTTTTCGGCCAGGAGAAGGACAGCTTGCCCGTGAAGTCATAGCGTGCCTTGCCCTGCAGATCGCCAAATATCACATCCGCCACGCCACGACCTTCCGTTCCGGGCAACCAGGCCGCGACAAAAGCGTCTGAGGCATTGATGGCGCGGTTGACCCAGAGCGGCCGGCCGGAGATGAACACGGAAACCGTCTTGATGCCTTCCGCCTGGAGCCGTTCCAGCACCTGGGCATCTTGGTGTGAGCCAGCCTGATAACCCAGATGGCGCAGATCGCCCTGCCATTCGGCATAGGGTGTTTCCCCGTAAACCATGATGGCCACGTCGGGTTTTTGCTTGTATTGACCCTGGGGCGCGAACTCCACGGTGCCGCCACCGGCTGCCACCGTCTGGCGTATGCCTTCGAGAATGCTGGTGCCATTGGGAAAGTCGGCGTTGGTGATATCGGTGGATTGCCAGGAGATAGTCCAGCCGCCGCTCTGCTGCGCCAGGTTGTCGGCGGCGGTACCGATCACCAGCACGCGCTGTTTCGGGTGCAAGGGCAGGGCGCGGTTGTTGTTTTTCAACAGCACCAGAGATTCCCGCACCGCCTGGCGCGCCACGGTTTTGATCTCAGAGGAGGCGAGCAGGTCACCGTTCTTGGCGTGCGCGCGCTTGGAGGGTTTAACGCCGTCCATCAAGCCGGCGCGGAATTTAGCGCGCAGGATACGTCGCACCGCGTCGTCCAGACGAGCCATGGGGATATGGCCCGCTTCCACGTCAACAACGGTATTGGCGATGAACTCTTTCCAGTCGAAGGGCACCATCAGCATATCCACCCCCGCATTGATTGACTGGGGGCAGCGGGTGTTGGTACAGCCTTCCACGAGACCGTGGGAATTCCAGTCGCCCACCACAAAGCCGTCGAAGCCCAAACGATCTTTCAGTATGTCGGTCAGCAGGTACTTTTCACCGTGCATGCGCACCCCGTTCCAGCTGGAGTGGGAGGCCATGATGGAAAGCACGCCTGCTTCTATGGCGGCGAAATAGGGGTAGGCGTGCAGAGCGATCAATTCTGCTTCCGAGGAATAGTTATTGCCCCGATCCACCCCATCCACGGTGCCACCATCGGCCAGATAATGTTTAGCGGTGGCGAATATGTGATTGGGGCCGATGCGACCGGTGCGGGAGAGATCCCCCTGATACCCCAGTATGGACTGCCGGCCCAGTTCCGCCACCAGTTTCGGGTCTTCGGAATAACCTTCGTAGGTTCGGCCCCAGCGGTCGTTGACTACCACTGACAGGGCGGGGGAAAAGGTCCAGTCCATGCCGCTGGCGCGCACTTGCAGGGCGGTGATCTCGCTGATCTTGCGCACCAGACCGCCATTGCGGCTGGCGCCGAGGCCGATGTTATGCGGGAAGATGGTGGCACCGAAGATTTTGTTGTGACCGTGCACCGCGTCCGACCCCCAGGTGATGGGGATGGCCAAGCGGCCATCGGAGGCATCCATTGAGGCTTCGTAATAGGCGTCGAGAGCTTTGACCCAGTCCGCCAGGGCGGCTTGTTTATCGCCGTTGAGAAAGCCGCCGCCGCCATTGAGCACCGAGCCCAAATGATAGTTTTTAACGTCTTCGGGTGTCGTGCGGCTGATTTCCGCCTGGGTAATCTGGCCGACTTTCTGCGCCAGGGTCATGCGTGCCAGCAGGGCGTCGACCTGGGCATTGATGGCGGCGGTTTCCGTCGCGGGAAAGGGCAGCTTCAATTTTGGCCAGAGTGCCGGGGTAGGGGCCGCCGGAGCGGATGTATTGGCTTCAGTCGTTGCCGGCGGCGGGGGAGTTGAACAGGCCGTTTGCATCAGGATCAAGCCAGCTGCGACCAGAACGCGCCGGTAAAAAGTCCTCGGGATCAGCTTCACGTCTTACCTCGTTATTAGAATCAGCGCAGCCGATTTGGCCGGCTGGGCCATTCTAACGATATAGCCGGCGGCATGCGACCTGCGGCCGCCGCCCGGTAAAGGGCTGTAAAGAAATGTAATCTGGCGGGCGCACCTGTGGTTCCGAATCCAGACTTGTCGCTAGAATGCCCTTGTTATAAATCCGCCATTTAAAAGGTTGCCCTTGTTGAAAAGATTGTGTTCCGGACTGTTGTTGTGCGCACTTTGGGCCGCGATGCCCGCACGCGCGCAGGATCAGTGCGAGCCGGACTGCGTACCGGTGGGTGATTGGCGTATCAGTGTCGGGATGGGTGCGGGCATGCGCAGTAACCCTCTGCACCAGGGCGAGGATATTCCCCTGGTGCTGCTTCCCGAGGTGAGCTACTACGGTGAGCGGTTTTTCCTGGAAAACCTGGAGATGGGTTTTACGCTCTTCGAGGACCGGCGTCACCAGTTCAATCTGCTGCTGACGCCCGGCTACGACCAGATGTACTTCAACCGCTGGGACCCGTTTAACTTCACCGGCAACGGCGGTTTTTTTGCTTCGGCGGGCGGTGGGCCCGCCGCCGCATCCAGCTACAGTATTAACATTTCGGCTATGCCGGCGCGTACGGATTCCGCCACTCCGGGCACTGGCCCCGCAGGTTCAGCATCCGCAGGCGGGGTTTATGTGCCGCAGGCGGAGCGCGTGATCATCAACGACCAGGTGATAACAGCGGAGGCCGGCTCCCGCACTTTCATAGGCGCAGATGGCAACCTCATTACCGTGAGCGTGGTGGATTCCACTATCAATATAGGCGGCGTGGCGCCGGGCGACCGGGTGGTGCTGGACGGTGTGGGATCTGTGGAGGCGCGCGCCGGTGCCAGGCTCCAGTGGGACCAGACCGCCATGCCGGAATTCAGCGGTTCCCCGCGCAGGGTCAGTGTTGGCGTGGATGGGCAGAATCGCTATCTGTTGAGTGCCGAAGCAGCGCCGCAGATACTGGTCGAAGCGGCGCGGCAGATTCCGGCAAAAGAGGTCGCACACCGCAAAATGGCTGGCCTGGCGGGTATTGAATACGCTTATAGTCTGGACATGCTGAGCCTGCACCTGCAGGCGCTCACAGATGTCACGGGTGTCCACGAGGGGCATGAGGTGCGCATGGCATTGATGCTTCCCTGGCTGTGGGGAGAGCAGCGCTGGGCCCTGACTTTGGGAACCAACTACAAAAGTCGCGGGATCCTGGATTACTACTATGGGGTCAGTGCGCGGGACGTGGATGACAGCGCGCTGTTTTACACTCCCGCATCCGCCGGAATGGAACGCCTGTTGCGCCTGGACTGGCAGAAGCCCCTCAGCCGCCACTGGTCGCTGCGGGCAATGCTGCAATACGTTGAACTGCCGCGCGAAATTCACGCCAGCCCGCTGGTGTCGGATAGGAGTGTGGGCACCCTGTTTTTCGGAGGGGTCTATCATTTTTAGCGGACGGACTGCCCGCTGGTTGGGGGGATGGATCACAGTGGTTGGCTGCGTTCATGTCGCCCATGCGGCAGAATTGCCTGCGCTCCAATTTTCCCTCAAACCGCGCCTGTGCGTGCTGACAGAGGGGGAGGACGCCTGTTATGACGAGTTGGAAGTCCGCTGGAGCGCGCCGCAGAAAATGAGCCTCTGCCTGTACCAAAGTGACCTGGATCAAGCGCTCAGATGTTGGCGCGAGACCAGCACGGGGGAGCACCGGTTTATCCTGTCCGCCACCCGCAATGTCACTTTCCAGTTGCGTGAGAACAATCACAACACTCTCGTCAGCGAGGCTTTCGAAGTGATTCACGACCAAAAAAAATACCGGCGGCAGCGCCGTAATCCGTGGAGCTTCTTCTGATGGTGCACCGCATTCTATTGGCTGAGGACGACGTGCGTCTGGCACGGCTGGTGAAGGATTATCTGGAATCCACAGGTGAATATGCGGTAACCATAGAATCGAACGGTGGCAAGGTGCAGCGCACTGTGAGCGATGTACTGCCGGAGCTGCTGATTCTGGATGTGATGTTGCCCAACAAGGACGGCCTGTCGATCTGCCGGGAAATCCGCCCGGTCTTTCCCGGACCCATCCTCATGTTGACAGCGCGCAATGAGGATGCGGATCAGGTATTGGGATTGGAATATGGCGCCGACGATTACGTGATCAAACCCGCCGAGCCGCGGGTCCTTCTGGCGCGGATACGCGCCCTGTTGCGGCGTTACGCTTTAGAGGAAAAGTCGGACAAGGAAACCCTGACCTTCGGTGCCCTGCAGATCTGCTGCAACGCGCGAACCGTGAGTTTTGACGGTCGGCCGGTGGATCTTTCCAGTCACGAATTCGACCTGCTGCTCACCTTCGCCCGCCAGCCTGGCCAAGTCATGAGCCGGGAGTACCTGTTCAACACCATCTATTCCCGCCCCTATGACGGACTGGATCGCACCATAGACGTGCGTATCTCACAGCTGCGTAAAAAGCTCGGCGACAACGCGGACAAACCCTTCCGCATCAAAACCATCTGGGGACGCGGATACCTGTTTGTCGAAGACGCCTGGCAAGCGGTTTGAAGCCACTTCCCATGCATCGCGCCTTTCTCTCCCTCTACAGCCTGATTGTGATTGCGGTCATAGGGGTAGGCTGGGGGCTGGACCAGCTCTGGAACACCCACGTGCCCAGCGCGAGCGTGACCTCCGAACAAACCCATGTGATGGATCTCGTGGAGCGAGTGCTTATACAGTCTTCTCCGGCCCAGCGTGATCAGGCCGCCCGGCAGCTTGCAGAGGACGTCCAGCTTGAGCTGGCCCTTCATCCTCTGGAGGATTTCGCCAACTCCCGTCTGCTTCATAGGTTGAGTGCGGGAGAATTGGTGGTAGTGGACAGCGGTGATGCGCGGATTATTTACCGCAGCATGGCGGATCAACAGGTGGTCAGTTGGCGCCAGCCCCGGCCGCAAACCCCGGACCCGATGCTCTATAACCTGTTGCTGATCGGCTTTTATCTGGCCATTGCATTGGTCGTGTTCCTTTGGGTATGGCCCCTGTCGCGCGACCTGCGCAAATTGGAAAAACAGACCCGCCTGCTGGGGTCGGACACAGTGCCGGCCGAGCTGCAGCTGGCGCCTACCTCAGCGGTATTTGACCTGGCGAGTGCCTTTAACGGCATGGCCCGGCGTATCCGCGACCTGCTCGCCGCCCATAAGGAGATGACGTATGCCGTCTCCCACGAGTTGCGTACGCCCCTAGCACGCATGAAATTCGGCCTGGAGATGGCGAATGACCTCAACGATGTGCAAAAGATCAAACAGCAGCTGGCCGGGGTGCGCGAGGATGTGACGGAAATGGATGCGTTGGTGAATCAGCTGTTCGCCTATGCGGGATTTGAGCAGAGCGATCAGCGCCTGAACCTGCAACCCGGCGATATGCCGGCACTGATCCAGCAATTGATCAGCCGGGTGAAATCCTCTCCCAACCACCGTACTTTGAAATACCTGTTCATCAATCAGTTGGGCGATGAAACAGTGGTATGCGAGTGGTACCTGATGGAGCGCGCCATTCTCAACCTGTTGCACAACGCCCAGCGTTACGCGGTGGGGGAGATTGTAGTGACCCTGGCAAAACAGGCAGATTGTTACCGCATTCAAGTGGACGACGACGGCCCCGGTATTCCCGAGTCCGAGCGCGAACGCGTTTTCCAATCCTTCGTCCGCCTCGCCGATCACCACAACGCGCAGGCGCGGGGTCTGGGTTTGGGCCTGGCCATAGTGCAGCGCATCATGCGCTGGCACGGCGGGAGTGCGGTTGCCTACAGGTCTTTGCAGGGCGGGGCGCGACTGGTGTTGGAGTGGCCGGTGGAGAAGCGGCTCTTAACCGTGTAAATCACCTTCCCGCCCCAGGATGTTGGCCATTTCATCCGTGGCTTTGATCAGGGCGTCGGCGATGCTGGGTTCGTGGGAGGAGTGGCCGGCGTCGCGGATGATGTGCAGTTCAGAACCCGGCCAGGCTTCGTGCAGGGCGGTGGCGTTATCCAGGGGGCAGACGATGTCATAGCGGCCGTGGATGATGATGCCCGGAATACCGGCCAGCCGGCTGGCGTTTTTGATGATCTGATCCGGTTCTATAAAGGCGTGGTTGACAAAGTAGTGGGCTTCGATACACGCCAGGGACAGGGCCATATGGGGCTCGGAAAAAATATGGACCACATCGGGGTTGGGTCGCAGGGTGGCGCAACGCCCTTCCCAGATGGACCAAGCCTTGGCTGCCGCCATTTTCGCCAGTTCGTTGGTGCCGGTCAGGCGCTTGTAATAGGCCTGTATGAAATCCCCGTGTTCCTCCGCTGGAATCGCCGCGCAGTACTCGCGCCAATAATCGGGAAATATCCGGTCGGCGCCGGATTGGTAGAACCAGTGCAGATCCTGCTGCCGGCACAGAAAAATACCGCGCAGGATCAGCGCCATCACCCGGTGTGGAAACATTTCTGCGTAGATAAGACTGAGCGTCGAGCCCCAGGAGCCGCCGAACAGCACCCACTTGTCGATTTTCAGATATTCGCGAATGGCTTCGATATCCGCCACCAAGTGCGGCGTGGTGTTGTTCTCGAGTTCAGCGTGGGGGGTAGAGCGCCCTGCGCCACGCTGGTCGAACAGGACAATGCGGTAGCGTTCCGGGTCGAAAAAACGCCGATCGTATTTGCCGCAACCGGCACCGGGGCCACCGTGCACAAACAGCACCGGTAACCCCTGGGGATTACCGCACTCTTCGATATATAACGAGTGAATCTTGTCCACCTGCAAACGATGTTCGGCGTAGGTGCGAATATCCGGATAGAGAACCTGCATGAGAGACTCCACACTCGTTGTATTTGGCTTGTTATTAGTAAAGGGGCCTTTAACAGATTAGGTGACCGAATCTGCCGGGGCAAGGAGCTCGCGTCAGCCCTCCCTTTAGGGGGAATGTCAGTTTTGCTGCTCCTCTTCTTCCGCCGCCCGCTGCCGACGGCCCCTAGTGACAACTCTGCCGAAGAAAACGCCCACTTCAAACAGCAGCCACATGGGCACGGCTAGCATTGTTTGGGACAGTACATCGGGGGGTGTCAGTACCATCCCCACCACAAAACAACCGACGATCACATAGGGCCTTTTTTGCGCGAGCCCTTCTGGAGATATGATTCCTGCTACTACCAGAATAACGGTGGCCACGGGAATTTCGAACGCAAAGCCGAATGCAAAAAATAGTTTGATCACCAGATTGAGGTGGCTGGTAATGTCCGGCATGACCGTCACCGAATCCGGCGCCACTGACGTAAAAAATTCAAACAGCATCGGAAATACGATGTAGTAGGCAAAAGCCACGCCTGTGTAAAACAGAATGACGCTGGAAATAAAAATCGGCAGCGCGAGGGATTTTTCGTTTTGATAGAGCGCTGGCGCCACAAATGCCCACAGCTGGTACAACAGAAACGGCATGCTGACAAAAACAGCTACAAAGAACGTCAATTTAAAGGGCGTCAAAAACGCCGCTGTCACATCGGTGACAATCATGCTGCTGTTGGTGTCCACCGGCAGATGTTTGAGCAGGGGCTCCGCCACGAAATCGTAGATGTCGTTGGAAAAATACATCAGGCAGCCCAGCATCACGACAATCACAATGACTGCCCGCAATAAGCGGGAACGCAGCTCAATAAGATGTTCGACGAAAGGCTGGGCTGGAAGTTTTTCGTCCGGGTCCGTTTGGTGTGTCATAGATCTTGATGTTTGGCGGGTGGGGGCGTGGGGTTGCTGTCATCCGTACTGGAGAGGGCTTCTGCCTGGGACTCGGGCACCACTGGTGCATTTGCTTCAGATGTTGGGGGCTCCAGAGAGCGTATACGCGCCTCCAGTTCCAGGCGCTGGGTTTTCATCTTTTCCAGGTTATAGAGCACCTGCTCGTTGTGCAGCTCGCGGCGGATCTCGTCCGCGCCTATGTGCTTTTCCAGTTCGGCGCGGGTATTGGCCAGGGTACGTTTAAGGCGGCCAATCCAAAGGGCGCAGGTGCGCGCCGCACCGGGCAGACGTTCAGGGCCTATCACCACCAGCCCGACGACACCGATCACCAGGATTTCAAAAAAACTGATATCGAACACGGATCAGGACTGTTTGTTTTCAGTTTTTTGAGTTTGCTGTTCGGCTTTGGCCTTGGTGTCCTCAGCTACTTTTTTCTGATCCTCGCTCATGGCTTGCGCTTCTTCGTCTGTCATGGCTTTTTTAAAGCCCTTGATAGCACCACCGAGATCACCGCCGAGAGTTTTCAGTCGCTTGGTGCCAAACAGCAGCAGGACTATGACCAGGACGATGAGAAGTTGCCAAATGCTGATACCGCCGATGCCCATGTGTATACCTTCTATGTATGTAAATTACGAAGCTAATGTGTTGAGACTCATGATTTTTGCCGCCCGGCTTTTTCCTCAAGTCCAGACAGGTCAAAACGGCGCGCCAGCTCTGCCAAAACCGACTGGGCATTCTGACCCAGGTGCGACAGCATAACCAGCGAATGAAACCACAGGTCCGCCGTCTCATAGATCAGGTGCTCCATGTCGCCGCTGACTTCGGCATCCTTCGCTGCTAACAATGTTTCAGTGCATTCCTCGCCGAGCTTTTCCAGAATTTTATTCAATCCTTTGTGATGCAGTTGCGCCACATAGGATGACTCCAGTGCGCCGTTGGATTTGCGCTGTTCCAACACCTGCGTCAGCTTTTCGAGCACGGAATCCGTTCCAGCCGGAATGGTGTGAGCAACGGACTGGCCATAAATCTGCTGCGGATTTTTCGACACCGCATCCACTGTTACCCAGCGGTCATCCCGCAATACCTGATAAAAACAGGATTCCCGTCCTGTATGACAGGCGATGCCGCCATTCTGCTGCACTTGCAGTGTTATTGCATCTCCGTCGCAATCCAGGCGTATCTCCTGAACGTGCTGCTCGTGCCCCGAGGTTTCGCCTTTGCGCCAAAGCTGATTACGGGAGCGGGACCAATATACGGCACGTTTTGTTGCGGCTGTGAGAGCGAGCGATTCGGCGTTCATCCACGCCATCATTAAGATACGGCCGCTCGTGGCGTCCTGGGCGATGGCGGGCACCAGGCCGTCCGTGTTCCACTTCACATCGGCTAAAAAGACGGGGTCAACCATAAAAAACGAACTGCGGATTAATTGGGGAGGCAGTCTACCCGATAAGCCGCAACTGCGCCCAGAGGTGCGTCAAAGCCAGGGCGTATTTGGAGTCAGATTTTGAAGCTGCCCATAGCGCGTTTCAATTCCACGCTCTCATCTTCGAGTTGGGTGCTGTTTTCGGAGATGATTTTGGCGTTTTCAGAAACCTGTTCAGACAGGCTGTGAATAGCCGTAATGTTTTTGCTCACCTCGTTGGCGACGGAACTCTGCTCGTCCGACGCCGTGGCGATCTGATGATTCATTTCGTTGATGGTGTCTACGTTGGAGCGGATGCGACCCAGGGATTCTTCCACCTTGGTGGCCGTCTCTATGGTTTCCTGCACCGAGGCGATGCTGGTATTCATCGACTGGTGCGCTTCGTCCGAGGCGCGCTGCAGTTGGATGATGATGGACGCGATCTCCTCGGTGGAGGATTGGGTTTTCTGGGCGAGTGAGCGCACTTCGTCTGCGACAACCGCGAATCCCCGGCCCTGTTCCCCAGCCCGTGCCGCTTCGATTGCGGCGTTTAGAGCCAGCAGGTTGGTCTGCTCGGCGATGGAGCGGATCACTTCCATCACAGAGCCGATATTTTCGCTGCTGTGTTTGAGCGTATTGATCTTTTCCGCCGTGGCGCGGATCTGGTCTGTCAGGCGGCGCACGGTATCGCGCGAGGAGGACACCACCTGGGACCCCTGTTCGGCGAAACGTGCGGTTTCCCGGGTGCGTTCGGCAGTGGCGCCAGCGTGGCGCGCCACTTCGTCTGCGGAGTGGGACAGCTCCTGCAACGCCGCTGCCACCTGCTCGATCTCTTTGAGCTGCTGTCCCGTGGAAGACACGGTGCTTTCGGTAGCGCCGGACATGACTCGCACATTGCCACGCACTTTTTCCGTTACCACCAGCACGTTTTTGATGATGCCGGCGATTTGCTCCATCACGCGATTGAAGTTGTTTGCCAGAACCGCAACCTCATCCCCGCTGTTTGCCGGCAGCCGGTGCGTCAAATCCCCACCGCCCGCAGCAATGGCGCTGAGGGATGCGCTGATGTCGTTGATCGGGTTGAGAATCAATTTCCGCGACAGGAAAAATACGGTGGCAAGGCTGACGAGCAGCAGCATGACTACCATCACCGCGCTGATCCGGATCTGCTGGGCCAAAATCTGTTCCAGCTGAAGGGTGGAAAACACTATGTCGTAGCGGCCAATGACGTCGCTGCCATAAGTAATATCCACCCCGGTACGGCTTTCTTTTGGCGAAGAATCGGTAGTGCCGGATTCGGTGGCGGCGGCCAGGGTTTTGCCGCGATGATCGAACAACTTGATCTCGGTAATCAGATCCGTATTCACAAAGGATTTTGCGATGGCCTCGATCTGCTGGAAATCGTAGGCGAATACCGCTTCGGTGAATGCGGAATTGGCCAGTGCTATCTGCGCGTCAATATCGCGGGCAAAGGAATTTTTTTGTTGGGCTTGTATCACCTTGTAGGTCGCCAACAATACGACGAGTGCTGCCAGCACCATGGTGGCCGAGAGGGCAAACATTAACTTGGTTGTCAGGGAGCGTCTGATCATATTGGCCAATACCTGCGTGAATGGATCCCGGAAGAGCAGAAGCTACGGGAATTATTTTCCGCCCGCTTAAGCCGGCGTTATATCGCCGGCATCCGCACCGGTTTGCCAAGCGATCGCGGTGACCTTTTGGGTGCCGTTGAATAAATATTCATTGATCCGGAGATAGCGTTTGGCATGCCCCAACGCGCTCCACTGCGTCTTCGCAGGTTGTATTTCATAAATCGGAAATACGAGGGGCAGTCCCAGCAGGAATGCCGCTCCTCCCATTCGCAACCACAGCTTCAATCTACATTTCTTGTTCATGGATATCTCGGTACTGCCAACCGGCGCAAAACGAATTGGCCGAAGCGCCGTTTCCTGTACTTAAACTTAGCACAGGGTGGTCGGATGTAAACTTTGTGGGGAAAGCCCTTAGCCTGCAGCGCCCATCCCACGCCACTTCATTTTCTTGCGGAGTCCTTGTTCTTCAGATGGCAAAGATTGCCGCGCAGCAGGCGAGCTTTTGTGTTTGGCACGAAACCTGATTGCGGCCTTTTACGCACGCATCTGGTCGCCCTCTTCGGGCATCCCTTCATCTTCGCCAATGAATCGGAAGTTCTTATGACAATCAACTGGAGCGACTACTCGCCAGCCGATTTTTACGACGAGCTCTACAGCAGTATCGGAAATCCCCGTAAGCCCGCCCGTCGCCTGGTTGGCTTTTTGAAGTCGCTGCGCGACGATGAAATCGAGCAGCGGCGGCAGGCGGCCGAGGCTTCTATCCGCGAGATGGGCGTGACCTTCACTGTCTACACGGAAGAGGGCAATATCGATCGCGCTTGGCCCTTCGACATAATTCCCCGCACCATTGCCAAAAAGCAGTGGGATAAAACCGCCGCCGGGCTCAAGCAGCGCTTGCAGGCATTGAACCTCTTTATCGACGACATCTATCACGAACAGCGCATTCTCAAAGACGGTGTGGTGCCGGACTACATCATCAAACAGTCGAAAAACTTTCGGCCGGAGTGCGTGGGTGTGTCGCCTCCTTTTGGGGTGTGGGCACATATTTGTGGCACTGATTTGGTGCGCGATAAGGATGGGGAGTTCTATGTGCTGGAGGACAATCTGCGAGTACCCTCCGGTGTGGCCTACATGCTGGAGAATCGCGCCATCACCAAGCGTGTGTTGCCGGACCTGTTCGAGAAGATCCACATAGAGCCCGTCAACGACTATTGCGAGCGCCTCTTCGATATGTTGAGTTCCCTGTCGCCACGCAAGGTTAAGCAGCCGGTGGTGGTGGTGCTGACGCCGGGCATCTACAACTCCGCCTATTTTGAGCACGCCTTTCTCGCGCAACAAATGGGCGCGGAATTGGTGGAGGGCAGCGATTTGGTGGTGCAGGACGATTGTGTCTTCATGAAAACAGTCGCCGGCCTGGAGCGGGTGGATGTGATCTACCGCCGTATCGACGACATTTATCTCGATCCTGAGGTGTTCAACCCGGATTCGGTGCTCGGCGTGCCCGGCCTGATGCGCGCCTGGCGCGCCGGCAATGTGGGCATGGCCAACGCGCCAGGCGCCGGGGTGGCGGACGACAAGGTGGTCTATGCCTATGTGCCGCAGATCATCCGCTATTACCTGGATCAGGATCCGATTGTCCCCAACGTGGAAACCTTTCTCTGTTTCGACGAGAAGCAGCGGGAATATGTGTTGGCGAACCTGGACAAACTGGTGGTGAAACCGGCCAACGAATCCGGTGGCTACGGCATGTTGATCGGCCCGCACGCCACAAAAAAGGACCGCACGGAGTTTGCCGAACTGATCAAGGCCAATCCTCGCAACTACATTGCCCAACCCACTCTCGCCCTTTCCACGGCACCCACCCTGATCGGCAACCACCTGGAGCCGCGCCACCTGGATTTACGCCCCTTCGTCCTGCAATCGTCGGACATCTATGTCACCACCGGCGGCCTGACACGGGTAGCCATGCGCAAGGGTTCCCTGGTGGTGAATTCCTCCCAGGGTGGTGGCAGTAAAGACACTTGGGTGGTGGATACGGAGGTGAACATCTGATGCTTTCCAAAGTTGCTGAGCGTGTTTACTGGACCGCCCGTTACATAGAGCGCGTGGAGAACACGGCGCGTCTGGTGGCGGTATATACCAATCTGTTGCTGGACCTGCCCAAGGGCGTCAACCTGGGCTGGTACAACCTTGTGGCTCTGAGCAGCCTGGAAAGCACATTCACCGACCGTTACAAAGTGCAGGACGAGCGCAACGTGGTGAAATTCCTGCTCGCCGATGAAAAGAACCCGGTCTCGGTGGTGAGCTCCCTGAACATATTGCGGGAAAACGTGCGCACCACCCGCGATGTGGTGCCGGTCGAGACCTGGGAGCTCATCAACGAGCTGTCGATTTTCGTCAACGAAAACAGCACCAAGGCGCTGAACCGCGGCCAGCGTCACGATTGTCTGGAAGGCATTATCCGGGGTTGCCAGCGCATCAACGGGTTGCTGTACGGCACCATGACCCACGACGAGGCCTGGGATTTTTTGCGTCTGGGTCGGAACCTGGAGCGGGCCGACATGACCACCCGGCTGCTGGATGCGGGTTGCGCCGCCATACTGCAGACCGAGTCGCACGAAGGGGCCGTCAATTCGCGGCAGATCATTTGGGGCAACGTGCTGCGCTCCGTGGGCGGTGAGCAATCCTACCGGCGTAAGCTGCGCAGTGCCGTCCAGGGATGTGAGGTGGCACGGTATCTGTTGGAAGACCCGCAATTTCCGCGCACCATCCAGCACTGCCTGGCCGCCATCGCGGATTCGGCAGCCAAGCTGCCGCGCTGCGAACCGGTGTCCAAGGGCATCAAATCGCTGCAGGCACGGGTTTTCAAGGAGGTGAACTATGAAGACCTGGGAGCGCCCATGCGGGAGTATCTCAATTCATTACAAGTGGAAATGGGGCAGCTGCATTCTACGTTTGCGAAGCAGTGGTTCAATTAAATAAGCGTCAGCCCATCAGGAACAAAACCCATGACCATTCGCGTTGCCATCCGGCACAACACCTATTACGACTTCGATCGACCGGTGGAGCTGTCCCCGCACACGGTACGCCTGCGGCCAGCGCCCCACAGCCGTACCCCGATTCACAGCTACAGCCTGAAAGTTCAGCCGGAAGACCATTTCATCAACTGGCAGCAGGACGCCTTTGGCAATTACCTGGCGCGACTGGTCTTCCACGAAAAAACCAAGCGTCTGGCGGTGGAAGTGGAAGTCATCGCCGATATGACGGTGATCAATCCCTTCGATTTTTTCCTGGAGGAATACGCCGAGAATTATCCCTTCAACTATGACAAGCAGACGTTGAAGGAGCTGGCGCCGTACCTGGAAAAGCTGGAGGGAGGCCCGCGGTTTACCCGCTGGTTGGCGTCGGTGGACGTCAAAAAGCTGATGGAAGGCAAAAAGATGCGCACCATCGACTTTCTGGTGAGCTTCAATCAGCGCCTGCAAACGGAGATTGCCTACGCCATACGCCTGGAACCTGGTATTCAGACACCGGAGGAAACGCTCACCCTGGCCAAAGGCTCCTGCCGCGACTCCGCCTGGCTGCTGGTGCAGCTTCTGCGGCATTTTGGATTGGCGGCGCGGTTTGCCTCAGGCTACCTGGTGCAGCTGAAGCCGGATATGAAATCCCTGGACGGGCCTTCCGGCGCCGCCGAGGATTTCACCGATCTGCACGCATGGTGCGAGGTCTACCTGCCGGGCGCGGGATGGGTGGGAATGGACCCCACCTCCGGCCTCTTTGCCAGCGAGGGGCATATCCCACTCGCCTGCACGCCCGATCCCGTATCCGCTGCACCGATCAATGGCTTCACGGACAAATGCGAAGTCACCTTTGCCTACAGCAATACCGTCGAACGCATACACGAAGATCCGCGCGTCACCAAACCCTACACAGAAGATCAATGGGAAGCGGTGCTGGCCCTTGGCGACAAGGTGGACCGCACCCTGCTGCGCCAGGATGCGCGCCTGACCATGGGAGGCGAGCCGACGTTTGTTTCCATCGACGATATGGAATCCGCCCAGTGGAATACGGCGGCCCTGGGGGCCGACAAGTTGCGCCTGGCCAAAGATCTGCTGCTGCGCCTGCGCGATCGTTTCGCCCCCAATGGCCTGTTACACCATGGCCAGGGCAAGTGGTATCCGGGGGAGGAGATTCCCCGCTGGGCGCTCGGCCTGTTTTGGCGGAAGGATGGCGAGCCCCTCTGGTTTAATGCCAAATACCTGGCGCGGGTGGATAAGGATTACCAGCACAGCATTGCCGATGCTGAGCGGTTTACCCGTCAGTTGTGCCAGCGCCTGGGCCTGCGTGAGAGTTTTGGTCAGGCGGCCTATGAGGATGGTTTGCACTACCTGCTGCAGGAGCAGCGTTTGCCGGTGAACCTGGATGCGCAATTTGCCGAGGCCAAGGATTCCCTGGCGCGTCGGCGCCTGGCCCGGGTATTGGAGCAAGGGTTGGATACGCCCTCCGGCTATGTGTTGCCCCTTGCCTGGAATTTCATCACCTCCCACTGGTGCAGCAGCAATTGGCCGATGCGCCGGGGCCGCGTGGTGTTGATTCCCGGCGACTCGCCGATGGGGTTGCGTCTGCCGCTGGGGGAGTTGCCATTTGTGGAGGAGACCCTGCGGGAGATCGAAGTGGATCGGGACCCGCTCGAACCAAGAAGTCCGCTGCCCAAGCGCAACCAGATCATCACCCAATTCGACTTGTCCGAGCAGCAGACCGTAGCACCGCCGCGCCACCTGCAGAACGCCGATGACCCGAATCGCCTGCGCCAGCCGCCGCCATTGGGCGAAGACGGCAAACCCAAAAAGACCCGCGTCAAAGAAACCCTGCGGGAATACTGGGAAGTGCTGCGCACCTGTCTTTGTGTGGAACCCCGCAACGGCCGGCTGCACATTTTTATGCCGCCGCTGGGCCATCTGGAGCATTACATCAATTTGATCGCCTGTATCGAAGCCACTGCCAGTGATTTGAATCTGCCGGTGGTGATCGAGGGTTATGAACCGCCGCGCGATCCGCGGGTGCTCAAGCTGCTGGTGACACCGGACCCCGGCGTGATCGAGGTGAATATCCACCCGGCAAACAACTGGCGCGAGTTGGTGGAGACCACCACGGCCCTGTACGAGGAGGCACGGCAGACGCGCCTGGGCACGGAAAAGTTCATGCTCGACGGCCGCCACACCGGCACCGGCGGCGGCAACCACGTCACCATGGGCGGCGCGAACCCGGCGGACAGCCCGTTTTTACGACGCCCGGATGTGTTGCGCAGTTTCATCACCTACTGGCAGCACCACCCGAGCCTCTCCTATTTGTTTTCCGGCATGTTCATCGGTCCCACTTCCCAGGCGCCGCGGGTGGATGAAGGCCGGGACGAGATACTCTACGAGCTGGAGGTTGCCTTTCAGCAAATGCCCAACGGCCTGGTGAATGAACCCTGGCTGGTGGATCGCCTGTTGCGCAACCTGCTCATCGACATCACGGGCAATACCCATCGCGCCGAGTTTTGCATCGACAAGCTCTACTCCCCGAACTCCAGCACCGGGCGCCTGGGTATTCTCGAGTTTCGCGGGTTCGAAATGCCGCCCCACGAGCGCATGGCATTGGTGCAGAACCTGCTGTTGCGCAGTTTGCTGGCGCGCTTTTGGCAGAAGCCATACCACAAGCCGTTGGTGCGATGGGGAACCCTGCTGCACGACCGGTTTATGCTGCCGCATTACGTATGGTCAGACGTGAAGGAAGTGGTCAAAGATCTCAACGAACATGGGTTTGAATTCGACCTGGATTGGTTATTGCCCTTTGAGGAATTCCGGTTTCCCCATTACGGTCGGGTGCAGTTGGACGATGTCACCCTGGAAGTGCGCTGGGCCATTGAACCCTGGCATGTACTTGGAGAGGAAGTGGGCAGCTTCGGCACCGCGCGCTACGTGGATTCCTCGGTGGAGCGCGTGCAATTGAAAGTCTACGGCCTCACCGACAGCCGCTACATAGTCGTGTGCAATGGGCGACGTCTGCCGCTCAATCCCACTGGTCGCCAGGGCGAGCAGGTGGCGGGAGTACGCTTTCGCGCCTGGCAGCCGCCCTCGGCGCTGCATCCCACCATTGGCATACACGCGCCTCTGGTGTTCGACCTGGTGGATACCTGGAACGGCCGCTCCATTGGTGGCTGCACCTATTATGTTTCCCATCCGGGTGGGCGCAGTTACGACACCTTCCCGGTCAACGCCTTTGAAGCGGAGTCCCGCCGCATCAATCGCTTTACCAATCTCGGTCACACGCAGGGGCCTTATACGCCGAGACCCTGGGTGGATGCGAAACGCACCTTCGAGCCCCACCGCGGCTCACGGCCGATGACTGCTCCCCCGCCGGAATCCAGTGACGAGCACCCCCATACCCTCGATCTGCGTCGGCTGCTCCAATAGGTGGCCGGCGAATTTTTATCCAGGAGCCATGCCATAATAATCACCCGCTAAAGCGGCCAATTTTTGAGCTTCAGGACCCCCATCTTGCAAGAGCCGACCCCCACCAAGCCGAGTCCGGTTGAAGCCCAGCCCCCGAATGTGGGCTCGCCGGAGCAAGTGCACGACGAATCCCGCAAAGCCGATGGCAGTGTGCGGGATGCATGGCGATACCTTCTGGATGGCATGAATGCCCTTGGGCCGCATGGCCTGGCAGACCGCTACGATAAGGCGCGCCGCATATTGCGCGACGACGGTGCCACCTACAATGTCTATCTGCCGGATCAGATCTACACGCAGGATCAGACGGCGATGCGCCCTTGGGAGTTGGACTTGGTTCCCTTCCTCATCGGCAGCGATGATTGGGCCAGGATCGAATCCGGCCTGTTGGAGCGGGCGGAGTTGTTCAACCTCCTGCTGCGGGATCTCTATGGCCCGCGCGATTTGATCCGCACCGGGGTGATCCCGCCCGAGGCCGTCTTTGCCCACGGTGGCTTCCTGCGCGCCTGTTCTGGTATCCACCTCCCCGGCGACCACGATTTGATTCTCCATGCGGTGGATATGGTGCGTACACCCAGCGGCGAAATGTGTGTGTTCGCGGATCGCAGCCAATCTCCCAGTGGCGCCGGCTATGCGCTGGAGAATCGCACGGTCATGTCGCGGGTGCTGCCCAGCCTGTTCCGCGACAGCCACGTGCACCGCCTCGCGTATTTTTTTCAGCGCCTGCGGACCAAGCTCGCTCAATTGGCCCCCAATGTCGACGAACCCCGCGTAGTGGTGTTGACGCCCGGCGCCCTCAACGAAACGCACTTTGAGCACGCCTATCTCGCCAATTATCTGGGTTATCCACTGGTGCAAAGCGGCGATCTGATGGTGCGCAACGGGTTTGTCTGGATGAAGTCGCTGGAGGGATTGGTGCGGGTCGACGTGATATTGCGGCGCGTGGATGACTGGTATTGCGATCCTCTGGAGCTCAAGCCGGATTCCCAGCTGGGTGTGCCCGGCCTGCTGCAGGTGGCGCGGCAGAACCGGGTGGCCATTGCCAATCCCCTGGGCTCGGGGGTCCTCGAAAACCCGGTATTGCTGCGTTATCTGCCGCAGATTGCCAAGCGCCTGCTGGGCCGCGAGCCGCGTCTTAAATCTGTCCCGACCTACTGGTGCGGAGACCCTAAGGATATGGTCTATGTACTGGCCAACCTCGATCATCTCATCGTCAAACCGATTTTTCGGGGCTTGGGGCGCAGTAAGACATTCCCGGATTTAAGCATTGCCGAGCGCCAGGCCCTGTCGCAACTCATTCAGGCCCAGCCCCATCTATACGTGGCGCAGGACCGTATGGTTCCCTCCCATGTGCCAACCCTGATCGGCGGCGAGCTGCAACCCCGGCCGGCCATCATGCGCAGTTTTGCGGTGGCGAGCGACTCCTCCTATCTGGTGATGCCCGGTGGACTGACCCGGGTGGGACTGACCCAGGGATCGCCGCTGATTTCCAACCAACTGGGCTCAATCAACAAAGACACCTGGGTGGTGGCCTCGGAACCGGAGCGCCCGGTGGAGAGTGTCGCCAAGTCGGAAAGCCGCGCCCAGCAACAGCAACTCGTCGGTCTGCCCAGCCGGGTGGTGGAAAACCTGTTCTGGCTTGGGCGTTACGCCGAGCGGGCGGAAACGTCGCTGCGGGTGCTGCGCACAACGTTCATGATGCTCAACGGCGCGGAAGTTCTGCCGCGCAATTGTCGCCACTCGCTGTTGCGCGCGGTCACCGAGATCACCTCTACCCATCCCGGCTTCGGCACTCAATCCGCGCTTCTGGACGATCCGGAAGCGGAATTGTTATCGGTGGTGCTGGACAGCGCGCGCATGGGCAGCGTCAGATCCTGCCTCAGCGCCATGCTCAATTGTGCCGAGGAGTCGAAAGAGCTGCTGTCATCCGACACTTTGCGGGTGATCAACGATGTACGCGACGTGATGATGGGGCTCGACAAGGCAT
>Ga0164241_10002198_pt1 | contig 21738 bp, 17 predicted proteins | sample OricomyardsoilBY_FD_108780 | JGI IMG/M metagenome (GOLD analysis project Ga0164241, IMG submission 108780) | Backyard soil microbial communities from Emeryville, California, USA - Original compost - Back yard soil (BY) | ecosystem: Environmental > Terrestrial > Soil > Unclassified | place: USA... | reverse complement strand
TGCGGAAGGAGCCGTCGACCATCCGCACGTAGGCGATCACGCCGCGGTACTGGTCGAACTCGGAGTCGAAGATCAGCGCCCGGGTCGGCGCCTCGGGCTCGCCCTTAGGAGCCGGGATCCGCTCGACGATCGCCTCGAGGACCTCGACCACTCCCTCCCCCGTCTTGGCCGAGATCCACAGCGCTTCCTCGGGGTCGCCGCCGGTCAAATCGGCGATCTCCTGCGCGACCCGCTCCGGCTCGGCGCCGGGCAGGTCGACCTTGTTGATCACCGGGATCAGCTCGAGGCCATTCTCGACCGCCAGGTAGGTGTTGGCGACGGTCTGCGCCTCGACCCCCTGGGCGGCATCGACGACGAGCAGGGCGCCCTCGCAGGCGGCGAGGCTGCGCGAGACCTCATAGGAGAAGTCGACGTGGCCGGGCGTATCGATCAGGTGCAGGTGGTAGATCTGCCCGTCGGCGGCCGTGTACTCGACCCGCACCGCCTGGGCCTTGATCGTGATCCCGCGCTCGCGCTCGAGGTCCATCGAGTCGAGCATCTGGGCCTGCATTTTCGTCGGGTCGACGGCGCCGGTGATCTCGAGGATGCGGTCGGCCAGGGTCGACTTGCCGTGGTCGATGTGGGCGATGATCGAGAAGTTGCGGATGTGGTCCATGGCGGGTGCGGAGTATGGCCGACGATGGTTCTTGGCCGGCGGGTCCTGTCGCCGCAGGGGACCCACCGCCCCCTGCGGTAGCTAAAGCTTCCTCAGGGGCGGTCCCCCCTACAGCGCCACCCGCCGGAGAAGCAGAGTCGGCTAGCGGCGGCACTCGAATGGATCCAGGGGGGTCCTTAGCTTGTAGATGATCGTCGGTGACTCTCGCAAGACCACTGTTGCGCCTGGAGCTTTTGTCCAGCGGGCTGTGGGTGGGTACGGGGGCTTGCCGGGTTCGATGCGGTCTCGGCTGGTTACTGCGTAGTCGTAGCCGCCGGCGTTGAGGAGGCGGCGCCATTGGCGGCAGGTCGTCGGGGCGGTGAAGCCGCCGTGGGGATGCTCAATGCCTAGGTAGTCGACGCGGTTGCTGAGGTCGCGGCCGAAGAGGGGGTATTGACGAGTGCTGGTCGTCGCGATGCGGGCGTCGCTGATGTCCTGGGCCCACTTGAAGGCGGCGTTGAGACCCGGGGTCGTGAAGGACGGGTCGGAGTAACGCTGGGTCAGGTAGTGACGCTGGACATGGTTGCCGGCGATCACCACGAGCAAGCCCAGCGCGGCGAGCATCCCGGCCACCTGCCATGGCCCAAGCCGCGGGATGCGTTCGCTGTTTGTTGCGCTATGTCCTACAAACAGCGAACGCATCGAGAGAGCCGCCACGCGTCGCCGCAGTGACGGCGCGGCGGGCAGGAGGGCGAGACCTAGAACCAGGGCGGGAGCGAGATAGCGGAGGCCGGACTCGAAGCCGCGGGGGATGCCATCGGGGCCGGAGGCGGACGTGGGAGCTATGAGCCAGGCGAGGGCGGCAGCGAGGCCCGCGGCGGCGGCCACTCGGAGCACGGGCTCGGAGCGACGGCCGAGGGCGAGCAGCAGACCGGCCAGCGCAACGACAAGGAGCAGGGGCCAGAGAAACGTCAGTCCGTCGTGCAATCCAGGAAACAACCAATCCGACCAGACCGATCCATCGGTCAAGTAGCCGAGCACGCTGTGACCTTCCCGCCCTCCCAGCGCCTGCTCAGGAGCAGGCAACGAGATCGGCCCGATGTCCTTGACCCAAGGCAGCGGGTTGCCGGTGTGGACGAGGTTGCGCAGGTACCAGTAGCCACCACCCGCGAGCGCGGCCAGGCTCGCAACAGCAAACGAGCGCCACCTCTCCCCCTTCGGCGCAATCACAGCCAAGCCGATGACCAGCACCGCCGCCGGTAGGAGGAAATTGAGCTTGGTTCCGGCCGCCATCCCAGCCGAGAGGCCCACAACGGCGAGAGGGCCCAGCGCGAGCGCAGCTCCTACCTGCCGAGTGGAGCTGCGCTCGCGCTGGGCCAGGACAATCGCAACAGCAGCAAGTAGGAAGAAGATGCCGACGATGTCGTTGCGCGCCTCACCAGCTTGATCCGTTAGAGCGGGCAAGCTCAGGGCGACGGCGCCGAGTGCCAGCGACGCGGGCGCGACCTTGTAAGGCCGCCCGATGCACCAGACAGCTATCAAGCAACCGACGAACCACCCGACATTCAGCAGTGGGGACAAGATGTCCCGGTCGAAGGCCAGCATCCCGATGCCGTGGAAGACCTCCGAGTTCGCAGGGTAGAACCAAGCCAGAAACTGCGGCGCGATGAAATGCAAGCTCCACGTATCACCGCTTTGGAAGAACCCCGCCGCAAACGGCCCGTGGTACCAAGTCGAATCGAACCCGGTCATCCCCGCCGATAGATGCGGCTTCGCCTCCAGCGCAAACTTGATGACTGCAATCACGGCAATCGCCAGGGCAATCACTGCGGCTAGCGAGGGAGGGCTGGGGGGTTCCTCCGGTGCAGCGGCGTCCTGTTTTTCGCCCCACTCACGCTCACGGTCAGCCGCCGGCTCCTCAGGCGAAAAACCCAGCAAGACGGAGGAACCCCCCAGTCCTCCCCCCATTCCCCGCCAGAGCGCGCTCCCGGCAAAGATGACGGCAACGAGGTAAGGCAGCGGCTCGAAGAGGCCAAAGCTGCCAAGGAGCTCCGCCGCCGCTAGCAAGACGAAGAGCGCGAGCACCGCGGTCGCGAGAAGAGCTGGAGCACCCTCGAGCTCCGAGACGAACCGCCGGCGCAGCGCTACCGCCCCGAGCCAGGCAAAGCCAACGAGCAGACCGATCTCGGCCACTCCCAGCAAGTAGCGCCCAGCGCTGAGCATTACCGCCGCCGCACGAGGCGGGTGATCTGTTCCAACTCGGCGATGCGCAGGAGCTTGGCTGCCCCTAGGTAAGTAAGCCCGCCGAGTCCCAGAGCCACGCCGAGCGAGACGATCTGGCCGAAGAGGCCGCGGCCGAGCGCGTTGTCCAGCACGTCCCAGACACCGAAGCTGACCGCCGCCAGGGCGGCCGCGGCGATCGTGATCCGAATCGCCGTCTCGAGTAGCCGTCCCAGCTCCAGGCCATGCAGGATCCGGCGCAGGATGACGCACTGGGCGGCGACACTGACGGCAGTGGCGATCGCGGTCGAGGCGACGATGCCGCCGACGCCGAGGTGGTAGAGAGCGAGAGCGCCGAGCGCCGTGACGGCGAGGTTGCCAGCGGCGATCAGGGTCGGCAGCCAGGGGCGTTGAAGGCTGAAGAAGGTGCGAGTGAGGAGCAGGAAGAGGCCGTTGGTGGGCAGTGAGAAGGCGAACCAGAAGAGCGCCGTTGCAACCAGGGTCGTCTGCTCGGCGTTGAACTCGCCGCGTTGGTAGACGAGGCGGATCATCGGCTCTGAGAGGACGAGGACGGCGGCGGCGGCCGGGACGAGGACGAAAAGTATCTGCCGCATCCCGTTGGCCATCGTCGCCCGCAGGTTCTCGTGCTCGCCGCGGGCGGCGAAGCGGGCCAGGGTCGGGAAGAGCACGGTGGCGATCGCCACCGAGAAGATTCCCTGCGGCAGCTGATAGATGCGGAAGGCCTTGTCCATCGCCGCCGGCGCCTGATCGCTGACGAGACTGCCGAAGAGGCTGTTGATCAGCAGGTTGAAGTTGATCAGGCCGAGGCTGATCGTCACCGGCAGCATCAGCAGCAGCACTCGGCGCACGTCGCGGTTGCGCCAGTCGAAGCTCCATTCAAACTTGAACGGCGTGTTGCGCAAATCCCAGGCCGGGATCAGCAGCTGCACCAGGGTGCCAGCGAGGATGCCGATCGCGTAGGCGTAGATGCGGTTCTGGCCGTGGAACATCGGCGCCAGGACGACGACGAGCAGGATGATCGTCAGGTTCCAGAACAGCGGTGAGATCGCGAAGGCGCCGAAGCGGTCATAGCTGTTGAGGACGCCGACGACGACGCCGCTGATCCCGAGCAAGATCAGGATCGGGAAGAGGACCTGCGAGAGGGTGATCGTCAGGTCGAGGATCTCGCCTTCGAAGCCGGGCGCGAAGAGCGGCATGATCACCGGGGCGGCGAGGATGAAGAGCGCGGTGATCACGCCGAGCACGAGGGTGATCAGCAGCAGCAGCGTCGAGGCGAGTCGGAACGCCTCGCGATAGTTCTTGTTCTCCAGCTGCTCGGTGAAGATCGGCACGAAGGCGGGTTGCAGCGCCGCGTCGGCGAAGAGGGCGCGGACGAGGTTGGGAACCTGAAACGCGATCGTGAAGGCCGACATCGGCCCGTAGATCCCGTAATAGGACGCGGCGACGATCTCGCGCACCAGCCCGGCGACCCGAGAAGCGGCGGTGGCAACGGAGAAGAATGCCGTCGAGCGGGCCAGGCGGCCACGCTGGACTGGCTCTTGCGGCGTTGCGGTGGTCTCCAAGCTTTATCTCACTCGCTATAGTCGGCCGCCGCGAACATGGCCAACATAGCCTCACAGAAGAAGCGGATCCTACGCAGCGAGCGCGAGCGCACGGAGAACCGCCTGCTCACAAGCACGGTGAAGACCTACTTTCGCCGGCTCGAAAGCACGGTCGAGGCCGGCGACGCGAGCAAGATCGAGGCCGAGCACCGCACCCTCGTCGCCAAGATCGACAAGGCCGTGCAGAAGGGCGCCATGCACAAGAACACCGGCGCTCGCAAGAAGTCCCGCGCGGCAAGACTCGCTGCCGCCGCGGCCGCGAAGTAGTCAGGCCGCCGCGCCCGCTGCCCGGCGCAGAGCAAGCGTCAGCGCCAGCTCATCGCCGTAGTCGGCGCCACCACGGCACCAAACCTCCAGGTCGGCCAGGGCGATCGTCGCCGCTCGCAGGTCCTCGACACTAGTCTGGCCCAGGCGGGCGACCAGCTGCTTCGCCGCGTACGGGTGCATACCGAGGCTTGACTCGACCTGCGTGGCAGGCACGCCGTCCTCGATCTGGGCGGCGGCCGAACAGGCTTTGCGCAGCCGCGAGGCGAGGCCGTAGATCAGCCCGGTGACGTTCTCACCCTGGGAGACGAGGCGCTCGGCGATCGACGCCGCCTTACTCGCGTTTCGTTCAATCAGGGCGTCGGAGAGAGCCCAAACAGCTGTCTCGGAGGTGTCGGAGACCATCGCCTCGAGGTCGGCGACGGTTACCTGGCCCCCATCCCCCGCCCAGAGGGCCAACCGCTCAAGCTCGTTGCGCAGGCGCACCGGATTTGCGCCCATCCGGTCGACGAGAGCGCGAGCGGCAGCTGGCTCCAGGGCGAACCCGAGCTGCTTCGCGTCGCGGACGAGCAGTCCCGGCATGTCTCGCGCCTTCGGCGCCTCGAATTCGTGGATCTCGCCCTGCGCCGCCTTGACCGCTTTGGCCAGCTTCGCCGGCCCCTTGGCGCGGGCGATCAGCACCACGGTCAGGTCAGGTGGCAGGGCTCCAAGCGCCCCGGCAACCGCCTCTAGCTGCTTGTCGCGCCAGCGCTCCACCCCGTCGGCCAGCAGGTAGCGACGCGTCTCGGTCAACGACATCGCCGGAATTGCCAGCAGCAACTCTTCGTGATCTGGACCCCCCCGACCCTCGCTCGGCTCGAAGACCTGTAGCGCCCCCGCCCCACCGTCGCCTTCGGCGCGGGCCCGCAAGCGCGAACGCGTTGCGTCGATCTTCGCCTGGTCGGTGCCGGCGATCAGGTACAGCGATGCCAAGCCCTCGGCCATCGCGGCCGAGTCTAGTCGTAGCGCTTACCCGACTTTCCGTGTCGGCCGCTCGAGCCTCTCCAGCCGCTGTCGGGGGAATCGCCGTCCTCGCCGGTCTCCTCGGGTGGAGGCAGCGGGGCCGGCGCCGTGGATGGCGAGTCGCTGGCCTCCTCGTCTTCCTCGTCGTTGTCGAATTGGTGCTTGTCGTGCCCTGGCGGGACAAAGCCCTGATGCGAGTGGCCATGCCACGACCCTCCGCTGCGACCCTTCCGCTTGCCTGTATCTCCAGCGGCGTCGCCAGTCGCTTGAGCCGTAGAGCCCGTCACCGCCGGCTCCGGCAGATCGTCCACGGCGCCCGCTGTCGAGACCGGCTGAGGAGCGACCTCCACGGTCTGGCTCGGCGGTGGCGTAACGGGCGCTGGCGGCGGCGCGACGGGTGCGGGGGGCGGCGGCGCGGGCAGCCTGACCGGCGACTGGGCAACCTGGCGCCCGCCGGCGACACCCGAGTCGGCCTGGATCGACGAGCCACCGGGTGAAGGGATCGAAATCCGGCCCGAGCGCCGCGTTCTGTCCCGCGCCGGCGGCGCCGAAGGACGAGCCTGGACCAAGGCGATCGGGTCGTTTCGGGCGAAACCGGGCTCTGGGCCCTGGGGTAGCGGGCTGTTGAAAACGCCTGGCCAGCCCAGCTGGGCGATGAACGCCACCAGGCCGAGCCCGACCGCGGTGATCACGCCCAACAGCCCTATCGAGCTGCTGCGCAACCTGACAAGGAGCCCGTTTCCAGCCAGGCTCGACCCGAAGGTCGCACTGGACAGCGCCTGTCGAACCCTGGAAAGCACCATTACGACCATCGACCATGACGTCATGGCATCAGAGGGCAGACGCGCGAAAACCCAATATTGGGTCAGTGATTCGTTGAGGCCGCCGACTCAGCCGCCGGCCTCAATCTCAACCGAGGCTCGACTGACGTCGAGGACCACGGTGCCGTCGCGGTCGGTGCGCAGGACCGGGACACCGTGCGCGGCCAGGGTCGCCAGCGTGCCCGCCGTCGGGTGACCGTAGGAGTTGTCGGCGCCGACCGAGATCACGGCGAGCTGTGGCGCGGTGCGATCGAGGAGAGCGCCGAGGCCAGCGTCATCGCTGCCGTGGTGGGCGATCTTGAGCACGTCGAGCGGGCCGGGATCGATCGGGACCGACTCGGCCTCGGCATCGGCACTGAGCAACATCGAGAAGTCGCGCCAGTGGGCGAGCAGGACTAGGGCCTGGGCGTTGGGATCGGCACCGGCCAGTGGCTCGGCGAGTAGCTCGCGAGGCGGCCAGAGAACATCGATTCGCAGCGGACCGGAACGAAAGGACGCGCCCTGCGCAATTCGCACCGGAGCGACTCCAGCGGCCTCGGCCTCACCGCGCAACTGGCGACTGAGGCGGCCATAGGCGAGCTGGGCGACCGGGAGGCGGCCGAGCAGTTCCTCCACCCCGCCCGCATGGTCGGACTGTTCATGGGTGACGATGGCTGCGCCGAGCCGCTCGACCCCTGCCTCCCGCAGCTTCTCGACCAAATCGTCGCCCGGCGGGCCGCCGTCGACGAGGACGGCCGGCGAGCGAGCGGACTGAAGCAGGATCGCGTCGCCCTGGCCCACGTCGAGGACCGAAACCCGCAGGCCGGCGATCGGCCGGACCACGTCCGTTCCGCCCCACGGCACCGACCAGACCAGCACGACGGCTCCCACCACCACAGCGGCTACCGCGACCGGTACACGTCGCCCAGACGAACGCCTCAAGGCCGCCATCCGGTGGCGGCGTACGAGCCAAGGGACCCAGATCGCCAGGGCCGTGAGGACCAGATAGGAGACGAGCAGACCGGCACCGCCCAGCCGCACGTCCAGATAAGCCCAGCCCGGGCGACCGCACCAGGCGGCGACCTGGGCGATGTAGGCGAGCAACGGGGCGTTGACCGCATTGAGAACCGCTACCGGGAAGCCGGGGACCTGGCCTCCCACCCCCGCGAGCATCCCCAGCCACATCGCCGGCGCCACGGCGGGCAGCGCCAGGAGGTTGGCGAGAAGGCTCGTCGTCGAAATGCTTTCAAAATGAAAAGCGATCAGCGGCGCCGTTGCCAGGGTCGCCGAGATCGTCACCGCGGCGCCCTCGGCGAGCGCGCCGCGCCAACCGCGAGCGCCGAGCCGCGACGCGATCGCCCTCCGCAGCGGCGCCGCGAAAGCGAGGATGCCGAGCACCGCGGCGAAGCTGAGCTGCCAGCCGATGTCGGCCCCGATCCGCGGCTCGATCGCCAAGGTGACGATCGCTGCCAGGGCAAGGCCGTAGAGGCGCGAGCTGCGCCGCCCGGCCAGCGTCGCCAAGAGACTCAGCCCACCCATCACAGCGGCGCGCACGATCGACGGCCCGGCACCGGCAAGCGGTACGTAGACGACAATCGCGGCGAGGATCCAGATCAGGCGAGTGCGCAGCGGCATGCCGAGCGCCGCCAGTACAGGCATCGCCAGCAGGGCGAGCAAGGCCACGTTCTGGCCGGAGACGGCAAGCAGGTGGCTGAGCCCGGCGCGGCGGAAGTCCTCGACCGTGGCGTCGTCGATGTCGTCGTCCTCGCCGAGGACGAAGCCGCGGGCCAGCTCGGCCTCGCGGGCAGGCATGCCACGGCCGAGGGCGTCCTCGGCGCGCTCCCGGATCGCTTCGTGGTGGACGAGGGCGAGTGCGACGACGAAGGCGATGCCGAGCACGACGAGCCCGGTGGGGCGCCCCGACCTCATCGCCCGCCTAGGGCTGGAGGCGGGCGCGCAACGACTCCATCGTCGCCGGCCCAATCCCGCTCACCTGGTCGAGCTGATCGACCGAGGCGAGGCCACCCTGCTGGTCGCGGTATTCGATGATCTTCTGCGCGGTCACGGGGCCGATTCCGTCGATCTCTTCCAGTTGCTCGACCGTCGCGGTGCCGACGCTGATCGGCCCGTCTTCGCTCGTTGCACCGGCCGCGGCGAGCGGCACCCCGCCGGGTCCCTTCTTCGGCACCACGACCTGCTGGCCGTCGGCGAGGCGGGCAGCAAGGTTGATTGCTTCCAGCATCGCCCCAGCACCGGCTCCGCCGGCCCGCTGCACTGCATCAGTGACCCGCGATCCAGCTGGAAGGCGGTAGACACCGGGCTGGTCGACTGCACCCGTGACGTGAACGACCACGTCGGAGCCAGTGCTGTCGACGCTGAACCCCTTGCCGCCGGCAGGCGAAAACGAGCTATCCACCTGGGCGCTGGTCCCCTCAGCGCGAATCGCCCGCGTGCCGACAAGCAGCAAGGCGATAGCCACAGCGCCGTAAACGGCGATCTGCGATCTGCTCAGCTCGGGCATCGACCCGAACCGTCTCCGACGCCGGCGCGCGCGTGGCGCGCACACTCACATGGATTAGCTACAGATCTTCGTCGTCGTAGCCAGCAACCTCTGCGAGCTGGTCGCTGTACAGCTCAGACGCAGCTACGGGGGGCGACTGCACCGAGACGCAGGCTAGGTCGGCATCGCCGTCGTTGGCAATCGAGTGGTCGGTCGCCGGCGGCACGAGGATCAGGTCACCCTCGGCAACCTGTTGCGTGTCGCCCGCCACCGACATCGTGCCGGCGCCTCGCACCACCACGTAGACCTGCTCGGCCTCCTCGTGTGAGCGCAGAGTCTGTTCCGCGCCGGAGGGAAGCTCGAGCCAGGTAACCGAGAGGTTGCGCGAGCCAAGTTCACCAGCGTCCATCAGCACGCGGGTGCGCAGCCGGTGCCACTCCTCCACCGGTGCTTCGGTGAGTCTCCTGACGAGCACGCGCGCTTTGTACCAGAAACCTGGCCTAGAGCCGTAAAAAGGTCAACGAACCACCAAGTTGACCAGCTTGCCGGGCACGACGATCTCCTTGACGACGTCCTTGCCGTCGAGGAAGTTGCTGACCTTCTCGCTCGCCCGCGCGAGCCGCAGCAGCTCCTCCTGCGGGGCATCGGCGGCGGCCTCGATCCGGTCGCGCAGCTTGCCGTTTACCTGGACGACCAGCGTCACCGTCTCGCTGGTCAGAAGCTCGGGGTCTGCCATAGGCCAGGGCTCCTCCCAGACGCGGCCACCGTTGAGCCGCTCCCAGATCTCGGCGCCGAGGTGGGGCGCGAAGGGAAAGACGAGCGAGGCCGCGGTCGCAGCGGCAAAGCGCACTGCGGCGATCCCAGCTGGGTCGCCATAGAGACCGTCCTTGAATCGGTAGGCATCGTTGATCAGCTCCATCACAGCGGCGATCGCGGTGTTGAACTGGAAGCCGCGCTGGAAGTCGCGGGTCGCCTTGTCGATCGCCCAGTGCGCCTTGACGAGTAGGGCGCGCGCGTCGCCCGCGGCATCGCCGTCAAGGTCGCCAGCCTGCTTCGATTCGACCTCCTCGCAGAGGCGCCAGAGCCGCGAGAGGAAGCGATTGACTCCCTCCACCCCCTCGTCGGCCCAGTCGGCATCGCGCTCGGGCGGGCCCATGAAGCAGATGTAGGTGCGGGCGGTGTCGGCGCCGTAACGCTCGACGTAGTCGGCGGGGCTGACGGTGTTGCCGCGCGACTTCGACATCTTCGCCCCATCGCGGGTGATCATTCCCTGGGCGAAGAGGTTGGCGAAGGGCTCCTGGACATCGAGCTCGCCGACGTCGGCGAGCGCCTTGGCGAAGAAGCGCGCGTACATCAGGTGCAGGATCGCGTGCTCGACCCCGCCGATGTACTGGTCGACGGGCAGCCAGTGATCGGCGGCGGTGCGGTCCCAGGCAGCCTCCTCGTTGCGCGGGTCGAGGTAGCGGATGAAGTACCAGGAGGAGTCGACGAAGGTGTCCATCGTGTCGGTCTCGCGGCGGGCCGGATTGCCGCAGCGCGGGCACTCGGTGGCGACCCAGTCCTCGGCGGCGGCGAGCGGGCTTTTCCCTTGCGGCGCGTAGTCGTCGACCTCGGGCAGCTCGACCGGCAGCTGCTCGTCGGGCACCGGCACCATGCCGCACTCATCGCAGTAGACGATCGGGATCGGCGCGCCCCAGTAGCGCTGACGCGAGACCAGCCAGTCGCGCAGGCGGTAGTTGATCGATGTCTTGCCGCGGCCCTCCTCGGCGAGCCAGGCGACGATCTCCGCATAGGCCTCGCGATTGCCCTTGCCGTCGAAGCGCCCGGAGCCGGTCATCGGCCCGTCGCCGGGATATGGCAGGCCCTTGTCATCGCGAGCGGTCTCGGAGTCTTCTCCCTCGATGACGCGGCGCACCGGAAGCCCGAACGCCTTGGCGAACTCGTAGTCGCGCTCGTCATGTCCCGGCACGGCCATGATCGCGCCGGTGCCGTACTCCATCAGCACGTAGTCGGCGACGAACATCGGGATCTCCTCGCCGTTGACCGGGTTGACGACGCTGCGCCCGAGCGGCACGCCGGTCTTCTCGCGGTCCTCGGCACCACGGTCCTCGGCCGACTCGCGAGCCGCATTGGCGATGTACTCGCGCACGGCATCCTCGGCCGGAGTGCCGGCGACCAGCCGCTCCAGCTCGGGATGCTCGGGGGCGAGGACGAAGAAGGTGGCGCCGAAGAGGGTGTCGGGGCGAGTCGTGAAGACCGGGAAGTCGAGCTCGAGATCCTCGCAGCGGAAGACGACCTCGGCACCCTCGGAGCGGCCGATCCAGTTGCGCTGCATCGTGATCACGTGCTCAGGCCAGGACTCAAGCCGCTCGAAGTCGGCGAGCAGGCGCTCGGCGTAGTCGGTGATCTTGAAGAACCACTGCTCGAGCTTGCGCTGCACGACCTCGGTTCCGCAGCGCTCGCAGCGGCCGTCGACGACCTGCTCGTTGGCAAGCACGGTGGCGTCCTTCGGGCACCACTGCACGGGAGCCTCGGCGCGGTAGGCAAGCCCGTGCTCGAAGAGCTTCAAAAAGATCCACTGGGTCCAGCGGTAGTACTCGGGCGTGTGGGTGGCGAGTTCGCGCGACCAGTCGATCGAGATGCCCCACTCGCGAAACTGGCGGCGGAAGGACTCGATCGAGCGCTCGGTCGCCTCGCGCGGCGGCTCGCCCGTCTTGATCGCGTTGTTCTCTGCCGGCAGGCCGAAGGAGTCATAGCCCATCGGGTGGATCACCTCGAAGCCGTGGCGACGCCGGAAGTGGGCGATCGCGTCGCCAACCGCGTAGGTCTTCAGGTGGCCGACGTGCGGTTCGCCCGAGGGGTAGGGCAGCATCTCGAGGACGTAGGACTTCGGCTTCGAGTCGTCGAAGCCGGGCTGCCCGGGATTGGCGACCTCCCAGGTCTTCTCCTCAGCCCAGACCTGCTGCCACTTGCTCTCGATCGCCTTTGGGTCGTAACCAGCCACGAGACGCGATCTTATGAGGGGCTGGCGCCGTGGGTCCGCGCGCCTGCGCGAGTCAACTGCGCCGGCGGGTCAAGCGCAGGCCGGACCAGGTCTCGTCGATCGCGCAGACCTTGCTGTCGACCAGGCCGGTCGGAAGGGCGACCTCGCGGATCGTGTCCTCGGTCAGGTCCGTCTCGACGCCGGAGGAGCGCTTCGGCCAGGCCATCCACAGCGTGCCCTCGCCGACCGCCCTGGCCACCGCCTCGAAACGCCGCTCGAACTCGGCCCGCGCGGTGACGAACCAGATCGTCATCTCGCGGTTGCCTCGGTTACCGCGACGCAGCGTCACGTCTTCGGGCAGCGGCGCCAGCGTTTGTTCGATACCCGTGGGTGAGTCGACCAAGACGAGGGTCGAGCCGGGCTTGATGCCCAGCTTTACAGCCAGGGGCTTGCCGGAGTAACCGACGGACACGCGCCAATCCTATGAGTGCACTCGAGACGAGTCCTGCATTTCCCGTCTATATGACGGCCAAGGCAGCAGTCGTGCATTTGGCCGTCGCTCAGACGACTGGGGAGATCGCTTCGAGGATGTGAGGCCAGATGTAGATCTCGATGGTCGCCGTGACGACGAGAACGGGGATGGCGATCAGAACGGTGATCAGGGTCGCAGCGAGGAGCTGGTTCCACTCGCCCCTGCGGCTGGCGATCAGCCAGGCGGCGAGCGGCAGGAAAAGAGCGGTCAGCTCGGGGACCGCGTGCGGGAGGACGCTGAGAATCAGCAGCGCGTTCGAGAGGTCGAGCTGGTAGGCGATCGTCGAGCCCTGGAAGCCGAGGTAGAGGGCCTGCGTGGAGAGCGAGAAGAGGGTGACGGCGGCGACGAAGAGGATCGCCAACTCTCCCGCCTTGACGTGGACCCAGCGTGAGAAGCCGCTGCGCTGGGCGGCGGCGATCGGTATTGAGGCGCCGGCGATGAAGCCGGCGACGCAGGCGGTCCCGTGCAGCGCCAGGACAAGCGAGTTGCGCCAGAGGATCGGCAGCAGATCGCCGGGCTCCGCCGGCTCGGTCAGCCCCGGCAGGTGGATCGGCGTGAGGTCGGGCGTGAGTAGCCCGGCGACGACCCATACGGCACCCAGCAGCGCCAGCGTGATCGCCAGGCTCAGCGCCAGCCAGCCCCGCAGAACGGCCCAGGGCCGCCCGTTCCAGGCCTCCAGCGCCAACCGCGTGTCCCGCATCCCGTGCGAGAAGACGTGCTCGTTGGCAGCATTCATCGCTCAGTCATCGGCATTCGGGCAGACCGATTTGAGAAATGGAGCTGAGGGGGCTCGAACCCCTGACCTTCGCGCTGCCAGCGCGACGCTCTTCCAGCTGAGCTACAGCCCCGGGAACCGGTGATCGGTTGCGGAGTTTAGCGCTGCACGCTGGTCATTCCGCGTCCGCCACGGCGCCCGGCGACCGCAGTAGGGTCCTTGTCCAATCCAAGGGGGGTTCGTCGTGGCCACGCAGCAGTCGGACCTGCCCGAAGAGGCGGCCGGGGAGCACAAGAAGGGCATGCCGGCAGAGGGCAGCCTCGTCGACCGGATCGCCAACCTGACGGTCACCGTGGTGCCTCTGGTCCTGGTCGGCTACGCCGCCTGGCTCGCCTGGGGCGGCATCCTCGACTGGCAGGCGGTCCTGATCTTCTTCGCCACCCTGATCCCCTTCGGGCTGGGCATCACAGTCGGCTTCCACCGCCTCTTCACCCACCGCTCCTTCAAGACGTCGGCGCCGATGCGGGCGCTGTGGGCGGTGCTCGGCTCGATGGCGCTCGAGGGACCGGTGATCGAGTGGGTCGCCTACCATCGCCGCCACCATGCCTTCTCCGACGAAGAGGGCGACCCACACAGCCCGCACGTCGGCCACGGCGAGGGCTGGCGCGGCGCCCTGCGCGGCCTCTTCTACGCCCACGTCGGCTGGGTCCTCTTCAGCACCGAGCCGGCCGAGGAGGAGCGCTACGCGCCCGACCTGATCAAGGACCCGGTGGTCCGTTTCGTCGACCGCACCTTCGTGCTCTGGGCCGTGCTTGGGCTGGCGATCCCGTTCGGGCTCGGTGTGGCGCTGACCGGGACGATCTACGGCGGGCTGCTCGGCCTGCTCTGGGGCGGTGCGGTGCGGATCTTCGTCCTCCACCACATCACCTTCTGCATCAACTCTCTCTGCCACTTCTTTGGCAGCCGCGACTTCGTCACCGGTGACGAGTCGCGCAACTTAGGCTGGCTGGCGCCCTTCACCTTCGGCGAGGCCTGGCACAACAACCACCATGCCTTTCCGACCTCGGCGCGGCACGGGCTGGGGCCGGCGCAACTCGACCCCTCGGCGGCGCTGATCTCGTTGATGGAGCGGGTCGGGCTGGTCTGGGACGTGGTCCGCATTAGTCCCGAGCGGATCGCCTCCAAGGCGGCTCAGTAGTCGCGACCGCGGCAGTGCGGCAGCGCTAGGCGACGCGGAAGGTCATTCCAGCCCGCTGTAGGCGCGCCAGCAGCGCATCGCCCATCGCCTGTGCGGTCGTCACCTGACCAGCGGTCTGCGGCAGCTCGTCAAAGGCGAGGCAGAGCCCCGACTCGGCGAGCATTTTGGCGGTCTCGCTGTAGCCGGGATCGCCGCCGGAGACCTCGGTGACGACGCGCTCGCCGCCGCCCTCGCCGACGAACGTCACCTTGAACCAGCTCGACGCACGCACAGCTTCGCTGGGCCCCTCACCCGGCGATTTCGCCTTGAGGAGGAGCTTGCGGGTCGGTGGCAGCGGCGTCATCAGCGCCACCACGCCCAGACCGGCGGTGATGCCGGCAACCGTGTAGAGGTGCGGAGCCAGGTAGTTGTGGCCGTAGCTGAAGTCCGGCCCGTAGCGCTCCAGCGCCGCAGCCGAGCGACGGACGATCGGGCCGTCGACCGTCGGCATCGGCACCACCCAACCGCCCAGCTCGGAATCGCGGCGCAGACGAGCGGGCGCCGAACGAATCCTCCGGCCGGCTGGCAGCTGCTCGGCCTGACGGCGGCGCCGCGCCGCTTTGATTGCATGGCGCGCCCGCGCCATCGCGTTGACCGCCGAGTGGAAGGTGCCACCCGAGAACTGGCCGCCGGCCTGCACGTAGCCGTTGACCGTCAAAGGCACGCCCTCGGGCAGCTGCTTGACATTGAAGTAGGCGCCCAAGTCGTGCGGGATCGAGTCGAAGCCGCAGCAGTGGACCAGGCGGGCGCCCGAGCTCTGCGCCTGCTCGTGGTAGCCGAGCCACATGCGGTCGACGAACTCCGGCTCGCCGGTGAGATCGAGGTAGTCGGTGCCAGCAGCGGCGCAGGCGGCGACCAGGGGCTCTCCGTACAGCGCGTAAGGGCCAACAGTGGTGACCACCACCTTTGCCGCCTCGGCGACCTTCGCCAGGGCGCTTGCGTCTGCCGCGTCGGCCTCGAGCAGGTCTGGCGCGGCGACTCCGGGCACGAGGACCTCCTCGAGCTGGGCGCGAACCGCCTCGAGCTTGCCACGGTTGCGGCCGACCAGCGCCCAGCGCAATCCTTCCGGCGCGTTGGCAGCGAGGTACCGCGCGGTCAGCCCGCCCGTGAATCCCGTCGCCCCAAAAAGGGCCAGGTCATATTGCCGCTCGGCCTCCACGCCGGGCATTCTGACGATCGAGCGGTCGATCCGGGTCGTGGCCGAACTAGGCAGCGGTCCGGCGCGCCTCGCGGACGAGCCACCAGTCGACGACGTAGCCGCCGAAGGGCACGACCGCGCCGACGAGGATCCAGAAGGTGGTCGGGTTGGACCAGCCCAGCTGTGAGCGCAGGTTGAGGGCGAGGACGCAGTAGGCGATGAACAACACGCCGTGGATCGGGCCGAGAATGGTCACACCGAGCTCGCCCTCGCCCTGGCGTTTGAGGTAGGAGGCGACCAGGAGGGCGATGAAGCTCGTCGCCTCGGCGAGGGCGGTGATGCGCATGGCCTTCACAGCCGGAAACCTAGTCGAGTCGGTCAGGCGAGCATCTGCTCGGCGGTGCGGTGGGCGAGCGCCATGATCGAGACCATCGGGTTGACGCCGGGCGCGGTCGGGAAGGCCGAGCCGTCGCCGATCCAGACGCCTTTGACGTCGTGCAGCTCGCCGCGGCCGTCGGCAACCGAGGTCTGCGGGTCGGAGCCCATCCGGCATGAGCCCATCTGGTGGGCGGAGAGGCAACCGACGTCGTTGGGCTCATACGAAGCCGCCTCGACCTCGGCGAGAAAGGCGTCGAAGTCCTCGCCCTGCTTCCAGCGCATCTCGCGGCGGTGGAGCGTGAACATCTCCGCCGCGCCGGCCGCCTGCTGGAGACGGCAGAGCTCGACGTGGGCACGCTTGGCGAGGCGGCGGTCGACCGGGTCGTCGAGCCCCCAGCGCACCAGGGCCCGCCCGTGCTCGTCGAGCACCACTTCGCCGGCGCCGTGGTCACGGGCGACGGTGATGAACGGCGCCTGCCAGCGGAAGGCCTGCATCAGGCGCTTGTGGTCGGCCCCGTTCTCCCAGGGATAGTTCCCCCCGATCAGGCCCGGCGACATGCCGACCCCCTCGATCAGGAAGCCGCAACCGTCCTCGAGATCGGCGTAGGCGTCGGAAACGAGCGACTGGATTTGGCCGCGCCAGCCTTCGACCGGCTCGTCGTAGGTGCCGATCACGACGAAAGCGGGATGCAGGCGCAGGTTCTTACCAACCGCCGGACCGCCGATGCCCGAGCGCAGCAGCAGGGCCGGCGACTCAACCGAGCCGCAGGCGACGACGACGGTCGGCGCCTCGACCGTGACCGCGGTGGTCGAGCCATCGGCATGGGTGACCGTCGCGGCGACGCCGGTCGCCCGGCCGTCCTCAACCAGGATCCGCTCCGCGTGGGCGCCGACGAGCGCGCTGGCGCCGCTGTCCGAGGCGTCCTGGAGCCACGTCTTCATCGCCGAGCGCTTGCAGCCGTGCTGGCAACCCGTCCCGCAGTAGCCGCAGTTCTCCGGGTTGTCGTCGAGCGAAGTGTTGCGAACGATCGGCCGGTGCTCGTGCCCGAGCGCGTCGAGGCCGTCCATCAGGTGCCTGTGCGAGGCGTTCTGCGTCGTCGCCTCGGTGTTGGCGTTGATCCGCTCCAGCACCGTTTCGATGTGGTCGCGGCGGTAGGCCTCGTCGTCGTCGAGACCAACGATGCCATGCTCCGACCACTCGGCGACGATGTGCTCGGGGGTCGGGATGCAGTTCATGTAGTTGACGACGCTGCCGCCGCCGAGCGTCTGGCCGGCGAGGATCCCGATCGAGCCGTCCTCGGACCCGGCGAGCCCGCCGCCGTAGTAGAGCTCCTGATAGCCGGGCAGCTCCAGTTGGTTGAAGTCCTGCTCGTTGCGGTAGCCGCCCATCTCGAGCACCAGCACCTTCTTGCCGGCGGCGGCGAGCTTGGCAGCGATCACCGAGCCGCCGGAGCCCGAGCCGACGACGCAGGCGTCGGCGCTCAGCGTTGTGCTCTCACCGGAGACCTCCTCGACCCTGATCGTCTTGGGCGCCGCCGCCGCGTCGGGCGGCGCGCTCGCGGGGCCGGGATAGCCGATCGCCTCCCAGTTGGGATTGGAGCCCTGCTCGTCGGGAAGCGCGTAGAAGAAGAGGAAGGTCAGCCCTTTCAGCCGGTCGAGCCCCAGCTTGGCCTCGGGGGCCATCTCGCGGATCCCGTGCACGGCCTGGGTGCGGGCCTCGAGCGGCAGGCTGGCGAAGTCCTGAGAGGCGAGCCCGTCGAGCAGGGCGGCAACCAGGGCGAACTCTTCCGGCAACAGCGACTCGGAGAGCATCGCCTCGATCTGCCCGGCCACCCCGAGATCGGTCGCCGAGCGCGCCATGAACTCGCGCTCCACGGGGTCCGCGCCGTCGACCTCCACCGACGGCACGTAGGTCTCGCACAACGCGGCAAGCGTCGCGCTCTGGGTCTCATCAAACGCAGGCGCCAGCACGGCCATCGGTATCTCCCCGTAGTCGGTGTCCTCTCCCGGGGCGACCCTAACACGCTAAGGAAAAGTGATCCGCAGCAGAAAGCATCGCGACGCCGGGACCGCGCGTCGCGACGCCTTCTCCGTTCAAGCTAGATCAAGCCGGCGCGCAGGTCGCCACCGCTCGGAAGTTGGGCGAGCCGAAGTAGTTCGCCATGATGACCCCCCAGGCGCTTGCCCCAACCGGGCGATTCACCGCGACGGTCGCGTCGACGGGCGGCGAAGTGGAATCCCAGCCACCGCCGAGGACGACCTGCCCAGCGGGACACGTCGCCACCGACGATGCAACCGCGCAGGATGCGTCAAAGTCGCACATCGTCACGGTAGGTCCATAGACAATGGTCACCCCACCTAGGCCCTTCGGGCCAGCTGGACCCGGCGCACCGGGCGCCCCCTTCGGCCCCTTGGGTCCCCTCGACCCCCGAGGTCCGCGTTTTCCCGTCCGCGCGGCGATATCCACGAGGTCCTTTTCCTGAGCCGCCAGGGCACGGTTGATCCCCGCTGCCCTTTTTGCAACAGCCGTCTTCCCGGCATCGGAGTCCAAACCTCCGGCTGCCCAAGCAACTCCAATCGACGACAACGCGAGTGATGCCAAGGCAGCAACTACTACAGCGAGTCTTCTACTCACAAATCCCCCAATCAGTGATGGTCAGATCAATTCGAGCGGGGATCCTATGTAAATAAATAGCCAGGCGTTCCCGAAAAGATCAAGCTTGATACCCATAGGCCCCGAGATCCGGTGGGGAACCCACTACTCAGACGGGATCTCTGGGCGTAGCTGGGCAAGGAACTGCCCGGGATCGATGTACTCGCTCATCTCGACTATGCGCCCGTCCTCGTCGAGGGCCATGAATAGGCCTCCTCGCAGCTCTAGCCTCCTTCCCGTCGGCGAAAGTCTCTCGCCGCCCACCATCAAGTCGCCGCTATGCGTTCCACGCTCGAGGTTCTCGGCCGCGAGGGTTTGCGCTCCTTCGTCGACCAGCAGTCGTTTGCACTCGATCGTGAGATCGGGAAAGGCCGCCAGTTCGGATTCGTAGCGCTCTCGAAGAGCGTCCACGCCGTGCAAGACCTCGATGCCGTCCTGAAAGACCAGGTTTTCGCTGTAGAGGGAGTAATAGCGCTCCATGTCCCGACGATTCCAGGCGGCGACGTATTCCGCGTAGAAGCCGCGTAGCTCGGCGTTGCTCAGGGCCTTCATCCGCCGATCTTAGTGGCGAGAAATGCAACTCCCCGGCCGCCGTTAATACGCCCGCGCGGCGGCGCCGACAGGCATGCGACAAGGGGCCGCAGGGCCCGCCCAGACCAACGCCGCGAGACGGGAGCATCGATGTCGCTGACGATCAAGACGAACCACCGCTTGGCCCTGGGGCTTGCCGCGATCGTCCTTGCTTTTCTCTGGCTGGCCGCGCGGGCCGATGCCAGCGCGCAGGTCTACTGGGCGCATTTCAATGGCACCACACTGGAAAGCGTCGCCGCTGACGGCAGCGAACCCCCACAGCTCCTGGTCTCCGGAGCCTCCAACCCGCTCGGCGTGGCAGTCGATTCCACTCACATCTACTGGGCCAACTTCAGCGCTGACTCAATCAGCCGCGCCAACCTCGACGGGACCGGGGTCGAAAAAGAATTCATCGGCGGTATCAACCCATTTGCCCTGGCGGTGGCGGGAGGTCACATCTACTGGACCGACGCCGACGCCAGCTCGATCGGTCGTGCCGATCTCGACGGCGGCGAAGTCGATCAGGACTTCATCGAAGACGTCGGCGCATTCTTCGGTCTGGCCGCCAACTCAGAACATCTCTACTGGGGCAACCTGGAAAACGAAGCGATCGGTCGTGCCGGTCTCGACGGCTCCGCGGTCGAACGCGAATTCGTCAAGCCCGCCGGACCCCTGACTCCCTACGGAGTCGCCGTCGGCCCGGGACATGTCTACTGGGCGAACTCCCAGAACGACTCGATCGGCCGAGCCAACCTCGGCGGTGGCGAAATCGAAGAAGCCTTCATCCCAGGCGCCCACCCGGCCGGCGTGGCTGTCGACGCCGACCATGTCTACTGGGGCTATGCGATCTACCAGGGCGCGATCGGCCGCGCCAACCTGAACGGCAGCGGCATCGACAACAACTGGATGCCGACGGGCAGCACTGACGCCTTCGGGATCGCCACCACCCCGTTCGAAGCGACGCCGACCAGTGAGGCGGTGAAGGTCACGGATCCGTCTCCCTCGACCGCGACAAAGGCCTGCACTCCGGTCGCCGCCTCCGCCGCGACCTTCACCCCGACTCCCAGGCAGGGCAAGCTCGTCCCCGGAGTGCGGGCGCAGATCACGGTCGGCGCCGCCTCACAGCTGGAGGTTGCGGCCCGTCTGACCTACAAGCTCCACGGCAAGATCCGCTACGTCGACCTCGGCTCGCACTCCCTTCACGCCTCGCGCAGCGCCAAGCTCCGCCTTCCCCTGCCGGCGGGATCGCACCCGGCCCTCGGGACCAAGGTCAAGGTCAAGCTGCGCATCACCACCACTCCGGACGGCCTGCCCGTCTGCAAGTCCGCCAGCCCCAGCCTCAGCACCTTCAAGGCCAAGGTCGTGAAGGTGCTGGCTCAGACCTAGCCGGTTGGCCACTCCCCGTGGGACGTAAGGCGCGCCGCCCGCCGGTCACTGAGCAAGCCGCCGGGCGATGACCTTGAGGGCAAGGACCTCGTCCGCGCCCTCGAAGATCGACAGCACCCGGGCATCCACGTAGTAGCGGCTGACCGGGAACTCCTCGGCGTAGCCCATGCCGCCATGGATCTGCATCGCCTCGCGGGTCACCCACTCCGCGGCCCGGCACACGTAGGCCTTGACCATCGAGGCCTCCATCGCCCCCTCGCCCTGCGCCATCAGGCGGGCGACGCGATAGGCAAACTGGCGGCTGGCCTGGATGATCACCGCCATGCGGGCCAGCTTCGCGCGGGTGAGCTGGAACTCGACGATCGGCTTGCCGAAGACGCCGCGCTCCGACGCGTAGTCGTAGGCGGCCTCGTATGCGGCCTGCATCACGCCCACCGCGCGCGCCGCGGTCTGGATGCGACCGTTCTCGAAGCCGGCCATCTGCATGTAGAAGCCGCGACCGAGGCCCTCCTCGCCGCCGATCAGGTTCTCCGCCGGGACGTACCAGTTGTCGAACGCGACCTCGTAGGAGTGCATGCCGCGGTAGCCGATCGTGTCGATCGCGCGGCCCTCCATCTTGCCGCCCTCCGCTTGGCTGAGCTCGAAGCCGTGACCGGTGCCGCGCTGCTTCGGGACGATGAAGAGCGAAAGCCCCTTGTGGCCCTTTGAGCGATCCGGGTCGGTCCGCGCCAGCAGCATGAACACGTCCGCTCTGGCGCCAAAGGTGCACCAGGTCTTGACGCCGTTGATCCGCCAGCCGTCCCCATCCTCGGTGGCTGTGGTCCTCACCGATGCGACGTCGGACCCGTAATCGGGCTCCGTCACGGCAATCGCGACCATCAGCTCACCGCTGGCCATGCGCGGTAGCCACTCCCGCTTCTGCTCCTCGGTGCCGCCTGCCAAAAGCGCCCGCGCCAGGATCTCGGGCCGGGTGACCAGCGAGCCGCCGACACCGAGCGAGCCGCGCGAGAGCTCCTCGGTCGCAACGACCATCGAGAGGTACTCGCCCTCGCCTTCAGCCGCGAAGCCCTCGTACTCCTCGGGAATCGAGACGCCGAACGTCCC
>Ga0164241_10002197_pt1 | contig 21745 bp, 38 predicted proteins | sample OricomyardsoilBY_FD_108780 | JGI IMG/M metagenome (GOLD analysis project Ga0164241, IMG submission 108780) | Backyard soil microbial communities from Emeryville, California, USA - Original compost - Back yard soil (BY) | ecosystem: Environmental > Terrestrial > Soil > Unclassified | place: USA... | reverse complement strand
ACTTCTTTTTCTTTTTCTGTATATGTTTTACTAAAGTTTTCCGGTCTCTTACGTACCATGATATCATCTCCTTTTCAAATCGCGTGCCGGTACGGCACTACGCCCTACGCTTTTTTACGCGTCATAACGCTCCAGAACACTGGCATGTCTAGCATTTCCATTTGTCCATGGACCAAACTCTATCTGGAATTGTTCTTCTGTCATATTCGCTTTTATCTTATCATAGAAGTCTTGCGTACGAATACCTGACTGAATCACATGTAGATAATCAAATTCCTTATACACAAACTCAGGCATAAGATTACGAACAGAATAAAAGAATCCATCTAAGTCACAAGCTGTTAATAGCTTGTACCTGATGTTTCTCCATTCATATGGCTGATGTTCAATATCCATCAAGTCTGCGTCATCATAAATAATGGCATCTGCATCTAGCCCCGCACTCCAAACTGCACTCCTTGTACCCAATGTAAAGAAGAAGATACGTGCCCCATTTGCAAAGTGCGTATAGTTTACGCCATGACCTGTAATCAGTACGCCTTCTTCTGTTGCAATGCGACTAACAAGAGTAATAGCATACGCAAAGGAATGTTCGTCCTCAAATGCCCAGAATACTTTTCTTCCTAATTTGATATGGGAGATTGCCCATTTTGCACATAAATAACTCTTTCCCGCGGCTCTTGGTGCACGTACTAAATAATTGGTTGTATGATTGTCTATAATTTCATCTTGCCATGTTCGATAAATAATTTGCATATAACCTCTCCTTTTTGGTTGACAAGTTTTCAGAAAACAGGTTTTGCTTGTCTTGTAAGGTAATATTTTCAGAAACTGAATGGGGGACTTCTAACATGAAGGTAAAAGTACTGGACACAAATGTCGCTATGGATAAATTGATTGAGCAAGTATTCGAAAGCTTTGATGAACCAACGGAGGTAATCTTTCCTCACATGGTATTAAAAGAATTAGATAAATTCAAAAAGGGATTCGAATCCAAAAACGAATACGCTCGTGCGGCAATTCGATTTCTTGATAATCTCCGCAAAGAAGGAGACTTACGTGAAGGAGTTCCTTACGGGGAGCACATTGTACGTGTAGTCATCGACGCGGCTGAATTAGATATCACTAAACCGGACTATGAAATTATCAAAACAGCAAAAGAACAAAATGCTGAACTCGTAACCCAAGACATCAATGCCCGTATTGTAGCAGACGCAATCGGGGTAGAAGTATCCAGCTTTGAACCAAACCATGTAGACGTGAATAAATTATACACCGGTTATAAAGAAATCGTAATCACTGATAGCGAAGTCCAAGAATTTTATGAGTGCCGACAGATTACTGGTAACCGCCATGAATTATTACATAATCAATTTGTTATCATGGAAGATAACCAAGGCGGTATACACCTAGGAATTTACAAAGGCTCTTACGATAAAATCCTTCCGCTGTACGGAAACTACGAGGCTTGGGGTATTAAGCCTAAGAAAGACAAACAAGGTGAAGTTGTTATTGAACAAGTATTCTTAATGCACGCGCTCTTAGACCCAGAGATTCAATTCGTATCAGCAATTGGTCCAAGTGGTTGTGGTAAAACGCTATTAACAATAGCGGCGGCATTAGAACAAACAATGAACAAAGATACTTACAATAAAATCACGGTTATGAGACCGCTGGTTGCCGTAGGAGAAGACATCGGATTCTTACCGGGTAGCAAGCTAGAGAAACTAGAGCCATGGATGGCTTCTACATTCGATGCTTTGGACTACTTACTCGATGAACATTCTATGAAAGACATGCAACATGCGACATCAAAAGAAAAGACATATGCTTTAATTGAACAAGGATACCTTGAGCTAGAAGCTATGGCTCACATTCGTGGACGAAGCCTCCCATATCAGTTCTTGATTATTGATGATGCACAGAACTTAACTCAGCATCAGGCAACAACTATCATAACAAGAGCAGGCGACGGAACAAAAGTGGTCTTCCTTGGAGACCTAAGTGAAAAGCAAATTGACAATCATAGACTGACACCTAACAGCAACGGTTTAGCATACGTTATTGATAGATTCAAAGGACATGGAATTGTAAGTCACATTACCTTACAAACAGTTGTCCGTTCAGGCCTAGCTCAACTAGGAGTGGAATTACTTTGAGTAAACGAAATTATGGTCGCCCACAAGAACAGTGGGTGACTTGTATTAATTGCTATCATGAATACGTAATCGAACAAGATGTGTCCGACGAAGGATGCCCCATCTGCGATAGCAAAGAGTATGAAGAATCAGGCGGTGAAGATTACAATAATTGGGGTGATTGGCGATGATGGAATACGATGACTTCTTTGATGTATATTTTGAAGTCGAAGAGTGGGAAGAACTAACTCCCGAAAGAAGAAAGTATGTAATGAATAAATTAGCATTATCGACTGACCCTTTAGCGTATCAAATGTTACAGGCAGTTACTGCCGCAGATGATTATGTAAGACAACAAACGGAAATAGATTTTGAAGCAACCTATAAAATGTATTATGGTGATGAAGATGGCAGGAATTAAAAATATATATCAACAGCATGGTGTTATGCCTCATGCTCATAATGGCAAAAGTATCTGGGAACGTCATGAACAACTGATGACAACAGAGATTACAGTGTATTGCCAGAAATGCGGGAACACAATTGAAATGCCTTCTAGAGAAGGTCCAGAGCGAAAGAGTATGGAAACGTATGAACTAGAAATGAAATACCGCGTTCACATGGAGTGTGCACAGGAGATGGGCTGGTAATGGAACTTACAATCGACCAGCTATATACGTACTTACAGTGCCCGCTCAAATACAGGTTGATTCATAACGAAGGAATCCCTGACCAAAGTGAATACAAGAATGCAAAATTATATAGTGAAGGCATTCATAAAACGATTACATACTTCTACTATCAAATTATGAATGGTCATATACCTACTCCTCGTCAGATGCGAGACAAGTGGGGAAGCTATTACTATGAAGTATTTGAAGATGATAAGAGAACGAAAGATAACTTCTTACAGTCTCGTACAAAGAATGATATTCAAAGATTAACACAGCTTAGGGATAGAGGTCTTGAGGCTGTACAGAATTTCTATCTGGAGAACAAGGACGACCCCGGTGTTCCGATTGCGGTCAACTATCCATTCCGTATTGCATTCGATGACAACTTAATTATCAAAGGAGAATTTGAACTCATAAGAGAAAAAGTTGACAAAAAATCTCAAACACGTTTTATTGAGATAGTAGACTTCAAAACAAATGGATACACGAACGATTCAACAGACGGGTTCTTTCTGCGTCATGATATCAGAGCTTCTTTAATGTACTACGCATTCACAGAACTCTTTAAGAATCAGCCAGACCGTTTTGTGTTCGATTACATAGGAACACCGCATACGATTTCTTTATATCGTAATGAGAACGAAATCAATAGAATGAAGTCGATACTAAAAGGCGTATCAAATGGAATAAAGAATGAAGACTTTTATCCACGCCAAAGCTTTTCTTGCAAGACATGCTCTATGAGAGAGTATTGTGATAGATTACAATTTTAGGAGGAAACAAAATGACAGAACAATTACCAGAAGCAATCGTACAAGAAGCAGAAGAAGTAAAACCAGCACCAATTAAATGTGCAATCGTATCTGCAATCCGTGAAGACGGTTCCGTATTCATTGAATTACATGGTCACGACCACAATCTAATCACATTAGAAGGATTAGTAAAATATGCTGAACGATATGTGTCAGAACAATGGGCATCTAAGACGCAAGGAGAAAAGAATAATGCCTAAGTACGGTTCTATTCTTAAAATCACACCGGAAATGATGACTGCATTTTTTGCTTTACCAGAAGGTGCAAAAATTGTAGACGTAGAATATGACTTCGAGAGAGATTTAATTGGTTTTAAAATCCATGCGGACAAGAAAATGCGTGAATATGGACTAGAAATTAAAGAAGGTCAGCAATATCCAAACGCAATGATTTATCTTCATAAAGAAGACATAGAGGATTTAGGTGTATTGTATGGAAAGAGGAGGGAAGCAAATGCTGAAATTCAAGAACAAACATGGTCAAAAAGTAATGGAAATGACTGATAACGGTGATGTGAAAGTTATCGACAAGGACTTAAAAGAAAGCTTTGATAAAGAAGATAAAAAGAAAGTAACAGAACAAAACAAATAAGGAGTCTTCGGGCTCCTGTTTTATTAAGGGGAGAATACAATGTCAGAAACAAAAGCAACTATGCCAGCGGCACTACCAGAAGAAGTACCGGGTATCTTCATTACAAAAGAAACAATTAGTAACATGGAAAAAGAACGTATCCTAGTAGCTGGATTCGCTGTAGTTGATATCCTTGCTCGTACGAAGTTATCTATTGAAGCACAAGACGAGGCAGTAGATAAGTTAGCGGCTCGAACACCGTACTTATTCCAAATGGAACCAACACAAATCCATGAGAAGATTAAGGTTGCGTTGACACAAGAAACAGTAATTGAATACCTACGTCATGAAGGAATCATTCGCAAGGAAGTTGACATGGTAGAAGCAGGTATTGATGAAGAAGGTTCTGTTGTTGTTACAGCATTCTATACAAAAGTGTCTCGTGAAATTCGTCGTGCAATTCAAAAGAACATGAAGCCAGAAGATATGGAGCGCATGGAACAAGCTATCAATCTTTTAGACCAAGATGTGAACCTAGTAGAAGCCGCGGCTAAGAAACTTGAGGCAATGAAAAACAAACCAAAAGTAGTTCCATTTAAAAAACGCAAGTAAGGGGAGATTGGGATGGTAAAAGTATATACGACATTCAGTGGTTGCGATGTAATCGTGAAGTTAGAGGATAAAATCTTTGGTGAAATCTCAGCATACACATGGAAAGAAGACCTTACATCAGGTATAGTTAAAGGGAAGCTTACGTTCACGGTCTTTAACGGCGAACACGTTGTGAATAGATTAGCTCCGGGCTATGCAAATATGAAAGTATTCTTTAGAGGTGAAAAACCTTATGAATCCCGCGAAGGACAAGTAGAAGGCGAAGAGTGGGCAGAAGATGGTCGCTTGATTGTATTCCATGATGTAAACTTTGATTCTATTGAAGGTGGCATGTCCATCGACGACATCACAGAAGAAGTAGTTGTTTCATTCACAGCTTATACAGGCATGGATATTCATGATAACTATACCTTTGATACACAAGAAAAGATTGCATTCATTCGCCAAGGTGAATATGATAATGAATTAGATGTCTTACTTGCTGAGATTTACAAAGAACAGTTACTAGAGGAACTAGTAGATGGCACATTACATGTTGTCTCTGAATGGGAACTATCTGCATTCAAACGTGAAACACAAGACCTTGCCGTGGCTAATCACCGCGTAAATAAAATGCTTCAGGACTTAATGAAACAGAAAGCTGAATTATGAGACCTACAACTATCCTAAGAGAAACTGGAACGATTACTGGGTTCAGTGGATGTGACGTAGCTATATTCAAAGGGAGTAAGAACATAGGCGAAATGCAAGCCATTACGTGGGTTCCTACTCCTGTTGGCATTGCCGGAAGCTGTGTAGCTTGCTACTTAGAAGAATCCCTTGATTCAGATAATCTATCTCTTCGTATTAGACAGCCGGCTACTGACCCATATGACGGAAGTTACCGTGAATACTGGATACAAAACTTTGAGATTCTGGAAAACAATATAGGAATCCATAGAGCATTAGGTTATAAGGCAGACCAGCTTCAGCTCTTGGAAATACAATTATAATAGGAGGATTTACTATGACAGAGAAAATGGAAGAACAAATCGCACAATCTATGTACAATCAAATCGAGGAAGAAGTAGAAGTCGATGAGATTGAAGAAGGTGAAGAAGAGACGTTTCGATTAGATTTCGAGAAGGGTGTTGCTACTCAAGTAGAAGAAACCTTAATCGTAGGTGAGAACGTAGTCTCTGATACTATGAAACAAGTAGAAGCTCCTATTCCTACGAAACCAGCAGAGCCTACATTTGAAAATGAGCTGTCTGAATTCTTTATGCAGACATTAACTTCTAAAGCCGTTAGCTCTTTAATAAACAAGCTTCATAAAGCAGAGACGGAAATGCATGAGGCAATTACTATCCGTTCTCCTCAGATGGGTGTATTAAGCTCTATGTTAGAAGATGACATGTTCAAGCAAGTAGATTCTCGTCGTAAGGAATTACGTGCCGCATATGGATTTGGAATGGGTCGTGTGTACTACGATAAGATTCCAGAGTGGGCAAAAGGCTATGTGAAAAACTATATCAGAGGCTTTGTTGGAACAGCCGCAGACCTAATGGAAGACGTCGAATGATGTCTTCTTTTTTGTCTTTACAATTATTGGGCAAGGGGTTAGATTCAAGGCATGGAAGGAGGTAGTGCAAGAATGCCTACAAATACATTTGACTTATTCTTCACGGCCGCAGACGGTGTAGATAAGACTGGTACAACCTTAGTATCTGACAAGGTACTCGTACACTTAAATCCTAGTTACTTTTCTTTTAAATATTTTTATATTATTTCAGGAATTGAAGCATGGGTTTCAAAAGAACCGTTCACATTAAGACAAATAATGTTCTTTTGTGAGCAAAAGAGTTATAATTTTAGTACAGCCGAAATAGGTTATAGTGATACACCGATTAAAGGAATTATAAACGTACAGGTAGCTAGCATTAGCTTGTCTGCTACATCATTAACTCCTATTGAAGGTGACACGAATAAGCTTACAGCAACTGTTCTACCGGCTGACGCAACAACTAAAACAGTAACTTGGTCTAGCTCTGCACCTACTTTCGTATCTGTAGATAACGCTGGTAACTGGAATGCATTAAAGCCGGGTACAGCTACTATCACAGCTACAAGTAACAACGGCAAGATAGCAACGTGTGCATTCACGGTGGCGGCTAGAACGATTTCAGTGACAGGCGTATCAGTAGATACACCTACAATCAATCCGACTGAAGGAAACACAGGAACGATTGTTGCAACTGTCTCACCATCAAATGCTACAAACAAAGCTGTTACATGGTCTTCTAGTGATAATGCTATTATCACAGTAGATAACACGGGTAAGTGGACAGCAGTCAAAGCAGGAACGGCAACGATTACTGTTAAAACAACTGATGGAAACAAAACAGCTACAACAACAGCTACTGTAAAAGCTTTAGTTATTAACGTTACAGGAGTGACAGTAGACAACCCTACTATCTCTGCTAAGGTAAATGATACAGGTAAAATTACACCTACTGTATCCCCAGCAAACACAACCAATAAAGCAGTGACTTGGACAAGTGACAAGCCTGAAATTGTAAGCGTTGACGCAAGCGGGAACTACACAGCAAAAGCAGAAGGCGTAGCTATCATTACCGTAAAAACAACAGATGGTAATAAGACAGCAACATCTACAATCACTGTAACTCCACAAGCATAAAGATAAAGGGGTAAGGGAAAATGGAAGACTTATATCTGGGAATAGACCCATCTACAACATCAACAGGGTATGCAGTAGTAAATAGTAAACTAGAATTAATAGAATACGGGAAGGTTGTTCCTGAGAATATAAGTAAAGAACTTACACCCGCAGAAGAAATGCTTGTGCAGTTCGATGCAATTAAAGCATTATTATTGAAGTATCCATTTAAAAAAGTATTATGTGAAGACCAGTTCTTTGGTGAGAATGTAGATACATTAAAAAAATTAAGTCGGGTAACAGGTATGTTTTTAGTCTTATCTGCCCAACATGAATTAGAGATTGATTTAATTTATCCATCAAGCTGGCGTAAGGTATATCATGGCACTGGGAAAGCCAAGAAACGAGATACCTGCAAAAAGGTAAATGAAGATTATGGTTTGAAGTTGCGCGTTACAAAAGATAACGATATCAGCGATGCCATAGGAATTGCCGTGACTGCCGCGAAGGTAGACGCACAGGGAGAGTAATAGATACATAGGAGGGAATTTAAATGAAGATATTTCGTAATAATGTAGGTGTCGAGATGACACTAGAAGAATTTGTAGAATTAATACAGGATGAAGACCGAATTGACGAGCTAAGTGATGCTCTCTTTGCGTTAGAAGAGGATGCTGAGGTATTAGGTAAAAAGCATCTGGAAGAAGAATTTGATTTAGGGCTAATGGGTCCGCATGATAAGGCAGGCAACATAGCAACATTAGAACCGCCTTCTATTCATCAATATATTATCTTACCAGAAGGTAGTGAATTAGACCTCGACTATCTGGATGAGATAAGTGAATTCGCAAACGATGAACTCAAACAAGTAAGGAGAATCCTAGACCGCTTCGGCTCTTTCTTAAACTAAAGGAGTTGAAAGAATATGGGTGACAAACGTAAAAACCAGCATGAAGACATCGAAGAATTAGTAAAAGACTATCAACAAGGTAACGAGTTGGCTGGGGAGGAACTTTTGCGTATCTTTGGATGTCATCCTAATGAGGCAGTAGGAAAGTATATCGGAAAGTATTACGACTTACTACGTTACGGTAAAATGGATTTTGGAAATAAAGACCTTCGTAAATTCGTGTCCTTGTACATTGGAGATAAAGAGCTTCGCATGAAGATGATTCCTTTCTATCAATACGAGGATACGATGGTAGAGGTTCGAAAAGTAATTCAATTTATAACAGAAAGATTTGAGATTGTAGAGGATGAGGACTTATTACAAGACCTCCGCTTACTATTCCTTCAACAAGCAAAGCGCTGGGAGAAGAAAGGTAAGATTGGTTTCTGCGGCTACTTATACAACTCATATCGTTTCGCAATCTATCATTACTACAAGTCATTGTTTAGTGATTTACTTCACCAACCTAAGCTTGCGTTTGATATTGAAACAATCGAACAAGAACAAGACCAATCATCTGATATCGAAATAGATGAGGCATGGTTCTTTGAAGACAAGTATTTTGATGAAGATGAGGAACTTGGATTCAACTGGATTCACAATAAGACAGCTACATTCCCGTTTAATCGCTTGAGTGCATACGAAAGAACTATCTTGTTCTTGTACTATGAAAAAGCGTGCACGGACAAGGTCGTGTCAGGTATTGTAGGTATGCATGAAGATACTGTCTGGGGTCACCGCAAAAAGATAAAAGCAAAGTTAAAAGAGCTTTTACTATCCGGTGATGATAATGAGCGATAAGAAAAAGAACTATAAACCGAATAAGCTCAATACCTCTGGAGAGATGGTATTGTTCCGGGTTCTAGACAAAATCATTTCCTATCCCTATATCAATCATGGGTATTACTCATTTTTAAAAACGCCTCGCGGTGGCAACATGCAGTTAGACAGATACTATCCAGACCTAAAGCTTGCCTTTGAATTTAATGGAGCAAACCATTATGAGTACATACCGTTTATCCATGAAAGCAAAGAAGAGTTCGAATACTATCAGGAATGCGATAAAATTAAAAAAGAACTTTGTAAAGCCAACGGAATTACATTAGTTGAAGTTCGTTATAATTTCCGCATTGATGAAGACGCTATCAAGTTTGATATTAAGAAACAGAATCGTGCACTGTACGAGTTTCTGTTCCAGCGTCCATTCTAAAAAAAGAGGGTGCGCCATATTGGACGCACCTTTTATATTATCTTTGTGTAATCAATGCTATTGAAGTTAGGCCAGCAGATATCCCGGAAGTCACAGTAACGACATTTTACATCCGTCGGCTGAAACTCTCTTTCTGGTAATATATCATTATCAATGGCTTCAATAATGACTCTAATATCTGAAATAATAGAGTCTACAATTGATTGATTATAATCAACGATATAGTATTTTTGTTCTTGATTGTCTTTGTTCTCGTAGTACACCATGCCCTTACGAATACCAGTTAAATAAAAGTATAATTGCAATTGCATTTCATGCTCTTTCTTCGGCTTGGTTTTTGGCAAGTACTCATTAAAGCCTTTGGACTTAATGGACTTGAACTCTACAATTAAGACATCATTGTTTGGTCCTTCATAAATGAGCTTTGGTTCTTCGCCCGGTTTCGGTGGCTCATAGAGCCTGATAACAGGTCCATCTTCTTCATCTGGTTCTCTCATGAAGTTATAGATGATTGCATCTGAGCGACCGCTGATACGAAGCTCTGGGTCTTTTAAAGATAACTCTGGTGCTATCATAATACCCATACGCTCGAATATACTTTCCATTCGGTTATGGAAACTGGTTCCGTTCTCTGTAACTAAGAGGCTTTTCCCGTTCCATGGCTTACCCGGATACCCTAGCATTTGATAGGCAATCTTGCGTTTGCAATCACCAACTGACGAAGGATAGAACTTACCAATTCGTCCGGTTTCGAACCTTTTAATTTGTTGTTCTTGTTTCTCGTGAGATAAGAAGGTATGTACCATCTCAATTAAATTTTGTTCCCCATAGCGCTCTTTAATTGCGCTGATTTGTTCTAACATAAAGACACCTCTCAGAAAGGATGATAATCGTGAAGAAACAGCTCATGTATCTAGATAAGGATATTCCGATTCAATCAGGGATAGACCAAGACACTAAGGACTGGGAAGAGATTAAAGACCTTGCCCAAGAAGTCCTATCAAAAGACTTTAATGGTGAGGGCGGTAAGGCCCAGAATAAAACTGACTCAGGACGTAGATGTCCTCGTTGTTCAGACTTATTACGTATTAAAGAAGTCTCTGACAACGGGACTATCATTGTCATGTGCTGGCAATGCCATGCAACCTATCACACTGATGATTTGAATGCGTGGGAAATGGACGGAAAGAAAAAGGTCATGGACCAAACCACCGACCAATTATATCGTCAGATTCCAGATGAACTCGTTAATCATTACATGCGGTTCTTCGAAAAGACAAAGGGATAAGCTTAGGCTTGTCCTTTTAATTTGCCTTTTATAAATTGGTAGACAGATATAGGAGCTATAATAAAGGATTGCAGAGTGATTTTAACTGTGGCTTCTACAGGACGGCTCATCATAAATAAATACATTTCTATAATGCCTCCGTACTTATGAACAAACTCCTGATACTCTTCATATATGTCCCATCCGGTTTCACTATATCCAGATGTCGCTACCAATTGCTCAAGCGTTTTTTGCTTGTTGTAAAGTAATTCACCGCTTGAATAAATTTTATACATGTCTTTTAAAGTGTAATACAAAACCAGTGCCAGATACAATAGTATCATAATTAGAAAAAATTTTGTCATGTTCTTTCCTCCTCTTATTTTATACCTGTATCGTAAGCACTTTGGTTTTGAGTATGCAAGTAATAATATTAGTTATCGGTAGATTATATCTGAGTGCTCACGCTCTAGGTACGCTATTTCTTCATCTGATATACATTCTATTTCTATTTTAGTTATGCGGTCACCGTGCCCGGGAATGTATTTAGATTCTGCATATACATCGTAATTACCATTTCCTAAGCCGGGTACAAACGACACCGCCTGTCTAAGGGATTCTTTCTTACCTACTAGAAATATCCTACCTACGTCCACACTCACTGTTCCTAGGTATTCTCGTGTTCCTTTTTTAGATTCAACTTTCATTGTTTATACCTCCTTTAGGAAATTGGTTCACCGGTACGGTGTACGCTTACGCTTTATAAAAAAAGAGAGTCACTTGGACTCCCTTCCCCTGCTAAAATTCTTTAAATCCGGCTCCATACCAAATGGAGTCCACGGTGCAAGCTTCCCGTCTATGAACGTAACAACCTTCGCACCTTTATCAAAGTACTCTTTTGTCACATGCTTCATTCTACAGCCATGACATACATATTCCTTTGCTTCTTCGTATTGCTCACGCATAGGTCTGTTTGTATTAGGCTGAGCAAGAAGTGGATTCCCGCATTCCTTACACTTTATAACCATGTATCTCAATCCCCTTGCCTGCTTGGCAGTTATGGAATGTTTCCCATGTCCAGCCGTCGCTTGATACGAATGTATCTTTTTCATACTCAAAGTAATTATCATACTTTGCGCCGCAGTATTTACATACAACTTCCGTATTCATTGGAATCCCCCTTAGTTTCTGCCTAATAGCTCAGCGATTTCTTCTGCATTCGCATGGTACATGTTCTCGATAGCTTCTAGCATTCTTCTTCCTCCTCACATTCATGTTCTTGGTAACAATCTTCTGTACAACAGAATCCCGCACACTCTTTACATATGATGGTGTGATTCAGTTCTACATCAGTTCCGCAATTACAACATCCATACATACCTATTCCTCTTTCTTTTCAATGACAATGGTATAGCCGCCGGTATGTGAGAATATCTCCTTCACATCCACGCCTCTGTCATCATAGTATTGATATATCATTTCTTCTACTTGCTTCCTTGTAAGTCTAATAGTTTCCATGATGCCTCCTATTTGTGATTCTCTATTAGAGATGTTAATGTTTGAATAACAGCATCAATTAGTTCATCTCCGCTTACTTTATGGGCATAGAGTTCTATAACTGCTGTTAAGAATCCTGCTGTAAAATCATTGTTCACGGCATGGAGAACGACTGCAAGTACTTCATCTGATGAGTCTTCGAATCCTTTAATGTTTTCTAGTTGCCCAATTAACGACTCTGGTATATCAATTCTTCTTCTCATCTTGCGCCTCCTTGATTTTCCATGCCTGAATACCTACTGCACGAACATACTGTAGTATATCATGGATATCCATGTCTGTAGGAATATCATATCCTTTTTCTCTCCAGCGTTTCCAGAATTCAAAAGGAGCTATTTTCTTTTCTTTGTCACCATCATATGCCTCTAGGAAATCATAGGCTAATGTATTTAATAATTCTTCTGGTATATTCATCGTTTCCTCCTTAAATAAAAAACCACCCGAAGGTGGCTTATGCTTGGACAAGTTGTAGTGCATCAATCAGTCCGTTACCGAAGCGATTGTCTCGTCCTCTTTCTCCTAAGTCATCAGACCGTCGAGAAAGCATTTCCATGATACCTTGTGGAGACACAGGAATACCACGTTTCTTACAATAAGATACATAGAGTGCAAGAACACCAGAAACAATTGGAGTTGCCATAGAAGTACCTGATAGGGTCGCGTATCCACCTACTGGATAAGTAGATAAGATATCTACGCCCGGTGCTACTACATCCACTTGCGTTCCATAGTTCGAGAAGCCAGCTAATGCCTTGTCCTTACTAATAGCGCCTACGGAAATAACTTCATCGTACACAGCAGGCCAGTCTATACCATGTGCTTCATTTCCTGTTGCGGCTACGATGATAATTCCTTGGTCATAAGCATATTTGATAGCACGATGAAGGTTTGGTCCCGGGTCTACTTCACATCCTAGACTCATAGAGATGATGTCTACTTTGTTATGAACAGCGTATGCAATACCTTGGATGATGGCATCAATTGAGCCTTCTCCGTTATCACCTAGTATCTTTGCAACATATAAATCGGCATTTGGAGCTATCCCTATGACACCGATGTCATTGTCACATCCTGCGATAATACCTGCTACATGCGTCCCGTGACCTTGTCTATCCTCAAAGTCCTTTGGATTCCCCGATGTTAAATTGATTCCGTCTTTGATGTTTTGAATTAAGTCCGGGTGAGTGGTATCGACTCCTGTATCTAATACAGCAACCTTTACTCCTTCGCCCTTTGTTTCCTTCCAAACATCCGGTGCATGTACGGCATGTACACCCCAATCCATTACTTGTGCGGGTACAGATTGTACTGACACTACTTCAGAATCTTGAATACGAAACATGTAGCATTCCTCCTATATGATTATCAGAAGGAATATAACCATTTCATATTTTCTTGTCCATCATTAAATGAAGTCGCTCCAGTGAAGTCCATATAGCTTCATCCCGCAGTCTTCATTGCAGAATCCAAAGCGCATATGATACTCATCATCTGGGTCTAAATGACTTCCGCATTCTTGACAATGTCTTTTATTTAAACGATTCCTATCAAACTCTTTGATAATCTCTCGTCTTTGCTCACGCAGGCGTTTGTTCTTATCGACAATGCCTTGGTAATAAGAGGGGCCATTTGTCTCCATGTAGTGGCGTATGAGTTTTACACCCATTATCTCACCTCTATTCTTTCAAGATGATAAGGATGTTTGCCTTTCGAATACTCCGAACAGGTTTCACATTCAAAACAATCCACTTGATACTGCGGAGCTAATGCTTCATTCATTTGCGCAATCTCTTCTGGTGTTGCCATTTCCCTGATGGACATCTCTACGGTTACTCCAGCAGGTTCTGACTGTGCCCATTCAATAAAATAATCTACAAAGCCTTTCATTCCTTATCACCCTTTCCCATCATCATATAATTCACCGATTGTTAATCGTGCGATGTTTCCAAATGGAGTTCGAACAACGAATAAAGGACCTAATACTTCATGGTCTTCTATGGCTTCTACGTGTCCATATCTTGTTTCGTTTCCCCATTCTGTGATGACATTAAATGTTACTGGTTGCCCAATCATAAGGAGCCTCCTTTATCTTTTAAAATAAAAATAAAAAAGCCCCGAATGGGGCTTTATGAAATAGAAGTTAGTAGACGATTCATGACCGCCTTCTCATTTTCGTTTCGTTCAACGACCTGAGTTGACAGCATTCGTTTCTGCTCTAGAATATCCTGAATCCTTTCATCTATTGTCCCCATTGTAACGAGGTAGATGATGTTAACAACAGGATGCTCTCCGCCAATACGATGAACACGTCCATTTCGTTGGTCAAAGATTGCCGGGTTATACGGACTATCAACGTGAATTAACACGTTCGCAAATTGCAAGTTTAGTCCGAAGTTAGCGGCGTCTGTACAAACGAGGAACTTCACTTCCGGTTTCCATCTAAAGTTATCTACTGCTTGTTGCCTTTCAAAGGGCTTCATGCTACCGTTAATGACCTCGCACATACCAAGTTTCATGAGTCGTGCAACAACCCGTCTTTGCATGCGCGTGAACTGTGTAAACAGAACTATCTTCTGCGTACCAGCATCTAACTGGTCTTCACAAATCTTCACGAGTTCGTCTAGCTTCGGGCTCTTAATGTCCGGCGAAACCAAACGAAGATATTTTTTCGCCATACCGCCCTCACTCATACGAAGTAGGTACGGGTCATCGGCAACTGCTAGCATGAGGTTCATGTATCCAAGTAACATGTCTTCTTTCGGATGCTTTTCTTGCACCCACTGACCTTCCTTGAATTCCCCTTTTGCTGACTTCGCAAACTCTCCTATCTCTTCTAGGAAACCTTGGAAGTCTTCTTGAATGGCTTTGTATAACTCTGCTTGGTCCGATGTCATTGGAATATCATGACGATGGAATGTCATCGGCGGTAAGTCCGTGGCTACATCTGTTTTCATTCTACGAAGCATGCGCGGACTAATTGCTTTACGTACTTCGTATTGACGTTTATAACCAAGTGGAACAAAGCGTCTACCAAACTTCTCTCCGTAGACAATGTATCGCTTACGGAAGTTGGTGATGTTCGGTAAGATATCTTTATCTACCCATGATATAAGTGTATGAAGTTCTTCCATTCGGTTCTGCATAGGCGTACCCGTAAGCGCGAATCTATACTCTGGTTGAATCTTCATCATTGCCTTGAATGTCTTCGATGTTCTGTTCTTTATCTTATGAGCTTCATCTGCTATCACAACTTGTATTGGTAAGTCCGCTAACACATCGGTCATAGTTCTTACTAATTCATAGTTTACGATAGCAAATAAATAGTCTTCTTCAAGGAATGCCTGAATCTGCTTTTGTTTTTTCTTGGCAGTACCATCTATTACAATCCCTTTATGGTCAGTGAACTTTTCAATCTCAGTCGCCCACTGATACTTTAAAGAAGCCGGACAGATAACTAATGCTTTCTTAACTGCTCCTTCTTTCCATAGGCGATGAACTGCTCCGATGGCCGTTGGCGTTTTCAGTTTTGTTATCGTAAGGACTTTTTATTCCCTACTTCTATACCTTCACTTCGGTATAGCTCAGCATACCTTTTCACCATATCCTAAGACTTAGGTGGCGCGGCCTCGTGGGAGTATTATTTCAACTCCTATGCGTTGCCCCTGACTAGACTAAATCTAGCCTTCGGTTCGGATTAGCATCTCAGCCTCCCCGCTTCATTCCGCACTAATAATCATAACCAGTTTCCTGATTAGACGGCAGTTTTAAGTTTACGTTCCAAATAAATGGTTGCATCTTTGTATAAGAACTGACTGATTGTTGTTACGATGTTCTTGCCACCGTATCGAATCTCCCACGCTTCTCCACAGTTCCCATGTCGCTTAGGATTCTTGTTTGCTCCTAGTCCAACTAATATGTCCTGGTAGCTTTCTAAGAAGCTCTCAGTCCCTACTAGTGACCACACAGGAGAGCCATCCTTACGTATATAGCAACACCCATCTCCATCAAAGTATCCTCTCATAAAATGATGAGTTAATTCTTCTGGTAACTCTGGGAATGTAAGTGTCATAGATTTAGCTTGTGTACAACCATGCTTTTCTAAATCACTTAGTAATTTGTTGCTACATATATTGATACGACATGACGTACTGTTTCCGATTACCCTTTCAGTAATAGGAGCATCTGTACCCATAAACTTCTGAAACTTCTCTAGGTGTTGTTTGTCTTTGATACCTAAAGCTAATTCTAGTTTATTGAATCCAACATATCCATCGGCATACAAGAAGCCTAGCCAATAAGCTTTCTCTTCTGTATCAATGACTTCGAATATATTTTCATTCAATGCGTACTTTCGTTTACCAGTCGTTCCTTTTGAACGAGCTTTAACTTCATGCCCTGCTTCTTTTAGTAATCGTGAAACTCTTTTACGTGGAATACCTGTCAATTCTTCAATTTTTCTTAATGATTTTCCTTGGAGATATAATTCTATGTACATATGCTCCACCTCCCATCATTAACTTAACCATAAATAGTACGTGTGTCAACTACCTAGACCCATCTCGTCTCCGATAATACCGCGTTTGACATCATGTAAAAAACAAATACCTAGAACCTGAAAAGGATAAGGCTTGAGTTTCATGTCCTCAAGCCCAGATTCCGTTGCTTCAAATTCAGGGAGGACAGTGTCCTGCACGCCTCTGATGTCATCGAGTGTCGTATGCCATGCAATCACGTCCTCGAAATGCTGGGCAATTACCTCAACATATTTCTTCGGGATAATCCAACGGTAGTTTTCTTGGTCATGGTAAGCGCCCGGTAATTCCGAAAACACTTGCATGACATTTCTGTACATATTCGAGCCCATCTTAGATTCAAATCCAATCTCTAAGACATCGCCCTTACACCACAATGACATCATATGGTGCGAATCCCTCCTATAAGACTTCTACGTAAATCGTTTGACGACCAAAGGCATTTACTGCACCAAGGTCGCGGATGTAGATGTCTATGATATTTCCTTTGATAGCCCCACCAGTATCTTCTGCGATGTAGACTCCGTTGTACTGAGGCATGTTAGGTACTGTAATCTTAACCTTAGAACCTAATGGAATAACCTTAGGGTCCACGGCAATTGTACGTCCCTCTGTAACGCGAGTCCCGCTAGCCGTAGTCACACCGCCGCCCATTTCTAGTGGCTCTTGGTCAGAATAAGCTGTCGCACGGAACGTCATAGCACCAGCAACAGATGTCTCATTCTTAGGTGTTTGTTTCACTTGCTCAGGTTGAGCAGGTTTTGGTTGAGGTTGAGTCTCTGTCTTTGGTGCAGACGCTGTGGCAGAAGCTCTACGACTAGCTTTAATCTTTTTTAAATTTTCAATTTCACTTTGCTGATTCTGAATGGTTTTATCTTTATTTTGTAGCTCTTCTTGCTTGCCAGCTAACTGGTTATCCAGTTCTTGCTTAACTTGCTCAAGCTCACCTTTTGTTTTTTGTAGTTCTTCATTGTGTTTCGCTAAGTCTTCGTTTTGTACCTGAAGACCTTTGATTACTGCTCCCTGTTCCTTAACGGTTTTTTCCGTTCGTTCCAGTACTGTCTTAGTATCTTGCAATTGTTGGTACTCTGTAAATGAGAACCCCGCCAGTCCTGCTAATATTACCACATTGGCGGCTATTGCCGTACCTTTTTTCCATGTTTTCTTCATGTTTCTCCACTCCAGTCTATGATTTTTGGGCAGAAATCCCTCTTCTCCCCTCGAATCAACAGATGGTGGGTCGCCAATCCACACTGCGTATTTGCAAAATCCGTTGATACACAGAACCAAACAAAGTAAAAAGCCACATTCAACATAAGCTGTTCTGTGGCTTTTTACTATGACAAGCTCTTTATTGTTTTATTACAAACAGATTACAACTTATTCTGCGTCTTCCAGTCCTAAGCACTCATGTACTTTATTAATAAATGAACTGCGACCGAATGTATGCAAGCTACCATGAGGCACATTTAATTGCTTTGCAATCTCAACAGCAGAGATACTGCCGTTGTGACTCATGTGACTAAGCATCATAATCACGGTATCAGACTTGGAAATCATAGATGATAATCTATCATATCCTTCGTTGCCTGAACTCCATTCGAACTCGCCGCCGCGCTTACGTACTTCATCTTCGAAGCTAGGACGACCGGGCTCGAACCCAACCATTAAAATCTTTTTCCCCGTTAATGATTGTGTATACGTACGACTTTCTCTTTCCTTATCCAGTCTACGTTTAACAGAAGAAGACTTTGCTAACGCACCCTTCTCATCAATCGTATGTCTCCAGATAACACGAATGTAACCCGGTTGATTGGTTGTGTAGGCAATGTCTACGATATCTCCTTCTTTTAATTTCATGCCTTCTACGTCCCTCTCATCAATTAGGACTGTTTGAAGTACATCTCCTATGCGAATACCTTCGCCGTCCATGGTATGGTTAATGACAAGTCTTCCAAGAATAGAATCCTTCTCTACAATACACCAGTCAATTTGGACGCGGTCTTTTGGTTGACGTTCACATTTATATTCTGCTACATCAAACTCATAGTGAGGTGGTCCAGATGCTTCATCATCTTCTTCTCTACGGACTGCGTATACCATGTCCCCGTGCTGAAGTTCCATTTCACGAACTTTCTTTTCTGGGACAAAGGCACTAATGCCCGGTAAGAATCCACCTTTTAACTTTCTTTCAAAACGATATGATTCTATCTTCGGTAGTATAGTAATCTCTTCTGAATTAATTTGTATTTGTTCTGGTTCAATAATAATACTAGATAAAGCTTCTTGTTTTGCTTCTAGGTTTGGTAGTTCGTTTATGGCATCTATAAAATGAAAATATCTACCTAGGTCATTTTGTATACTGCCTTTGGTTTCGTAGGTCATACGAGATATTAATTCCTTCATATCCTCCTGTGCTAGTACTAATAACTTCTTCTTATCCATAGTAATCTCCTTTTGGTAATAGAAAAAGAGGAGTAAGTTACTCCCCTTGTTTACCGTTTAATATCATTCTCTTTTATCATACTTGCTTTATTGTATCCTGTCCACGTTATCTAAAAGATGCTATTACTGATGTCATCCTCTTTCTTCTCGATAACTTTTTTCTCATACCAGATATGACGACACTTACGTTTCAAACAAGTGTACTTAATTCTTGTTTTCCACTCGTCCTTGTATGCTCTTTCATTTTTGCATTCCGGACATTCCTTGTCCACATACCTGTCCTTGTATTCATTCCCCTTAGTCTTGTAGCCTCGGCTTTGTGCCGCATACTGTACTGGCTGTGATTGTTGCTCCATCTTCCCTTTTCCCCCTCGGATTCGCATACCTTTGGCAAGATAGTTCCGGATGGGTTTCTTTATGTAAGAAAAGTTTCACATTATAACGAAACTCAAATGATTTTGCAACTGTTTTCTATTACCATTATAGCACAGTATTGGCACAAAACAATAATAATTAACTTAGTTTGGATTATTTTCTATACTTTTCTAGTAGACGTGCGATGAAAAATGTGCGTAGCTTCTGAAGAGCTTCCCATTCTTGTTTCGAACGCTCACGAACCTGCTTCTCATTGAAGCGATTTAAGAGTAGTGCCTCTAAATCATCAACGCTAGAAATCAGATTATCTACTTGTGGCTTAATGAACTGGTAAGTAGGTAGACTAGATAGTTCCTGCATGAACTTTTTCATACTGTTTCTTGTCTCTACAATCTCTTTCTTTGCGTATACAATCGCTTGTCTTACGTCTGCTTCCGTAAGAGGCGCCTGTTCTTTTAGTTTGAAGTGTTGTTGACCACTTTCCCACTTCTGTTCATCTATAGATGGGACTTCCGGATTCAGTGCCGGAAACTTTTTCTCCATGTCCGTGATAAATGAACTAATCATTTTCTTATATTCTTCTGGTCTTTGGTTTGTCATGCTGTTATTCTCCTTCAGTATCAATCGTGGAGCTCATAATTAGTTCTCCACATTCCTTGCACCGGTACTCTACCAGTGATAATGATGTTTTTTCAATGTATTCATTCTTTTTATAGTTGGCTGTCATATACTCTCGCTTCTCAATCCAAGCACAGCCGCACTTGCATCTTGTAAAATCTTCTGCTAATCTCATTTCTTTCGCTCCCTCTTCGTGCATTCACATGGTCCCAGCCAAGAATTCAGGACTGTATTACATCCTGTGCATAATGTACCATGTTCTTTATCCCAGTCTTTTATTAATCTGGTATTAATCCTGCCCGGAAGAGAACGTTCTATTACTTTATATTCCATTTTCTTATCCATGTAGCACCTCCCGTAATTTATCGAATCCCCAGTAGACCCAAAAGCCTGCTAGGAATCCGAACACAAAGCCTATCCAAACGTATCCCAAACGTCCATTTAGTTTACGGTCTATTTTTCTCATCTAATAATCCTTGCAACCTTTCTATTTCTTCTCTGGCTTTCCTTAGCTCATAAATAAGCTCCAGTTCATGGTCATAAGGCTTAATTAAATATATAGAATCATCGTTCTTATATCCAAACGGAAGATACCAATATTCTTTCTGCTCTTGAAAGGCTTCTTTCTCTTGTTTAACCAACCATTCCTTAGGGATTGTAATTTGTTTTTCACCACGAGCACTGACTGTCCCGCGTTCCTTACATTCCATTAGCGCATGGTCTAGTACAATATCACCTTTACTGTGCCACATCGCTCCAGAGTTTGCTTGTCTTCTTGCCTCTTGCCGTTTATACTGAGGCTTAGGAGCTTGTGGTCTAGGAGTAGTTGGTACAGGCTTCACATTTCCTTTAGTACTTCCCGGTGTTAAGTTTAACCCTTTTATACCTGTCGTAAACGTTTGCTCTACCTTCTCCTGCTGAGCGTCATTAGAATCAGATTCGATGATGTCCGATATATCTAAACGAGGTTTACCCTGTTTCTGTTTTTTATTCCCGACCTTTAGCAATGGTTCATTGGTATTTCTTTCCTGATTCATGAACGCATTCCATTGCCCGGCAACCCTTTTTTCAAATCCCATCCCCTCTTTTTTCTCCCGTGAGTGCGTTTTCAAAATCGCTGTTTTCTTTGCTTGTTTATTTATTTCTTTTTGTTCACGTTTTTGAGCTTTCTCTTCGGAAGTATTTTTATAATGGGAAAAGCCATCACAAAGATGGCATAGGACACTGTTTTCACATTTCATGTGTGTTTCGTATGTGCATTTATAATCTTTTCTCATGAGTCAAATCTCTGCCTTTGTGTTTCACCAGCATAAGGTTGTGTACCTTGTT